>ERZ857984.872-NODE-872-length-30562-cov-5.413020_pt1 | contig 30562 bp, 28 predicted proteins | sample MGYA00519914_ERZ857984 | MGnify/ENA primary metagenome ERZ857984 (study PRJEB31778, sample SAMEA3449417) | human gut metagenome | biome: human gut; feature: human-associated habitat; material: faeces | place: United Kingdom | collected 2010/2012 ... | reverse complement strand
GGGCGGCCCGCGCCTCCACCGCAGCGGCCAGCTGCCGCTGGCTCACAAGGCAGGGGGCGGCCAGATCGAGCTCCGCCACGCCCAGCACCCGGGCCACCGCGGCCTCCAGCTGCGCAAGGCCGCCGCCCCGGCCCGCGGCCATGCGCACAACAGCGCTGAACCCGCCTTGCAGCACGGCTTCGTCGAACCGCTGGGGCAGGTCGTTTTTGTTGATGAGGGCCACGGCCCGCCGCCCGGCGCAGGCGCGCGCAAGCTCCCGGTCGGCGGGGAGGGCGGGGCTGGAGCCGTCGAACACGGCCAGCACCAACCCGGCCTGGGCCAGCTTTTCGCGGCTGCGGCGGATACCCTCGGCCTCGACCAGGTCGCCGGTTTCGCGCAGGCCGGCGGTATCGAACAGATTCAGGCGCACCCCGCCCAGCATGACCGCCTGCTCCACCACGTCGCGGGTGGTGCCCGCCACGGGGGTGACGATGGCCCGGTCGAACCCGGCCAGCAGATTTAAAAGGGTAGATTTGCCCACATTGGGGCTGCCCACGATGGCCGTGTCGACCCCCTGGCGCAGCACCGCGCCCGCGCCGTAGCTTTCCACCAGGGCCGACACGCCTGCCAGCACCTCCCCCAGGGCCTTTTGCAGGGCCGCGGGCTCCAGCGCGGGCACATCCTCCTCGGGAAAATCGACCCAGGCGGCCAGATGCCCGGCCAGGGCCAGCAGGGTTTCCCGGTAGCCCCCGATCTGTTTTGCCAGGGCGCCGCCCAGGGCGTGCTCGGCCAGGGCCGCGCCCTGCCGGCCGGCGGCGGAGATCACATCCATGACCGCCTCGGCCTGGGTGAGGCTGATGCGGCCATTCAAAAAGGCGCGCTTTGTGTACTCGCCGGGGCCGGCGGGCGCGGCGCCCGCGGCGATGCAGGCTTCGATCAGGGTTTGGGCGATGACCTGGCCCCCGTGGCAGGAGAGCTCCACCACGTCCTCGCCGGTATAGCTGCGGGGAGCGCGGAAGAACAGGGCCACGCCCTCGTCCAGGGTGCGGCCCCTTGCCTGAAAGTGCCCGAACAGCGCGGTGTAACCCCGCGCGTTTTCCACTTTTTTGGCCGGGTCCTGTGGAAAAAACACCCGGGCCGCCACGGAATAAGCCCCGGGGCCGGACAGGCGCACCACGGCGATGCCCCCCGCCCCCGGCGGGGTGGCCTGGGCCACAATGGTGGACGGCTGCGCCATAGGAAAGCCCCCTTTACACAAAAAGTTCCGATTTATTGTAGCACACACCGGAAGCAAGGGCAAGCGGGGCGGCCTTGCGGGCGTTCGGCCCGCGGCCGCCGCCCGGCGCGCCCAAAGGGGCCGCACATTCACTTTCGGAAGATGTCCAGCGCATGGCTTGTAACGCCCCACAGATCGCTGCGCTCACAGGTCGCAAAGTGGTATTGAAGGTACAGCGCAAAGGCGGCGGCGTCCATAGCGTCCACCGCCTCGCGCATGAAAAGGGCGCAGCCGTCGGCGGCCACATAATGCAGCCGGGTGACGGGGAACGGGGCCATGAGCGCGTCGATCTCCTCTTTGCGGACAAGCTCAAACAGGTCTTTGGGCTGGGAGCGGGCGGCAAAGGTGCGGCCATCGAGCAGGCCCTCGGCCACATATTGGGCAACGTTGACATTGCCGCGGTGAAAGCCCTCGTCCAGCAGGCAGCCGTCGGAGATGACATAGGCGGCAAAGACCACGCCGCCCGGTTTGGTGACCCGGATCGCCTCGCGCAGGGCCCGGCGTTTGTCCGGCACGTTATAGAGATGGTACAGCGGCCCCAGCAGCAGCGTGATATCATAGGCATCGGCCGGGAAAGCGGACAGGTCCAGGGCGTTGCCCAGGGTGACGGACACGGTTTCGCCCGGGCGGGTGTTTTGGCGAAAGAGCTCCACCTGCCGCGGCACCAGCTCCACCGCGTCGACGGCATAGCCCCGACGCGCCAGCGCGTGGGAATAGCGGCCGGTCCCGGCCCCGATCTCCAGCACCCGGCTGCCGGGGCGGAGGTATTTTTCAATGTAGCGCATGGTGGTGAGGAACTCGACGGAACCGTGCTGCACGGCCAGGCGGCCGTCCTCGTTGTAATGATCGTAAAAATCGATCAGGTATTGGTTTGCCTGCATACTGCACCTCTCCCCTTTCTTTTTGCTGTCAGGCAGGGCCTCGGGCGGCCGGTGTTTGCCGCTGCAAAAAAGCCGACAGGACATTCGCCACCATGTTTTCCACGTCGCGTTCCCCGAGGGTCAGCTTGTTTGTTGCCGCCAGGACCGCGATCCCGTGGGTATAAAGAAACAGATCCAAAAAAACGGCCTTTGCGCGCTCCGGATCCAGGTCCAGGGCCCGGGCGAAGGCCGCCGCCTTTTTTTCGTTGCCGCGCTCTTTGTAAAAATCCTGCGGGCGGTGCAGGGCCAGGTCCATGTCGCTGATGAACAGCAGCCGGAACAAATTGGGCTCCTGCCGGGCAAACTCCACATAGGAGAGCGGGAGGAGCAGGCCGGGGCCGACCCCGGAGCCGGCGCGGTAAGCGGCCACATAGCGCTCGTAATATTCGTAGGCAAACGCAAGAAATTCACTTTTTAACTGCTCCATGTTTTCGTAGCAGGTAAAGAGCGGCCGGGTGGAGCACCGCAGCTTGCCCGCGATGCTGCGGGCGTTCACCGCTTGAAAGCCCGCTTGCCTTGTAAGTTCCAGAGCCGTATCCAAAATCATCTGCCGGGTTATTTTTGCTTTAGGCGGCATATCCCTTCGCTCCCTGTTTGATCTTATTTTGTTACAAACGTTATGTAACTATTGTTGCACATTAAAACAAATTTGTCAAGTGACCGGTTTGCAGGGCACGGCAGCCAAGGGCACGGTTTGCCGGAAAGCACACCGGGGCGAAACTTCGCAAAATGTATCATGAATGGGGAATGCTTGTTTGCTATGCTGTAACCTGAAACCGGTCAAACCATAAAAATTACAGGAGAAAATCAAAATGGGAGAAACAATCGAGATAAGAACAGAAAACCCGCTTGCAGCCGCACCGGTCAGCCGCCTGCTGCTGCAATTTGCGATCCCGTCGGTCCTGACGATGCTGGTGGACGCGCTGTATAACGTGGTGGACCAAATCTTTATCGGGCAGGGCGTCGGCTACCTGGGGATCGCCGCCGCCACGGTGACCTTTCCGTTCGTGACCATGATTTTATCCATCGCCACCCTGCTGGGGATCGGAGGCAGCGTTTATGCCTCTATGCGCATGGGCGCGGGCAAGCGGGAGGAAGCGGAAAAAGCCCTGGGCACCGTGTTTACCCTGGCCGCCGCCCTGGGAATTTTGTTCACCACAGCCTGCCTGCTCTTTTTGAAGCCGCTGGCATTGGCCTTTGGCGCGACGGAGGGCGTGCAGGGCTCGCTGGCATATGTGCTGGACTATGCCCCCATCATTTTGCTGGGCGCGCCGTTCAGCATGGCTGCGGTCGCGCTTTCCAGCATGGCCAGAGCGGACGGAAGCCCTGTTCTGGCCATGGGCTGCTTTTTGGCGGGAGCGATTTTGAACCTGATCCTGGACCCGGTCTATATCTTTGTTTTGGGATGGGGTGTGAGGGGCGCGGCCATTGCCACCGTGACCTCGCAGGTCCTGTCCACCGTGATTTTGCTGGTTTACTTTTTAAAGAAAGGGCGCATGCGCCTGAAAAGGCGGCACCTGTGCCCGGCGCTGCCGGTCTGCGGGCAGGTGGTGATGTTCGGCCTGCCGGCCTGCATGATCCAAGCCGCAGCGGCAATTCTGCAAATGGAGCTCAACAAGGCGGTGGTGCGCTTTGGGACCGGGGCGGTCGGCGGCGAAGCGGCGCTCAGCGTGGTTGGAATTGTGCTGCGGATCAGCGCGGTTGTGGTTTCGATCTGCGTGGGGATCGGGGTCGGCATCCAGCCCATCATCGGGTTCAACCAGGGCGCCGGTTTAAACCACCGGGTAAAAGAAACCTTTCGCAGGGCCGCCACCGCCGCCACCGCTGTTTCTGTGGTGGGATGGCTGGGCTGCGCTTTGTTTCCGGCACAAATTTTGCAGCTTTTTGGCATAAGCGACCCTGCGTATCTGGAATTTGGAGCCCGGTGTATGCGGGTTTTCCTGCTGGGCATGCCCGTGGCAGGCTTCCAGGTTGTGGCCTCGCAATATTATCTGGCGAGCGGGCAGGCAGGCAAGGCAATGCTGCTTTCCATCCTCCGCCCGCTTGTGCTGATGCTTCCCCTGATTTATCTTTTCTGCGGTATTTGGGGAATGGACGGCATTTTATACGCAAGCCCCACGGCGGACTATCTGACCGCGCTGATCGTAGCGCTGCTGCTGCGGCATGACAGAAAGGGCCCGCAAAAAAGCGGCGGCGTTCTATCCGGCCAGGACCAAAGATGAGAGGACAGGCCCTTTTCCATGGGGTATAATAAAACCTGCGGCGGCCGGGCCATTGAAAGGGAAACGATATGGAGTGGAATGAAAAGCTACAGATCATCATCGACTATGTGGAAAACCGCCTGCAGCGCCGGCAGGAGCCGATTGACCCGCGGGAGATCGCGGAGATTGCGGGCTGCTCCTTTGGATTTTTTCAAAAGGTATTTTGCTATATGAACGGCATCAGCTTTTCAGAGTATGTGCGTTCCAGAAAAATGACCCTGGCCGGATATGAGCTGAAGAGCACGGATAAAAGAGTGGTGGAGGTAAGTTATCAGTATGGATACGATTCGCCCACTTCCTTTACAAAAGCCTTTCAGCAATTTCACGGGGCTACGCCCAAGGACGCGCGCCGGCAGGATGTGAAACTGCGGGCGGTGCCGAAAATGCAGCTCCCGGTGAAACAGGAATATCAGTGGAAGCTGGAACAAAAGGGCCCCTTTCGCCTGATCGGGACGAGCCTTCGCCTATCCCGCAGAAGCGGGGACCACGCTGCCAGGATCCCGGGATTTTGGAGCGACTGCCAGAAGAACGGCACCTTTTCCCGGCTGGCCTCCATGGACGCCGGAACGCCGAAGGGGCTGTTCGGCCTGTTCCGCCGGGATGAGAAAAACCCGGATGCACTGGAGTATTGCATTATGGTAAAGGCGGATGCGGCGCTGCCCGAGGGCTGGACGGAAATTGTGATACCAAAAACCACCTGGGCGGTTTTCGACTGTGTGGGCCCTGTGCCCCAGGCCATCCAGAACGGGTGGAGGTTTCTCCAGGAGGAGTGGCTGGCAAGCTACCCGTTTGAGCATGCAAACTGCCCCGAGCTGGAGTGGTACAGCGATGGAAACGCTTACGCGGCGGATTATGGGAGCCAGATCCTGATCCCGGTGGCGGACGGCAAACAATCGGCCTGCAGGCAAACAGACAGGAGGACCAGAAATGAATAACCCTTTTCGGATCGAAAAAAGAGAGAGCTTCCGCGTTGTGGGCTCTCTGCTGCAAACCACAAACCAACGGGGCGAGGGCCGAAGGGCCATCCCCGCGCACTGGGCGGGCTTTCGGGCGGAACACAGGGAGCAAGCGCTGCTGGCCCTGGCAAACCAGGAGCCCCAGGGCCTGTTCGGCATTAACCTATACAACACAGACCCGGCGGACCCCCGAAAATTTGAGTATCTGATCGCGGTTTCCAGCGACCGGGACGCGCCGGAGGGGTTTGTGGAATACACCGTTCCGGCCATGACCTGGGCGGTGTTTCCCTGCACACTGGAAACCCTGGGGAAAACCGAGGCCATGGCGATTTCGAAATGGCTGCCCAAATCGGACTACAGGCCGCTCAACAAGGGCTATCTCACCGGCAGGATGAAAGCGGGAGCGCCGGACGTGGAACATTACGGAAAAGACGGGCTGGTGGAGGTGTGGATCGCCGTGAGGGAGAAATGAGAAGGAAAGCGGCCTTGATCAACAAGGTCGCCCGACAAAACGAATTTCAATTGACAGCAATTAAAGTAAATTCACCCGGCAGATTGGGGTTGTTCCAAGAGGGATGCTCATCAAACTGTTTCAGGGTAAATCCATTTTTTATGACAGAATTAATGATCTCACTGACGGTGTATTTACGGTAGCTGCACAGCGGCATCTTTGCTCTCACTTCGTGGTCCATAAACCGGGCGTGTGCCATTTCCCCCTGAAATACTTCCGCGGAAAAATAGCTCATTGCTTTTTGTTCCAGTGCAAGGCTATCCACAATTTTGGTAAAAGGATGGAAGTCGCTGCAGATCATTTTACCGCCCGGTTTCAGAAGTAAATTCATCACCGACATAAACGCGTCTATGTCGTGAAAATAATGCAGCACCCCGCCCTCCATGAACACAACATCAAAGGTACGGCGATAGATATCCATGTTGATTTCCAACACATTGCAAACCTGATAATCAATTTTTACACCTGCAAGGCCAGCCACTTCCATAGCATACTTTTTGTTGTCACTGGAAATATCAAAAATTGTGACATCTGCCCCTAAAACCGCTAAAGGGATGGCTTTCTTTCCGCAAGAGCCACAGATATTTGCAACCCTTACGCCCGTGTACGAATCAAAGTAGTCGGCGTATTTTTTCAACTGACCGATTGGATCATTCAGTATTTCTTTCGCTCTGCTGCCGGGCGTACTGTCTTTTACCCAAAAATCGTAGGCGTTATATTCCCACGCCCTCTTGTTCTGTTTGTGATAGTTTTCCACCGTTTTATTTACCTCTGTTAATCCATCATCATTTGTTGAGTTTCCAATTTTAATTAAAGGAGAAAAATTCTTGGGAACAGGAATCATTATATGCGGCTTAAACGGCGCTGGCAAGAGTACGCTGGGAAAAGCCTTGGCAAAAAAACTGAATTTTTATTTTATTGACAGCGAAACCCTGTATTTTCCTGCGGCAGACCCTTTTTCCAGCTACGCTTTTCCGCGAACCCGCGAGGAGGCGGAAAAGCGCCTTTTCGATGAGATCACGTTCCATGAAAATTTTGTTCTTGCCTGTGTAACATGGGATTTGGGAGCACGGATCGCTCCTTTTTTTCAGTATGCCGTTTTAATGGATGTTCCGAAAGAAATTCGGATGCAACGCGTTAGAAATCGCTCTTTTCAGAAATTTGGCAGCAGGATGCTGCCGGGCGGAGATTTGCAGGAGCGGGAGGAAAACTTCTTTCAGCTTGTTCAATCCAGAACTGAAAATACTGTGGAAGAATCGCTCCACTGTTTAAACTGCCCTGTGATACGGATAGATGGAACAAAGCCTATTGAAGAAAACACAAGGTTTATTATGGAGCAAATATCCAACTGAAGTTCTGTTTACCGGGCCTGTACCTTTCGTTGGAAAAACGCTTTTTATGAATTATCATTAAGCCAGAAGCTGTTGGAGGACAAAAAGGATGCGTGAAAAATACACGTTTCAGGATTTTTTAGCTTCCGTGGATGGGGAGAACCAAAAATTTGTGAGCGAAGTGCATAACGAGCTGACCGGGCTTGGCTGCAAGGCCGAAGTGAAGGCCGCGAGGAGCGGGTATGTGGTTTCCTACAGCCTGAACAAAAGGACCCTCGCCAATTACGTGTTCCGCAAAAAAGGGCTGATGGCCCGCATTTACGCGGGCCATATTGCCCAGTACATGGAACTTTTGGAGCTGCTGCCGGACAGCATGGTACGCGCCATTCAGGCAGCGCCCATCTGCAAGCGCCTGGCGGACCCGGCGGCCTGCAGCCAAACGTGCCCCATGGGCTACGACTTCCTTTTAAAGGGCGAACGGCTGCAAAGATGCCGCAGCAATGCGTTTATGTTTTTGCTGGATGAAGAGAGCAGGCCCCACGTGAGAGCGTTATTGCTGCGGGAAGCCGGCGCGCTGGTTTGACCCGGGCCAACGCCCTTGCGCGTGCGGCCCCATGAAAACAGCGGCTTTGATTTTTTCAAAGCCGCTGTTTCGGCATGCCCGGAAAAATGGCTGCCCCCGACGGTTTTTCAGCCATAGTGCGGCAGTTTACAGAATGTGCTGAAATTCTGGAAGCCGCTTTACTCCCATTTGAACCATTTAAGAGCTACAAAAATACACAGAAGGGCAATTACAGACATTACAAGCAGCGGCACCAGCACATTGCGGGCCGGCAGCCCCAAAAAGGCAGCTTTCAGCAGCTTTATCCCCTGTGTGAGCGGAAGAACATCCGCAAGCTTTTGAAGCGCCGCGGGCATAACCTCATAAGGCAACGTGGCCCCGGAAAAGATCAGCATGGGAAAATACAGGATGCTTGCGATCATGCCGGCCATTTTGGTATTGGGGGCCACGCCCCCTACCATGATACCGATGCTGAAGATGGAAACGAGCACCAAAAGGTAGCCGCCGAGAAAGGCCGCAGGCGACCCGTGGAATCGGCAGCCAAAGAAAAGGGCGGCCGCAACGTACAGCAGCACGAGGGAAAGCACCGCATAGAGCGTGTAGACCGCGACCTGCACAAAAAGGATCATGGCGGGCCGGACGGGCGTTACTTTATAACGCTTCAATATGCCCTTGCTGCGGTAATCGGATACGACCAGCGGTAACCCCATAACACCGCCCGCGCAGATGGAAATTGTGGAAAGCGCGCCAAAGGATTGCTCTAAAAAGGTATACCCCGCGCCCTCGCAGGCGGGTTTGCCGCCATATAGAATTCCCAGGATCACCAGCACAGCAAGGGGAACACAAATTGCAAATATGAACATATCCATGCCCCGCAGCGACAATTTCAGTTCCGTTTTCAGCATGGTTTTAAACGTTTTCATCGACCTGCTCCTCCTCGCTTGTATACCAAAGGTAGGCATCCTCGAATTTACTGCAGGGGCTGCCCTTGATTGCCTGGGGAACCGTGCCGTAAAACACGATTTCCCCTTTTTTTAAAATACAAACCTGGTCGCACAGGGCTTCCACCTCGTCCATAAAATGAGAGGTCAAAAAAATGGTAAGCCCCTTTTTCTTCAGGCCGGAAAGGATGTTCCAAACTTCCCGGCGCGCTTTTGCGTCCAGCCCGGTTGTGAGTTCGTCCAGAAAAACAACCTTTGGATCCGGGATGAGCGCAAGAACGATGAACAACCGCTGCCTTTGCCCGCCGGACAGCTCCCGGACGAGATTTTTTTGCTTACCGGCAATTCCAAACCTTTTCAACAGCTCGTTGGGATCGGCCGGGCGCTGATAGAGCGACGCGGTGACTTTGCAAAGCTCGGCCACGGTGATCTGGTCCTGGTAATTTGATTCCTGAAACTGGACGCCCACTTTTTCAAATAATTTTTTGCGGTGGGCAAGCGGGTTCATTCCCAAAATGGAAACCTGCCCGCCATCCATCCTTTTTGTTCCCAAAACACACTCGATCACTGTGCTTTTGCCCGCCCCGTTGGCTCCGAGCAGCCCGAAAACCATCCCGGGCATTACCGAAAAGCTGATGTTGTTTGCCGCAAGCAGCCTGCCGTAGGATTTTGTAAGCCGCTCGACCCTGATTACTTCCTGCATGGATCCGCCTCCTTGTTTTGATGCAAAAAGAATACCACCAATGAAAACATTGGTGGTAAAGTGGAGGGTTTAGGAATTTGCAGCCTTCATTCTTTGCAGCATACAAAGCATTTGTTTGGCGTTTTCTTCGGCTGCGGATAAAGAGGTAAGGAGCCTGTCGCATACCGCAATGATCGTTTCGTCTGCTTTGGGCGTATTAAGCGCCGCTTTTATATCCACATCCGGGTTTTGTGACAACTGGGAGAGCAGCCCCAAAATTGCCTCTAAAGAATAATTTGCGCACCGCAGGGAACGGATTACTTTTAAGCGCTGTAGGTCTTTGTCGGTATACACACGATACCCATTTTGCCTGCGCCTGACCGACAGCAAACCATTCATTTCCCAGTTTCGCAGGGTGTCCATGGAAATGCCGAGATATTCCGACACCTCTTTTCTTTTGAAAAGGTGCAGGTTCTTTTGCGGCGTGCCGGACAGAATTTGCCGCACAATTTGAATTGCTTCCTCTGCATTGGCGCGCTCTTGTTGAATTTGTGCTATATACTCCTGTGTAAGCAAAAGAGCTGTGCCGAAATTGCCTGCCGCCGCGCTTTTTACCATTTGAACAATTTTTTTGCGCAGGCCATTTTGCAGCACCTCCACACGAAAGGCAAGGCGGGCAAGCCTGAATTGCTCAACATGAAGCTCTGTAAACACGCGATAGCCGTTGGGCAGGCGCTGCGGCTTTGGTATGAGCCCCAATTCCTCATACAGCCGGACCGTGTTGGGGTGAACCCCGATGGCGGCGGCTATTTCAGAGGTTTTATAGGTGTTCATTGGCTCCCCCCTCCCCGTTAAGGCAATTTTATCACAAGCCAAAAGTATGGTGTAATAGTGGAGGAACCGGCTGCCAACCTTTCAGCCTCCTTAAAACTTCTAATCATTCCTTCAATGCCGTTAACGGCGCGACGAATACCCCGTCCGACCGCTGATATGCGGCATTGGCCAGGCCGCAGAGCACGCAGAGGACGGCCGGGGGCTTGCCCTTTGGATCCTGCGCGATCTGCTTTTTGATCTCAAGAAGATTCTGCGCCGCCGCGTCGATCTGGTTGGCCCCCAGCTTGATTTCAAAGGCGCACCACTGGCCGTCGGGCAGCTCCACCACCGCGTCGATCTCCTGATTTTTGTAGTCCTGGTAGTGATAAAGGTTTCCGCCGAAGGATTCGGCGTAAATGCGCAGGTCCCGCTCGCACAGGGCCTCGAACAGGAAACCAAGGATTTGCAGGTCGCCCAACAGCCCCGACGGTGCGGCCTTCAGCAGGGCACAGGCCAGGGACGGGTCGGCGAAGTGCCGCTTTTCCGCCTGCTTGACCCGGACGGAGGAGCGGATGCCGGCGGAAAAGGGCGGCTGGTCGTCGGTGAGAAAAAGCCGCTTGAAAATATCCAGATAAGCCGCCACGGTATTGCTGTCGATGTCCTCGTCATCCACCGCCTTCACGTCCCGCATGAGGGTCTTGTTGGTGACGGTGGTGCTCTCGTTGCGGGCCAGGGAACGCAGCAGCAGGCGCATTTTTCGGGTATCGCGCTTTACGCCGTCGATGCGGTATACATCATCGGCGATGACGGCGTTCAGGTATTCCATGGGGAGCAGCGCGGCCTGCTGCAAGGGCAGGCCCAAGCTGCCCGGCCAACCGCCGCGGACGATCAGTTCAATGAGCTTTTTTAAATCTACCTCGCCGGTCATGGCGGGGGTCAACTCGCCGCGGCACAGCTTTTCCAGGGACACCTTTCCACTGGAATCGCCGGATTCCCAGAGGGACATGGGGCGCATCCGCAGCCGGGCAATCCGGCCCGCACCGCTGTGGAGGATGCCCTTATGGTTTGGGGTAGCGGAGCCGGTGAGGATAAATTGCCCCTTTTGGGCGGTTTGATCGACCCTGTATCGCACCGCATCCCAAAGGGGCGGCACCTCCTGCCATTCGTCGATGAGGCGGGGCGTTTCGCCCTCCAGCACTAAAGCCGGGGACAGCTCCGCCAGCTTCCGGTTCTGAAAATTGCCGGCGGGGTCGCCAATGTAGATCCCGCTCCTGCTGTGATACGAGGAGGTCCAGGTTTTGCCGCACCACTTGGGGCCCTCGATACAGACGGCGCCAAAGGCGGACAGATATTCTTCCAGCTTTTGGTCAATGATGCGCGGCTTATAGCTTTGCTGTTCCATAACGCGTCACCTCGGTTCAGATGTTACTTTCATTGTACTCTATTCAGCTGATTTTTACAATTGCAATCAGTCAAATTCTATATTTTTAATCAGTCAGATTTTTTAAATTCATTCAGTTGATTTTTTTAACACCTATATACTCCACCACCTCCACCGCTTTGCAGCGTGTGCCGCGGCAAAAAACAGGTGTGCAAAATATCTTGTACGCCGCAGGCGTATAAAGCGATTTTGAACACCTGTTTTGAAGCAAGGGCACGCGGGCGGGGGGAACGCCTGCCGCCAGAGAAAAAGCCCTGTAAAAGCGCGTTTGCCTTTGAAGGAAACCTGCCGCGGCGAGGCGGGATTGTTGGGTAAGCAGCGTCCGGCGGGCCCCCATCGAAAATGGGGAGGGGCCGTGCTGTGCACCCAACAAGCCCGCCTTGCCGGAACCCCTGGCCTCAATTCCCCGGCGGAAACCAACGCCTCACCGCTTCGCCCTCTGGCAGCCCAAAATCCACTTGGCATCTTAGCTAAAAAATCGCTCTGATTTTCGCTGGACACCGGCCGGTGTTTTTTCAGCAGGGGTCGGATTTTTTTGTGTTATACTGAAAAAAACCTTGTTAATTTGATTCTTTTACCGCTTTCGGCAAAGAAAACCTGAAAGCAACAAGGGCAAAACAACGGATTGTTTGAGGAGGAATACAAGATGAATGAGCAATGGAAAGAACTGTTTTCGCTGTTCGGCTGGTCCAAGGGCGGCTTTGACCCGGACACCGCGGAGTTTTTCAGCGATCTGGAGCAGATGATGCAGCAGAGAACACAGGAAATGGCGCTGGAGGGCCAGGCGGCGGAGGCGTTTGCGGCTTACCGGCAGCACCAGGGCGAACAGCTTGACTTTGTGGCGATGCAAAACTTTAAGGCAGGGATCTTTTTTGCGCTGTGGCTCACCGGCTCGATGTTATTATTGGGCACGCCCACCTTCACCCATTCCAGCGGGCCGGCGGTGGTGGAGTCCAGCACCTTCCAGTGGATGTCGTAGTCGATCTCGGCGCTGCCGTCTGGCTGGATGCGCACGGTGATGAAGTATTTTTCGATCTCGTCCAGGTTGGCGGCGCTCACCGCCGGGCACAAGAGGGCCGCCGCGGCCAGCGCCAGCGCGGGCCTGCGGCCCCGCCGCCGCTGCAGCCACAGGCCGCCCAGATAAGAGACGGCGATGCACAGCGCCAGCACGGCAAGCATGGGCGCGCCCAGCAACGCGTAAAAACCGGCCGACGCGGCCAGGCAAACGGCCCAGCGCGCTTTCTGCGGCACGGCCCAGTGTACGGCGAACACGGCGGCGAAAAAGCCGAGATAGGCAAGGGATGTGAACTGCACTGGGCGCGGCCTCCTTTGCAGCAAAAATAAGGATATATTATTGTATCATGGCTGTGCGCCGCGCGCAACCGGAACAGGGCTTACAGCTTTCTTACTCTTTTGTAAGGCTTTTCTGTTACCAGTCTTATTTGCGGCCGCGCAGGAACGTGGCTCCCGCGATGCTGTCCACGGCCTCGCAGCACGAAAAGCCCGCGGCCCGCAGCAGGGCAAGCTCGTGCTCCAGCGTCAGCGGCGTGTCGAAGTGGATGAACACATCCGCCGGGATGTTCGCGCGAGCCCGGCGGCGCGCGCTTTCCGCCCGCAGCAGAGTCTCCTCTTCCTCGCAGCAGGCGATGTAGTCCGCCTCCAGAAAAAAGCCGCCGGGCCGCAGGGCGGCATGAATTTTTTTGTACAGCTCCAGCTTTTGCTCCGGGGTAAAATGGTGCAGGCTCTCTACGGAAACGACCGCGCCGTATTGCTCCGCGCCCAGGTCCATCGCCAGATAATCCGCGCACCGCAGCTCAAGCCGCCGCCCGGCATGCTTCGCACGCAGCTTTTCCAGCATGGCCGCGCACAGGTCCACTCCCGTGACGGCAAGCTCCGGCCAGCGGGCAAAGATACGGTCCAGCTCCAGCCCGGTGCCGCAGCCGAGGTCCAGCAGGGGGCCGCAGTCTCCGGGCGTCAGCTCGGCCACACGGCCATATGCTTTGTCCCACACGGACATGTGCGCTTCATAGGTGTCCACGCGGGCGGCGAAAAAGCCGTTCATATCCTCGGCGGGCTCATCCCGCGTCTGTGCAAGCCATTGCTTCAATTCCCGCATATGGGTGGAAACGTCCGCCCGGATGGTAAGCTCCATAAAAATTCCTTCTTTCCTGTGATGGGGCACCTGCTTACAGCGCCAGCGTCCCGGTGGCGGCCCGGCGCACAAAGGCCGCGTCATGCTCCACAAACAGCATTGTGGGCCGGTAGTCCAGTAAAAGCTGCTCGATCTGCATGCGGGACAGTACGTCGATATAATTCAGGGGTTCGTCCCACAGGTAAAGATGAGCGCTTTCGCAAAGGCTGCGGGCCAGCAGCACTTTCTTTTTCTGTCCGGCGCTGTAATCCGCCATATCCTTTTCAAACTGCACCCGTTCAAAGCCAAGCTTGCGCAGCAGCGTCAGGAACATCGTCTCGTCCACGCCCGCGTTCCGGGCGTAGTCTCGTGCGCCGCCGTGCAGAAATGATGCGTCCTGGGGCACATAAGACACAATAAGCCCCGCGCCGAGCGCCAGCGTACCGCAGGCGGCGACGTCCTGACCGCACAGCTTTTTCAGCAGCGTGCTTTTACCGCAGCCGTTGGGGCCGGTGACAGCCATACGCTCGCCGGGGCGAAGCGTGAACGTCAGGCCTGCGCACACCGTGCGCCCGCCGTAGGAAAGGCTCAGGCCTTCGGCGCGCACCAGCGGTCCGCTTTTGCCCCAGGCCAGCGGGTGCAGCTTCAGGCCGTCGGCCTCGTCCACATTGCGCAGCAGTGTTTTTTTCTCTGCGATGGCCGCCTGTTGGCGCGCTTCGGTGACTTTGGCCCGCTTCATCAGTTTGGCCGCCTTGTGGCCCAGAAAGCCCCGGTCCGGCCGCAGGCCGCTGTTGCGGGCGTGCTTTTCCTGCTCGGCCCTGCCGCTCCAGCGCTCGGTGCGGCGCGCGGCCTCACCCAGCCGGGCGATGTCCTTTTCCAGCCGTTCGTTTTCCGCGCGTTCGCGGTCGTCCTGCACGCGTTTGTTTTCCTCCCAGACGGTGAAATTCCCCTGCATCACGGTGATGTCACGGCGGTTCAGTACCAGCATATGGTCGGCGCAGCGGTCCAGCAGGTCTCTGTCGTGGGAAACCAGGATATATCCCCTTTTCTGCGCCAGATATTCACCCAGAAGGCGGCGTCCTCCGGCATCCAGATGGTTTGTCGGTTCGTCGATGAGCAGGAATGCGCCATCGTGCAAAAACAGGCTGGCCAGCAGGATCTTGGTTTGCTCTCCATTACTCATTGTATAAAATGGGCGATATAATACGTCTTGCTCCACACCCAGCAGTTTCAGTTCCCGCAAGATGCGCCAGGCCGGGCAATCCGGGAGCAGCCGTTCCAGCACGGCTTGCGTATCGTCCTCCGGATATTCCACAGGGAATGGGAAATACAGCACGGGTACGCCGGCACGCACGGCGCCGCGGGAATCCAGCGTGCCGTCCAGCAGCTTCAGAAATGTGGTTTTGCCGCGCCCGTTGCGGCCGGTAAAGCCGAGCCGCCAGTCGGTGTCCAGCACGAAAGAGACGTCCTCGAACACGTTGTCGCAGGCGCCGTCATAGGCGAAGGTAAGATGGGAAACGGTGATTTGGGACATATACTTCAACTCCAATCGAAAAAGGCCGCGGGAACGCGCCCGCGGCTTTTTCCACCATGTGTCCAGAATCGGGCTGAAGCGCCGGAAACCCTGAAAAAGGCAGGCACCGCACAAAGGCGGCCCTGCCCTTCCTTACACACGGAAGGAGCCGGAACGAAACGCATTTTCCCGCTTTGTGGAAGGCGCACCAAACCACAGCAGCGCGCGAAAACGCGGCGCCGCAGGTTTGTGCACGTACAAAAAGCAGGTCAAATGCGCATCCTTCCATCTCCCGTCTGTTCGATTTTTTTTATTGCTCCCAATAAAAAACGATCTTGATGGCCGCGCCCGGGGACGGGCCGCACAGCCGAAAAAATAGCCCGCAGCTATTTTTTTTATAGCTTTGCCGTGCAAAGCTATAAAAAGCAGCCATGTGGGCCGTCCCGGCCCATGGTCTTAAGATCTCAAGCGCCCGGGCACAAAGTGCCTGGATGCGCGTAAAAAACAGCAGCGTAGCTGCTGTTTTTTAAGATAGCAAAGCGGAAACGGTTTGTCAAGAGCCGTTTTGCGGCGGCGGGCGGCGGTGTGCGGTAATGACCGTCCCGCTGCCCGCGTTGACCACAAATTCGCAGTCCGCAGATGTGATATACCAGTTTTTGCCCCTGCGCTGATAAACCGCGCCTGGCTGTGCGATGCACCGTATGCACTGCCGCATGACGTCCTGGGGTGCAAACCCGAGATTTTTGCACAGACGCGCGGCGCCAAGAGGCGTCGTGTGGAGTTCGTGCGGCCTTGGCGGCGCGGTGTTTTCCCGTACAGTGCCCTCCCCCGCGCGGGCCGGAGCGACGCGCCGCATACGCGTCAGCCCTGCGCCTGCTTCCAGCGCTTGAGCGTGGGGTACCACGCGCGCATGGCGCGGCGGGCGTCCTCGGCGTCCAGCCCCGGGTTCTGCTGCTGTTCGAAGCGGATGCAGAAATCGATCATCTCGTCCATCGTGCAGTCCGCCGTGAAACCGCCGTTCTGATAACAGTAGGTGCAGTATTCCTCCGACCTGGCGCCTCTGGCTTCGGTGCCATAGTCGGCCTCGTTTTGCAGCGGCATGCCGCAGCTCTGGCAAAAGCGCTTGACGTTCTGGTTTTCCATGTTGCATTCCCCTTTCGGTTGTTGTACCTTCAGTATAAACCGGGGAAGATGACATCCTGCGTCATATTCAAAAGAAAAAATAAATTTTCCGCAGCCGGCCGCGCGCCAAAGGGTCACTCCGGCGCGCCGTACAGCGCCGCCACTTTCTGCCCGGCCTCGCGCAGGGCCTGCTGCACCTGCGGCGGAGACAGCACAGCCACATCGGCTCCGAAGCTCAGCAAAAAACCGTATATCCACGGGCTTTCGGGGTAAAAGGCGGACACGAAGAAGCGTCCGTCCGGCAGCTGTGTCACCCACTCCGGCGGAAACATATCGTAAACGCAGTACGCGGCGGCGGGCGTGAACATCAACTCCAGATGCAAAAGCGGACCGGGGGCCTCCACCGGGTCCATCGGCTGGGGCGTGTGCTGCGGGCCGGGCGTGAAAACGGCGTCCAGCAGCGTCACGTCCAGCATGCGGCACAGTTTGAACACACGCAGCGCCTGTCGTGCCAGGCAGTACGCCTGCAGGTACCAAGCGGCATCTTTATAAACCAGTTTCACGGGCTGGGCCGTGCGGCGGCTTTTTTCGCCGCGCGCGCTGTAATAATCGAAGGCGATCTCACGGCGCGAAAGGATGGCTGTTTTCAGTGTGGCGAACACGCGTTTTTCCGCCGGGCCGGAGCCCCAGGGAGAAAAATCCACCTCCAGCCAGCCGTCGCCGCTTTTCTGGAACAGCCCGGCCAGCTTTTCCAGCGCCGCGCCTCCCATACCTGCGGCAGCCATGGCCCGCAGGGCATATAGGATCTCGTCCTGCTCGCCGTCCGTCAGCAGCGAGCGGTCCAGCACATAGCCGGGCAGCAGCCCCACGCCTCCGCCTCCGCCCCGCGCCGCGTACACAGGGACGCCCGCGGCCGAAAGCGCGTCGATGTCCCGGTAAATCGTGCGCACGCTCACTTCAAAGCGTTTGGCCAACTCCCGCGCCGTCATGCGGGGACGGCTTTGCAGCAGATATACGATCTCGAACAGGCGGCCCGTGTGCATGGCTATCCCTCCCGGCCGGAGCCGCGGGTAGCGTGCCAGTAGGCGCTCATGGAAAAATCGCCGCTCTCGGTCTTTTCTTCGCCCAGGAAGGGCGGCGGAACAAAGGCGCGGGCGGCCTCCACGGTGGGGAACTCCACCTCCGCGTAGAAAAACGCCGTGGGCCGGCCCGCGTCCACCAGGCTCACCTCCAGCCGCTCGCCCCCGGGCAGCGCATATACCCTGTAATCCTTGGTCACAAGGTCCTGCCCGGTGAAGGCTGTGAGCCGCCGGAACAATTCCGCAGAAATATCCGTTTCAACCTCCTCCCGCGCCAGCGTGCCTTCGCCCTTGAAGCACAGCACACAGCGGCAGCCGTCGGCGTTCGCGCTCTCCCGGATGCGCACCACGGGGGCTGTCGAGATATATCCCTGGCGCACCCGGGCCTCTTTCAGCAGCGGGAGACCGGCGGGGAACCCGTCGATGAGCCACTTGCGTTCGATCTCCATTTTAACACCCCACTATCTTTTTTTTCGTAAGACCATTATAATAGTGTGTATCCGACAAGTCAAAAATGCCGGGCGCTTTGTAAAAAGCCCGGACGGGCGCAAACGCGCGCACCCAAAAGAAAAGGCGGAAAGACCATGAAGCAGCAAAGAGGATATCCCCGGGTGACCGTTACCCCCAAGGCCGAACGAGGGCTGACGGGTGGACATCCGTGGGTGTACGATACGGAAGTGGCGGACGCGCAGCCCGCGGAAAACGGCGCGCTGGTGGACGTGATCAGCGCAAAGGGACGGTATCTGGGCACGGGCTTCATCAGCCTGCACAGCAAGATCCGTGTGCGCATCCTTTCACGCAATGCCAATGATGTCTTCGACGAGGCGTTTTACCTGCGCCGATTGTCCCACGCGTGGGAGTACCGCAAAACAGTGCTGAGCGGGGAGGTTTCGAGTTGCCGTGTCATCTTCGGCGAGGCCGACCTGTTCCCCGGCCTGACGGTGGACCGTTTCGGCCGGTATCTGGTGGCACAGACGCTCTCTGTGGGCATCGAGCGCATCAAGCCCATGCTCTTTCCGCTGCTGGTAAAGCTGCTGCGGGACGACGGCCAGCAGATCGACGGCCTGTACGAGCGCAACGACGTTGCCATCCGCGCCCGGGAGGGGCTGGAGGAAAACAAGGGCTGGTTTGACCTTTCGGCGCTGGACCTGCCCCGGCCGGACACCTGTCTGACGGAAATTGTGGAAAACGGGGTCCGCTATACTGTGGACGTGGAAAATGGCCAGAAAACGGGTTTTTTTCTGGACCAGAGGTTCAACCGGCAGGCTGTGGCGCGGCTTGCGCAGGGCAGGACGGTGCTGGACTGCTTCACGCACACCGGCTCCTTTGCACTGAACGCAGCCAAGGGCGGCGCGGCCCATGTGACGGCGGTGGACGTCTCCGAGGCCGCCGTGGAGATGGCGCGCCGCAATGCGGATATCAACGGAGTGTCGGACAGAATGGACTGCGTGGCGGCCAATGTGTTCGACCTGCTGCCCCGTCTGGCGGAGGAGGGCGGCAAAAAGTATGATTTCATCATTCTGGATCCGCCCGCGTTTACGAAATCCCGCAAGACAGTGCCGGGCGCACTGCGGGGATATAAGGAGATCAATTACCGCGCCATGAAGCTGCTGCCCCGGGGCGGGTATCTTGCCACCTGCAGCTGCAGCCATTTTGCCACGGACGGGATGTTCCGCGCCATGCTGGCAGACGCGGCCCGTGACGCGGGCGTGCAGCTGCGCCAGATCGAGGCGCGCCAGCAATCGCCGGACCATCCCATCCTGTGGGGTGTGGACGAGACGAATTATCTGAAGTTTTACCTGTTCCAGGTGTTTTGAGCGGCGCGCGGCGGCCGCATAGAAGGAGAATGGATATGGAATACCGCGAGATCGCACCCGGCGAGCTGGACCGGGCGCTGTTCCGGCATTTTGAACGGCGCCAGGAAGTGACGAAGTGCCGCCGCAGGGAAAACGGCGTATGGGTCGTGCGGGACGCGCCGTTCATCGACGACTGGAGCGAAGCGGATTATGCGTTTCTTGTGCAATGCCTGCAAAATACGCTGGCCACGGGCGGCGTTGTGCTGGGGGCCTTTGCGGACGGCGCGCTCAAGGGCTTTGCCTCGGTGGAAAGCGCCCCGCTGGGCAAAGCGGGGGATTACCGGGACCTGACGTGCCTGCACGTTTCGGCTGAGCTGCGGGGCAGAGGCATCGGGCGGGAGCTTTTTACCCGGGCGGCGCAGTGGGCCCGTGCGCACGGCGGAAAAAAGCTGTATCTGTCGGCCCATTCGGCGGTGGAGACACAGGCGTTTTACGCGGCGATGGGCTGCGTGGAGGCCCGGGAGTACAATGAGGCCCATGTAGCGTCGGAGCCGTTTGACTGCCAGATGGAGTACGCGCTGTGAGGCGCCGTGATGCGGAGGATAAGCATGCAGATCAGAAAATACAGGCCGTCGGATTGCCGGGAATTGGCGGAGCTGTTCTACGACACGGTCCATACGGTCAATGCCGGGGATTATACAAAGGAGCAGCTGGACGCGTGGGCGACGGGCCATGTGGATCTGGAGGCCTGGGACCGCTCGTTCCGGGAACACCATACCCTTGTCGCTTTGGAGGACGGTGCGGTCATCGGGTTTGGGGATATCGACGGCTCGGGATATCTGGACCGTTTGTACGTCCACCGGTGCCATCAGGGCAAGGGCGTGGCAACCGCCCTTTGCGACAGGCTGGAGCAGGTGTGCGCGGGCGTTATCAGCACCCACGCATCGATTACGGCGAAGCCTTTTTTTGAAAAAAGAGGGTATCGGGTCATCCGGGAGCAGCAGGTGGAACGGCAGGGCGTGGCGCTCACCAACTTCGTGATGGAAAAACGGCGGTGAGCCAGGGCGAAAAAGGGAAAAGAATCAAAAATGCCGGCAGCGGAAATTTCCGCCGCCGGCATTTCTGCGTAAAAGGCTATTGCTCCGCCTGCACCGCCATCACCTGCGCGGCGGGCCGCCCGTTTACGGAGGCCAATGGAGCGCCGCACAGCACGGCTGTCAGCGAGCCGCCCCTGGGCCAGAACAGCGAGAGACAAAGCAGCGCGGCCAGCACAACTGCCGCAAGCCGCCTGGCGGCGGGAGACATCATCCGGTTCGTTTCCATCGTATTCCTCCTGAGTGTATCGAATTTCGGGCTTTCTGTGACTGATTTATACTCAGTATACCACCGTCTGGTCACAACATGGTCACAAGTCGAAAAAATCTGCACGCATTTGACAGACTTTTTACGAGGCGAAGTCAATATAAAAATGACGATAAAAATCAAATGACTTTTTGGATGCGTAAAACCAATGACCGGTGCGGCCCGCATGGAGCAGAGACACCGCCGCCCGGAGAAAGGGATGGCCGGCGCCACGTGGCAAGAAACGCAAATATATGCCAAGCCCCGCCCTGTTCACCGCGCGCCGCGCGCCGTACAATAAAAGCAACGACACCGGGCGCGCCCTCCGCGCGGCCCGTACAGGGAGGATGCAGTATGCAGTACGGCCACTTCGACAACGACCGCCGGGAATATGTCATCGACAGGGTGGACCTGCCCGCGAGCTGGACCAATTATCTTGGCACGGAGGAGATGTGCGCCGTGGTGAACCACACGGCGGGCGGATACCTGTTCCATAAAAGCGCCGAATATCACCGCATCACGCGTTTTCGCGCCAACGCCGTGCCCATGGACCGGCCCGGCCATTACATTTATCTTCGGGACGACGACACCGGGGAGTACTGGTCTGTTTCGTGGCAGCCCGTGGGCAAGCCGCTGGACTGGGCGAAATATACCTGCCGCCACGGCTTGTCCTATACAAAATACGAATGTGAGTACGGCGGCATCCGCGCCGTGCAGACGCTGTTCATTCCCCGGGGCGAGGCTGTGGAGATCTGGGACCTTTCGTTGGAGAATATCTCCGGCCGGGCGCGGAACATCAGCGTGTTCAGCTACGCCGAGCTGTCGTTCCACCATATCGATATGGACAACCGCAACTTTCAGATGAGCCTGTATGCCGCGGGCGGCAGCTATGCGGACGGCATCATCGAACAGGACCTTTTCTATGAGGAGAACGGCTTCCAGTATTTTGCGGCCACTTTCCCGCCGGACAGCTACGATACGGTGCGGGAGGCGTTCATCGGCCCGTACCGTACCGAGACAGACCCCATCGGCGTGGAGCGGGGCACGCTTTCCGGCAGCACGGAGCTGGGCGGCAACCAGTGCGCGTCGCTGCACAGGCGTTTTATCCTCGCGTCCGGCGAGGTTCTGCGCGAAGCGTTTTTCCTGGGGGAGGGGCCGCGGGCCGAAGGCGTGCGCATCCGCAAAAAATATGCGCCGCCCGCTGCCCGGGACGCGGCACTGGCGGCCCTGCGCGACTACTGGGACGAAAAATGCGCGGCGCTGCAAATCGACACGCCCAATGAGGGCATGAACACGCTCATCAATATCTGGACGCTGTATCAGAGCGAGATAAACGTGCAGTTTTCCCGCTTTGCCAGCTTCATCGAGGTGGGCGGCCGCACCGGGCTGGGCTACCGCGACACCGCCCAGGACGCGATGACCGTGCTGCACTCGAACCCCGCCCGCTGCAAAGAGCGCATCGTGCAGCTTTTAAAAGGGCTTGTCAGCGAGGGATACGGCCTGCATCTGTTCGAGCCGGAATGGTTCGAGGAGACGCCCCGGCAGAGTTTCAAGAGCCCGACCGTTGTGCCCACGCCGAATAAAAGCAGTATGATCCACGGCCTGGCGGACGCATGCAGCGACGATGCGCTGTGGCTTGTTTCCACCGTGGCGGACTATGTACGGGAGACTGGGGACGCCGCGTTCCTTGACATGCCGGTGCCCTATGCGGATAAAGGGACGGCCACGGTTTACGGCCACCTGAAGACGATCCTGGATTTTTCCCAGCGCATGGTGGGTGCGCATGGGATCTGCCAGGGCCTGCGGGCGGACTGGAACGATTGCCTGAACCTGGGCGGGGGCGAAAGCGCGATGGTGAGCTTTCTGCACGTTTGGGCACTGGGAAACTTTGCCGCACTGGCCCGCTGGTTGGGCCGAAAGGCAGACGCGGAGCATTACGAGGCCGTGCGGCGCAGCGTGGCGGACGTGTGTGAAAAAGAGCTGTGGGACGGCAGATGGTATCTGCGCGGCTTCACAAAAAACGGCCGCCCCATCGGAACGGACGCGGATACGGAGGGCAAGGTGCATCTGGAGAGCAACACCTGGGCCGTTCTCTCCGGCGCGGCAGGGCCGGAGCGGGGCGCGCGGGCCATGGACAGCGTGGAGGAATACCTCTACACGCCCTGGGGCCTGATGCTCAACGCGCCGGCTTACTCGAAGCCCGACGACGACATTGGTTTTGTCACCCGGGTGTATAAGGGCCTGAAAGAAAACGGATCCATTTTCAGCCATCCCAACCCATGGGCGTGGGCGGCGGAATGCGTGCTGGGACGGGGCGACAGGGCCATGCAGTTTTACGACGCGCTGTGTCCCTATTGGCAGAACGACAAAATAGAGACGCGCAAAGCGGAGCCTTATTCCTACTGTCAGTTCATCACCGGGCGCGACCACAAGAAATTCGGCGAGGCGCACCATCCGTTCATGACAGGCTCCGGCGGGTGGAGCTATGTGGCCGCGACGCGCTATATGCTGGGCATCCGGCCGGAGTTCGACGGCCTTGTCATCGACCCGTGCATCCCCGGCGGTTGGGACGGCTTTACGGCCGTGCGGCGGTTCCGGGGCGCGGTGTATGAGATCGAGGTGCGGAACCCCGCCCATGTGTGCAAGGGCGTAAAGGCGCTGTACCTGGACGGTGTGCGTGTGGAACGGCTGCCGCTGCTGGCGCCCGGCACGACGGGCCGCGTGACGGCGGTGCTGGGCTGACGCGCGCCGCAGGTTCCCCGGCGGGGATATGCAGGAAGGAGAGCGAAACGATGATCCATTTTGGAACGGGCGGCTGGCGCGCCGTCATCGGCGACGGCTTCACGAAAGCCAACGTCCAGCTGCTGACGCTGGCGCTGGCGCGTAAAATGCTGGATGAGGGCAGGGCCGACAAGGGCTTCGTCATCGGCTATGACAGGCGCTTTTTGAGCGAGGAGGCCGCCGGATGGGCCGCTGAGGTGATGGCGGGACAGGGCATCCTGTGCCGCATCATCCACCGGGAAAGCCCCACGCCTCTTATTATGTATACGGTGGCTGCCTATGGCCTGCCCTACGGCATGGCCATCACGGCCAGCCACAACCCGGCCGTCTACAACGGCATCAAGGTGTTTATGGAGGGCGGGCGCGATGCGGACGAAACGCTTACCGCCGCCTTTGAGGGCTATATCCGCGAGCTGGAAGGCGAGCCTGTGGAGACGGTGCCCTACGAAGAAGGGCTTGCTGCAGGCAGTATCCAACTCATCGACCCGATGAACGACTACATCGACAGCATCCTCAAAATGGTGGATGCAGAGGCCATCCGGTCCCGCGGCCTGCACGTGGTGCTGGACCCCATGTACGGCGTGTCCAAGACAGCGCTGCAGACCATCTTGCTCACCACCCGGTGCGACGTAGAGGTCATCCATGAGCGGAGGGACACGCTGTTCGGCGGCCGGCTGCCCGCGCCCAACCTCAAGACGCTGGCGGGCCTGACGAACTATGTGGAAGAACACGGCTGCGACATCGGCATCGCCACCGACGGCGACGCGGACCGCCTGGGTGTCATTGACGATAAGGCGGAGTTCCTGCATCCCAATAAGATTCTGGTGCTGCTGTATTACTATCTGATGCGGTACCGCGGCTGGCGCGGCGCAGCGGTGCGGAACCTGGCCACCACCCATCTGCTGGACCGCATTGCCGAGGACTTCGGCGAGACCTGCTACGAGGTGCCCGTGGGCTTTAAATATGTGTCTGCCAAGATGGTGGAGACCGGCGCCATCATCGGCGGCGAAAGCTCCGGCGGGCTGACGGTGCGCGGGCACATCCAGGGCAAGGACGGCATTTATGCCGCCGCGCTGCTGGTTGAGGCCATTGCCAAAACAGGCCGCAGGCTCAGCGCGCTGTGGGACGAAATCACGCAGAAATACGGTGCCGCCGAGATGGCGGAACACGATTTTCATTTCAGCAGCGCCGAAAGGACGCGCATCTTCAAGCTGCTGATGGAGGACAAACAGCTGCCGGAATTCCCTTGCGAGATCGCCAAGGTCAGCTACATGGACGGCTGCAAGGTGTACTTCAAAAACGGCGGCTGGGTCATCGCGCGCTTTTCCGGCACCGAGCCGCTGCTGCGCGTGTTCTGTGAGATGGATACCATGGAAAATGCGGAAAAAATTGCCAAAATTTTGACGGAGTTTTTGTCGCTGTAACGAAAAGCGGCCGAAAAGCGGGGAAAGGGGGACATTGTCCCCCTTTTTTGCTATAATAGCGGGCAGGACGCGCGGATGCTTGCAAAGCGCGCCGGGAAAGAGGCGGAGGCATGGAACGGCAGAAAATGAAACACAGGCGGCAGCTCGGCCTGCGGCAGGGGATGCTGGGCATTATCCTGCTGTGCTGGGTGCTGCCCGTTGTGCTCATCGTCACGCTGGGCGGTGTATATATTCTGGACAGCATGACGCGGCAGTACCGCAGCGATATGATGCGCAGCGCACAAAGCGCCGCGGCCATCACCGGGCGCAACCTGGATTCCATGATCGCCGCCAGCCGTAAGGCCAGTTATATCGCCACCATGGGCAATGCCTGGGCATCCTACACGAAAACGGGCGATTACGTCACGTTTTACAACGAGATGCAGACCTTTCTCACCCAGCAGTACCGCTACGACGACAAATTCCGCAATACCATCGTCACGCTGGTGGACGATCCAGCAGCGCCCATCTATACCTCCAACACCTCGTATACCTCCATACGCAAATATCAGCAGCATGTGCGGGACGAAGTACTGGTCCGCAGCGAAGCGCTGGGCACCGGCATCGGTTTCTTTGCGGCGGACGGCAGCCTGTATATGATGCGCAACCTGCTGGACGCCAACTACCGCACCTACGGCGTGCTGGTGATGGAGCTGAACACCGACACGCTGTTTGACAGTATGCGCAGTGTCATCTGGATGACGGACGCTACGGTCTGGCTGGGCGACGCGGAGTATACCGTTGCGGGCAGCGTGCGGGATGCGGGAGAGCTGCGCGGGAACATCCGTGCGGGCGGCCAGGGCGGCGCGCCCGCGCAGGGCAGCTACGCCGTCTGGGGCAGTGAAAGCGTAGTGCCCGGCTGTGCGCTGGAATACATTGTCTACTCCGACACCGCGGCCATGCGCGCCCAGCTGCGCAGCACGGCTTTGCTGCTGGCCGCGCTGCTGGCCGCGCTGCTGCCGCTGATGGGAGCGGTCATCGCGTTTCTGTACCGCAAGGTAAACCGGCCCATCGTCACGCTGAGCGGGGCTTCGGCGCACATCGAGCAGGGTGAATTCGGCATTCAGGTGGACGCCGGGCGGCTGGGCAGCAAGGAGTTCGCCTATCTGGGCAACAGCTTCAACGCCATGAGCGACAAGCTGAAAAATCAGTTCGAGCGCATCTATAAGGAGGAGCTGGCCCTGCGGGACGCGAAGATCATGGCTCTGCAGAGCCAGATCAACCCCCATTTTCTGAATAACACGCTGGAGATCATCAACTGGGAAGCGCGCCTGGCCGACGACGTGAAGGTATGTCAGATGCTGGAGGCGCTGTCCACGATGCTGAACGCGGCCATGGACCGCAAGCACCGGCCGCTCATCCACCTCTCCGAGGAAATGATGTATGTGGACGCGTACCTGTTCATCATCCGGGAGCGGTTGGGCAAGCGGCTGACCGTGGAAAAGAAGATCTCCCCCGAAACGCTGGACTGCTATGTGCCGCGCCTGGTGCTGCAGCCTTTGCTGGAAAACGCCGTGGAGCACGGCATCAATCCCGTGCAGAAAGGCACCATCATCATCCGCGCTTACCGCGAGCAGGACAGGCTGCTGCTGGAGATCGAGAACGACGGCGTAACCACCTACGACGACCTGATGAAGATCCAGACGCTTCTCTCGGACGAGCCGCTGCCGGAGGGAACGGGCAGCGCTTCGCTGGGTATCCGCAACGTACACGAGCGGGTAAAGATCATCTACGGGCAGGAGAGCGGCCTTTCCATCACAATCACTGAAAAAGGGAATACGCTGTCGAGAATGAATATCAAATTTGAACAAGACGGGCAATAATATGCAATAAAAAACAAGTTCGTTCATTCAGTTTTTGTGCAAACTGGTATAACATTATAGGCACAGGGAGGCATTCGGACGGTGCTGTGAACGCCGCACATGCCCCCAGAAAATGGGAGGTTTGAAACATGAAAAAGACACTCGCGATCATTCTTGCGCTGTGCCTCGGCGCTTCCATGCTGGCCGCCTGCGGCGGTTCCGGCTCCAGCGCTCCGGCTTCCGCGTCCGTGGGCGGAAGCACAGGCTCCTCCGCCCCCGAAGCAAAGCCTGTTGAGATCCGCGTCGTGACGTCCTACGGCGGCGACGACGGCAACCGCGCCAATTATGAAGAAGCGGTGGCGGGTTACGAAGCGGCCACGGGCAACACTGTGGTAGACGAATCCGCTACCTCAAACGAGCAGTGGAAGGCCCAGGTCAAAGCCGACTTCCAGACCGGAAGCGAACCGGACGTGCTCTTCTTCTTCACGGGTACTGACGCCAGCGAGTTTATCAAGAACGGCAAGGTCGTGTCCATCGAGGAGATCCGCAAGGAATACCCGGACTATGCATCCAACATGCTGGATGCGGCCATGCCCCTTTCCTTTGTGGACGCCAAGGCCTACGCCGTTCCGTCCAGCGGATATTGGGAAGGCATGTTCGTGAACAAAACCGTTCTGGCCGACTGCGGCCTGGAGGTCCCCGGCCCCGATACGACCTGGGACGAGTTCATGGAGATGTGTGAGACCATTAAAAGCAAGGGCTATACGCCCATCGCCTGCTCCCTGCAGGAGGTGCCGCACTACTGGTTCGAGTTCTGCATCCTGAACCAGGGCGACGTGGCCAAGCACGCCGAGGTCCCTGCTTCCGGCGCCGACGAAGCGGGCCAGCGCTGGGTCGCGGGCCTGAACACCCTCAAAGAGATGTACGAAAAGGGCTATTTCCCCGCAAATACCCTGACGGCGGGCGACGCCGACACATTCCAGATGATGGCCGACAACAAAGCCGCGTTCGCCATTGACGGCTCGTGGAAGGTGGGCTGGTTCACCGGCAGCGAGGACGCCGCAGGCAACGTGGAGAACATCGACGATTACACCGTTACTTATGTGCCGGGCAGCGGCAGCCGCAAGGCCACGGACATCGTGGGCGGCATCTCCATGGGCTACTACATCACCGAGAAAGCCTGGAGCGACCCCGAAAAGCGCGATGCGGCCGTCCAGTTCGTGGAATACATGACCACCGACGATATGGTCAACAAGTTCGCGGGCGGCGCCCCTACGGCGCTGAAATCCGGCCTGCCCGAAGCGGCGGATACCGACAGCCTGCACGCGGCGGCCGTCACCATGTTCAACGGCAAGACAGGCATGGCCAGCGCCGTGCAGGATGCGCTGAACCAGACTGCCCGCGGCGTTCTGTTCGCCTCTGTCAAGGATGTTGTGACAGGCACCCTGGCGCCGGAGGAGGCCATTGAGACGGCCCTCGCCACCCCGCTGGCAGATTCCTGACGCAAGCGATATAAGCAGCCAATACGGCCGGAGAGCTTGGAAACGGCTCTCCGGCCTTTTTTGAAAAAACGGGCCTTCGGCCGCGGCGCATGCCGTGCCGCACGCCCCGGGGCCGTCCGCCGCACCGAACGGCGGCGCGTCCGTCCGAAAAACGACGGCGCTTCGCGCGCCCGCATCCCGCAGACAAACGCAGAAAAGAAGGGGAGCCTTGCCATGAATGCGATGATCTACAAAAAGAAAGGCCCGCTCGTGCTGTTCCTCGTGCCGACCTTCCTCTTTTTGACCATGTACTTATACTATCCGTTTTTGATGAATATCTACAACAGCCTCAACAAGATCGGCGGCCTGGGCGAGAGCAGCCGCGGCCTGAACGAGCCGGTATGGGAGAACTACGTCAAGATGTTCACAGACCCGCTCATGCGCACCGCGCTGAAGAACACCATGATTCTGATGATTCTGACCGTGGTGTTTCAGGTGGGCATCGCGCTGGTGCTGGCGCTGATGGTGGACAATATCAAGGTGGGGGCGAAATTCTTCCGCACCGTGTATTTTTTTTCCATCGTCATCAGCGCCACAGCGCTGGGCCTTCTGTTCAACCTGATCTTTCTGTACGACGGCGGCATGCTCAACCAGCTTCTGCAGAACCTGGGCCTCGCCGCGGAGAATATCGACTGGAAGGACCCCGCCCACTTTTTCGTCACGATGATGGTACCTGTTATCTGGCAGTATGTGGGGTTTTATTTTGTTATTCTCGTCACAGGGCTGAACAATATCTCTACCGATATTTATGAGGCGGCCGAGATTGACGGGGCCAGCGGCCTGGGGCGCATCCGGTATATCACCCTGCCGCTGCTGCACAACACGCTGTGTACCTGCCTGGTGCTGGCCATTACCGGCTCGCTGAAGGTGTTCGACCTGCCGTGGACCATGTTTGTGGGCGGCCTGCCGCTGGACAAATCCTGGCTGACCGGCACATATATGTACTACCAGACTATGGTGCTGCAGGACGTGGACTACGGCTCGGCCATCGCCATCCTCATCGTGGTGCTGGGTGTTGTGATCAGCCAGATCGCGAACCGCATCTTCAAAGAAAAAGATTATTAAGGGGGGCTTTTTTATGACACGCAGACGCTTTCCCGTGGGAAAAACGCTCCTCTATGTGTTTATGTCCCTGTGGGCGCTCACGACGATCTATCCTTTTATCTGGGTCATCCTCAATTCCTTCAAGCCGCGCGGGCTGATCCGCAGCGATACATTCTCGCTGCCCATCGGCGACAAATTCACACTGGAGAACTACGTCACCGCCTTCAAGCGCGTTGACATCGGCACGGCCTATGTCAACAGCATTGTCATCAGCGGCGCCGTCACTGTGGTGGTGATGGTGCTGGCTGGGCTTGCCGCCTACGCTATGGTGCGGTACAGCTTCCGGCTGCGGGGCTTTCTGCATTCCATGATCATCGCCAGCATGATGTTCCCGGTGTTCTCCACGATCATCCCGGTGTTCCGCATGGAGTCGTCCTGGGGCATCGTGAATACAGGCAGCATTTGGCTGACGCGGCTCTCGGTCGTCCTGCCGCAGATTGCGGGCAACCTGTCGTTTGCCATCATTGTGCTGATGGGCTTCATCCGCAGCCTCCCGGTGGATCTGGAGGAAGCCGCTTATCTGGAAGGCTACAACGTCTACCAGATATTCTTCCGAATCATCATGCCGCTGGCCAAGCCCAGCTTTGCCACGGTGGGCATCTTCACGTTTCTGTGGAGCTACAACGACCTTTTTTTACAGATGTTTTTCCTGCGCAGCAAAAAATTTTTCACCATCACGCGCCTGCTGAACGAGATATCCAGCCAGGCGGGCACGAACTACGGCCTGATGGTGGCCGCGGTGGTGATGGTCGTGATTCCGGTGCTGGTGGTCTATATCTTCCTGCAGAACTATATCATTAAGGGGATGACTGCCGGCGCGGTGAAGGGCTGACAGCTTTTGCGGCGCATTTTACAGGTGCTCCCCTTTTTCGCGCGGCGGGCGGGCGTGTCCTGTGTTCGGTGCATGGGGCGCGCCCGGTGCCGCGCTTTTCCACCGTTGGGCGGGGGAATGGGAATATGGTATAATATGTCCGGTTGGTGAACACGAGCGGTACGCGAAGTGTGAGCTTAAAAATATGGTATAATAACCTCAAAGCCGCCGCTTGCGCGGCTGCGCGTGTGCATTGCACACGCCCCTGTGCTGACGCACAGGGCTTTGAGAACATTGGACCATGCAAAACCGCAGCAGGTGCGGTTTTGTTGTGGCCGCTTCGCGGCGTCATGGTATAATAACCTCAAAGCCGCCGCTTGCGCGGCTGCGCGTGTGCATTGCACA
>ERZ857984.868-NODE-868-length-30694-cov-5.934267_pt1 | contig 30694 bp, 28 predicted proteins | sample MGYA00519914_ERZ857984 | MGnify/ENA primary metagenome ERZ857984 (study PRJEB31778, sample SAMEA3449417) | human gut metagenome | biome: human gut; feature: human-associated habitat; material: faeces | place: United Kingdom | collected 2010/2012 ... | reverse complement strand
CGTCGGCGCCGCCGGCTGCGGGCACGGCAGCGCCGCAGACGCTTCTTTCGTGGACCGATATGACCCCGGAGGAAGGGGCGGAGCTGACGGTTATGGGGGGCGCCCACCTGACGTCCGTTGCCGAATACGTTCTGCAGGACTTTATGCAAAAAACCGGGATCACCATTCATTTTGAAAAGTATTCGTACGACGAATACCCCACAAAAATGAAGATCGCAATGAGCCAGGGCGACTCTGTGCCGGATGTTCTGATTGTGCACGACCTGTTCATCCGGCAGTTTGTGGAGGCGGGCTACCTGATGGAGCTGAGCAGCATTCTTGACCGGGAGAACACCCTGGATGTGCTCACGCCGGTGAGCTTTAACGGAGGAGTGTACGGCATCCCAAACCAGGTGACAAATCAGTTTATCTTTATGTACCGCGGGGATGTGTATGACCAGCTGGGCCTGACGGCCCCCGCCACCTTTGACGAGTATTTTGCGCAGGCCCAGACCCTGAAGGAGGCAGGTTATTACGCGGGCGCGTGGGACCCCTCCAAGCCGGGCTGTGTGAACCTTTTTCTGAATTACCTGTATATGCTGGGGGGCGACGTGCTGGACACGGAGGGCAATGTTTCCCTGAACAAGGCGGAAGAGACCATTGCGCTGCTGCAGAAATGCTATGATGCGGGGATCTGGCATAAGAGCGAGCAAAGCAACAGCGACGAGTACTGGACCGCCTTTAATGCGGGTAAGATTGCAGCGTTCCCCGGCGCGGCCGCCCATGTTGCATATTATGAAACCAACGCCGACCCCAATGGCCAGGGAGGTTATGGCTCTTTGCGGATCGCCCCTGCAATGAAATTTTCCGCGGATGGACCCGATACATACCTGAACAATACCGAGCTTTGGGCGATCAACGCAAAAACGAAGTATCCCAACGCAGCGCGCATGGTGGTTTCTTACCTGACGCAGACGGTGGAAGCGGCGCAAAAATGTGCGAACATTGACGAAGAAGGCCTGATGGCCCGCTTTGGCACCGGGTACCTGCCCGGCCTGGAAGCGCTTGCGAAGGGCGAGGGCGTGGCGGCCTCGGAACCGTTCGGCGGAGAAAAGACGGTGGCGGTGCTGGCGCAGGATATTCTGGACAAGGCCGATTCGATCCTGCTGCCTTATGTGGATGTTCGGAGCAGCGAGATCAACACAATCATTGCCGAAGTGCTGGGCGAGATGTTCCTGAAAGGGACCTATACGCCGGAAACCGCGGCGGCCGAGATGCGTGCCAGGATCGGGAAGATTTAAGGCGTTTTTGAAAGGGCGGCGGACAGAGGACTGCCTGCCGCCCTCCTTTTTCTTACAGAAAAAAGAGGTAGTACACTTGAAACATAAATCGGTGCGATCTGCGGCAAAAAAACGCGGCGTGTGGGCAGAGATCAAGCGGAACAGGCACTGCTATTTGTGGCTGACGCCGTTCTTTTTCCTTTTCGTTTTTTTGTGCCTGTACCCTGCCTGCTACGGTTTTTACGTGAGCCTTACAAATTACGACGGCCTGGCCCGCATGGAGTTTATTGGCCTTTCCAACTATGCCAAGGCGCTGGGCGACCCCAAATTTTATTCTTCGCTGTGGAACACGGTGGTGCTGTGGGCGCTGATCGTGCCCGCCCGCACGGTGCTGGCCCTGCTGTTTGCCGCGATGCTGAATTCCAGGAAGCTTTTGGGGAGAAAAGTATACCAGAGCATCGTGCTGCTGCCCTATATTACCGCTGTTGCGATTGTGGCGATCGTGTTTCGGATCGTGCTTACCACGGAGGGCGGCCTTGTAAATGTGATGCTAGGCGATTTGTTCGGGATCGGGCCCATCGGCTGGCTGGATACAACGGCGCTTTCCAAGGTGTCGGTGGCGCTGATGAACATCTGGCGGATGACCGGCTATTTTGCACTTGTGATGCTGGCGGGGATGCAGAAGATCCCCCGGTCCGTGCACGAAGCGGCCCTGCTGGACGGCGTGGGCCCGGTGCGGAAGTTTTTTTCGATTACTGTGCCGCTTATGATGCCGGAGATCTTTTTCGTATCGCTGATCTCCACGATCTGGATCTTCCAGAATGTGAGCGATGTGATGGTGCTCACGCAGGGCGGGCCGATCAATTCTTCTACCACGCTTGTGTACTATCTGTACCAAAACGCCTACGAATATGGAAAGATGGGGTATTCTTCTGCCCTGAGCTTTATTTTGTTTGTGCTGCTGCTGGCATTCAGCGGCCTGCTGGCAAAGCACTACTACCGGGACATGGAGGGCTGAAGGTGAGAAAAAACTATAAAGTGCGCGCGGGCCTGCTGCAATTGCTCTCCTTGCTGCTGCTGGCCCTTATTATTGCGGTATCCTGCTTCCCGTTCGTGCTGATGTTTTTCGGGAGCTTTAAAGAGGACTATGAGATCTTTACGCTTTCGCCCAAGCTTCTTCCGCAGAACGGGTTCAGCCTTGCGAAGTATTACCAGCTTTTTGCAAGCTGGCCCTTCGGCAGGGCGATGATGAACAGCATTGTGGTGGCGGTGGCGACCACGGTGGGCGCCTGCTTCTTTTGCACCCTGAGCGGTTTTACCTTTGCCAAGTACCGCTTCCCGGGAAAAAACCTTCTGTTCGTTCTGGTTTTGGCCACCCTGATGCTGCCGCTGGAGACAAGGCTGGTCCCCACCTACATGCTGTTCCGCGGCATAGGCGGCGCGGACAAGTTGTGGTCGCTGATCCTGCCGGGGCTGACGCCGGCGTTCGGCGTGTTTATGATGCGGCAGTTTGCATCGAACGGGGTGCCCACCGAAACCATGGAGGCCGCCCGGATTGAGGGAGCATCGGAAACGCATATTTTATTCCGGATTGCATTTCCGATGCTTGCGCCGGGGATCTTTTCGCTGGCGATCCTGACCTTTATGAACACGTGGAACGATTTTCTTTGGCCGATCATTATTATGAACCGCAAGGAAAACCTTACCGTGACGGCAATGCTGCGGAGCATTGGGGATGTGTCGATGAACGGGGGATACGGGATCCTTTTGGCGGCGGTCACCCTGAGCGCATTGCCCATTCTGGTAATGTACATGGCGTTCAACAAACAGTTGGTTAAGGGGATCGTGGAGGGCTCGGGAAAAGAATAGAGCACCCTGAAAAACAGCCGCGGCAGCGTGCAGGCTGCTTTGGGATACGCGGCCCGGCCGCCGCTTTGGCGGCGGGGCTTGCGCCACCAGCTATTTGAAACAAAGACCGTTTTGGGAGGGGAATAAAATGAGCGTGCCGCAGGAATTAAAACACGTTTGCCGCGTGATACACCCCACACAGGGGCTTCCAGCTGACAATAACCATGATCCTTCGAACATCGTATTTTACAAGGGCCGCTATTATTTATGGTACACGCAGCATATGCGGCAAGAACCGTATGGGCATTTTGCGGGCTGCAAGATCATGTGCGTGACCTCGCCGGACGGCGAGCACTGGGGCGAGCCGGCGGACGCGCTGCTGCCCGGGGCGGCGGGAAGCTGGGATGAGGGCGGCGTTCTTACAGCCAACGTGGTTTATACAGAAGGAAGATATTACATGTGGTACATTGGTGTTCCAAGGGGGTACAGCGACGAAAACGAGCTGCCCCGGAGCTGCGGCTGGGCCGCGGCGGCCACGCCGGACGGGCCGTTTGTGCGCGGGACCCGGATGCCGGCGATCGGGCCGGGCGCGCCGGGAGAGTGGGATGACTTTGCAGTGGACGACATCACGGCGCTTTATTGGAAAGGGGAATGGCGGATCTATTACAAGGGCACCAGCAGGGCGCAAAGGGACCCGGATCTCACGCAGGTGGGGTTTGCACAGGCGCCGTCCATCACGGGCCCTTACCGCCGGAATGAACACAACCCGGTGATCCGCGGGCATGCCTTTTCGGTTTGGCCTTACCAAAACGGGCTGCTGCTGCTGACCGGGCTGAAAGACAAGGCCCATGAAGGATACATTTACAGGGGCGACTGGAACGACCCCAGGGGCAAGCAATACCTTTACTACAGCGAGGACGGCATCGCCTTTGAGCCATGCTGCGAATTTGAAAACCGGGCAAGCGGTATTTTTGTGCCGCCGGGCGAGGCGGCACAGGACATCCGGAACTACTGGGGAGTTACGGTGAATACCCGCAACGCTCATTTGGGGCGGTATATCGAACGGTTCGACTTTGCGCTGAGCGGGGAATAAGCCGCGGCAGGAGCGGCGAATTGTACAAACGCAAGGAAAGCGGGGGCTTGCCATGAAGTGGATCATCGGCCTGGACATTGGGGGTACAAAATGTGCCGTGGCGGCGGCCCAGGTGGACAGCACGATCCGTATAAAAGCCCGTGCGGCGTTTCCCACCTGCGCAGAAAAACCGTTTGAGCAGATCCGGGAAAAATTGTTTGGCGCGGTGTATGAGGTGTTGGCCCAAAGCGGCATATCGATCCGGGAGGCGGCCGCGATCGGCGTGAGCTGCGGCGGCCCGCTTGACAGCAGACGGGGGATCGTGCTGTGCCCACCGAACCTGCCCACATGGGTCAACATCCCTTTTGTGGAAATGCTGCGCGGGGAGTTTGGCGTTCCGGCATACCTGCAGAACGACGCGAAGGCCTGCGCGCTGGTGGAATGGAAGCTGGGCGCGGGCCGGGGCGCGCAGAACATGATTTTTCTCACCATGGGGACGGGCATGGGAAGCGGAATCATTGCGGAAGGGCGGCTGGTCTGCGGGGCCTGCGATATGGGCGGGGAGGTCGGGCATGTGCGCATTGAGCCGGACGGCCCGGTGGGATTTGGAAAACACGGCTCGTTTTCGGGCTTTACCAGCGGCGGCGGCATTGCGCGCCTGGCACGGCAGATGGCCTTGGAGGCGCTGGAAAAAGGGCGGCCGTTTGCGTTTGCGCCCGACCGGCAGGCCGCTGCGCTGGTCGACACAAAATATCTGGCGGCGGCGGCCAAGACGGGGGATGAGGACGCATGCCGCATTTTTGAGATCGTGGGCGAGAAGCTGGGCAAGGGAATCGCCCTGCTCGTTGATATCCTCAACCCGGAGGTGGTGGTGATTGGAAGCATCTTCGGCCGGTGTGAAACGCTGCTGCGGCCCCGCATGGAGGAGGTGCTTGCCAGGGAATGCATTCCGTTTTCGCTGAAAGCGTGCCGCGTTGTGCCCGCGCAGACAGGGGAGCGGATCGGCGACCTTTCCAGCGTTATGGCCGCCGTGTATGGCGCGGGGATTGAGTTTGAGCCTGTGGGCGGCGCTGCTTGTGAAAGACCGGGCTGACCCTTGGCCGGGATGAAAAAAGCGCCCCATATTTTGTTGCGCAGGTAGAAAAGAATGATATAATCGTATATATCGCTGCTTTGCGCCGCTTCGGCTGAAATTTGGTCAAAGCGCCGGGGGCCATTTTTGCACATGCGCAGTGACCGCCCCGCAACGGGTGCGGGGAACGGGGCTGTGTGAACCGGCTGCCCTGAAGGCGAAAAGCATGACCTTGCAAAATAATGTGGGAAAGAGCTTAAAAAGATGGCCGAACGGATGCTGGAATACAACACCGGGTTTATTGACAACAAAGCGATCATCGGCATTTTGCGGCGCGCTTACAACCATGTGGACAAGCGGCTGATGGATCACGGCATCCGGGTGGCATATATCGTTTCCCGCATGCTACGGAGGATGCTGCAGGTGAGCGCGGCCCAGATGCGGGATCTGTGCTTTTTGGCCGCCATGCACGATGTGGGGGCCTACAAAACCGAAGAGATCGACCGGATGGTCCGCTTTGAAACAGAGGAGATCTGGGAGCACTCGGTGTATGGGTGCCTGTTCATCAAAAACTTTACGCCCCTGTTTGAATTGGCGCAGGCCATCCTGTTCCATCACGCGCCCTGGAGCGAGCTGGAACGGATGGAGGATGTGAGCCGCGAAAACAAGCATGCCGCCCAGTTGATCCACCTTGCCGACCGGCTGGATATCTGGCTGAACGCGGAGGGCGGCTCGTACGCAGACTTTGCGCGGATCGTTCGCGCAGAGCGCGGCCAGCGCTTTGAGCCGTTTTTTGTGGACCTGCTGCTGGAGCAGGAGTTTGCCCCCTTTACGGCCGAGGAGGTGGAGTGCGACCCGGCGTTTCAGCAGATGCAGGCGGAAATTTCGTTTACCGGGGAAGAGATCCGGGACTATTTGAAAATGGTCATTTACTCGATCGACTTCCGCAGCCGCCATACAGTCACCCACACCATGACCACCACCAGTATTTCAAACGAGCTTGCGGAATATATGGAGCTGGGGGCGCAGGAGCGCAACAACGTGGTCTGCGGCGCGCTGCTGCACGATCTGGGGAAGATCGGCATTCCGGTTGAGATTCTGGAGTTTCCGGGAAAGCTCAGCCCGCAGGCGATGGCGGTGATGCGCACCCATGTGGACGTGACGGAGGAAATCTTTGGCGGGGATATTCCTTCGCCGATTCGCGAGATCGCGCTGCGCCACCATGAAAAGCTGGACGGCTCGGGCTACCCGCGGGGATTGAGGGCACAGCAGCTGAGCCTGGAGGAGCGGATCGTTGCACTGGCGGATATTGTGAGCGCCCTTGCGGGCACCCGCAGCTATAAAAAAGCCTTTGGGAAGGAGCGTATCTGCGCCATTATTACCGGGATGCGGGAGGATGGGCTGATGGATCCCGCACTGGTGGGGTGCATGCTGGCGCATTACGACGAGATCATGGAAAAAACGCGGGTGCGCTGCCAGCCTGTGCTGGAGATCTATCAAAAATTGCAGGCGGACTACAACGCCATTTATGCGCAGTATGCGCCGGTGCGCGCCTGAAGCAAAAGAAACTGCGGCACCTACGCCTTTTTAAAAATAATCCACAAAAAAACGCCGGGGACCTATCTGGAAAGGCAGGTTCCCGGCGTTTTTTGTTCTAGAAGCAGTTTTTATGTTTGAGTATATACGGCCGATGGAAAATATATTTGCGGTGGCCCCTTCGCTTTTAGATGTTTTGATAATTTGCGCTCAGGCCCAACCGCTCAATTTCCTGCAGGCACCAATCGTCCAGCTCCATGGCGAGATCGGCCGGGCCAATATAGTAGTCGTTTGTGAAAGCGGCCAAAGAACAGAAAAGAGTCCCAAGGTCTTTTGGGCGAATAATAATCTGGCTGTCAACCCCTGTTCCGGTATATCCCAAGACGATGCCGGTTTCGGTTTGCCCGCCAGAAGTGTATGTAACCGTGTCGCCCTGCTTTAAATCGGGAAAGGGGCACTCGGCCGCTTCGATAAAATCGTTTTGCATAAAATTTTGGTAAGGCTCTGCCAATCCGTTCGAAAGGCCCACTACCTCCACATACCAGATAAGGTCTTCCTGCCAGAGGTGGGTTACCTGGGCCACATGCTGCTTTTCTTCGCCATATTCTTTATAGCGATAGCGGACCCATTGCCCCATGGAAAGTGTGGGAGCCGGTTCGGGGGTGGATTCTGGCGGAGGCCCGCCGGGGGTGGCAGGAGATTGGCCGCAGCCGGCCAGAAAGAGAGTGACCACAACAAGCAAAGCAAATTTTACGCTGGTTTGTTTCATAAAGAGAACCTCCTGTGCAGACAACAATGGAAGATCGATATTTATAGGATAAACGATTTGCAGATATTTGTCAACTAATAGAAAATAAAAGTCAACCACACAAATATAGATTGCCGGTACACTGGGAGTGAGAGAGAGGGATTCGAATGGTTGATTTGGGAGAAAGGCTCCGAACCCTGCGGGTGGAACGCGGTATGACCCAAAGCCGATTGGCCCAGCAGCTTGGAGTTACAAAATCGGTGGTGTCGGCCTATGAAACGGGAATACGCAGCCCTTCGTACGAGGTGCTGCTTAGTTTGGCGAGGATATTTTCGGTTTCCACCGATTATCTGTTGGGGCGGGAGACCGGCCGCACCATGGACGTGACAGGCCTGAGCGAAACGGAATTGGAAGTGGTGGCGAACTTGATCCGCGTTTTAAAGGAGAGATAAAGCGGAAAGAAAAAGAAAACAGCGCGCCGCGCGATGAAAAAGAAGCGTTTCCCATTCCTTGCGGAGCGGGAAACGCTTCTTTTTTGCGGAATTTGCAAAGAGTTACTGCTCGCTGCCGGAGCCGGACGCAGAGGAGAACAGGCTGGGGATGGCGCAGATGGCGGCGACGCCGACGATCACAAAAATGATTCGGCTCAGCACGCTGGCGACGCCGCCGAACAGCCAGCCCACCAGGTTAAAGCTGAACAGGCCCACGAGGCCCCAGTTCAGGCCGCCGATGATGAGCAGGACCAAGCAAATTTTATAAAGAGTCTGCATTTACAAATTCCTCCCTTCCTGGCGATAGTTTTTCCAGGCACGGGAGGGAATATACAGCCCGCCGAAAAGCGGCCCCAAAGGGAGGCCTCCGGATGGTAACCAATTTCTTTACCAATGTTGTTTCCTGGGCGGGGGACCGGTATAATGGTTAAAGAACTTTAACGAAAGGGCTGGAGGATATGAAACAGGGCAAGGTAATGGTGGATACGGGCAAGTGCATTGGGTGCGGGCTGTGCGGCAGGATCTGCCCGGCGCACAACCTGGAGATAAAAAACAAAAAAGCGGGCACGGTGCTGGAACGCTGCATCCTGTGCGGGCAATGTTCGGCGGTCTGCCCGAAAAAAGCAATTTCAATCGCCGGCCGTGAGAGCGATCAGATCGAGAAACCGGGGGAAGTGCGCCTTGACCCCGGTGTGGTGCTGGATGCGATCCGCTTCCGCCGGAGCATCCGCAATTTCCGGGAAACAGAGGTTCCCCGGGAGGTGATCGAACAGATCCTGGAAGCGGGCAGGCTGACCCACACCGCCAAGAACCTGCAGGATGTATCGTTTGTGGTGCTGCAGAGGGAAAAGGACCGCATTGAGGAGATGGCGGTGAAGGTGTTCAAAACCGTGAAACCGATCGCCGATCTGTTCAGCCCCATGGCGCGGAAAAACGAGATCACCGATCACTTTTTCTTTTTCAACGCGCCCCTTGCGATCGTTGTTTTGGCAAAGGACAAAACGAACGGGATTCTTGCCGCCCAGAACATGGAATTTGTGGCGGAAGCCAATGGCCTGGGCGTATTGTACAGCGGCTTTTTCACCATGGCCGCCAACGCCTCGCGCAGGATCAAAAAAGCGCTCGGCGTTCCGAAGGGGAAAAAGCCTGCAATGACGCTGGTGCTGGGGTACCCGAACGTTAAATTTCTGCGCTCGACGCCCCACAAGGAGCTGAGCGTGCGCTATATGTGAGGAGGCTTTGCAGTGAAACGGGAATGCGAGGAAAGGCTGGCGCAGATCGCCAGCGGTTTTCGGGAGTGCCGAAACGCGTTTACGGCCATTGGCGACGAGACCAGGCAGCTCATTTTGCTTGCGCTGCTGGAGAGCGACCTGGCCGGCATCCGGGTGGGGGAGATCGCGCAGAAAACCCACCTGACGCGGCCCTCCGTATCCCATCATCTTCAGATCCTGAAAGAGGCGGGCATCGTTGCCATGCGCCCGGAAGGGACGAAAAATTACTACTATTTAAGCGCGGACGAGACCCAGTGGAAAGAGATGAAAGAGCTGATCGGGCTTATTTACACAAGCATTCAGCATATGGGCGCGAAAGAATAAAAGGAGGCAGCTATGATCTTATATTTTTCAGGGACAGGAAACAGCGAATACGCCGCAAAACGGATCGGCAGGGAACTGGGCGATGAGGCTATTGACCTTTTTGAGAAGATCAAAACCGGCGATTGCCCGGAAATGCGCTCGGAACGCCCGTGGGTCGTGGTGGCGCCCACCTATGCCTGGAGGATCCCGCGCATTGTGCACAAGTGGCTGGAAGCCGCGAAGCTTACGGGAAACAGGGACATGTATTTTGTGATGACCTGCGGCGGGGACATTGGAAACGCGGGGAGCTACCTCAGACCGCTTTGCGCCGGGAAAGGGATGAATTACCGGGGCTGCACCGGGATCAAAATGCCCGAAAACTACATTGCGCTGTTCACCACGCCGGACAAGGAAACGGCCCTGCAGATCATTGGGCAGGCGGAAGAGCTGATCGACCGCGCGGCGGAGCGGATCGGAAAGGGAGAGAGCTTTCCGGAGCCGGAGCTTTCGCTGGGGGATAAGCTGAACAGCGGGATCGTGAATGCTGTTTTTTACCCGCTGTTTGTGCACGCAAAGAAGTTTTACGCCACCGGGGCCTGTATCTCCTGCGGCAAATGCGCTGCCGTTTGCCCCCTGGACAATGTTCGGCTGAAGGACGGAAGGCCGGTGTGGGGCGACCGATGCACCCACTGCATGGCGTGCATCTGCCGCTGCCCGGCACAGGCGATTGAATACGGCAAGCACAGCCAGGGCCTGCCGCGCTACACCTGCCCGAAAAAGGTATAACAAAGCCCATGCAAAAGGGAGAGGGCGCCGGTGCGGCACCCTCTCCCTTTTTTGCTGTTTTTTAAGAAAAAATCATTTTGCCTGGGCGGGTTCCTCTTTTTCGGCTTCGCCCTTGGGGCCCTCGTAGCGGCGGCCCCAGCCGGTGATGATGGACACCAGCAGGGTGGCGAACAGCGCGAAGGCATAGATGGTGCCGCCCGCCACCGCCAGGGGGGACAGGCCGGTGCAGGCCACGCCGATGAACACGAACACGCTCATGAAGGGAACGATGGCCGGCAGGCTGTTGGCAATGCCGTCCAGGATATTGGCGCGGCGGTAGGGGTGGATGCCCTTGGCCGCGCCGATCTTGTTGAGCACCGGGCCGAAGGTGAGGATGGAGGCACTGGTCACGCCGCCGAAGATGACCGTGGTGGCCGACACGCCCAGCAGGCAGGCAAGCTCGGCCCCGCGGGCGGTGCGGGCCATGCGGCTGCCCAGGATGCGGTCCACCAGGTATTCCAGCATGCCTGCGTCGGCCAATACGCCCATGATGCCGAAGACCGAGATCACCAGGCCCACCGTGCCCAGCATGTTGGCCACGCCCGTGACCAGAAAGCCGGTGGCAACGCTGTTGGCAGCGTCGTTGGAGAACACGTCCGCCGGGGTGAACAGGCCCAGCGCAAGGCCGGTGGCCGTGCCCAGCACGAGGCCGACCAGGATGCCCTGGAAGATGTTGCGGGTTTTGGTGGCCACAATGAGCATGACCGCCACAGGGATGAGCATCACAAGGCTCTTGGGGTCCGCCGCGGCCTCGATGGCGCCGCCCTGGTAGACGCCGCCCATGCCGCCCAAAACAGCGAACAGCACCAGCGAGATGGCGCCCGCCACGGCCGAATATTTCAGCCGGCTGCTGACAACGCCGCCGATATCGGCCACGTGGCCGTCGCGGAACTGCTGGGTGGAGGCGGAGGCGATGGTGGTATCGGAGATGGGGGCGAGGTTATCGCCGAAGATGGCGCCGGACACGATGGCACCCGCCAGGAACATGGGGCTGCAGCCCAGCAGGATGCCCGCCGGGTAGAAGATGGGGAAGGCGGTGAACATGGTGCCGATGGAGGAGCCGGTGGCGGTGGATACCACGCAGGTGGCAAAGAATACGAACGCCACAAACGCGCCGCCCTTGAGGCCCACGCTGTTGGCCAGCCACACAAAGCCGCCGGACAGGCCGCTCTGCTTCATCAGGCCGGAAAACATGCCGATGACAAAGAAGATCACAATTACGCTCACCGAGGTGACCGAGGAGATGCCGCGGATGGCGGAATCCCAGAATTTGGAGTAGCTTTTACAGAACAGGCCGCCGATGAGCAGGGCGATGAAGCCGCCTGCCGCCAGCGCCTCCATGTTGAAGGCCTTGAACACGACGAACAGAACGATACAGAAGCCGAAGAAGATGCCCACAGGGATGAGGGACAGGAACATGCTGCCCCGGAAGGTAAGGCGGTTTTTGTCTTCCATGATATTTCTCCTCTCTTATGTTACCAAAGGGTCAAACGATCCCCTTTTGTTCGGCAAGCTCGGTGAGGGCGGCCTTGATGCGCTCGAAACGCAGGGCCGCGTCCTCGTCGCGGGCAAAGCAGGCGGTGACGATGCGGATCCACCCGGCGCCCTGGCTGCCGTAGGGCACGCCCTGGTTCACCATAACGTTGGCGTGCTGCATCAGGTAATCCGCCACCTCTTCCGAGGTGCCCAGCCGATGCACGTCCAGCCAGGAAAGGATGCCGCTCTCGCTTTTGCGCATGGAAACGCCGGGGGTGGTGCTGAGGATGTCGTAGGCGAGGGTGCGCCGGCGGTCCAGCCGCTCGCGGTATTCGGGCAGGATGGTGTCGTCGTTCAAAGCGGCCACCGCGCCCAGGGTGGTGACGGTGCAGGCCGCGCCCAGCACGTTCACCGCGCCGCCGTACAGCACGTCCATGATGTGGTCGTCGGCATAGATATAGCCGATGCGGAAGCCGCTGAGGCCGTAGCCCTTGGACATGGAGCAGACGGTGAGGGTGCGCTCCCACATGCCGGGCAGGGTGCAGGGGGCCACGAATTCGATGCCGTCGAAGATGTGGTCCTCGAAGGCCTGGTCGCACACCAGGATCAGGTCGTGCTGCACGATAAAGCGGCACAGCGCCTCGAGGCTCTCGCGGCGGAACACGGTGGTGGTGGGGTTGTTGGGGTGGCTGATGAGCACCATTTTGGTGCGGGGGGTGAGCCGTTTTTCAAATTCCTCGATGCGGAACTGCCAGTTGTCCTCGGCATACAGGGGAACGGGCACGGTGACTGCGTCCAGCAGCTTGGGGTTCAAAAAGTTGCTGGGATAGCTGGGGTCCGGCACCAGCACCTCGTCGCCCTCGCACAGAAACGGCATCATGGCATAGAGCAGGCCGCTGTCGGAGCCGGGGGTGACGATGACGTTGCGGCTGGGATCCAGCGTGCGGCCGATGCGCCCCGAAACCCGCTTTGCGAGGGCCTCGCGCAGCTCGTAGGCGCCGATGGGCATGCTGTAATGGGAGGGCAGGCCGCTTTGAACGGCATCCAGCATGGCCTTTTGCACCGAGGCGGGGATGGAGGGGTCCGGGAAGAACGGGTCGGCCCAGGCCATTACGTCGCCGCCGGCCTTTTGAAAGTTGCCCGCGCCCTCGCCCACGTCGGCCTTGGTGACGCTGAGAAACAGGCCGCCCTGGAGATCGCGGAATTTGCGGTTCATTTTTGCCTTGATATCCACAGTGAAAACCTCCTTATGTTAAAAGATGCGGCATATTATTCGGAGAGGGCGGCCACGGCCTCGACCTCCACCAGCAGGCCCTTGGGCAGGGTCTTTACGGCCACACAGCTGCGGGCCGGACAGGGTGCGCGGAAGTATTCCGCATAAACCTGGTTGAAGACGGCGAAATCGCCCATATCGGCCAGAAAACAGGTGGTCTTGACCACCCGGTCGAGGCCTGCGCCCGCGGCGGCGAGCACCGCGGCCAGGTTTTCCAGCGCCTGGCGGCTCTGCGCCTCGACCCCCTCGGGCGCGGCGCCGGTGGCGGGATCCAGCGGGATCTGGCCGGAGGTATACACCATCCCCCCAGTGCAAATTGCCTGGGAATAGGGCCCGATGGCCGCGGGCGCGCGGTCGGTCTGTATGATCTGCATAGCAAAAACTCCCTTTCATTTAAGCCTTTTCAGGATGTGCGGGGCGCGGCCTGCCGGAAGGACCCGGGGGCTGCGCCGATTTTCTGGCTTCATTATAGCAATAAAAAAGATTTTATTCTATTCGTAATATTGATGAAATAAATTTTATTATTTAGTCAATTCATCCAAAACGGGCGGCAAAGGGAATGGCAAAAGCATCCAAACCCAATAAAAGGCAGGGTCCGGGCGGCAAATGCTGCCCGGACCCTGCCGGAGAAGGATAAAAATGGGGCGCAGGGCCTTTTACTGCCCCTTACTGTGGCGCAGATGAAGGTAGACCGTGTTGACCGAAATGCCCAGCAGCTCGGCCGCCAGGGGCACCGCGTCCTTCATATTGAAGATGCCCTGGGCGTGCAGCAGGGCCACGATCTCCCGGTTGCGCAGGGTGGGGCGGATGGTGGGGTCGCTTTTGACCTGCTGGTCCGCCTGCTCGACCGCTTTGGTGACCAATTCGCGGGTATTGCCCGCGAAATTTTCGGGGGGGAGGCCCGGGTAAGAGGTGGGGGCCGGAGCCGGGCCCAGCGGCACGCCCAGCGCCTCGAGGCAGTGGGAGAGGGGAGTGTCGAGATAAAAATTGATGCACAGCAGGCCGATGACCTTGCCCCCCTGGCCCTGGATGGAGATGGTGGTGCTGCGCAGCGGCGCGCCGAATTTGTTCTTTGCATTGTAGCACACATAGCCCGGGCTGTTCTTTTCGGTGAGGCGGCTGAGCATGGAGAGGGCGAGATCGGTGATGGGAGCCCCCTCCCGGCGGCCGGTGTGGTGGCCGTTCGCCACCTTGACGGCCGAGTGCTCCAGGTTTTCGAGGCTGTGGAGTACGATCTCGTACCCGTCGCCCAGATAGCCGGCCAGCCCCTCGACCAGGGTTTTGTACGACTCGAGAACGGCCCGGTCGGCGGGTGTGAAGCTAACCTGTGGGTCATGCATAAAACGCACCTCGCCTTGTTAGTTTTTCAGCGCCTGCAGGGGGGCGGGGATGCGCCCGCCCCGCCGGATGAAGACCGAGGGGCTGTAGGTGCTGATGGGCATGATGGGCGCGTAGCCCAAAAGGCCCCCAAAGTCCAGCTCTTCGCCCGCCTTGCGGCCGATGGCGGGGATGACCCGCACGGCGGTGGTCTTGGAGTTGACCATGCCGATGGCCGCTTCGTCGGCAATGAGGGCGCTGATGACCTGGGCCGGGGTGTCGCCGGGGATGACCACCATGTCGATGCCAACGCTGCACACCGCGGTCATGGCCTCGAGCTTTTCCAGGGTGAGGCTGCCGCAGCGGGCGGCCCGGATCATGCCGTCGTCCTCGCTGACCGGGATGAAGGCGCCCGAGAGGCCGCCCACGTGGTTCGAGGCCATGACGCCGCCCTTTTTGACCGCGTCGTTCAGCAGGGCCAGCGCCGCGGTGGTGCCGCAGCAGCCGCAGCTTTCGAGGCCCATTTCTTCCAGGATGTTGGCCACGCTGTCGCCGATGGCGGGGGTGGGCGCAAGCGAGAGGTCCACGATGCCGAAGGGCACGCCCAGCTCTTTGGCGGCCAGGTTGCCCACCAGCTGGCCCATGCGGGTGATCTTGAAGGCGGTGCGCTTGACCAGTTCGGCCACCTGGTCCAGAGGCGCGTCCTTGGGCAGCTTTGCCAGCGCCGCGCGCACCGCGCCAGGGCCGGAAACGCCCACATGCACCACACAGTCCGGTTCGCCCGGGCCGTGGAAAGCGCCCGCCATGAAGGGATTGTCCTCGGGCGCGTTGCAGAACACCACCAGCTTTGCGGCGCCCATGCACTGGTTATGGGCCGTGGCCTCGGCCGCGGCGCGCACCACTTCGCCCATGCGGGCCACGGCGTCCATGTTGATGCCGGTCTTGGTGGAGCCGATGTTCACGCTGCTGCACACCACATCGGTTTCGGCCAAAGCGCGGGGGATGGCGTCGATGAGGCGCTCGTCGCCCGCGGAAAAGCCCTTGTGCACCAGCGCGCCGAAGCCGCCGATGAAGTTGACGCCCACGGCCTTGGCCGCAGCGTCCAGGGCTTTGGCGTACTGCACCGGGTCGGCGCAGGGGGCCGAGGCCAGCAGCATGGCGATGGGGGTGACGCTGATGCGCTTGTTGATGATGGGCACCCCGTAATCGGTGCTGATTGTTTCCACCACCGGCACCAGGCGGGCGGCCCGGGAGGTGATCTTGTTATAAATTTTTTCGCAGGCTTTGGCGGGGTCGGGATCGGCGCAGTCCAGCAGGCTGATGCCCATGGTGACGGTGCGCACGTCCAGGCTTTCGCTGTTCATCATGTTGATGGTTTCCATGATGTCGTGGGTGTTGATCATGCTCATGCGGCCTGCCCCCTTAAATATGATGCATCGCGTCGAATACTTCTTCGCGGGTGAGGTGCAGCTCCATCTTCATCTGGGCGGCAATTTCGTCCAGCCTGGTGCGCACGGTCTGGGCCGGTTCGGCACAGCCGGACAGGTCCACCAGCATGATCATGCAGAACATATCCTGCATGATGCTTTGGCTCACATCCTGGATGTTGATGTTCAGCTCGGCGCAGACCCGGCTCACGCCGGCCACCACGCCAACGGTGTCCTTCCCGACCACGGTGATGACAGCTCGCATAAAACAGTTCCTCGCTTTCCCATAGTAAACTAGAGCCATTATAACAGATTTTGCCTGTATTTTGTTTACTTTGCCCGCATTTTTTTTTATAATGGATGAAAGCCTTTTACAGCGCCGGGCATGCCCGGCACAAACACACAGATGAAGAGGGATGCTTTATGGAACGTTTGCTCAAGCTGCTGGAAGAGAACGCGCGCCTGCCGGTGGAGGACTTGGCCGCGATGCTGGATATCGCCCCCGCCGAGGCCGCCGCACAGATGGACGCCTATGCCCGGGAGGGCGTGATCCGGGGCTACAGGGCCCTGGTGGACTGGGAGAAGGCCGGGGCCGACCTGGTGCAGGCCGTGATCGAGCTGCGGGTGCGGCCCAAAAAGAGCATGGGGTTCGACGAGATCGCCGCGGCTGTGGCGGGCTTTGAAGAGGTGCAGAGCGTGCTGCTGATGAGCGGCGCATACGACCTGCAGCTGATCGTGAACGGGCACAGCTTCCAGGAGATCGCGCTGTTTGTGGCAAAGCGCCTTTCGCCGCTGGACGACGTGCTTTCGACAGCGACCCACTTTGTGCTGCGCACCTATAAAAAGGACGGCGTCGTGTATGGCGGCGAGGAGCCGGATGAGAGGGAGTGGGCCACACAGTGATGGAATACGAGCGCATTGTTGCCCCTGCCGCCGCGGCCATGCGGCCCTCGGGCATCCGCAAATTTTTTGACATTGCCGCCGAGCTGGAGGGCTGCATCAGCCTGGGCGTGGGCGAGCCGGACTTCAAAACCCCCTGGCGCATCCGGGACGCGGGCATCCGCAGCCTGGAAAAGGGAAAGACCACCTACACCGCCAACGCGGGCCTGAAAGAGCTGCGGCAGGAGATCGCGGCCTACATGCAGCGCCGGTTCGGCCTTTGCTATGAGCCGCTGAAAGAGGTGCTGGTGACGGTGGGCGGCAGCGAGGCCATTGACATGTGCATCCGCAGCCTGGTGGCCCCCGGCGACGAGGTGATCATTCCCGAGCCCTGTTTTGTGTGCTACCAGCCCATTACCACCCTGACCGGCGGCGTGCCGGTGCCGGTGCCCCTGAAGGCCGAGAACGAGTTCCGGCTGACCGCGGCCGAGCTGAAAGCGGCCATTACCCCCCGCACAAAGCTGCTGGTGCTGCCCTTCCCCTGCAACCCCACCGGCGCGGTGATGGAAAAGGAGCATCTGGAGGAGATTGCCCAGGTGCTGCGGGGCACGGATATCGTGGTGCTGGCGGACGAGATCTACGCAGAGCTGACCTACGGCGACAAGCGCCACGTGAGCATTGCCAGCCTGGCAGGCATGGCCGAGCGCACGGTGGTGGTGAACGGCTTTTCCAAGGCGTTTGCCATGACCGGCTGGCGGCTGGGCTATGCCTGCGGCCCGGCGCCCCTCATCAGCGTGATGACAAAGCTGCACCAGAACTGCATCATGTGCGCGCCCACCACCAGCCAGTACGCGGCGGTGGTGGCCATGCGGGAGTGCGACGACGAGATCGAGCGCATGCGCCGCGAGTACGACATGCGCCGCCGCCTGCTGGTGAAACGGCTGAACGAAATGGGCCTTGCCTGCTTTGAGCCCAAGGGGGCGTTTTACGTGTTCCCCAGCGTGCAGGCGACCGGCCTTTCCAGCGAGGCCTTCTGCGAGGCGCTGCTGTACGCCCAGAAGGTGGCGGTGGTGCCCGGCACCGCCTTTGGCGATTCGGGCGAGGGGTTTGTGCGCATCAGCTACGCCTATTCGGTGAACCATTTGACCGAGGCGCTGGACCGCATCCAGGCGTTTTTGCAGGAGCGGGAGGCAGGCGCCGCCCATGGATGACAAGGTGTATTTTGCCGCCGCCGGCAGCTATGACCCGGCGGCGGTGGAAGCGGCGGTGGAGCGGCTGTTTTGCCAGCTGCCCGCCGCCGCGGCCGTTGGGCCGGGCAAAAAGGTGCTGCTGAAGCCGAACCTTTTGGCAAAGCACGGCCCGGACAAGGCCGTGACCACCCACCCGGAGGTGCTGCGGGCGGTGATCCGGGCGGTGAAGCGCCGGGGGGCGGACGATCTGCTGGTGGCCGACTCGCCCGGGGGGCCTTACACCCCGGCCCTGGTGAAAAGCATTTATAAGGTTAGCGGCCTGGCGGCGGTGTGCCAGGAGGAACAGGTGCCCCTGTACACCGCCTGCGAGAGCGCTGCGGCGCCCGCCGCCGGGGGAGCCGCGGCCAAGGAATTTACCCTGCTGCGCCCGGTGCTGGAGGCGGACGTGCTGATCGACCTGCCCAAGCTCAAGACCCACATGATGACCGGCCTTTCGGCCGCCACAAAAAATTTGTTCGGGTGCATCCCCGGCCTGCAGAAGGCCGAGTGGCACATGCGCCTGCCGGAGAAAGAGCGCTTTGGCGAGATGCTGGTGGATCTGCTGGAAACCGTGAAGCCAGCCTTTGCGGTGCTGGACGCGGTGGTGGCCCACGAGGGCGACGGGCCCAGCGGCGGCACGCCGCGCCCGGTGGGGTTTGTGGCGGCGGCCGGGGACCTTTTGCAGATGGATCTTGCCCTGTGCGCCATGGTGGGGCTGCAGCCGGCCCAGGTGCCCTATCTTTCCGCCGCCATGCGGCGGGGCCTGTGCGCGGAGCGGTTCGACCCGGCCAAGGCGGCGGGCGAGGCAGAGCTGTTTGCGCCGATCGACGGGTTTAAGCTGCCCTCCAGCTGGGGCAGCGTGGATTTTGCGGACAACGCGCCCCGGCCCATCCGCTGGGCGGTGCCTGCGGTGCAGCGGGCCATCGCGCCCCGCCCGGTGATCGACAGAGCGGGCTGCATCGGTTGCGGCCAGTGCGCCACGATCTGCCCGCAGAAGACTGTCCGGCTGGAGGAGGGCAGGGCGCGGATCCTGCCCAAGCGGTGCATCCGGTGCTTTTGCTGCCACGAGATCTGCCCGGTGGGGGCCATTGGCACCAAGCGCTTTTTCATCTTTCAAAAACTGTGAGGTGTTTTGCATGAAGCAGGTCACGGTGCTGGCCCCGGCAAAGCTGAACCTGACCCTGGACGTGACCGGCCTTTTGCCGGGCGGCTACCACGCGCTGGATATGCTGATGCAGACCATCACCCTGCACGAGCGGGTGATCCTGCGCAAAAGCCAGGGGCTTTTGCTGCGGCTGCCGGGCAGCCGCGTGCCCCCGAACGACAAAAACACCGCCATCAAGGCGGCGCTGGCGTTTTTTCATTACACAGGCCTTTTGGCCGGGGCGGATATGGAAGTACATAAGGCGACCCCGGTGCGGGCGGGCATGGCGGGCGGTTCGGCCGACGCCGCGGCCGTGCTGGTGGGGCTGAACGAACTGTACGCGGCGCGGCTTTCCATGAGCGAGCTGTGCGCGCTGGGGGCAACGATCGGGGCGGACGTGCCCTTCGCCCTTTTGGGCGGCACCTGCCGGGTGCAGGGCAAGGGGGACATGCTGAAGCCCCTGCCCCCCTGCCCGGACTGCTGGTTTGTGGCGGTGATGCCCAGCGTGGGGGTTTCGACCCCGGAGGCCTTTGCCGCTTACGATGAGGTGGGCAGCACGGCGCACCCCAGCGCGGACGCCGCCGAGGCGGCGGTAGCGGCGGGGGATCTGCGCGCCCTGTGCGGCGCCATGGGCAACGCGCTGGAGGAGTGCAGCGGCGCCGCCGAAACGCCCCACATCAAAAAGCTGCTCACCGAACATGGCGCCCTGGCCAGCCTGATGACCGGAAGCGGCGCGGCGGTGTTCGGGGTGTTTGACCGGCAGCAGGCCGCCGCTGCCGCCGCCGCGGCGCTGCGGCGGGAGTACCGCCAGGTATACCTGGCGCAGCCGGACCGGGGCGGCGCGCGGGTGATCCATCCGCCCCGAAAAACGAAAGCCTGAATAAAACCCAAAAAGCACGCCTATACTTTTGGCAGATGTTACCAGTGGCAACGGATGACCAAAAGAGAGGACGTGCTTTTTATGTTTTTGGAAAAATTTGCCCCCCCGCGCCGGGCGGTGCTGGAGGCCAGCGTGGGCCTGGGGCTTTTGCTTGCCGTGTTACTTACCTGCCGCTTTTCCAGCTTTGCGGCCGTGGCCGCCAGCGTTCGTGCCGACACCCTGCGCCTGCACGTGCAGGCGAACTCGAACGGGCCGGACGACCAGCTGCTGAAATTCCGGGTGCGGGACGCGGTGCTGGAAACGGCGGGGCGGCTGTTCGGCGGCGAGGCGGACAAGGCGGCCGCGCTGGAAGTGGCCCGGGCCAGCCTGCCCCAGATCCAGATGGCGGCGGAAAAAGCGGTGGCCGAGGCGGGCAGCAGCCTGCCGGTGCGGGTGTATGTGACCAACATGTATTTTGACACCACCGGCTACGCGGACTTTACCCTGCCGGCGGGCCGGTACGATGCGGTGCGGGTGGAGCTGGGCGCGCACGCGGGCAAAAATTGGTTCTGCGTGTTATACCCCGGCTTGTGCCTGCCCGCCGCCGGGGGCGAGGCGGCCTACCCCACCGCCGCCGAACAGCAGCTCATTCAGGAGGGCAGCCCCTATGAGATCCGCTTTGCGGCGCTGGAATGGTGGGAGCGGGTGAGCGGACAGGCCGATTGAGGCGGCAACAGCAAAAACAAGCCCCGCGCCGATTCCGGCGCGGGGCTTGTTGGCAGACTGCTTAAACGCTTTGGGCGGCCGGCTATTTGCGGCGGTTTTGGAACAGGGCATTGATCACCAGCACGGCCGCGCCGCAGGCGATGCCGCCCACCGGGAACAGCCACCAGAGTTCCCGCCAGGCATAACGGCTGCCGTCAATAGCGGCGAGGCCCACGTAGAGCGCGGCGGCCACCAGCATGATGCTGCCGCAGGCCGCGCCGATGAGCGCCTCCTGCTTTTTTTCGGCGGGGGAAGGGGAATTTTCGCGGTTGTAGGCTTCCAGATCGTATTTCGATTTTTGAATGCCCGCCCAGGCCAGAACCGCCGCGCAGCCGCCCAAGACCAGCAAAAACACGGCCAGCAGCCAGCAGGAATAGCTCAGCCCGAAGCCCCGGCTTTCGAGAAGAGAGCCGACCACCAGCAGAAGGATCACATCCGCCAGGATGAGCGCCACCGGCCCGGCGATGAGCCAGACAAACTTTTGGTCGTAGCGGTCGATCTGCTGCTGGGTGTAGAAGGGCTCCAGCTTGGGGTATTTTTTGCAGAAATTTCCGTGCTGGATGCCGTGCACGATAAAGATCACGGCCGCCAGCAGGATGAACAGCATAAAGCCGCCCACCCCCACGCCTTCCATGGCTTTGTCCCACAGAAAATACAGGCGCAGCCCCTCGAAGGCCATCAGGAAAGCCACGCCGGCCAGCACCAGGGCCACCCCCAGGGCGATGGCCCGCGCAAAGCGGTCCATATGGGCGTCGTAGCCGGCGGTATCGGCGGCGAAGGAGCGCTCGGCGCTGCCCCGCAGCAGGGTGTCGAGGCTGACGCCGAACACTTCACAGAGGGTGAGCAGGGTATTCATTTCGGGCCAGGCGGCGCCGCTCTCCCACTTGCTGATGCTTTGCCGGCTGACGCCCAGCTGTTCGGCCAGGGCCTCCTGGCTGAGGTCTTTTTGTTTGCGCAGGAATTGAAGATTGCGGGCCAGCGCGCCGCCCATGTTTTGATTTGCCATTGCAGTTTCATCCATTTCCAGTTCCTCCCGGTAGTTTGTGCCTTTATTTTACCGGGGCACGCCGCCGCCCGCTACCGATTTGGGGTTGCTTTTTGAGAAAAACGCCGCCCGTTTGGGTTGCAAAGCGGCAATTGGGGCGGCTTTATGGATATTATACCACAGAGGGGCGGGGTTTCACCCCCCTTGCCGGCGGCGCATACACTGGGGGCAAGGAGGGATGCTGTTTATGGCAACCATTGATGTAATCGCAGCCGCCTTGCCCCCTTATTACGGCACGGCGTTGAGAAGCGGCAGCAGCGGCCCGGACGTGGCGCAGCTGCAAACCTGGCTGAATGGGGTGCGCAGCCGCTGGCCCCAGCTGCCCAGCCTGACGGTGGACGGCAGGTACGGCAGCGCCACGGCCAGGGCGGTGGCCGAGTTCCAGACCCTGACCGGCCTTTCTGTGGACGGCGTTGCCGGCGCCAATACCTGGAACATGGCCTACAACCAGTACGCGGCCCTGCACGGCGCGGGCGAAATCTACCCGGGCATGGTGACCCGGCAGGGCACACGGGGCGCGGTGGTGAAAAGCCTGCAGCAAAAACTGAATCTGCTGCGGCAGCTTTACCCCGCGATCCAATCCATTTCCAACGACGGCATTTTCGGTTCCGGCACGGCGGAGGCGCTGCGCCGCTTCCAGGCGCAGTTCGGCCTTTCCGCCGACGCGGCCATGGGCCCCGCGACGTATGAAAAGCTGAGAGATGTGATCGTGGGGATCGGCTCGAGGCAGCCCGTGCACGTGGACCCGCGCTACCCGGGCTACGTGCTGCAGCGGGGGTCTTCGGGCGACCCGGTGCGCTTTGTGCAGAGCTACCTTTCGGCCCTGGGCGGGAGCATCCCCAAGCTCACCATCGACGGCAAGTTCGGCGCGGCCACCCAGAACGCGGTGAGCGTGTTCCAGGCGCAGCATGGCCTGAAGGTGGACGGCAAGGTGGGCCCCGCCACCTGGAGCGCCCTGGTGGACGCCTTCAACGCGACCCTGTAACAGGCCCAGCCCCTGCAGAGGGGGCGCGGCGGGCGCTTTGCCCGCCGCGCCCTTTTGTTGTGCTTGAAGGACCCGGCAAAATACAGTATAATGGGGGCAGAAAAGCGGCGGGGAGGCGAAGCGCTTGGCGGATTCGCAGATCACCAAAAAGGCGTTGGGCGACGGGCTCAAGGAATTGGTGCGGAAAAAGGGTTTTGACAAGGTTTCGGTCGGGGACATCACGGGCGCCTGCGGAATGGGCCGCCAGAGCTTTTATTACCACTTTCAGGACAAGTTCGAGCTGCTGGAATGGGTGTATTATCAGGACGCCTTCGCGCCCCTGTGCGAGGGCATTACCCTGCAGAACTGGCCCATGAAGCTGCGGGCCATGCTGGACCGGATGTACGACGAGCGCAAATTTTACGTGGCGGCCATCAAGGCGCAGCCTGGGCATTTTTCCGAGAGTTTGTCCCGCATTTTGGAGGCGCTGTTTTTGCAGGTGACCGAGCGGCTGGACGAGGAAAACGACGTGGGCGAGGAGCGCAGAAAATTCGGAGCCTCGTTTTATGCGCTGGGCTGCTGCGCCGTGGTGGTGCACTGGGCCCAGGGCGGCATGCGCGTTGCGCCCGATACCCTTGCGCGGGACATCTACTGCCTTGCGAAGGACAGCGAGCGGGCGGCCATCCGGCTGGCCGAGGCCACCGAGCCGCAAAAATGAACGTACAAAAACGCCCGCCGCCGGAATACTTCCGGCGGCGGGCGCGTTTGCGTTTTGGCGGCGCGTCAGGCCTTGGGGCCGAGGCCCAGGGCGGCCATTTCTTCGCGCATGCCCTCGATGCACAGGGCGATGACCTGGGTGAGGTCGAGCCCCAGCAGATCGCAGCCCTTTTGGATGACCGACCGGTCGATCTTGGCGGCGAACTTTTTATCCTTGAACTTTTTCTTGACGCTGGAGGGCTCCAGGTCGGACAGGCCGCCCGGCCGCATGCGGGCGTTGGCGGCGATGAGGCCGGTGAGCTCGTCCACCGTGAAAAGGCTTTTTTCCAGATCGGTTTGAGGCTCCACCTCGCTGCACAGGCCCCACCCGTGGGACAGGATGGCGCGGATGCTCTCTTCGTCGACCCCGGCCTCGCGCAGGGGGGCCTCGGTGTGGCGCAGATGCTCCTCGGGGAACTGCTGGTAATCGTAGTCGTGCAGGTAGCCCACGGCTTTCCAGTAGGCTTCGTCGGCGCCGAAGTGGCGGGCCATAGCGCCCATGGCGGCGCTCACGCCCAGGGCATGTTCAAACAGATGGGGCTCGGTGGTGGTGGTGTGCAGCAGCTCGCTGGCACGTTCAAAGGTAAGGCCGGGCATGGAAAAAACCTCTTTTCTGGCGTTTTTCCTTATTATAGCGCGCCCGGCGCAAAAAAGCTATCGCCAGAACTCAGCTTTGAGCAGAATGAGAGCGCCGTCCTCGTCTTTGCCGGTGAGCGCGGCGGCGAGCTGCTGCAAAAAAGGGGAGTCTTTGGGCGGGGGCGGGACGTGCTGCAGCGCGGCGGCAAGGTCCGCCAGGTTGCGGGCCGCGCGGGCGGGGTTGCGGCGCTCGCGCCGCAGGCTGTGGGCGACGGCCGCTTCCAGTGCGGCCTGTTTGGCGAGATCTTCAAGCTTCATGGGGCGCGCCTCCTTTGGGGGAAGGTTGTTCTTCCCCTTTAGCATACCCCAGCGCGCGGTGCGGGCCAATAGACGATTTGGGGCAGCTGTCGCAATTGGGGGCGGCAAAGCGCGGCAAAGGGGCACGGCCGTTTTTGTTTGAGGGAGGGCCGGCTGAAAAGGAGAAGCCCACAAAGGGCCCGCTGCGTTTTTTGAAGTTTTTATGATATAATAGCAATGTTACGATTCGGATGTTTTTGCAGCCGCTGCAGCGCGCGGCCCCGCCACACGCGGGGCGGCCGGGCGCAGGGTGCGATGCTGCCATAGGGAAAGCAGAAAGGGGAGCGGGGCTGTGCTGCAGCTGGTGTTGGGGCCTTCGGGCACGGGGAAATCGAGCTGGCTGTTCGAGCGGGTGCGCGAGCGGGCCGTGCGGGGCGAAAAGAGCCTGGTGCTGGTGCCGGAGCAATTCACCTCGTCGACCGAGAGCCGCATTTACAACACGCTGGGGGATGAACTGTCCGGCTTTGCGGCCAGCTACAGCTTTTCCAGCCTGGCGGAAAAGATTTTGGCCACCTATGGCGGCGCGGCGGTGCGCACCCTGACCGACGCCGGCCGCGCGGTGCTGGTGCGCCGGGCGCTGGAGGCCATGGGGGACAGGCTGGTGTATTACAGCCGGCACCGGCGCAGCACCGCCTTTTGCGAAAAGTGCGCCGAGACCCTGGACGAATTGAAAAGCGCGGGCCTGACCGCGGCCGAGCTGGAGCGGCTGGCCGGGGCCGCCGGGCCGGGCCGGGAAAAGCTGGCCGAGCTGGCGGGGGTGTTCGCCGCCTATGAGGCCCTTTTGGAGGGCGCGGCCATGGACCCCTCGGACCGGGTGCTGAGCGCTGCCGAGGTATTGGAGCCGGGCTTTTTGGAGGGCCGGGCCGTGTTTATTGACGAGTTCGACACCTTCAACGCGCCCAAGCGCCGTTTGCTGGAGCGCATTCTGCAGTTTGCCCCCGAGACCACCGTGGCGCTTTGCTGCGACGGGCTGGACGACGCAGAGGGGGGGCTGGGACTTTTCAGCGGCGCAAAAAGGATGGCGCTGGCCTTGCGGCAGACCGCCCGCAAGAACGGGGTGGCGGTGGCTTCGCCCGTGGTGCTGACCACCGACTGGCGGCACAGCGGCGCGCCGGACCTTGCCCGCCTGGCGCTGCTGCTGGAGGGCGGCAGCCCCGCGCCGGGCGCGGCCAGCCCGGCCCAGCTGACCCTGAGCCAGGCCGAGACCCGCGCGGGCGAGGCAAAGCGGGTGGCCGCGGCCATTGACCGGCTGGGGCGGCCGGGGGGAGCCTACGGGAAAATGGCGGTGATCTGCCGCGAGAGCGAGGCGTACCTTGCGCCGCTGCGGTATGAGTTCCGGCTGGCGGGCATCCCGTTTTTCTTCGACGAGCCCACCACCGCCGAGCACGCGGCCCCCATCCGGCTGGTGCGGGCGCTGCTGGACCTGGTGCGCCGCGGGCTTTCCAGCGAGAGGCTGCTGGCGGTGGCCAAGACCGGCCTGACAAAGCTGCCGGAGGAGCAGCTGTGCGCACTGGAAAACTACGCCTACACCTGGCAGCTTTCGGCCGCCCAGTGGCGTGAGCCCTTTACCCTTTCGCCCGCGGGCTTTGGGGCGGAGCTGCGCCCGGAGGACGCCCGGCAGCTGGAGCTGGCCGAAGAGGCGAGGGCATGGCTGGTGCCGATCCTGGACCGGTACGCGAAGGCCGGGCGCGAAAAGCCCGCCGAGGCGCTGTGCGCGCTGACCTACCGCACCATGCAGGCGCTGGGCGGGGAAGAACAGGCGGGCGCGGCGGCCGAGCGGCTGAAACAGGCCGAGGGCATCCCCGCGGCCGAGGAGGCCATTCGGGTGTGGAACCTGGCCAGCGAGCTGCTGGACCAGATGGCCCTGTTGCTGGGGGAAGAAACGCTGCCTGCCGCCGAGTGCGGCGAGCTGTTTGAGCTGCTGGCCCGCACCACCGACCTGGGGCACATCCCCCAGAGCCTGGACGCGGTGATCCTGACCACGGCGGGCCGCATGCGGCTGGACAACCCGGAATTCTGCTTTGTGCTGGGCCTGGCGGAGGGGGAGTTCCCCAAGGCGCCCGGCGAGAGCGGCCTTTTGACCCATACGGAGCGGGACAGCCTGATCCGCCAGGGGGTGGACATGCCCGACTGCTTTGAAAACCGGATGGTGCGCGAGCAGGTGTGCTTTTACAAAGCGCTCACCGCGCCCTCGAAAGGGCTGTGGCTGAGCTGGGCGGCCGGGCCGGGGGCCCTGCCGGTGACCAGCGCGCTGGCGCCGGTGGTGGAGCTGCTGGCCCCTGGGCGCCCTGACCTGAGCATTGCCGATTTGACCGGCACCCCTGCCGCAGCGCTGGATGTGCTGGGCCAGACCTGGGACCCGGAGAGCCCCGCCACGGCGGCGCTGTACGGTGCGGTGGAGGCCGCGCCCGGCGGCGCGGAACAGCTTGCGCCGGTGCGCCGCGCGGCCAGCGCCGAGCCCTACAAGGTGCGGGACAAGGCGGCCATGCGCCGCCTGCTGGGGCGGGATCTGTGGCTTTCGCCGAGCAAGATGGAGCGGTATTATTCCTGCCCGTTCTCGTATTTTATGGAGTATGTGCTGAACGCCCGGCCCCGCAGGCAGGCGGCGCTGACCGCCGACCAGAGCGGCAACCTGGTGCACTATGTGTTGGAACAGGCCCTGGCCCGGGCGGGCGAGGGCTTTGTGGACCTGACCGAGGACGAGCTGGCCCGGCTGGCAGCCGAGGTGGCCGAGGAATACGTGAAGGAGAACATGCCCGGCGGCGCGGCCCGGTTCGGCTACCTGGTGCGGCGGCTGGAACGGAGCGCGGCAAGCCTGCTTTGCTACATCCAGGCCGAGCAGCGGCAGGGCAGCTTTGTGCCGGTGGCCTTTGAGCTGGGCATCGGCGGCAAAGAGGGCGAGGTGCCGCCGGTCACCCTGACCACGGCGGGCGGCGAAACCGTGCGGATGGTCGGCAAAATCGACCGGGTGGACGCCTATAAGGAAGGCGGAAAGACCTGGCTGCGGGTGGTGGACTACAAGACCGGCAGCAAGGAGTTTTTACTGGAGGACGTGCGCAACGGCCTGAACTGCCAGATGCTGATTTACCTGTTCACCCTGACCCGCAACGGGAACGTGCGGTTTGAAAACCCGGCCCCGGCGGGCGTGTTATACCTGATGGCCGACCCGGCCCCGGCGCGGGAGAGCAGGGAAAAGGCAGCCAAGGGCCTGGAATACCAGGTGGAGGGCATGGTGGTGCAGGACGAGGCGGTGCTGCGGGCCATGGACCGGGACGCCACCGGCCTGTACGTGCCCCTGAAGTTCGACAAGGCGGGCCACCCCAAGCTGACCGAGGCGCTGGCCAGCCTTTCGGGCCTGGCGGAGCTGCAGAACGAGATGGACAGCTTGGTGCTGCGCATGGCCCAGAACCTGTACGAAGGCGAGATCGCGGTGGAGCCGCTGGCCCGGGGCAAGCGGGGCGAGACCCAATGCGAGTGGTGCGACTACCGCAGCGTGTGCCGCCGCCAGGACGACTGACCGCCGCGTTTGCGGCGGGGATAAAACAAAAAGGGAAAGGAGGCGGGGAGCCGTGGAGTTTACGCCGGAACAGGCAAGGGCCATACAGCACGGGCAGGGGGCGCTGCTGGTGAGCGCCGCCGCGGGCAGCGGCAAGACCGCCGTGCTGGTGGAGCGGGCGGTGCGGCTTTTGTGCCGGGAAGAGGACCCGGTGCCCGCCGACCAGCTGCTGATCGTGACCTTTACGCGGGCGGCGGCGGCCAGCCTGCGGGGCAAGCTGGCGCAGCGGCTGGCGGGCGAGCTGGCCAAAAAGCCGGGCAGCGCGCACCTGCGCCGCCAGCGCATGCTTTTGCAGCGCGCGCCCATCTGCACCATCGACGCTTACTGTTTGCAGCTGGTGCAGGCCCATTTCAGCCGGCTGGACATCCCGCCGGACTTTTCCACCGCGGACGGGCCGCAGCTGGCCGCCCTGCGGGCGCAGAGCCTGGCGGACGCGCTGGAAACCGCTTACACCGACCCGGACTTCTGCGCCTTTGCCGACCTGTACGGCAAGGGCCGAAGCGACTGGCAGGCGGCGCGGGTGCTGGAGGCGCTGCACGACTTTTTGAGCAGCATGCCCGACCCAGCCCGCACGATGGAGGATTTTTGCGCGGCGTGGGAGCAGGCCGGGCCGCTGGACGATACCGCCTGGGGCAAGGCGCTGCGGGCCGAGGGGCGGCGGGGGGCCGAGTGCGCCCTGGCCCTGGCCCAGCAAAACCTGCGGGAGGCCGAGGCGGACGGGGGGCTTGCCCCCTACCTGCCCGCCCTGCGGGCGGACCTGGCGGCGGCGGAGCACCTGCTGAGCCAGATCTCCACCGCGCCCTGGGACGAGATCCTGGCGGCGTTCCGCGCGCTTTGCTACGAGCGGCTGGGGGCGGTGCGCGGGTACGAGGGCTGCCACATGGAGCCGGTAAAGGCCCGGCGGGAGCTGCTGAAAAAAACGCTGGCACGCTTGCAGGAGAACGTGTTCGTGTGCAGCACGGCGGAATTTGAGGCGGACCGGGCCGCCGCCGCGCCCTTGGTGCGGGCCCTGGCGCGGGCCGAGCGGGATTTTCAGGACCGGTTCTTTGCCGCCAAGCAGGAAGAAAAGACCTTGGAGTTCAGCGACGTGGAGCACCTTGCCCTGCGCCTTTTGCAGACCCCGGAGGGCCAGCCTACCGAGCTGGCGCGCCAGGTGAGCGGCGGTTTTTTTGCCGTGATGGTGGACGAATACCAGGACACGAACGCTTTGCAGGACGCGCTGTACGCCTGCCTTGCCAGGGCGGGGGGCGAGGACCTGTTCTTTGTGGGGGATCTGAAGCAGAGCATTTACCGCTTCCGCCAGGCGGACCCCAGTATTTTTCAGGCAAAGCTGGAGCGCTTTGCCCCCTACGGGCAGGGCGGGGCGCAGAAGCTGTTTTTGGACGCGAACTTCCGCAGCGCGCCGGGGGTGATCGCGGGAGTGAACGCCATGTTCGGCCCGCTGATGAGCCGGGCGCTGGGCGGGGTGGAGTATGGCCCCGGCGAGCGGCTGGCGCCGGGCTTTGGCGGGGCCGAGGGCTACGGCGGGTATATGGGAGGCTGCGAGGTGCGCCTGGTGGAGAGCACCCGCCCCGAGGCGGAGGCCGAATATGCGGCCCGCCGCATTGCGGAGCTGACCGACCCGGCCGGCGGCTTTGCCGTGCGGGACGGCGCGGGGGGCACGCGGCCCGCGCGCTACGAGGATTTTTGCATTTTGCTGCGCAGCCGGGGCAGCTTTGAAGTGTTTGCCGACGCGCTGGAGGCGCGGGGAATCCCGGCGTATGTGGACCGGGCGGAAAACCTGCTGGATGCGCCGGAGGTGCGCCCGGTGGCGAGCCTTTTGCGGGTGCTGGACAACCCCGCCCAGGACGTGCACCTGGCGGCGGTGATGCTGGGCCTTTCCGGTTTTGAGCCGGACGATCTGGTGCGGCTGCGGGCCGAGCGCCCCAAGGGCAGCTTTTACGGCGCGGTGATGGCGGCCGAGGATGAAAAGACCCTGGCCTTTGCCGAGCGGCTGCGGGGGCTGCGGCAGCTGGCGCAGACTGTTTCGGTGGGCCGGCTGATGGAGGAGATCTTCATCCGCACCGGATGCCTGGCCGCGGCGGGCGCCATGCCCGAGGGCCCGGCCCGGCGGGAAAACCTGCGCCAGTTCGCCCAGTTTGCGGCAGGCTGCGGCAAAAACGGCCTGGCCGGGGTGGTGCGCGCCATGGACGCGGCCCTGGCAACCGGCGGCGTGCCCGGCCCCGAGCAGGGGCAGAGCCGGCCCGGCTGCGTGACCGTTATGACGGTGCACCGCTCGAAGGGGCTGGAATTCCCGGTGGTGCTGGCCTGCGGGCTGGCGAAGACCTTTAATAAGGAGGACCTGCGGGCGGCCGCGGTGTTCCACCCGGCGCTGGGCATTGGCCTGACGCTGCGGGCGGGGCAGGGGGGCACCTACCCCACCGCGCCCTACCGGGCGGTGCAGGCGGCCATTGGGGCCGAGGGCCTGAGCGAGGAAATGCGGGTGCTGTATGTGGCGCTGACCCGCGCCAAGGACCGGCTGATCCTGACCGCCGCCGCCAAGGACCCGGCGCGGCTGCTGGAACGGCTGGCGGCGCAGCTGCCCGAGGAGGGCCGCCCCCGGGAATACCAGCTGCAGCGCTGCCAAAGCCCGGCGGAATGGGTGCT
>ERZ857984.866-NODE-866-length-30775-cov-45.102604_pt1 | contig 30775 bp, 46 predicted proteins | sample MGYA00519914_ERZ857984 | MGnify/ENA primary metagenome ERZ857984 (study PRJEB31778, sample SAMEA3449417) | human gut metagenome | biome: human gut; feature: human-associated habitat; material: faeces | place: United Kingdom | collected 2010/2012 ... | reverse complement strand
CATACACTTCATGTTTTATGAATGCGCATACACTTCATGTTTTATGAATGCGCATACACTTCATGTTTTATGAATGCGCATACACTTCATGTTTTATAACCTGCAATATGACAAGTACATATAGCACCAACTTGTCATAACGTATATGACCCTCTACCCCATTACATACGAAAGAGTCTCCGGGTTACCGGTTGCTGACATCTACAATTTGTAGTACAATTTGAAAAAAAAAGGAGGTGGTAAATGAAGGAAAAATGGGCTCCCCCGACACCGGCGGAAATACGGGCGACACGGAAAAAACTGAAACTTACGCTACAGAAGGTGGCGGACTTGCTGAAGATAACGAGAAATACATGGTGGCGGTACGAGTATGGGCTGACGGAAATATCCTATTCGACGTGGACACTGTTTTTGCTTGTGACAGGACAAAAGACGCTGGTTCATGCTGGCGGTAATTTGTACTCGACAGAGGACGTGTCATGAGGCTGCAACAAAAGGAGTTTTTCGAAAGGCTGATGAGGGACAAACCGTTGTCGGCGACGCGGCTTGTCGTGCCGTTTCCGATTGTTGTTTCAGACGATTTCATAATCGGTAACGAGCGGGGCGATCCGGTCAGATTCTTTTCCGATATCCACGGAAGTACGTTGTGCGTGCATTTTCCGGTACGGGTGAACGCGACGGTACAGTCCCGCGGTATGGAGTATGTCGTGACCGATGTAAGGGCGATGAGGTTCTGTGATGCCATGAAGGAGGAAAAGGCGGCGGAAAAGCTCGGGCTGGCGGACAAGGTGGTGGACGGGGACAGGTGGAGAACGGTGGAGAAGGCGACGGCGGATGCCGTGTTGAAGACGCTGGACAGAACGATAGCGGCGTTTCAGTATGTGTTTGTCGTCGATATGGAGAGACGGTATCCGGAAAGGATGTACGACGGGCATTGAGAAGAAAGGACAGGGTATGAGAAAGGCGGTGTTTTTGAGAGACCAGCGGGACTACAGTGTCATTGCGTGGGAGCGGGAGCGCGTCATGCTGGCAGAGCTTGTGCTGTTCACGAAGAACAGGGAGACGTTCGACAGCGAGATACGTTTGCAAAAAGCGGGGCTTCGTGAAATAAGAAGTCCGCAGAGGGAGTATCCGAAAGCGCTGCTCGATGTGGTGTTCGAGCCGGACGGCCATGTTTCGTTCATCGAGGATGTCAAGGCGGGACATTGGGCGCGGATGAAGCGGGACGGCAAATTCACGAGGACGAAACGCCTGTACGGGCTGTTCGGAGACAAAAAGATCCCGGTGATAAAAATGGACAATAAACTGTGGGAGGTATTCTGGCCCTGCCACAAGCCGACGGTCGCGGAGCCCGGGGAAGGGAGGGCATGACGTGGCGGGCGGTAAAAGGCGGAACAGGAAGTACGTACCGAAGCGCTTCTCGCCGAAGCTCTCGTCGAACCCCGTACTGGTGTCATATATCATGGCGCCGATAGACGACATGATCAGCGAGCTTGATACACGGGGGACGCTGTCCGTTTCCGAAAAAGGCGAGGCGGTGTTTTCCGACATGATGTATGGAGAGACGTACAGGCTGATCCCGGCGGCAAGAGGGTTCCTTGACGTGTTCGGGATCATCGAGAAGCGCAAGGGCATAAATATCGGGCTCGAGCCGGTAAGGCAGTTGATAAACCGCATTCACTATCTTTCACCTGTGACGCAGCGGGAGCTTGACGCGGCGAAGGCGGGAGTGGAGCGGATGAGGGCGGCATTGAGGCTGCTGTCGGTGGCGGAGGCGGACGACATCGTGGTGACGACGCTGATAAAACAGGAAAACGAAAGGGAGAAGAAGCATGATGACATATGAGGAACGGGTGGCGACGGAGATAGGCAGAAAGGCGGTGACGGCGTCGAAGGAGGACGGCGCGGCCAGACTGCTGGATGAAGCCAAGGCGGTCGTGACGGGAGACAGGAGCGAGGACTACGGGTCGTCGTACGCGTCGTTTTCCCGCATAGCGGTCATGTGGGGAGCGTATCTCGGCACACCGGTGGAGCCACGGGACGTGGCGGCCATGATGTCGCTGCTGAAGATCTCGCGACTGACGACGAAGGGCAAGCGGGATTCGTGGGTCGATCTGGCAGGATACGCGGCGCTTGGAGCGGCGCTGGACGAGGACGGAAAGATTTGACCGTGCAGCGGATAAATGACATCGTCGGCCAGTTGTCGAAAGACACACTGGCTTCCATAGAGTTCATTCGCCTGTCCGACTACGACAGGCACGACGTGGCGACGGACGTGGCGACGGAGCTGCTGGTCTATGCCCTGTACAAGACGGGGGCGGAGGTGACGGACATACGGCTGTTCATGAGACATGTGGAGTATGCGGTGACGGAAAGATATTACGACTTTCTTGCAAAGACGGAAAAGAATGGTGTAGAATAAAGACTGGTCCATACCAGAAGACCTGATTCTCGTACTCAAGTAGTTTCGTGATCCTTTGGAAGCCCGCACATAGAAATATGTGTGGGTTTTTTTATTGACTGTAGCGGGGCTTTATGCTAGGTTCATGCAGAGGAGGATTGAATGAACGGAGAAGCTATAGGACGGTATCTCAACGCGTTAAGGGAGACGAAAGGGCTGGAGCGCAAGGCGGCGACGATGGCCGGGATCCCGTTCGCGGAAATAAGGAAGGAACGCGAGATAAGTGACGAGTTTCGCGAGATGGAGCAGGATGTCCGGGCCAATATCGTGGAAGAGATCCGGGCGGAAGTCATACGCCGTGGCGTGAATGGCGTGGACAAGAGCGTGTACTACAAGGGCGAAGTGGTAGGCGTCGAGAAGCAGTACAGCGACTCGTTGCTGCTGGCGCTTGCAAAGGCGCACGATCCGATGTTCATCGAGAAAAAGGCGCTGGTGAATCCGGACGGCGGGCCGCTTAAAGTGGTCATACAGGACTTTTCGTCGTTGTCCGACATTCCGGACGTGGAAGAACCCCCGGCGGAAAAATGACACCGGATCAGGCGAGAATACTTGTCAGGGGAATGCCGGCGGTATACAAGCCGGATAACGAGGTGTTTATTATATTATGCAGTTGTCCATCGTCTTATCCAAGGCACCACACGTTGTCTGCCATATGGAGGGAGCCGGACAAATACAGAATGCCGACACAGGAGGAATTGAATGGGTATTATGGACGCAAGGGGGCATGTCAGGCCGGGAATGTTCGAAAAGGTGTATGACGCCGAAACCGATACGACTTTCACGCCGATGTCCGGAGAAGGAGCGCGAATGACGTTTAGGGCTACAGGCCCAAACGTGACGGGAGACGGGATCGTCGAGGCGAGACGGTGGTTTTCGCCGAGAGACCTTGCGGTAAATGCGATCGAGCAGGGCGTTCTTTCCAGACCGCCGGTTATTTTGGGACTGATGCCTGTCGGGTTCACGAAAGGCAGAAACAGAAAATGACGCCGGAAGAAGAGTTTTATACGCCTGACCCTGATGCCGCGTGGTATCATAAAATCAATCCGTGTCACTGCGATCATATCGACGCACTGAACGGTGTTCAGCAATTTCTGGAACTGTTCGCACCATATTGCCAATGCTGCGCCGGTACAAGGGTCTTGGTGTTGGCGATCGCCGTGGTGCTGGCCCTGATGACCGGAACGGTTTTTACCGTTGCCGCTTTTGTATTGCTTGGTATCGTTTTGTTTGCCGTTGTGCTTGATGTCTGTACCCGAGTGAAAGAAGAAAGATTGCGTCGGAGCCTTTATGATAACAGTGACGAAGGATGATCCATACATAGTTCTTGGCAAGTCGGACTGTCCCCCGCTTTCGACGGCGTGGCTATGCGGAAACTGTACGGGCGCAGCCGTCAGGGTGGAAGAGGACACGGAAAATCAGGGCGCTGTGAAGATAGGGCCTGTACCTGACGATCTTCCAAACGGTGTATATCGTCTTTCCATTCGTTTGAAGAATGGTTTCAGCGAATGTTTCACCATGAAGGTGAACGTCATCATGTGCGAGCCTCCGGTCTTTCCCGTAGTGCATCATCCGACGTTTCCGGATACGGGTGGTACCATAATGGAGTGCTGCCCTGATGCATCGACAGACGGCGGGGAGGCGGGAGATGGCTAATATCACATTGCCCGCGTACGGATGGAAGCCGCGGTTCTATCAGGTGCCGGTGTGGAGGGAGGCCATGAAGCCGACCTTTCGGCGAGCGGTGCTTGCATGGGCGCGTCGGCTAGGCAAGGACGAGGTCGCCATGCACATAACGGCGGTGAAGCTGCATCAGCGGGTTGGTGTGTACTATCACTGTCTGCCGGAGTATGCGCAGGCCAGAAAGGTGTTGTGGGACATGCGCAATCCGGTGACGCAGCGTGAACGGTGGAAGGACATTTTTCCGCCGGAGCTTATACGTCACGTCGACAACCAGTCGATGAAAATAACGTTCCACAATAATTCCGTGTGGCAGTTGATAGGGTCGGACAACATCGACAGTCTGGTCGGCGGGTCTCCCGTCGGCATAGTCATGTCGGAAGCGGCGATATCCCGTCCCGACGCTTTCGCCTATTTCGAGCCTATGCTGCTCGAAAACAACGGGTGGTCCATACATGTATCTTCCGTTCGTGGAAAGAATCACTTCTACAACGAGTATATGGACGCCAAGGCGGATCCGCACAGCTACGCCAGCCATTTGTCCGCATACGATGTCAATGTGTTTTCCAAGGAGCTTCTTGACAAGACGAGGCAGACATACAGGGCGAGATACGGGGCGGTGCTCGGTGACGCGCTGTTTTCACAGGAGTTCGAGTCCAAATGGGAAGCCGCGGTAGTAGGGGCCGTATGGGCTGAAGAGCTGGTCGAATGCGAAAGGGACAGGGCGTTCCCCATAAAATACGATCCGAGATACCCGGTGCATACTTCGTGGGATATAGGCTCTGCGGATGGTACGGTCATATTGTACTGGCAGATTATAAATCGTGTCCCGCGGCTTATAGACTGGTCGTCTATAAAAAACAGGGGCCTTGCCACCTGCGCGGAAGAGTTGAGGTCAAAGCCGTACCGGTACGGTGAGCATGTCGGTCCGCATGATGTCATGTCCAAGACGTGGGATCTTGACGGGATATCACGGTATGCGGAGGCGTTGAATTACGGGATAAAGTTCACGCCGGTAGGCAAGCCGTCGAGAAAGAGCGACGGCATATCGGCGTCATCGCAGCTCATACGGATAATGGAAGTGAACAAGAGCGAAGAGCCGGTTGACGATCCTGCGAAGGACTGTGCTTTCATTCTGGACACGTTGAAGCAGTACAGGTTTGCGTTCGATCAGGAGCGCAATATTTTAAGCAAGGTGCCTATTCATGACTGGACGAGCCATTTTGCGGATGCCCTGCAAACGTTTGCCATATATCTCGCAACAAGCGGGGCGGATTTGTTGAACGGTCGCATGAAGCTCAAGGGAATGGAGATGTCGGAAGAAGCGTACGACATGACATACAACAACATGCGGTTGTCTGATATTCTGGCTATGCAGAACAGAAAGCCTCGTGCGCTTGGAGGATGGAACAGCAGATAGGAATTTCGAATGGCGGAAGAGAAACGACTGTCTCCGAAGGGGCAGGATAAAATTGCCGAGATAGCGGCTGCTCGTACAAGGCGTTCATACGAACGTCAGCAGTCTTATATACAGCATCAGGGAAAGACGGTGTGGAGCGCCAGAATACGGGCGCAGAAGCAATACGCGCGTGAATACACGGCGGAAGATGCGGCGGATATAGAGATGGCGTTCGGGTTTACGCCGTCGCGGTATTATGGCGTTACACAGCAGAAAGTCAACGCGACGGTAAACTGGGGAGTCGATCTTGTCTTGCCGCAACTTGATGCTATGGCTACCTGTCAGGCCACGCCGGAGCCTACCATAGACAAGGGAACCCTTGACCGCATACGGTTTTATCTCATGCAGGAAGTGTACCGTCATGCGCAGGATTCCGGTATTGCGGATCTGTCCCTGTTGTTGACTTCAAAAGGCAAGGTTGATGACAGGGTGAAATACTTTTTGCAGGAACGTGCCATAGCGCTTAAAAAGGCAGAGCAGGCACGTATAGTCACTGAAGCATCGCAGGCGGCCATGCGAATGCAAACGCGTATGCGCGACATATCCATAGAAGGCGGATTCAGGCAGGCGTACATAGGCATGAAGCGGGATCAGGCGCTTTACGGCATGGGCTACATGCGGTTTCCGATATGGAGAGCCAAACCTTATATTTCATATACCGGAACGTCCGGAGTGAAGCGTGACTGGGTTGTCATGCCGACGTTCGGATATGTCAGTGTACATGACTTTTACCCGATAGACGACGGCAAGGACGGCAGTCTGCAAACCAATACGGGAAACACGGAGATAACCTACATAACCAAGGCCCAACTGATTCAGTGCGCCAAGACGCCGGGATATAACGAAAGCGCCATTCGGGATGTGCTGGAAGAGTTCGAAACGAAAAACCGGGATTGGGTATGGATATTGCAAGAATCCACGGACAGAAACGATGACAATGATTTCTGGGATCTGGACGAAAAGATACCGATTCTGATTCATGAGGGCTATTTTTCCGGCAGTGAGCTGGCGGATTATGGCATCCACGGCATAGACACTCTTGATTATATGAGCGCCAGAGTGGAAATCGTGGGCGGCAGAACGATAAGATGTCTGCTTATAAAGGAACCGGAAGGAGAGACCAGAACCTATTTTGGTGCCCCGTTTGTCGAGCTTGGATCAAGCCATTTCGATTATGTCGGTCTGGCGGGAATGTTGTGGGACACGGAGCAGCGCGTCAACAGATTGCTTCACACATTCGAGCATAATGTTGACTGGTCGGCCAGACCGCCCGTTTTGTACAATCCGGGCGCATTTTCAGATCCGAATGATGCACGAAATCTTCAGCCCGGTTTCGGATATGGCGTGGAAGAAAGGTTCGGAGCGACGGGAAGTATGCCGGATGCGTTGAGAACCATGAATACGGTATCGGCGCAATATCATTTGATCATGACACAGATATCCGGTTTTCTGCGCATGGCGGATGAAGATTGCGGTATTCCGGCGTTTGCGTATAGCGCACAGGACTTCGGCAGATCCAGCCTTGGCGAATATACGCAGCGGGTTTCCAACGCATTGAGAACGATCAAGGGTATGGCTATCAATGAGGATATGCGGTTGATAGAACCCATGTTTACAGGATTATTTCAATATCTTATGATTAATGAGCCGGAGCTGCGAGACGGTCAGGATATAAATTTGCAAGTCCGTGGCATAACTGGCCTTCTCAAAGAAGACCTGCAAGCGCAAAAACAGCAGCAGATTTTACCATCGTTGCTTGGAGCGCGGTCACAGGGAGTTCCCAATCTTGAGAAGCCCATAGAATACGCCATTCGCCAGTTGCTTGAGCAGGCTGGCTTTCCGATAGACGCCCTTGGCTTGACCGATCCGGTCATAGAAAACGCCTTGGCCGTTGCCGCCAATCAGCCGGTACAGGGCGTAACTCCAGCCGGACCACAGGCACCTACACTTGACGGAAGGTCCGGCAATATCCCTGCATCGAACGTAGTACAGCCTAATGGAGTACAGAGTTATAACTTGAATCAGATTTCCCCAATATGACGAGGTAAGACATGGAAATAAAAATAGCAGGACGAAGTGTACCGGTTGGAGCAAGACTTTACCATATCGGATGGGACGCTTTCGGATCGGTTACAGGATATGATCCGACCGGGTCGGCGATTATGAAACTGACCAACAGATCAGGCATGGAGCGTAATATTCATGTGCAGAATGGCGGCAAGGTCAATGGCGTAAAGCTGGTGTATTGGCACAAGAAGATAGACCTTGATCTTCCGATAGGCGACGTCACCATGTTGCAGACGGTTGTAAACACGGTAAGTGACGAAATGATGAAGATCATGGAGAACTGCAATGGCGAAGGTTGACAGGGAAGTATTGCTGGACAAGGGAAGCCTGTCTGATGCATCTCGTGTTTTCGAAATACCGGTAGGAGGAGAGCTTACCTTTGTTGCGATGGGATTGAACGATGAGGACTATGTTCATTTCGAGCTTGTATATGCTCCCGGCATGGATTCTGAAATGTGCAAGTGTCCGCCTCCTGTAGTCACTCCTCCTGTTGTTACATCCAAGGCCGTTCTTCAATATAACGGGGTTCCTGTCATATTGAAGAAAAACAATCCTGTCGCCGTCATAAGCGCGCCTCAAGGCCAGCCCATGCGGGCGGTACGGCACATCAAGGATGAGGACGACATAGTGGGGTTCAGGCTGACCATGCAATCCACAGAGACGAGAATGTTGAACGATCACGTCATGGGCCTTATTCCTTGGACGGTGGATGAAACGGCATCGGCTATAAACGCAATAAACGAAGGAGGGGAATATGATTGATGTCGATCCTAAAACGAGATGGTTCAATCTGTTCAATCCCGGTGAGTTCAATAATGTAAGTCCGATATTCGGGTTCAGGCATCAGGTAACGATACGCGGTATTGGGCTTATTGAAGGGGATGAAATCACCTTTAACATCCTGAAAATAAAAGCAGGAGATCTGGGACAGTATTGCGATTGTATTTCGGTTCCGCAAAAAGAGCCTGAAATAGAAGCGTCGCAGCCCTTGGTATGCGGGGAATGTACGGCAGCGGGAGAATATCCGCCGGTACGAATGACGAAGGACAATCCGGTTATCGTTCTCGATGCTCCCCAGAACACCCTGATGGTGGCGGTGTACAAAGGCGATGGTATCGGGACTGCCTCCGTCATGGCCCTGTTCAATACGACTACCAATACAAACAAGCTTGATCCGGGCATGAGAGGATGTCCGGTAATATGTGCGGAGCCGGACTGGCAGCTTAATGACAAGCAGCGATGCAATGTCAAAACAGACAAACTGGAATGTCAGGAAGACGACGGTCTTGGCAACACTCGTTGGATAGAATGCGGGGATCTTGTCTGGACAAATACCGGTGAGTATCAGATTACGACGGATAACAAGGTACAGCGTCAGCAGACGGATCAGTGCGGCGATTTGCGATGGGTGGATGTTGACGAGTCGGAGGTGCAGTGGTCGGCGACCGGGAATGTCCGGTGCGATATAGGCGATGATACCGCTTCTGCCACTTATACGGTGGAACGGGAGTATATCAACCAGTTCGATCAGAGAAAGTGGGAAGTCGAAGAAACCCGGGACTGGACAGACACCGGGGTTATCGAAGACACGGGCAGCGGTACGGTACGCAAGCAGCAGGCCACTATATGCAATGACCTTCGTTGGGTTCTTGTAGATGACGAAGGTATTGTATGGACTCCGACAGGAAATTTCCGGTGCATAAACGCAAGCGCAGAGTCCAATACCTATACGATAAGCAACGAATACAGGAGCCAGTATGGTCAACTGAAATGGGAAGATGGGGAAACGGTTTCATGGGTCGATACCGGAGAAACCAGAACTTCTGAATCCGGCAAGCTCGAAAAGCAGCAGACCAATCGTTGCAATGATTTGCGTTGGGTTGAGGTCGATACCAGCGGGGCGATATGGACGGCTACCGGTCGTGAAAACTGCATAGTGACGGATGATTCCGATACGTATCAGATAAGTCGGCAATACGTAAACCAGTACGGCCAGACGGAATGGCGCAATGAAGAAACTCGTGAATGGACCGATACCGGTGTAGAAGCCTGTATTGATCACGTCATCAACAAGCAGCAGACTACTGTATGCAATGAGATGAGATGGAAGCCGACGGAAACTCCGTGCGGTTATTTTGCTACCATGCCATTGCCCGGTGGAGGGGCGGCTTTCCGTCCGGACCAGCAACCGCCTGATGCTACAGTTGCGCTACAGGATTGTGACGGAACGACGATAGGCTACATTTATCCGTCTCCAAGAGAAGGGGCTACGGTAGAAGTCAACGCAGGATGCGGTGCAGATGGTGGAGATCTTATAGGATATGCAGTCGGTGAGGCGCTTGATTTTCCGTCATGCGGTTGCTTTCCGAAAAAAAGCGATGACGATGAGGAAAGGCCGTCTGTAATCATACCGAATGAAATAGAACTTGTAACGGGCAAGCCGGTTCAGGTTCATATACTGTCCATGCCGAAGCTGGCTGTAGGCACATTCGAAAGATGTGACAGGACATGGATATTGTTCAATGACGGGACATACCAGCCTGTTGACATGACTTGTCCACAAGACAAGCCGATAACCAAGACTATAGCGATCACTTATGTAAATCTGTTTTCCGGCATAGGGGGAGAAGTCCCGGCCAAGGCGATCGTCGAAGCAGGCAAGTCGGTAAATGCACCGGCATGGAGCGAAGAGCCTGAAAATACGGTGTTCAGGGGATGGAGCAAGTCACCGGATTGCAAGACCGTTGATTATGCAGTGGGGTCGCCAATAACCGAACGATATAGCCTGACGTTATATGCAGTATGGGAATTTGTCATGAGCTATACGACGGATGGGGAAGCCGAAAATATGCCGTCCGGGCAGTCTTATAATCCTGCCGTCGGGTTTACGGTGTCGGGAAACACGCCGACGCGAACGGGATTCACTTTCGTGAACTGGCAGGATACGGCAAACGGCGATAAAACATATTCGCCTTCGGAAGAAGTCAAATGGAATGACGATGAATGGAATACTGTCAAGCCTTCTGTGTTCAAGGCAGTATGGCAGGCGAGTGAATAACAGCGGTTGTTTATAGGAGATAGAGTATGGTTAATTTGGTTTCATGTGAAAACTTTACGGAGGAGCTTAAGGCGGCTATCACCAGTGCTTCGCCGGAAGATAAAGCGGCTATTTGCGAGGCCCTGAATTGCGGATCCGATCTTAACGAAATCGTATCGGCTATTACGCCGAACATGCTGGAAGTGGCGGAAGACGGGAAACTTATCGTCAAGCCAGCGAATATGGTATCGAGCGAGGAAAACAATATTCTTGAAATCGGAACGGACGGCAAGCTTTACGTTAATAAGACGGCAGCTTCCGTTGTAGCCGGTGATCTTGTTTCCGGAGATGTTGGCAACATCATAGTAACCGGATCGGATAACAAGCTGTATGCCAGAGTGGATCCGTCCAATCCGAAAGATTTCATATCGGATAGCGCAGATAACGCTATCACAACGGGATCGGATGGTGGGTTGTTTGTTGAAAAAACAAAAGATGTTGTCCCCGGTGATCTCATTTCTACAGATGCCAACAATATAATCACCAAGGGAACGGACAGCAAACTGTTCGCCAAAGTCGATCCTGTAAAAGCGTCCGATCTGGTATCTCCAGAAGCCGGAAACAGCCTTGTTATCAAAAACGATAAGCTGTATGTTGAGGAAGGAGAAGTCGTTCCTTCCGATTTGATATCTACCAATGCAGGCAACATCATAGTAACCGGATCGGATAACAAGCTGTATGCCAAGGTAGATACGAATACGCTGGTGTCCAAGGAGTCGAACAACCAGATTGTCGTGAAAAGCGATGGTCTGTTTGTTGAAAAGGGAGAAGTCGTTACTTCCGATCTCATTTCTACAGATGCCAACAACATTATCGTTGAAGGATCGGATAACAAGCTGTATGCCAAGGTAGATGCCAACAGTCTTGTGTCATCCGAAGCCGACAATCAGCTTACCGTAAAAGGCGATGGCAAGTTGTATGTAGAAAAAAGCGGCGGTATTTCAGACGTCGATGAAATTATTTCTACAAACGAAGGTAATCTTATCACCAAGGGAACGGATGAAAAATTGCTGGTTACCGGCGAAGGGCTGCTGTCTTCCGACAGTGGAAACGACCTTAAACTGGGAACTGACAAGAAGCTGTTTTATGACCGCGGTATAACATGGACTACGGAAGATCCGGGAGCGGGATCTCCGCTTGAAACAGGGCATATCGTTTTTGTATACGAAGAAGTACAAACATGGAACATTACATATGTTTCAGGCTCGGAAGCGGAAGATGTTCAGAATTTGCCAAGCAATACATCGGTATTGAACAATGCGCTATATACCATTCCGTCAACGCCACCGACAAGAACAGGGTATACATTCAACAATTATAGTGATGGGTCAACGACTCACACTCCGGGAAGCCAGATAACGGTCACGGCTGACGTTACATTGACGGCTCAATGGACGCAGGCGTCGTAACGAGCGGGAGATAATCATGCCGGATTTTATAACACCTGAAATGCTTATGTATGCAGTATTAGGGCTTATGTCCGGCATTTCTTCTGTATTGTGGTACTTCTTCAAACGGCTCAACAACAGGCTTGATGACATAAGCAATTTGCTTGTTAATGAAAAGGATAATGTTCATAACATAGAAATAAGGCTTATGGAGAGAATAGATTTGGTTGATTCCAATCATGACAGCCTGAAAGAAGAAGTGTCTGAATTGAGATCGGAAGTAACATTATTGAAAGGTCGTATGGAAGTGTTGCATGACCTGAATCACAGGACGTAATGAAATGAAAAGTCGCGATTTGAAAAAGTTCTATGTGGGGGGGCGACCAATCTTGCGGAAAAAGTAAGATTGGTCGGAGAAGATTTATTCGGCGTTGATCTTATGTGGTTGAAGTCACAGATAGAAAGCCTTACCGAACGCGTGAATGAAATTCAGGCAAGCATATCATCGGATAATCAGGCCATATTCGTAACACCCGGTTCCTTTACATTCAATGTGCCGTCGGGTGTTACATCCGTAACGGTTCAATGTCAGGGAGCCGGTGGAAGCGGAGCGGGAGTGTGGGAACGACACGGTGATTGGGGAGCCGGAGCGGGAGGAGGTTCAGGGGCATATGCCAAGGCAATTATAGCTGTTACACCAAATTCCGGTATTTCGGTAACTATTGGAGCGGGAGGAGCGTCTGTTTCAGGTGAGGCTCTTGGAATAGCAGGCGGAACAACATCATTCGGCTCTTATATAACATGTACCGGCGGCGGCGGTGGCGGAGGTGGCAGAGGGCCAGATCACGCAGAAGGAGGAGCCGCGGGTATCGCGACTGTACAAGGTGTAACGCAGGTTATACAGCAGCTTAATGGAAATCAGGGAACCGGTAACGCTACCAGAAACAACAGAACGCCCTGTCCCGGCGGAGCATCTCCGTTTTTTACAGGGTATGGTGCAGGAGGACAAGGTGTTATTGATATGCCTAGCGGTGCAGGAGAAAATGGAATTATCATTGTGACTTGGTGATATTTAACAAGTAATTAGGGGGGGGGAGTGGACATGAGTGTAAAAGAAGTGTTATTGCATCAGCTTGTTGTTGGTGACAGAAGCAATTTGGCAAAGAGAATGTGGTTTACCGTAGACATGTTCGATCTGGCCTCTCTCGATTCTTATATTCGTGATATTTGTCGTCAGGAATGGAGTTCGTAATGGGAAACGGCATAGATTGGGTTCTCGTTGATACCATCGTAAAGAGGTTGACGCCGACTTATGTATACGATGATGGAAGGACGGAAATCATCATTCCATACAACCCATACGAGAAGAAAACACGTTCGGCCAGCAACGGCAGCGCAGTGCCGATTGACAAGGCATATAAGGGCGAAGCCAAGAACGATAACCACGCAGTGCCGATCAAATTTGGCCTTGGCGTTCAGAATTTCTTGGAAGACAGAATACGGGAAATCGCCCGACAGATGAAAGAAGATAACACCTGGAGCATAACACAGCCGACGGTACCGGGATCCTGTTATTACTTCACAGTGCCGGCAGACACTACTCGTATAGAAGTGGAGTTGCAGGCTGGTGGCTCGGCAGGAGTAGGAGGGCACTATGGCACAAGCAAGGCTCATATAGGAGCCAGCGGAGGCGGTGGAGGATATTTCAAAGGGGTTATCAGTGTAACGCCCGGAGAATCCATATACATTTGCTGTGGAGCAGGAGGCGTCTTTCAAGGACTGGGCGGCGCGTATTATATCGGTACAGCAGGCGGTAACTCGTCCTTCCGTGATTGCGTAGTATATGGAGGAGGACAGACAACAGCTCCGGAAGGCCAGACACCAACTCCCGGAGCGGGTGGTGGCGGCTCAAGAAATTACGAAGGAAACTGGATTGACGGGCAGGCAGGCAATAACGGCAATCCCGGCAATGGCGGAAACAGCGCACTGGGAACAGGTGGAACTGGATACAATTGGGATTGTAACGGATGTGTTGGTCAAGCTGGCGTAGGGTATGGTTCCGGCGGTGGTGCAGGTGGAGACAGTGTTGCGGGGGGGCGGGCGCTCCCGGTTATGTAGCGTTGAGATATGGTAGGGACGTATGAATCAGAGAAAAATTTTAAAGGCTTATGTTGGATAAGATGAAATGGCAACCCGGTTTTTCGGTGGCAATGCTGACTGGAATGCTACTGAAGCGGATGGGGGGGGGTACATATTGAATAAACCTGATCTGGCGACAGTGGCGACAACAGGAAGCTATAACGATTTATTGAACAAGCCGACGATACCGACTGTTGTAACCAGATCAGGAAACAATAATAATTTTATAATTCAATATAGCGATGGACGTTTGGAACAGGGAGGCGTTGCAACAATACCCGCTACTGGCGGTGTGACGGTAGTTTTTCAGATACCGTTTTACGTTTTGTATTATGTAAACGTAGTGAATTTAGAGCTTATTGTAGACGCCCCTTGTGTAACGGAAGAAACAAATGATCATATTATATTGGATTATTACAATAACCAGCTAACAGCTAATGTAAGGTGGTATGCGATAGGGTGGACGCAATAATGATATGGTTTTTATATTTACCTCTTGACATAGTAACATCGCTTTTGGCGTTTCCGTTGGCACCGATCATCGCCTTGTTTGCTGATGGTAATGGAGACGTAACGCTATCGAAAAACAATCCTCTTCGTTTATGGTTGACTCCCGACAATCCGATAGAGGGAGACAGGGGGCACTATGAAAGATGGGCGGATTTTGTAGCCAAGCATCCGAAAATAGGCTTGTATGTACAGCGTACGTTCTGGTTGTGGCGCAATAAAGCTTATGGCTGGTCATGGAATGTGCTCAATACGTGGGTGTATAAGGACGACAAGCTTTATTCATGTGGAAATCCCAAGACGGGAGACAAGCCTTATTATTCCGGAGTATGGGCGGCAACAACGTCAAAGAATCCGTTCAAGGCAAGGTGGATGCTTTATATCGTGTTTCCGTCCTTTCCGGGGAAGTGTTTCAGATTATATCTTGGCTGGAAATTTCAATCGGCTTTGAAGATGCGGATTGCACATGACGCCGATCCCGCAGCAGAAATCAGTGACTATAATGCAATGTTCGTAAGCACGATAAATCCGTTTAAAACAAGGAGATAGCATGTTCAATTGGTTAGGAAAGCTGTTATTCGGGGTTGATCTGAAAAGTCTGGAAAAGAAAGTCGATGATGCGCAGACCGCGATAAGCCAACTGAAATTCCAGCTTGAGGAATTGCAACAGGGCGAGGAGTCGAGCAAGAGCAGGATTGCCGATCTGGAAAATAGCCTTTCCGATTTGCAGAATAAAATGCCTGTGATAATGGTAAAGGATACCGATCCCGGTGAGGGTACGGAATTGGGAAATAACGAAGTGGTTCTTGTATATCAACAAAGTGCAAATGGAGGAAACAACATGGCTTGCAGTAAACAGAAGTCCAGCAAAAAGACCGGCGGAAAACCGCGTAAAAAATAAAGGGGGGGGATGATCAGTCATGAATCAGAAACTTATAAAGCAGGTTTATCTGGGTATTCCTGATGGGGGGGGGACGGCGCAACCGTTGTACGTTCATCAACCTGTTTTGACTTTCAAAATAGGACCTTGGGGAAGATACGTAAAATATAGCGACGGCACGGCGGAACAATGGGATTTCATTTCTATTGAAAAGCTGTCGCAAATTGATATTACGCTTATAGGCAAAATAGATGTTTCGAATGTAGCTTTTTCTGACAACTATAGTTCCATCAGCCCGTATTCGGTGAAATGGACACAGTGCTTCAAGGAACCTTGTAACGGTGAAGAAGATTTCACAAAAATAAGATTCACATTCAGCACCACCATTAGCGCAGGATTATGCTACAGGCTGATCGGCTTGGACAAGGATTGAACAAGATTGCTGTTTGGATAGGACATGGCAATACCTGTAAACAGAATACGAAAAGCCATTATGGCGCTGTCGGTCTCTGCCGCTGCGGTGGCTATGGTTGCGCAGTTCGAGGGTTACCGTGAAGAGGCATATCTCGATGAGGGTGGTGTTCCAACAATTGGATATGGAGAAACGAAAGGGGTGAAGATTGGAGACACTACAACGCCTGAACGTGCCAAACAGCAACTTTTGAAAAGCCTTGATTCTCATGCGGATCAAATAAGACCCTATATAAAAGTCCCCTTGTATCAGCATGAGTTTGATGCGTATGCATCTTTTGCGTACAATGTTGGAATAGGAAATTTCAAAAAGTCCACGTTGCTTAAATTGCTTAATCAGAAAAGATATCCGGAAGCGTGCGCCCAATTGAAAAGATGGGTGTATATAAAGGGAAAGTATTCAAAAGGACTTGCCAACCGACGGAACCTTGAATACAGGGTTTGTATGGGACAGGCAGGAACAGATTACAAGTTGTAAGTTGGAATAAAGGGGGGGGCTATAATGGCGCAGGCCAACGAAACGGAAAACCACGCTGTTGATATTCCACCAGATGGCATTTATACAGGTGGCGGTGGAGCGCCAGTCTATTCCACTATTAATACGACGTTGACGGAGCAAGGCTTGTATGGCGGTCCGGGCGGTCAAAGTGTACATGCAGGGAACGGCGGTGGAGGAGTTGACGTCACGTTTACACAATGCCAGCACATAGAAGATACGGTTCCGCAAGCGCCGGGAGGTGGTGGCGGTTCTGTTGGAGACGTGAACTATGCAACATCATGCGATACCTATGGCGGAGATGGGGCGCATGGACAAGTCAGAATCGTTTATTATGAAGGAGATGATTGTCCTTATAACTGGTATCCGATACGTCATGTTGTGTGGTTGACCGGAGATCTGGGAGAACCCTTGACAGGTGTTCCGAAGTCTATAGAGGTACAACGCGGTCAGCAGTTGGATTTGACGCAATACACGCCTGATGCACCGCAAGGCAAGGTGTTTGGCGGATGGTATGAAAATGCGGATCAGGTGACTACCATAGAAGTAAACGACAACAAGCATATTACAGGAGTATTCTGGAATGAATAAAGAGCTACCTCAAGAAAAAAGAACGCGATGTGAAATATGGACAAGAGTCATGGGCTATCACAGACCGGTATCGGGATGGAATTTAGGAAAGCAGGCGGAGTTTCATGAACGGAAATATTTTAAAGAATCCGTTATGGAAACAGAAACCGGCAAGATATCATGAAAGAAATGCTGCTTTGTGCCGTTGTCGGATTTGTTATAGGTGCTCTTTTTTGTGGGTGGCTGACAAGAAATACGTTGAACCGGATGAAAGAAGAGCACATGGCCGCTGTGGTTGAACAGCAGCAAAAGGCGCGAAAGCTGGAACAGGACATGGCAGCGGAAAAAGACAGGATGAAAGATGAGCACAACAGGGAATTGCAGAAGCAAAAGAGCATTAATGATACTCTTCGTCGTGATATCCGTAATGGCCGTTTGCGCCTGTCAGTCAACGCCCGTTCCTGCACAATGCCCGCAAATACCGTCGCTGGATCTGGAAAAGGAAGAGCCGAACTTGACGAAGGAGATGCTGACCGTCTTGTCTCCATCGCACAGCGTGGAGACGAGGCAATAAAGAAATTGAATTATTGTATAGACAGGTATGAAGCAGTTCGTCAATCAATGATAAATCAATAAAGGAGATTGATTATGGGGGGGGAGATAAAATAAAAGTCGTCAAGACCGTTTACACTGGAGAAAACGGAGAGGCAAAACAGGTAGGTTTTGACTTTGCTACGACAGAACAGGTTAATGAAAAAGCGAACACGTCTTTGGATAATATAACGGCACAAGGTAAAAAAATGATTGTTGATGCTGTATGCATAAGCAGTGAATACACGGAAATTCCAAAGCCGTATGAATGGAAACAGGTTGGCGAGCATGAACCGGATGGCAGATATGTTGAATTTGTCGTACCGTACGACGCATACATACTATATAGAACACGGTTGTCTGCGGCACCGTCAATGATAGGTTTAACTGATATCACTATTGATTTAAATGCGGCATTTCCGGCATTTTCAGGTGTCAATGCTTTGGTCGTTACTGGAATGTATTCCAGCAAAGGGCATATTTTACAAGCCTATTCAGCTAATATTGATAACATGGTAGACGAAGAAACGCGCATACGAATATATAAATTGAAAGGAGTTGAATGAAAAATATAGTTTCGTGTTATGTAGAAGAAAACGGGAAAGCGGTTTCTGTAGGTATTGCCCCCCCCTCCTTACTGCAATAACCGTAATCAATACGTATAACGATATGCACGGTAATTGGTGGCGTGAATGGAGCGATGGCTGGCTTGAACAGGGCGACCTTCAAAGAGCTACAGCCAATTATGCGGGAGTGAAGGTGGATCTTTTACGTCCATTTAGCGGGCCTGATTACACGCTTGTTATATCGGCAAACATTGATCCAAGGTGGTTTACAGAAACCGGAAGCGTGGATATGAAATCGTGTTCCGATGTCAGTGGCATGTACGCAAACAAGACAGCATCGTCTTTTTACGTTCAGGGATTTTCAAACCATACGTGGTATGCGTGTGGAATTAAAGGAGATTGATATGAAACAGCTTAATAAAATGTATATAGGGGAAGAGGGTAAAGCCACATCAGTTGTCCTCCCCCCCCCATCCTCTCAAATACCGGTAGCGACTGTTTTTTATATGGCGGTCAACACCGCTCCGGCAGGATATTTGATTTGTGACGGGAGAGCGGTAGAACGAAACGCTTATCCTGAATTGTTCGACGCTATCGGGACTACCTATGGGGAAGGCGATGGATCGACCACTTTTAGCCTTCCGAACCTTATGGACAAGACAGCATGGGGATCAACTACTGTCGGTCAAGTGAAAGAAGCTGGATTACCGAATATAACAGGCAGTTTTGCATATGGAGCTGGTTTAGTAGATACTCCAGTTGGATGCTTTTATATTAATGAGCCGGAGCCTGCGGTTCATGGTGATATTTCCGGTAGCTTACGAGGTGATGTTTTAATGGACGCCTCACGATCAAACGCCATATACGGCAAAAGCAATACCGTCCAACCTCCCGCTCTGACATTATTGCCTGTTATCAAATACTAATCGGTTGAGGGCTTTGTTCCCTCGGCATAAACAAACCGGAAATCTTCTATTTTATTCAGGTTGCCATAATTAATGACAATGGTATCTTCCTTTTTGACTGGCATCATAATCTTTGCTGCATTGTTGGCAGTGATGCTTTGCATTACACCACAGTGACATGTGCTATTTACAAAATTGATGTAACCGGCATTACTTGCTTCAGCATAGGCCGTTACGCATAAATAACCGGTTTCCGGTGCGGTTATTGTTTTTGGATTTGTATCAAGGGAAAGATTTATAAAAGAACTGGATGGTGCAAAAAGAGTTGTCAGCTCCTGTCTTGATAGCGGTGGGGGGGGGAGGACAACTGATGTGGCTTTACCCTCTTCCCCTATATACATTTTATTAAGCTGTTTCATATCAATCTCCTGTTGACATCTTCCTTTATATGACTTATGGTAATATGAGCTGAATTTTATATTACCATAAGTCATATTGTTTTCACGGAGGAATCATGGCTACCGCGCCTAAATATTTTAGCAAACCAGATCGTATTGTAACACATCGAATAAGTGCATCGCCATCTATGGTTACACCGTCCAATACAAGACGTGCGGTATCCGGTAACAAGCCAGCACCTCTGATCGTCAATACGGGCTGCGCGTCATGCCGTAAACGCCGCGGGATGTAAGAGGTTGGCTGATGTCGACCATCGCGGAACAGCAGTTGCCTTATGACAAGGCGCTTGCTGAATTGAAAAAAGAGATCGCTATGAACGGGCGTCTTGAAAGCTTGCTTAAGTCTGTTGCATATCATGAAGAACTGGCCCTGTATCGTAGCACTTCCAAAATGGTAAGGCACGAAGAGCTGTTGCATGTAACGGCAAGCGCTGCTGCCATTGTTAAATTCGTAAACAAAATTACCGCCTTCAATGAGTCGCCCAACAGAGCCGACGTCAGCAGGCGCTAGGAGAAATGAATGAAATCCTTTGAAGAAATCTTTGCGGAAAGACAGGCGAAAACAGCCAAACGGCATGGCATGACGGTTGAAGAGATGAACGAAAAACTGAATGCGGAAGCCAATGGCGATCAGGATGAACCAGTGAACAATGACGATGGTCAAAGCGATATCCTGATTGAGAAATCGCAGAATGCGGTGGATAAAGCCCCGACGGAAGATAATCAAAAATCCGACGATACCGGAGAAGATCTTCGTGCCAAGATTGCCAATCTTGAAAGTCAGTTGGCGTCAATGAAGGGCCGTGTCATTCCTGAACAGCAAAGAGCCGCTGCTCTGGAGAACACCCTTTCCGTCATGGAGAATCAGTACAAAAGCCAGCTCGCTGCGTTGCAGGAAAAACTGGACAGTGCAAACAGAATGATAGAAGAGCAGCGGCTTAAGGATTTTTCCATTGACGATATCTTGTCGGATGAGGAAAAGGAAACAATAGATCCTTCGCAACTTGCCATTGTCAAAAAAGTGGCTGCGGTAGCTGCGCGGCAATTTGCGCCGAAATATGATGTAGACGCGAAGGTAAAAGAACTTCTTGAACAGGAAAGGGCGGCACGTATCAACGCTTATCGAAACGATGCGTTGCTGAATCCTAAAAACCCTGCTTCGAGATTGCAGGAATTATCGAGGGATCCTGCCTTTATGGCATGGGTCGATAATAATACGGAAGTGCGTTATGCCACTACAGCACTGCTTAATGCCAACAGCACTGTTGATGTTGATAAAGCGCTCAATGTTTTAAACAAATGCGTTCGCAATTATGACGAACAAACAAGTGCCAAGAAAAGTCGCAACCAAAAGACCGATGCTGTGACGGCATCGCTTGAATCGGCAATGAGACGTGGGCCACAGGAAAAAAATGAATCTCAACGGCGAGAAGAGTTTCTCAAGATGTCACAACGCCTGAAGGAGCTTTCGCGCTCCGGAAAGCGTAATTCGGAAGAAGCTCGTGCGCTTTACGAGAAGATACAATCTTTTTAAAGGGAAACATTTATGTCACGTTTTTTAGATGCAAGCGGATACCGCGGGATGGCAGGTTCCTTTTGGGCACCGGACAAGCTGTCCTCTTCCATTGTGTACAACTATCAGATTTGCTCTGTAACGCCTGTAATCGCACGTAGCGATTTTTTGTCAGAAGAAGATCTGTATTGCGGTGCACGCGTTATTTATGGCGTAGAGCAGGATCTTGATATTTTCGGTATGAATACCGATAACAACGAACATCCTGAAACCATTTCCGGTCCGGGTATCGAAACGGATTCTCTTGTCATCTGCCAGTCCAAAAAATTCGAATGGAAACTGTCCAATGCAGACAAGCGCATGATGTGCGCCAATTTCGACAGGTGGCAGGCCAATGTCCGTCGGCAGATCAGCAAGAACATTACAAAGCTGATTGATTCGTACTCCATTCCCAAAATCATCGCTTCTGCGTCTCCTAACAACGTAGGTAACGAAGCCGGTGTGCTTGATCATAATGTCGATCTTGGATGGCAGGACGAAACCGCACTGAACGGCAATACCAAAGAAGGCTTTGAAGATATGGTATTGTCCATTATGGAAGTAGCCCAACAGGCCGGTTGGGAGTGCGGAGAAGGAGAAGTTTCAGGCGAGGGAGAAAGAGCTTCTGCGGTGCTTCTCATTCCGTTGTCGTTGCGTCGTTACGCACTGCTGAATCTTAAAGATTTGAACACCTGTTGCAGTGAAAACAACGTCATGATAAATGGACACATTACGTCCAACTTCTATGGCTTTGAAATCATTGCTACACGATATCTCACTCCAATCACTATCAATGCTGTTGGGACGGTTGTTCCGGTTGTAGCCATTGATACCAATCGGGTTCTTCATGCTTTCGAGGTCATCTCGAATAAATGGTATGAAGATAAATTCGAAGATTTTATGGTTGGTGAATTTGTATGGGACACCGAAGTCATTGATCCTCTCGGTGTTATCGTTGCTATCAGCAAAGGAGCATAAACAATATGGCACGTACAGCATTTGATCCTGCAACCATGTTGCAGGTATTTCGTGGTTCAAAACAACCGCTTGGCGTATTTGCAAAACATGCGGGAAGTGGCTGTTGCGGAACTTCGTTTTCGGTAGGCTTTGACAGATTGGCGGATGTCGTTCATGGACCGAACTCTCACACCCACCTCAACCCTGTTTCGTATAACGACAAGTACATGGTACCGATGGGACCGGTTGGCGGTACGCTGGAAAACGACCGTGATGAAATCGTTTCGTTCATCAATGCCGTCGGCGTTGGTGCAAAGATAGGTATCATCTGTATTCCGAACTTTGCTTTCGTCACTGACATAAGCGTTCGTATCGAGGCGGAAGAACCCGGTCTGACGTTCAACCTTAAAACGCGTAACGGGTTGGCACTGCCGTCCAAGAAGGTCATTACCGTCAAAACGACACGCAGCGAAGACAACGTCTGCGTACTGGAAAGAGACGCTACGGAAAAATCGGCTGTCGTTACCGGCAATCTGACTTCCGGAGAGGTAACGGGTAATCTGACTTCCAATGCCGTATCCGGTACTGTTTCCGATACAACGGTCACCGCCACAGTTACCAATACCGCGGTAACAGGAACAGTCACTGATACAACAATATCGGGCAAGGTCACTCCGGATAGTACCGCTGCCAATGCTTTCAACGGCTTTGGAAAGATGGATGACAATGTATTCATCGACATATTCGGTCGGGACGGCGACGGCGTATTTACGGCAGAAGCTGACGAAATCATGCTTGAAGTAGCAAGTATGCCGGTAGGTAAAAAAGTCGTCGGTAATTTCCGTGTCATCGTAGCGGTAAATTATTCCATCTGTGATCGCGCAGAACGCGAATGAACAAGGGGCCGGTCCGAAAAAGACCGGCCTGTAAGGAGAGAACATGCCTGTATTACGTAGCGCAGTAAACGGCCTTGCCATTGGTATTCTGTCCAGTACAAGAGGCGTTATTCCGTATTACAAAAATGGTGTAAACAATAATTATGTCTGGGGCAATCAGCTTGTCGCTATCAACAAACCTGTTGTCGACGAAGCGGTAAAAATAGAAACTTTATCCGATGATAAAGAATCCATTGACGCCACACGGCCACCGAAAACTTTTATTCCGATGTCGGAAGCCGTTCAGGCAACCAAGCCAAAACGCAGGGGCCGGATCAACAAGCATCCCGTCGTTGACGCTTCGGAAAAAGAAGTTGTAGTAACCGTCGTAAACGAAGACCCGACGGAAAATGAAGACACGCTTGTACAAGGCGAACTGGAAACCATACTGGAAGAAAAAGGGATCGTCTGAAATGGAAGCGCGATATGATCTCATGGTGTATTCACCTGTCAATTTTTTAATGGTTGACTGGGCGATGAACGGCCAGAGATTCAATCGTTGCGGGCTTCCTGTTCCAAGACCGGAATGTCCTCCACCGCCTTGCGCCCCCTCGCCTTGCACGGAGCTTCCGGTTCCTCCAGCCATAGAAACCTACGACTGGGAAAAATGGCTTTCTGAAATAATAGTGGGAATAGATGATCCTACAGAAGAAATAGCGGCGGACTACTCCCGTGCGGCAGCGATAAGTTTTGCCAAATATACTCGTGCCTTGCAGAGAGAGGTTGTCATTACATTGCAGCCCGGAGAATGTACCTATCCGGTCATTCCGGTTGATTTTGAAAACGTCATCGGCGTTATCGGCGCGGGGTACAATGATGAAAACAGATGCGGATGTCGTGACTGCAAGGGCTGGCTTCCCAATGGTCTGACCTATGTGTTCGATCCGGCCAGAAGCGAAATTCATCTGGAATCAAGAGGTGGCTGGCGGTGCTGCGACGGAGACCGCTTGCGCTTGCTTGTATGGGCCGCCCCGCGGGAACTGGCTTGTGAATATGATTCTTTCCTGTATGAGTTTTTCCGGGAAGAGATCGTCATGAAAGCAAGGCGGGATTATGTAAGGGCGGTGCATTTCAGGGACACTCCGTTGTTAAGCGTAATCCCGACACAGGCGGAAATAGACCGTTCGTGGGGCATTGCAAAACAGCGTGCCATGCAAGCGCATTCATTTGATCTTATGCCGCCCGGATCCGGATTGTTCAGTGGAACAAGAACGTTCAGGAGATACAGATGACATGCAATACATCGTTAAGATATTGGTTGACAAAGACTATTGCATTTGCCTTGAACGATGACGAACCGAACCATGAGTTCGTCAGATATCCTCTGGAAAATGTGATAATGGCCCTGAACGATGCAAGGTGCATGGTGTTCAAATTCCGTCCGGATCTGTTTACGGAATACAGAATAATCAGACTTACCGCCGGGCGGCATCAGGATGCGAGAGGATGCTGCACCAACATTCTTGACGTTATAGAACAGACAGATGAAAAGGGCAACATCATAAAAACCCTTTCCGGATCAAGACGGACGACAACCAAGGCGAAGGTACGATGGAACAAACCGTCATGCGTTGTACCGAAAGACGCACCTAACGGCTATGTCATAGATTATGTTGTCGTGGACAATAATATGAACGGACGGTTTGAAGTCTATCCTCCTGTTCCGTGCGATACCGAGGTTTATGTCAGGGCGAAATGCGTTTCAAGACCGTGCTCGCTAGGTACTGCGGATCTCGACAAGGCATTTGATTCAGGGTGCGATGTTTCCATTGCTGCAAAGCATTTTGTTCTGGCGTGGCTGCTGACGGGAGATCGTTTTGTCAATGCATCGTCACGAGAAGGCACAAGTCAGTATCACATACAAATGGCCTATAATATTCTTGGTATACAGCAGAACGCGGAAGCCAAGATTGAATCCATTTATCAGGCTGGCGATCTGGCCGGATCCTATCGTACATCTACCGGCAGACCGGTATCGAACGCTGTTTAGGAGATAAAATGACTTGCAATACCCTTGATACAAATTGCACTCCATGTAGCGATTGCACACAAGATCCTGTAGAACCGTGCACATGCAAATGCGGCAACATAACGTTGCCTGATGGCCGGTACGAACATGCCACGGTTGTTGTGGAAAACGGTTGCATAACATCCGTAGAAGCCGGAGAAATCCCTCTTTATACACCGGACGTCTGTTGCGCCGGGACAGGCGGTGGTGGCGGAAGCGGGGCTCAAGGACCGCAAGGAGACAAGGGAGATCCCGGAGAGAATGCGACCATATCTATCGGTACCGTCAACACGTTGGCCCCGGGATCTCAAGCTACCGTCGTGAACGTTGGTACCACCACGAACGCCGTGCTTGACTTTGGAATACCGGCGGGAGAACAGGGTGCTAGCGGAGCCAATCCCAACGGGGTGACAAACGACAAGGGCGGAATAGGCATACAGCAAGGGGCTATCGTATCTCTGCCGGCTACATGGCCGCCTGTCCTGTATCTGACGACATCGTCCAGTACCGCCGGGGTGGAGCTGACGGCTACGGCACCGGATACAGGCACAGGTATATCGAACATCTCGATAAATCTGACGGAGTATGATACTGATTTAAGAGAGTATATCAATACGCAGATAGCCAATGCATCATCGAATTTGCAAACCCAGATAACCGCTCTCAACACCGCTTTGTCAGCCCTTCAATCGCAGGTAACATGGATTCAGAATAACTGTTGTACAAAATCGCCATAAGGATGAAAAATGGATTTTACGATCAATCGGTTTAAAGGTTCTGTACCAAGACTGGCGGATCATCTGGGCCAAAAAACAGGGGCTTCTCTGGCGATTGATTGCGATTTTTCTTCCGGATGTCTTGACTCATTTCGTGAGCCGTCACCTTACAGAACGGTGGCGGAAGGCACAAAAGCAACCTTTCAGCATGAATGTTGCTGGCACGATTTCAAGGGCTGTGTCGATATGGCGTATGGCTCCGTTACATGCAAGCAGGCATTTGTGACAGGTGCTGAAGACTATCCGCTTGTTCTTACTGTATCAACGGACGATGAAGGAAACTGTGTAACGAAAACACGCAGGCTAGGTCTTCCCTGTCCACATACCGCGCCTTCCGTTTATGTATCCGATCTTAACGATTCAGCAGAAAAGGACATAGACGGAAGATCATATTGCTATCAGTACGTTAATGAAGCTGGTGAGAGAAGCCAGCTTTCTCCCGGCAGCCAAGCCATAAACATGCGGGATGGACAAACGGCTGTCATATCCGGCTGGCCTGTTCCGGAAGAAGAGTACGGTATTGTAAAAGTCGCTATCTTCCGGGCGGTGGCTGCGTATCAAAAAGGCAATGAATCGAGTAATACAAGTGAAGCGGCATGGATGTTTGTCGGGGAAACCGACGTCAATGCGGTGTCCTATACGGACAAGGCATGGAATGCCGATCTTGCCATAGCTTCTCAAGACGCAGTCGTATTGCCGCCTCCTGATGGATTGAGAGGCATTGTCTGGGTAGAGTCCATGAACTGCCTGTTCGGATTTGTCGGCAACAGAATATATGCATCCGAAAACAATCAGTACCATAACTGGCCGCACTACTACGATCTCGATGACAATGTATGTGGGCTTGTCGAAAGCAACGGTGTCATTTATGTCGCCACAGACGGAAGGCCGTACGTCATATCAGGTGTGGCGAATTGTACAAATGCAGGCACAAGAAAGATAGTCCGGTTGCCAGGGCATCTTCCGATGGTGGGGTGCGGTAACAGACGAATGGCGAAATGCCGTGCAGGGGCGGTATATCCATCTCATAAGGGCCTTGTTCTTTTGTCAGGAGAGAGACCGCCGGTTTTGTTGACGTGGCCCTTGTATTCTGACAAGGATTGGCAGGCTCTTCGCCCTCAAACCATAACGCCTGTAGAAGTGGACGGCAAGCTGTATGTCTTCGGAGAAGGCGGAAGTTTCTACATGCAAATGTCATCCGGGCCTGAAACGGGATGGGATCTCGATTTCCATTGCAGCCTGTCCGACACAGGCGTAACAGACGCCTTTGTATCTCGTCAGGGAGACTTTTACATTGTCAAAAACGGCATTCAGTATTTATGGAACAGGGGTGCAAAAAAGAGACCGCATGTTTTCAGATCAGTTGAGGCGGTAGCGCAATCTCCCGTCGGGTGGGGAGCAGGGCACTTGTATTTTACTGGCGGTACTGAAAAAATAAAAATAGAGCTTGACGGAAGAACCGTACTGGACAGAGACGTGTTATCGTCAAGAGTGTTCAGATTACCTATGTATTCGGCGGGAACAAGGATGTTCGTTACCCTGTCAGGCACAGGAAGAGTAAGCCTTGTATCTATTGCAACAGCCATGCACGATTTAAGGAGTTCGTAATGCCATTCATTGTCATATCACCGCCCGGCACGGATGAAGCTCTGGCGGAAGAAGGTAAAAAGATACTGGAGGCTGTCGCGTCGTTCGGTCATTCTCTTAACGTGGAAGATTTTCTCCATGCGTGGATACGCGGGATCCGAGTTGTCGCTGAAACGGATTCTTACGGAAAGTACATAGGCATTGCCTTTGTCATGATGGGCGACAGATGGCTGTTCAATGACAAGGCGGTATCGGTATTGTTATCTTTTATAGAAGATAAAGCCGGATTCATTCAATTTCTTCGATCAATCGCCTCGGCCATTGGTGCATCGAAGCTGATCTATGAAGATCGTATACTGGAAAAAACGGATGCGGAAATCACGTGGGCCGTAAAAGAAATAACGATAGGATAGGAATATGGCGTGTATTAGCGATTCAGACTACACGGATGCAGCGACCAATCAGAAAGAAGCGATGATCGCTCATGCGACTGCCGATGCCGCCATTGCGACCACATTGGCATCGTGGAAACGTAATGCCAGCGGCTTGATAGCCGACATGCAAAATGAAATAGCGAACAGGCAGATCACTCTGGCAGAGCAGATCCATGATCACGCCAAGAATTTCTGGCCTTATGAAAAAGCGGCGGTAGATGACGCGTTCGGGTTGGGAAAGGCGGTGGCTCCGTATGATGCATTGTCCACTTCTTGGGCTTCCTATTCAGACAACATACATCAGATATATTCTTCCGCATTGGACAATGCATTGAGTGACAAGTGCATTTCCCTGACGTCATGTGAACGGGCCAATTGGACAAGGAACCGCCAGAAGGACAGGGCACAGGTTATTTATTTCGCAGACCGGCAGGCGGAAGGACGAATGGATGCATTGAATGATGTCAGGTACGCAGAGCAATATGCTGCATTGGGACTTGGAAGAGAACATCTTGCAGAAGTTCCAAGTTTTCAGGCAGTTGCAGGCAAAACAGGAAATCAGGCAAGAGGCGTTCTTCTCGATTCTATAGGGAGCGCATGGGAAGCATACGGCTTTTATCGCCGCGGTACGGACCAATGGGGATCCAGAATAGAACAACGATGGGCGGAACAGGGCATACCATACAGAACATCCAGTGACGGATGGCTAACCGGAAGAGCAGGTGAAATATGAGTTGCGTATCAAGCGAAGGATATCGTAAAGGTGAAAGCATACGAGCAAAAGGCGTTTCCACTGCGGCAAACATCCGTCGTGTCGCAGCGGTAGCTCTGGCTATAGACAACGCGTCACAGCTCATTTCCAACTGGAAGAAACAGCGGGATATTTCAGATCGCATGTTGTCCATGTCGGAGGAAAAACGACGGTTCGCCCAAGAAGTCTATTGGCCAAAAGAGCTGGCCTTCATAAAAGAATTTGGCACTCCGGAAGAAGTCGAATTGACAGAAGTGTACGGACGAAGATTTGCCGGGCATCTTATAGCTCCTGTAGCCAAGGCTTTTGCACAAGTCATAAGGCAGCAGAAATGCGTGGCATCACGGTATCACACAAGCCAGTTCGTTCGCGTCATGCAAACGTTATATCAATCCCATGCCACCGCGGTGACAAATGCGAAGATCATGGGTTATATAATGGGCTTTGCCTATGCACAGGCCAAAAAAGATCTTAACAACAAGAGAAGGCGGCAAGCTATTGGAATAGGACGCGGATTGTTCGGAATGGCGGCCAATCTTTACAGCAGTGCAGCGGGCGGTTTGGCGGCAGCAGGGAGCGAACTTACAGCCGGTTTGAACAATGCGATGACCACTTTCGGATTTGCAGAGCAATACGCCATAAACTCCGTTCCACCCATTGATTCTTTTATACGAAACCGGGATGAAGATGGGGCCGTGTTCGGTGAAACAGGCAACTGGAGACTGCCAAGCGTAACAGCCAGCTCTCCATCCGGCTATAATGAAAACGGATGGAGCTCAACTAATGGCCCCGGGTTTTCGGGTGGCGGTGCTTTGTCATCGTTTGGCATGAATATGAACTTCGGTTCCGATACCGCAGCAGCGGAAGAGGCGGTTAATGCCATGTATTCTACCGCCGGGGATGCGGCCATTATGGGAGATTCTTATAATAATATGAGAACCCAACAATTGGAAAGCGGTAACGATGCTGTAGTCGGTAACCGTGACCTTGTCAGAACCGGTTCAAAAACATATACGTTTACGGATTCTGACGGAGACAGAGGACAAATAACCGTCAGCATGGATGACTTTGCGCTTAAATTCGCCGATAGCGTGCATCCAACCAACCCGGGAGAAATTTAGGAGACTGATATGGCAAATTTTACAGGTGGCGTTACATCGCTTCTTGACCGTAACAGGCGCGCTGGCATTGATTTTCTTTCCGCCGCCAGAGGTCAGCAAATGGCGAACGACGTGGCATGGTTAAACAGGCAACGGGAAGTGGCGGATTTGCAATTGCAGGATTGGGAAGAGCAGCGCATGAGAACAAGAGCAGCGCAGAATTATCTTGCGCCTATTGCCAATAACATGCAGCGCGCCTTGACCGCCAATGAAAACGTATCTGATTTTCTCATCAACCAGAGAAACCAGATGCTGGCTGATCCGACCTACCAGAGCTTTGACGCCAATACACAGGCACTCATCAACCGTTCGCTCGGCAACACCGTAAACAATCAGCTTAACCAGCTTATAAGAACCGGTAATTTGTCAGAGGCGGAAAAGCTCGGAGCCGCGTTCGGCATTTCCGCTGTCAACCCGGTCACCACAGCCATACAATCTGGCAATCCCGAAGCGATAGCGGCAGCCATCAATGCGCAGAACCCTTACGCCGATATCTGGATGGGCGATGATTATGTGCGGTACGGACTTGGCCCGGAACTGCCGGTACAGACATGGGCGCAACAGATCGCACTGACCGGCGGTGGTCAGGGTGGAGCAAATGTATATGCCTACGAGTTCAACCGTGCACGCGCCTTGCAAGACCAGATTGCAAGAGACCAGCGGGCATTTGATTTTTACAATCGTCTTAATGCCATGTCGCAAGCCAATCAGCCGAACATACGCCTTGGAGCGGACGGAAAACCGCTGGTAACCAACATGTACGGACGTGGGGCTACTACAACGACAGGAGCTACAGGTACTCAACCAGCAGCGGGAGCGACAGGCACCACTACAACGACAGGAGCTACAGGTACTCAACCAGCAGCGGGAGCGACAGGCACCA
>ERZ857984.856-NODE-856-length-31003-cov-4.770809_pt1 | contig 31003 bp, 25 predicted proteins | sample MGYA00519914_ERZ857984 | MGnify/ENA primary metagenome ERZ857984 (study PRJEB31778, sample SAMEA3449417) | human gut metagenome | biome: human gut; feature: human-associated habitat; material: faeces | place: United Kingdom | collected 2010/2012 ... | reverse complement strand
CCGTGGCGGGCGGCCCGGCGCAGCAGACGCCGCAGCACATAGCCCCGCCCCTCGTTGGAGGGCAGGATGCCGTCGCTCACCATAAACGCCGTGGAACGGATGTGATCGGTCACGACCCGGATTGAAATATCGGTCTTTTCGTCCTGGCCGTAGGTCTTTCCGGAGATGCGCTCCACATGGTTCAGGATGGCGCGCACGGTGTCCACCTCGAACAGGTTGCCCACGTTCTGCAGCACGCAGGCCAGGCGTTCCAGGCCCATGCCGGTGTCGATGTTGGGCTTTTCCAGCAGCTCATAGTTGCCCTTGCCGTCCGAGTCGAACTGGCTGAACACCAGGTTCCAGACCTCCATATAGCGGTCGCAGTCGCACCCGACCTTGCAGTCCGGCTTGCCGCAGCCGTGCTCGGGGCCCCGGTCGAAATAGATCTCGCTGCAGGGGCCGCAGGGGCCGGAGCCGTGCTCCCAGAAGTTGTCCTCCTTGCCAAAGCGCACCATGTGGTCCTCGGGGATGCCGATCTCTTTGGTCCAGATATCCCACGCCTCGTCGTCTTCCAGGTAGACCGAGATGTAAAGCAGTTCGGCGGGGATCGCCAGCACCCCGGTCAAAAACTCCCACGACCAGGCAATGGCCTCTTTTTTGAAATAATCCTGGAAGCTGAAATTGCCCAGCATCTCAAAATAGGTGCCATGACGCGCGGTAATTCCCACCCGCTCGATATCCGGGGTGCGGATGCACTTCTGGCAGGTGGTCACGCGGCGGCAGGGCGGCTCCTCCTGGCCCAGGAACCACTTTTTCATGGGGGCCATGCCGCTGTTGATCAGCAGCAGGCTGTTGTCGTTTTTGGGCACCAGCGGAAAGCTGCCCAGGCGCAGGTGCCCTTTGCTCTCAAAAAAAGAAAGGTATTTTTCCCGCAGTTCGTTCAAACCGGTCCATTCCATATTCTCTCGCTTCTCCTCTACTGTATGTTGCGCATTTGCCTGTGGGCGGCGGTCCCCAAAAAAGAATAGCCCTCGCCCCTGGTCAAGGGACGAAGGCCAAAACAGCTTCCGTGGTACCACCCAAATTGCGGCCTCAAGGGCCGCCGCTCTTGCCGCGTTAACGCCACGGATACGCCCGGTTCCTCGCCGGGGGCTCAGGGGTGGCATACGGCAGCGCCCGGCAGGGACCTTGCACCGACCGGTCCCCTCTCTGAAAGCCTTCTGCTTGCCATTGGCCCCATCACAGCCATGCTATATGTTTACCCTATGATTATATCGCCCGCAAAACGGCTTGTCAACTGTTTTCAGCCGGCTCCTGAAGCCAGTAAAGCGCGTTGCAGACCTTGGCGAACACCGCCGCCGAGCTCACCTCCGGCTCGGTTATCCCATCCTGCAGGATCACAATGGTATAGCGGGGCGCCTCGGCGGGCCAAAAGCCTGCAAACCAATAGTTCATCAGCTCCACATCCTCCTGGTTTTTCACCCCGGTCTGGGCTGTGCCGGTCTTGCCGCCCGCGGCGCCGTACTCCGGGGCCGCCTCTTTGCCGATACCCTCCTCCACCACGCCCGCCAGCATGGAGCGCAGCGCGGCGGCGGTATTTGTGCTGATGGCCCGGCGCACCTGCGGTTCATACAGTGTTTGTTCCACCTGCCGGCCGGCCTCGTCCACCACGCCCTCCAAAAACGCCGGGGTGCGGTACTGCCCGTCCGAGGCGATCACATTCATGGCCGCCGCCATCTGCAGCGGCGTTGCGGTGAGCTGCCCCTGCCCAAAGCTGAAGTTTGCAAGCTGGCCAATGTCCTGCACCGTTTCCGCGCTGGGCAGCGTGCCCGCCGCGCTTTTAAGGCCGCCCGCCAAATACGTGGGCTGGCCAAAGCCGAACGCCTCGGCTTCCGAAAGGATGGCCTTGCCCCCCAGCTTCAGCCCCAGTTCAATAAAAAAACTGTTGCAGCTTTTCTCCAGGGCGCTTTTCAGGTTCACCAGGCCATGGGCCCGGCTCAGCGCGCAGCGGTAGACCTGGCCGTTCACGTCCACATAGCCCTCGCACTCGATGCTGTACCAGTCCAGCCCTTTTTCCAGCGCGGCTGCCGCAAGCACAGGCTTGAAGACCGAACCCACGTTGAACTGGCAGAACGCCCGGTTGAGCAGCGAGGTATCCTGCGCGCGGATGCTCTTCTCCACCGCTTCCGGGTCAAAGGCCGGCAGGCTCACGCTGGCGCGTACCTTGGCCGTGGCGGTGTCCAGCACCAAAATACAGCCTTTTTTAATGGTGCTTGCCGCAACCCCTTCACAGGCGCGCTGCATGGCTCCATCCAGGGTCAGCATGACCCCCTGGCTGTCCTTTTGCTCAGTGATCAGCTCCGGCTCGGTGCCCTCCAGCAAGGTTCCCTGGGCGGTGGTGGAGCACTGCACATAGCTTGCGGGGCGGTTCTGGCTCAGCAGCTCGTCGAACGCGGCTTCCAGCCCGGCCACGCCGTGCCCCTCCCCGTCCAGATATCCGATCAGATGTTCCGCCACCGGCGTGGGGAAATAGCGCCCCGGCACGGTGTAGGTGTATATGCCCTTGTCGGTGAGATCCCGGTCCACCTCAATCAAAAAGGGGGCCAGTGCGTTCCTTTTTTCATAGAGCAGGGTCTGGCTGGAATAGGGCACATAGTGAAACAGCTCTGCATAGCTGCTCTCGCCGGGGATCGAGAGCGCAAAATAGCGTGTACCGTAACTGGTCAGGCAGCTCCCCTTACAATCGTACAAATTGCCCCGCTGGGGTTCCAGTGCCAGGGTAGTGACCGTTTGCTCGCGGGCCGTTTGGGCATAGGTGGTGTTCTGCGCCAGCAAAAACAGCCGCCCCATCACCACCCCAAACGCCGCCAGAAACGTTCCGAACAACGCCACGATCCTTTTTTGTGTCACTGCTGCACGCCCCTTCTACGCTTTTGAGAAAAGTATTCCCTCCCTGCGCCCACGGCAAACAAAAAAGAACCGGCGCCCGCTTTAAAAGCGGGCGCCGGTTCTTTTGCAGGTTCTGTCAAACGCCGTTCCAGGGCAGAGCCGCATGTTCTGGACTGTGCTTAAAAAAGCTTAGTACATGCCGCCCATATCAGGCGCGGGGGCAGCCGGGGCCGGCGGTTCCGGCTCGTCGGCCACCAGGCTCTCGGTGGTAAGCACCATGGAAGCCACGCTGGCCGCATTCTCCAGGGCGGAGCGGGTCACCTTGGTGGGATCCACAATGCCGGCCTCGATCATGTCGCAGTAAACTTCCTTCTGGGCGTCAAAGCCGTAGTTGGGCTTGTCGGCAGCCAGGATCTTGTCGATGATCACGCTGCCTTCCAGCCCGGCGTTGGCCGCGATCTGGCGCAGGGGGGATTCCAGGGCCTTCAGCACAATGCGGGCGCCGGTGCGCTCGTCGCCTTCCAGCGCGCTGCACACCTTTTCCACGGCGGGCATGGCGTTGATGGTGGCGGTGCCGCCGCCGGCCACAATGCCCTCTTCCACCGCAGCCTTGGTGGCGTTCAGCGCATCCTCCACGCGGAGCTTCTTCTCCTTCATCTCCACTTCGGTGGCAGCGCCGACCTTGATCACAGCCACACCGCCGGAGAGCTTTGCCAGCCGCTCCTGCAGCTTTTCTTTATCGAAATCGCTGGTGGCAACTTCCATCTGGGCGCGGATCTGGGCCACACGGTCCTTGATCGCGTCCTTGTCGCCGGCGCCGTCCACCACGGTGGTGGTCTCTTTGGTCACCTTGACCTGCCGGGCACGGCCCAGCATCTCCACGGTGGCGTCCTTCAGCTCGTAGCCCAGCTCCTCGCTGATGACCTGGCCGCCGGTCAGAATGGCGATATCCTGCAGCATCTCCTTGCGGCGGTCGCCAAAGCCGGGGGCTTTTACGGCCACGCACACAAAGGTGCCGCGCAGGCGGTTCACGATCAGGGTGGACAGGGCTTCGCCCTCCACGTCCTCGGCAATGATGACCAGCTTTTTACCGCTCTGCACAATCTGCTCCAGCAGGGGCAGCAGATCCTGGATCACGCTGATCTTCTTGTCGGTGATCAGAACGTAAGCGTCGTCGATGTCGGCTTCCATTTTCTCGGTGTCGGTGACCATATAGGGGGTGATATAGCCGCGGTCGAACTGCATGCCCTCCACCACTTCGGTGTAGGTCTCGGCGGTCTTGCTCTCTTCAATGGTGATCACGCCGTCGTTGCTCACCTTTTCCATCGCTTCGGCAATCAGCTCGCCCACGGTGGAATCGCCGGCAGACACGGTGGCCACGCGGGCAATATCCTGCGAGCCATGCACCTTCTGGCTGTTGGCGGCAAACGCCTCCACGGCAGCCTTCACGGCCTTCTGGATGCCGCGCTTCACATCCATGGGGTTGGCGCCGGCGGTCACGTTTTTCATGCCCTCGCTCACCAGGGCCTGGGCCAGCACGGTGGCGGTGGTGGTGCCGTCGCCGGCGGCGTCGTTGGTTTTGGTGGCGACCTCGCGCACCAGCTGGGCGCCCATGTTTTCAAAGGCGTCCTTCAGTTCGATCTCCTTCGCAATGGTCACGCCGTCGTTGGTGATCACAGGGCTACCGAACTTTTTTCCCAGCACAACGTTGCGGCCCTTGGGACCCAGGGTGATCTTGACGGTATCCGCCAGGGTATCAATGCCGGCGCTCAGGGCCTTGCGGGCCTCCGCGCCGTGCAGAATCTGCTTTGCCATAAAAAATCTCTCCTTTTATTTAAAAGTGAATTTTCAGCGGAAATTTATTCCTCCACAACGGCCAGGATGTCGCTCTGGCGCACAATGGTGCACTCCTCGCCGTCCACCTTGACCTCGGTGCCGGAGTATTTGCTGGTGAGCACCCGGTCGCCCACCTTCACGATCATGGTCACTTCCTTGCCGTCCACAAGGCCTCCCGGCCCCACGGCCAGAACCTCGGCCACCTGGGGCTTTTCCTTTGCAGAGCCGGCCAGAATAATCCCGCTCTTGGTGGTTTCCTCGGCCTCTACGGTCTTGATCACAACGCGATCGGCAAGAGGTTTGATTTTCATGGAAACGTTCCTCCCATCAAATAAATTTATTTTTTGAAGCCATCTGTTTTTAGCACTCGAACTTATTGAGTGCTAATGTATATTTTAGTCACTTGTTCTCAAAAAATCAAGGGGGAAAAATAAAAATTTTTTGTGAACGTCGAAAAAGGGCTTTTCCCGCCTGTCCTCAGCGAAAAAAAGAGCGCCGGGGCGGCTGCCCCGGCGGCCTTGTTACGCCCGGCGTTCAAACCAGCTTTTTGGCAGCACCACCCTGGCAGCGCTGGGCTTCACTTTTGCAGTGAGCGTGTTGCGCGGGGCGCATTCACCGTCCTGCGTTACCACGATGGGCCGGCCGTCCAGCGTTTCCAGCTCCACCTGGCGCACCCGTTTGTATGTAATGATATCCGCCACCTCTGGCGCCACCCGGCCGTTTTGGATATGCGCCCCGCTTTTATAAAGCCCAATCACCCTTGCCATGCGCAGCCGGCTGATCTTTTTTACCAGCACCAGATCCAGCTCACCGTCGTTCATATCCGCCTCGGGGGCCGCCACAAAGCCGCCGCCGTAGGCGCATCCGTTGCAGATCGCCAGCATCAAAAAATCATCTTCCAGCACTTCCCCATCCGCGGTTACCCGCAGCTTGTGCCCCATGCGCCCGCACACACACTGGGCAATGGAAAGATTATAGGCCATGGAACCGCCGCACAGCGGCAAACGCCGGAATTTTGGGATCCCATAGGCCACCTGCGCGTCCAGCCCCGCCGAGCAGATGGCCGCGGCAATGCCGTATTGGGTCTCGATCAGGTCAATGGGCACCGCATGCCCCTGCATCAGGTCCGGCAGATCCAAAAACCGCTCCCCGCCGCCGAAATTGCGCACAAAATCATTTCCGCTGCCGCAGGGAACACAGGCCACCTCGGCGGTTTCACTCTCCCTGGCGCCCATCAGGACCTCGTTCAGGGTTCCGTCGCCCCCGCAGGCGTACAGCCGCACCGGGCCGCTTTGGGCCACCTGCCGTGCAAGCTGCACGGCGTGCCCGGGGTATTCCGTGAGCTGTACTTCATACTCCGCCTCCAGCCCCTTGGCCGCAGTGATGATCCGGGGCACCAGCGTACCGCTGGCGTCCGCTTTGCCCGAAACCGGGTTCACAATAAAAATATGCCGCATGCCTGCGCCTCCTCGCATTTTATCGGGAGCTCCTGCCTTTATTGTAGCCGATTGCGCCCCATAGCACAAGAAGCATATTTTGCGGCGCGCCGCACATCCTAAAGCCATATCAAACAAACCTTTCAAGGAGGCCCCGCCGTGGACATTTTTACAGATATTCTGCGCATTATTCTGACCAGCCTTGTGTCGATTGCCGTGCTGTTCTGCCTTTGCAAGCTCATCGGCCAGCGCCAGATCAGCCAGATGAGCATGTTCGACTACATCAACAGCATCACCGTCGGTTCCATTGCCGCCGAGTTTGCCACCGAGCTGGAAAATTGGTGGGAACCGCTCACCGCCACCATTGTATACGGCCTTGTGACCGTGCTCATCAATGTAATTACCTGCAAGTCCATCCCGCTTCGCAAATTTTTCAGCGGCAAACCGGTGGTGCTGTTTGAAGAGGGTAAGATCTATAAGGCAAACCTCATGAAAGCCAAAATGGACGTGAACGAATTTTTGACCCAATGCCGGGTCGCGGGCTATTTTGATCTGAGCCAGCTGGAGGCGGCCGTGCTGGAAACGAACGGCCAGATCAGCTTTATGCCCCTGGCCGCCGAGCGCCCCGTAACGCCGCAGGATCTGCAGCTGGAACCCCCGCCCGAAACCCTTGCCATCAACCTGATCCTGGACGGCCAGGTTCTGGAGCAAAACCTGAAATACAGCGGGCGGGATATGCAGTGGCTGGAAAAACAGCTGCACAGCCAGGACATCGGCCAGATCAGCGATGTGTTCCTCGCAACATGTGACAAGCAAGGCAACTTTACAGCTTATCGCAAACTGGATACGCCGGTCCAGCACGAAATTTTTGAATAAAAAGCGGCCTCTGCAAAGCAATGAAGCACGCCCCCGAAGAATTCTTCAGGGGCGTGCTTCATTTTGATGTATTATTTTTTACTTGTTGCCGAAATAACGCTCCAGCAGGCCCTGCATGCCGCGGCCGTGACGGGCCTCGTCCTTGGCCATTTCGTGCACGGTGTCGTGGATGGCGTCCAGACCCAGCTCTTTGGCGCGCTTGGCAATGTCCATCTTGCCGCTGCAAGCGCCGCACTCGGCGTCCACGCGCATGCGCAGGTTCTTTTCGGTGCTGTCGGTCAGCACCTCGCCCAGCAGTTCGGCAAACTTGGCGGCGTGCTCGGCCTCTTCAAACGCATAGCGCTTCCAGGCCTCGGCAATCTCGGGGTAGCCCTCGCGGTCGGCCACACGGCTCATGGCCAGGTACATGCCCACCTCGCTGCACTCGCCGTTGAAATTCATGCGCAGGCCCTCGATAATATCCTCAGGCACACCGGACTGGGCAATGCCCACCACATGCTCGGTCACATAGCTGTTCTCGGTCTTTTCCACGAATTTGTCCTTGGGGGCCTTGCAGACAGGGCAGAAATCGGGGGCAGCGCCCTCGGCGATGTAACCACAAACAGTGCAAACAAACTTAGCCATAATTCGTATCCTCCAAAATTTTATTTGTTTTTATTGGGAACCATTCGCTTAATAGGAACGTTTCCTTGTTATGTTCAAAGTATACCACCAAGGTATTATTTCGTCAACACCTTTTTGGAAAATTTTTTAGTTTTTTCTTCGGCGCCCTTATCTGCCCACATGAAACGCCTGGGCCGCCCCTTTGGGGGCCGGCCCGGGCGTGCGGCCCAAAACAGCCTTCGGCTATTTTTTCGTATTGAACCCCATGCGGCCCAATGCGGGTAAAATTGCAGCCAGGCTTGCACTGGTGACCCACCCCATGCCCAGGCCCGAAACGATCAGCACCGGCGCATAGGTAAGCGCCAGCCGGCTGCCCAGCACAAAACTGGCCGCAATCATCTGCCCCACATTGTGAGCCAGCGAGCCGCACACCGAAAGGATAAAATAGGTGGGCCGCTTTGGCAGCTTATACAGCAGCCACATCACCAGCAGCGAGAGCAGGCCGCCGCACAGGCTCAAAAGCCCGGCCACGGCCCCCCGGGTCAGCAGAACGAACAGGGCTTTCAGCACCGCCAGGCTCAGCGCCTGGGGAAAGCCCATAAAAAACAGCGCGTACATCACAACGATATTTGCCAGGCCGATTTTCACCCCCGGCATAAGCCCCAAAAGCGGAGCGATGGCCGATTCCATAAACGACAGCGCCATGGCCAGGGCAAACAGCAGGCCGGAAAGCGCCACCTGGCGGGTCTTGCTTGGTTTCAAAACCGATTCCTCTCTTTCTTCTCTCCAATCAGAATGCGCTTTCATCTTACGTCCCCCGCCCCCTTTCTGTCAAGAAAAAGCCGGAGATTTGGTTTTTTCCCGGCCCCGGCCTTGCAGGCCAAAGCTTTATCTTTTATAATAAAGTATAAAATAAAACCGAAACGAAAAGGAGGCGCCACATGAAGCGCCATGCAAAATTGGCGGTCTGCCTGCTGCTGGCCATCGGCCTTGCAGGCTGCGGCCTGAAGGACGGCACTTACACCGCGCGGCTTGCGGATTTCGACAGCCTGGGCTATCAGGATTATCTCACCGTCACCGTGGCCGACGGGGCCATTCAGAGCGCTGAATTTGACGCGCTGGACGCTGCCGGGCAAAAAAAGAGCGAGGACGAACGCTACGCCCGGCTCATGCAGCCTGTGACCGGCGCCACGCCGCAGCTGGTGAGCCGGCATTACGCAGAGCTGCTGCTGGGGGCCAAAAGCCCGGGCAAGGTGCAGGTGGACGCAGTCAGCGGCGCCACGGTTTCCAGCCGGGCGTTCAAGGCGCTGTGGCAGGCGCTGGACAAGCCCATGAAAAAGGGCCTGAGCGAGCCGGTCACGGTGCCGAACCCGCCCGAGCTTCCTCCGGCTTCCGGCAGTGAATAAAGTGTAAAATTTCGTGAACACTGAATGTAAGCCTTGCAATGCGCCTTTGGATAGGATAGAATTGAAGCATAATTTTCCAGAAGAAAGAGAGAGACCGACCCATGAAAAAATTTCTTGCCCTTGCGCTTTCCGTCGCCCTGGCCGCCTTGGCCCTGGCGGGCTGCGGCAACTCCGGCAGCGAAAATAAAACCTATAATCTGGGCGACGTGGTGGCCGCGGTGGAAAAGGCGAACCCTGTTTCCAACCCCCGCGACGTCAACGACAACGATCTGACCCTCACCATGCTGCTCACCAAGGATAATATCCTGGAATATGCCGGTAAAATGAGCAACGACCAGGGCAACAGTGCCCTGATCCTGGTGATCAAGGCGGCCGAAGGCAAAGCAGGCGAAGTAAAAACAGAGCTTGCCGCCTACAAAACCAGCATTTCCAGCGGCGGCATGTATGCCGAGTTTGCCGCCATGGAGGAGATGGCCAAGGATGCCCGCATCGTGGAAAAAGGCGACTATGTGGTAATGGTGGTCGCCAACACCCAGGGCGCCGACTACGCCGAGATCGACAAAGCCATCGACGAGGCGCTGAGCTGATCGTTTTGGTTTAAAAACAAGGTCGGTACCGGGGGTTCGGTACCGGCCTTTTGTGTGAAGGAGTGAATCGCTTGGTCTTCAGTACCATCCTGTTCCTGTTCCGTTTTCTGCCCATCACCCTGGCGCTGTATTATCTCGCGCCCGCCAAGCTGAAAAACCTGGCGCTGTTTGTGTGCAGCTTGGTGTTCTATTCCTGGGGCGAGGTGAAATTCTTCCCGGTGATGGTTGTGCTCATCCTGATCAACTATTTCTCCGGCCTTGCAATGGAAAAGTTCGACCAAAACCCCAAAATGCGGCGGCTGTTTTTGATCGTTTCCATCGTGGGCAGCCTTTCCATGCTGGTGTTCTTCAAATACACGAACTTCCTGATCGGAACGGTGAACAGCCTGTTTGGCCTCTCCATCGGCCTGATCGAGGCCGCCACGGTGCTGCCGCTGGGCATCAGCTTTTATACCTTCCAGACCATGAGCTACTCCATCGACGTATACCGGCGCGATGTGAACGCCGAGCACAACATCATCGATTTCGGCGCCTATGTGGTCATGTTCCCCCAGCTGATCGCCGGCCCCATTGTAAAATACCGCGACGTGGCCGCCCAGCTGCATGTTTACGAGCACCGCTACCGCCTGGCCCAGATCGAAGAGGGCATCTGCCTGTTCGTGTTCGGCTTGGCCAAAAAAGTTCTCATTGCCGACACCGTGAGCCATTTGTGGTACGATATCATCGGCGTGTGGAACGGCGCCGAGCTGGTCACCGCCGGCGTGGGCATTGCCAACGCCAGCACTCCCCTGGTGTGGCTGGGGCTGCTTGCCTATTCCCTGCAGCTCTATTTTGATTTTTCCGGCTATTCCCTCATGGGCATCGGCATGGGCAAAATGCTGGGGTTCGATTTCCCCATGAACTTCAACCTGCCTTATATCGCCCGCAGCATCACCGAATTCTGGCGCCGCTGGCACATGACCCTTTCAGGCTGGTTTAAGGAATATGTGTACATCCCGCTGGGGGGCAACCGCAAGGGCCTGAAGCGCCAGATCTTCAACATGTTTGTGGTGTGGGCGCTCACCGGCATCTGGCACGGCGCAAACTGGAATTTTGTGCTGTGGGGCATTTACTATTTTATTCTTCTAACGATAGAAAAGATCTTTTTGCTGGACAAACTCAAAAAAGGCCGGGTCTGGCCCCATATTTACACCCTGTTTTTGGTGGTCACCGGCTGGGCCTTGTTTGTGGGCAACGAGCAGGGCGTTGGGTTGGGCGCGTTGTTTCAAAAGCTCTTCGTTCCCTCGGGCGGCGTGGGCTGCTGGTACTTTTTGCGCAACTACTGGGTGATCCTGCTGGTGGGGATCCTGTGCAGCACCCCCCTGCCCCTGAAAATCTGGGACCGCATCAAGGACAACACGTTTATAAAGGTGGTCGTGGTGGGGCTGCTGCTGGTGCTCTGCATCGCGTATATCGTGGCCTCCACCAGCAGTCCGTTCCTTTACTATCGTTTCTGAGGGAGGTGCTTTTGTGATGAAAGAAAAATGGGCTTCGTTAAAGCGCTACCCTGTTCTGGTTCTGTTTTTTTTCTTTATTTTTTCTTTTATGATCCTGGACGGCCTGTGGCCCAAGCGCGCCCGCTCAGAACTGGAGCGGCGCGACCTTGAGCAGTTCCCCAAATTCAGCTGGAGCGCCCTGTTCGCCAATGAATGGACCAGCGATTACGCCGAATATACCAAGGATCAGGTGGTTTTCCGCGACGGCTGGATCAAGCTGCAAAGCCGCAGCGAGAGCCTCCTGTTCCAGAAAAAGGAGATCGGCGGCGCGCTGCTGGGCAGCGAAAACGAGCTGTTCACAAAGCTTTTTGCCCTGAAACCGGGCGAAGAAAAGCAGCTGGCGGCCAACACCCAGATCCTGCAAAACTTTATTGCCCGCCACCCCGGCAGCGCCACCGTGCTTTTGGCGCCCTCGGCAAGCCTCATTTATCCCGAGCGCCTGCCCGCCGGCGTTCCCATGGTGGACGAAGAGGCTTATCTGAACGACTTTTTTGCAGCGTTGGGCGCTGAAAATTGCCTGGACCTGCGCCAGGCATTCCTGCAAAACAAAGCGCAAAAGCTCTATTACGACACCGATCACCACTGGACGACCGAGGGGGGCGCCTATATCGCCTACCAGGAATTCTGCCAGCGGCAGGGCTTTGCCCCGGCGCAGTTCGCCGAGGAAGATTTTACCCCGGTCCCCGATTTTTACGGCACCACTTATGCCAAGTGCGTGCTTTGGAACCAGCTTCCCGACACGCTGCGATATCTTGACCTGCCCAACCAGATGACCATCTGGAAATCAGACGGTCTGGGCGGCTGGAGCGCCGCCAACCCCGGCACCGACGCGGGCACGATCGGCCTGTACGATCTCTCCAAGCTCGGCACCACGGATAAGTATGCCATGTTTTTGTACGGCAACAACAGCTACACCACCATCCAGGGCAGCGGCAAGGGCAAGCTGCTGGTCATTAAGGACAGCTATGCCAACTGCCTTGTGCCCTATCTCGCCCAGCACTATGCGCAGATCGGCGTGATCGACCCCCGCGGCTATGGCCTTCCCATCGACGACCTGATGGAGCAGGAGGGCTACGACGAAGTCCTGTTCGTGTTCAATTTCCAGACCTTTGTCACCAACAAGGATCTTACCTTCCTGTATGCGGCGCTCCCCGAAGCCTGATTCTCTGTTTTCCGCCCCGCCCGGTTTAAACGCCGGGCGGGGCATTTTTGCGCTTTTTAAGCAGGTCTTTGCGCGGCGCACACTTTTTACCCACTTTTTACAAAATGGGCCGTGCAAAGGTTCACGCTATGCCTTATACTAAAAGCAGAAAGAGTTGTGATAGGGGGCGTTTGCCATGATCTATATTCTGGAAGACGACAGCAGCATCCGTGAGCTGGTCGTGTATACCCTGGCCCACTCCGGCCACGAGGCAATGGGGTTCGAGGTTCCCAGCCAATTTTGGGCGCAGCTGGAAAAGGCCCTGCCGGACCTGGTCCTTTTGGACGTGATGCTGCCCGAAGAAGACGGCATCGAGGTGCTCAAAAAGCTGCGGGCCGCCCCCGCCACCCATCGGCTGCCGGTGCTGATGCTCACCGCGAAGGGCAGCGAATACGACCGGGTGCTGGGGCTGGACAGCGGCGCCGACGATTATGTTCCAAAGCCCTTTGGCATGATGGAGCTGATCGCCCGGGTGAACGCCCTGCTGCGCCGCGCAAAGCCGGAAAGCGAGGCTGAGGAATATCAGGTGGGCGGGCTCACGGTCTGCCCTGCCCGCCACAGGGTCATGGCGGACGGCCACGAGGTAACGCTTACCCATAAGGAGTTTGAACTGCTCTGCCTGCTGATCCAGGCCCCGGGGATCGTTTTTACCCGCGAACAGCTTCTGCGGGATATCTGGGGCTACACCTTCGACGCTGAAAGCCGCACCCTGGACGTGCATGTGCGTACCCTGCGCCAAAAGCTGGGCGGGTGCGGCAGCTGCATTGAAACCGTGCGCGGCTCCGGCTACCGGATCCGGGAGGGCGGGCCATGACAAAACGCATTTTCCAGTCCATCCTTCTGGTAACGCTCGCCTCACTGGCGGTAAGCCTGGCGTTTTTTACCGCGATCCTGTTCCCCTACTTTGAAAACCGCCTTGCCGATGAATTGGCGCAGGAGCTCGCCTACCTTGCCCCCGGCGCCGTGTCCGGCGGCAGCGAATATCTGCGCCAGGCGGGCGCCGGCGGCAACCGCCTGACCCTCATCGCCCCGGACGGAAGCGTGTTGTTCGACACCACCGCCGATCCGGCCGGGCTGGAAAACCACGCCGACCGCCAGGAGGTGCAGCAGGCTTTGGCCGGGCAGGCGGGCCGCAGCGTGCGCTACTCAAAAACGCTGGACAAAAAAACCATCAACTGCGCCCTCCTGCTTTCCGACGGCAACGTTCTGCGGGTATCCAGCACACAGTATACCGGCTTCGCTTTGCTGCTCAGCCTGATCCAGCCCATGCTCATGGTGCTGGCCCTCACCGCCGTTTTGGCGGGGCTTTACGCTTACAGGCTCTCGCGCAGGCTCACCCGCCCCTTAAACGAAATCGACCTGGAGCATCCCCAGCCAAGCCAGGCCCCCTACGAAGAGCTGGCGCCGCTGCTGCGCCGCCTGGCCCACCAAAAGCGGCAGATCAAAAGCCAGATGCAGGAGCTTCAGCGCCAGCAGCAGCAATTCGAGGCGATCACCGAAAACATGCAGGAGGGCTTTCTGGTGCTGGACGCCGCCGGCAGCGTGCTGTCGCACAATTCCGGCGCCGCGCGCCTCTTGAACCTTTCCTCTCCGCCCACCGGAAAAAACGCGCTGGAACTGGGCCTGTGCGAAGAATTCAGCCAGCCCGTGCGCCAGGCGCTGAGCGGCGACCATGTGGAAAGCCTTATCCCTTTACACGGAAGGCAGTGCCAGCTGTTCGCAAATCCTGTTTTTCAGGGCGACCAGCTGGCGGGCACTGTTCTGGTATTGGTGGATGTGACCGAGCAGCAGCAGCGCGAGGCCCTTCGCCGGGAGTTCAGCGCCAACGTTTCCCATGAGCTCAAGACCCCTCTCACCTCTATTTCCGGGATCGCCGAGATCATGCGCGGGGGCCTGGTACCGCCCGGCGACGTGCCTCATTTTGCGGGCAAGATCTACGATGAATCCCAGCGTTTGATCCAACTGGTACAGGATATTCTGCGCCTTTCGCAGCTGGACGAGGATTCGGTGCTGGAAAAGCCCCAGCCTGTGGACCTGATGGCCTGCCTGCGGCGGGCCGCCGATCAGCTGGCCCCTGCCGCCCGGGCACAGAATGTGCAGCTGGCGGTGCGGGGCGGGTCTGTATGGATCCAGGGGGTTGCCGCCATTTTGGATGAGATGGTCTTTAACCTGTGCGAGAACGCCATCAAATACAATCGCCCCGGCGGCAGCGTGGAGCTGTGGGCCGGCGCCGATGTGAGGGGGCCGGTGCTCACCGTGAGCGACACTGGGATCGGTATCTCGCCCGAGCACCATGCCCGCGTGTTTGAGCGTTTTTACCGGGTGGACAAAAGCCACTCCAAAGAGATCGGCGGCACCGGGCTGGGCCTCTCGATCGTAAAGCACGGCGCGGCCTTCCATCACGCCCAGGTGGAGCTGGAAAGCACGCCGGGGGTGGGCACCACCGTCCGCCTGCTTTTCCCCGCGTCCGCCCAAGTCCCGGCAGAGCCGCTTTGAACCAAAAAGCATCCCCGGCAAGCAATTCTGCCTGCCGGGGATGTTTCTTCTTTTTTAGGCTCTATTCAGGCCTCTTCGTCCTGTTCGTATTGTTCCTGCTCTTCCAGCAGCTTTTCCCACTCGCTGAACAACTCCTGCTGGTGAAATCGGCCGTCGTCCAGCTCGTCGCATTTTTCCCGCAGAAGAAGGTGATCCCGCAGCACTTCCGGGCTGTTGATCTCGTTTTCCAGCTCCACGAGATGCGCACCCAACTGCTCGATCTCCTCCTCCACCGCTTTCAGGCGGGCCCGCAGCTCCGCTTTGCGGCGGCGCTGCTCTTTTCCATAAGCGGCTTTGCCCCCCTGGCCTTTTTCCTCAGCCGCTTTGGGCGCCTCCTCTGCCGCAGTGCTGTTTCGCGCCATCAGCTTTTCGTAGCTTTCATAAAGAGCCGCCCGCCCCTCCTCGATATACAGGATCGGGCAAGCCAGGCTGTTCATTAAATAGCGGTCATGGGTGACAAGCAACAGGGTCCCCTCGTAATCCATCAGGGCCTGGGTCAGGCTCTCACGGGTGTAGATGTCCAGATGATTGGTGGGCTCGTCCAGGAACATGAGGTTCGGGCGCTCCAGCACGATCTCTGCAAAGCGCAGCCTTGCAAGCTCGCCGCCCGAGAGCGCAGAACCGGGCTTGAACACATCCTCCCCCTTGAAGCCAAAACGCGCCAGGTGGCTACGCACCTCCAGCTCGGTAAAACGGGGCCATTTGTCCCAGATCGCGTCGATCACACGGCCGCCCCGGCGCAGCTGCTGCTGCTCGAAAATGCTTGCTTTGGCGCCCGTGCCAAGCCGCACCATGCCGCCACTGGGCCGCCGCCTGCCGTCCAGCACCTGCAGCAGCGTCGATTTCCCGGCCCCGTTCGGCCCCGCGATCACCAGGCGCTCCCCCCGCAGGACCTGCAGGTCAAAGGGCTCCAGCAGGGTCCGCTCCCCGATCTTTATCGCAAGCCTTTTCAGGGTGAGCAGCTCGTTGTATGGGGTCACGTCAAACTCAAAGCGGAATTTCAGTTCCTGCGGGCCGGAGCGGGGCGCCTGGGTGATCTCCAGCTTTTCCAGTTGTTTGCGGCGGCTCTGGGCCATTTTGGTGGGGGATGCCCGCACCAGGTTGCGGGCAATGTAATCCTCCAATTTTTGGGCCTTGGCCACGTCGGCATCGTGCTGCTTTTGCCGCAGCGCCTCCGCTGCCTCCTTTTGGGGCATATAGGCCGAAAAATTGCCCTTGTAGCTGGTGAGGCCCTGGTCCTCCACCTCCCACATGCGGGTACACACCGCATCCAGGAAATAGCGGTCATGGCTCACCACCAGCACCGCCCCGGGGTACGCCTTTAAATAGTTTTCCAGCCACTCCATGGTGGTAAAGTCCAGGTGGTTGGTGGGCTCGTCCAGGATCAAAAGATCCGGCTTTTGCAGCAGAAGCTTTGCCAGCCGCAGGCGGGTATGCTCGCCGCCCGACAGCACAGCCACGCTCTTGCCGTAGGTCTCGGGGCCAAAGGCCATGCCGCTGAGCACCTTTTTGATCTGTACGTCCATGTTGTAGCCGTCGGCCGCGTCGATAATGGCCGCCATGCGCGCGTGCTCTTCCAGCAGGGCTTCATCCGCGGGGGCATGCTCCAATTTGTTTTCCAGCACCTTCATGCGGGCCATGGCGTCCAGCACGGGGGCGAACGCCCGGCGCATCTCGCCGTACACATCCTGCTTTGGGTCCAGCTCGCTGTTCTGCTCCAGATATCCAAGGCTCACGCCCCGTGTGAACTGCAGCTCGCCTTCGTCCGGCGTGTACTCGCCGCAGAGCATTTTCAGCAGGGTGGTCTTGCCCGCTCCATTCTCTCCCACGATGCCAATACGCTCGCCCTTTTCCACTGTGGCGTCGATTCCCTGCAGCACCACCGTATCGCCAAAGCTCTTGCCTAAATTTTGTAGGGATAACAGCATAACTTATTGTTCCGTTCTTTCCAATTGTTCAAATTGATGTTTGCGGTTTTTGCTTCCCAGGTTCTCCAGCTCGTCCGGCTCCATCACAATCCGGTAAAGCTCCTGCCATGTGCGGATTACATGGGTGGGCGCGGGCTGCGGCGCATCCTCCACCGCCTTAAAGTTACACCAGCAGGTGGCCAGGCCGGCGTTCTGCCCGCCCTGGATGTCGGCGGTCAGGCTGTCGCCCACCACAAGCACCTTGCCGCGGCTTTCAATGCCAAGCTGCCGCAGGGCGGTCTCAAAAATGCGGCGGCCCGGCTTTTCGGTGCCCACCCGCTCTGAAACAAATACCCCATCCATGTATCGGTCCAGGCCCGAATCCCTCAGGCGGCTGAGCTGCACACGCTCCACCCCATTGGACACCACTGCCAGGGTAGCCACCTCCGCCAGCTCGGCCACCGCTTCCAGGGCGCCCGGTATAAGATCGGCATGGGCGCCCAGCTGGTCAAGATACCACCGGTTCATCTCCGCCGCGTTTCCCTGTTTTCCCAGCGCCTCCAAAAGCTGCGCAAACCGCTGCACCACCAGCTTGTCCCGCTTGAGCTGCCCTTTTTCCAGCGCCGCCCAAAGGCCCCTGTTGATCTCAAGATACACTTCCAGCGTTTCGCTGGCGGCGGGCAGTTCAAAGTGTTCCATCGTTTCCATAAACGCCTTGTGCTCCGCGGCCTCAAAATCCAGCAGGGTGCCGTCCACATCCAGCAGCAGGCAATTATAATATGCCATGGGTCAATTCCCCCTTTTTTGTCATCCGTTCTATTATCCCTTATTGCAGGCCGTTCGTCAAGCGTCTTGCACAAGGGCCATTCAATTAAAAAAGCAGGGCCCGCACAAGGCGGGCTCGGCTTTTTGCAGCTCAGAGATCAATGATTTCGTAATCCGCGCTGTCGTTGGGCAGTTCCTGCTGATCCTCGCACCCGGTGCAGGGGCCGGGCTGAGGCTCCGGGTCCGGATCAGGGCAGGGGCACGGGCAGGGCTCCGGGCACGGGTCAGGATCGGGGCATGGGTCAGGATCGGGGCATGGGTCAGGGTAACAAGGGCTGGGCCAATTGTCGCAGGGGTCTGAGCAATGATACGGCGTGGTGCCGGAATTGCCCGCACAGCCCGCAAAGATGGTGGCCTCATCCACCTCTTCCGCTTCGCCCCAGTCAAAGTCGTAGTAATCCACACTGCCGTCGGTCACGTCGTCGTTGCCCAGGATGTCAATGCTGGACACGCCGACGCTGTTTAAAATTTCTAGCATAAGCAAACGCCTCCCTTGCACCACTTTATGTGCGCGGAAGGCGTTTGGTTCACACGGCTCTATTCAATAATCAAATTCGCCCTTCACCGTGCGGCTGAACAGACTGGGCAGCGCCTCGGCGGCGCTGCGCCCCTCGTACAGCATTCCATACACCGTGCGGCAGATCGGAAGATCGACCCCATATTCTTTTCCCAAACGGACCAGGGCTTTTACGGTGGATGCTCCCTCGGCCAGCTGGTCAAAGGGCTCCCCCCTGATAAAGCTCTCGCCGAAACGGCGGTTATGGCTGTGGGCAGAAAAGAGCGTCGCCTCGTAATCGCCCAGGTGGCACAGGCCATAGGCCGAAAGCTCGTTGCCGCCCATGGCCCGGATCAGGCGGGCGATCTCCCGCGCGCCGCGCGCCATCAGGGCCCCTTTCAGGCTGGAGTAACCGGCGCCATCCAGCATGCCGGCAGCGATGCCGATCACGTTTTTGGCCGCCGCACCCACCTCGGTTCCAATCAGATCGCGCCCTTTATACAGGCGGATCAAATCGCTGCTCAAATGCTCCACGATAAAGTCCGTGGTGGCCGGGTCCGCTGAATCCACCACCATGCAGTTGGGGATCCCCGCCGAAAAATCCTGCACATGGCCGGGCCCCACCCATACAGCCAGGCCCACCGGCTGCTTCACTTCTTCACAGAATACCTGTGTCAGGCGCTTGCCGCTCTGAACCTCGATCCCCTTCATGCAAAGAATAAAGGTTTTGCCGGCCAGATCGAACCGCGCAATGCGCCGCGCCAGATCCCGCAGCTGCTGGGCGCTGATCGAGATAACGACCACCTGTGCAAACTCCAGCGCGGCCGAAAGCTCGCTTTCCAGCCGCAGCTGAGAGGGCAGGGCCAAATAAGCGTTTTTCCGCTCCTTCTGCAGGGCGGCAAAGCTTTTGGAGCCGGGGCGCCCCCAAAGCAGCACATCGTTTTTGGCGCTGTGATAGCTGGCCAGAAAGGCCCCCCAGCGGCCGCAGCCAAGTACCGTAAGCTTCATATTGTCTCCTCTTTTGAAAGGCCGCCCGTCCAGGGGACGAGCGGCCTTTTTAATAATATTTTATGAATCGACGGCAGGATCAGTCTGCTCGGCAGCTGTCACTTGAATAGCAACCGAAAGCTTTTTGAGATTATACCCCTCTGCTGTGATCGTAACCTCTATGGTAACTGATTCTTCTGTACTTCCAGTATATGTAACGCTGGAGCCACTTCCGCTTACCGTTGCCCCGCTCCAGCTATAGCTCGCCCCCGCCGGCGCTCCTGAAACTTCTATGTTAGCCGTTTCTCCCACTTTTATTGAATCTGGCGCACTTATACTTGCACTCATCTCTTTGTTCGGCGCGCCCTCTTGGGTAAATGTTACAGACGCCGTTTTATCCCCGATCTTGGCAGTCACGGTATAGTTTCTCGCGTTCGTACCGCTGTTAGAGGGAATCGTAACCTTTGTGCTGCTGCCGGAATTGGCCGAAAGCACCGCGCCTTCCCCGCTCACACTCCAGCCCACAGTGCCTTGGGCATTGCTCGGCGTAACAGTTGCGGTCAAGGTATATTCCCCACCGCTTGCCGGAACGCTTCCTCCGCCGTTCACCGTTATTCCTGTGGGATTCACCACGCCGGCTTTCACCGTGAGCTTATACTCCACCGTATAGGTCTTGCCGCCGGTGGTAAGGCTGGCCTTTACCGTAAAGGTGCCCTCTTTTTCCGGGCTCACCCCGCAGCTCACCCCGCGTTTGAGCTCGGTGCCGTCCAGCGTCCAGATCACCCCGTCGGTGTTCACCGACTTGTCGGACAGTTCAATGTGCAGGTACTGGGTATCGCCCAGCGTAATGGTCCCGGAGCTTCCCTCCTTGATCTTCATGGTCAGCTTGGTGCTGAACACCGCGGTCACATTGATGTTCTGCTTGAAGTCCTTGTCCGTGCGGGTGGCATTGGTGCTGCCGTCGCTCCATTTCACGAACTCGTAGCCATCGTTGGGTTTCGCCGTCACAGTAATGCTGGCGGTGCTCTTCACATCCTTAAAGGTAAGGCTGGTCACGCCCTTCTGGTCGCCACTTTCCAGGGTGCCGCCCTTTTGATCCACATTGTACTGGGCGGTATAGGTCTTCTCGTCGTCGTCCGGCTTGGTGGTGGGCACCGCCGTGCCGTCGCCGCCGCCCTTGCGGCGGGTGGGGATGTTGGCGGTATCCGGGCGGCGGTCCTCGGTGCCCAGGTACGCATGGGTGCGCGCGTAGTCCATAATGGCGGTAAGGCCGTCCTTGCGCAGGTGCACGTCGTCGGTCTGGTAATAGTTCGCCTTGCCGTAACCGTCGCTGCCCAGCAGCACTTCGGTGATATTCAGGAATTTATACCCGCTCTCGGAGCACATCTGCGCCAGCGCCTCATTGAAGCCGTTGATGGTGCTCATGCTCACATTCGGATATTGCGCGTGCGCCTGCGGGATGGGCGGCACCGCCGCCACAATGATATCGCAGTACGAATAAGCGCCCTGAATGGCCTGCAGCGCGCTCTTGTAATTGCTCGCAAAGTCGCTGGCAGACATGCTGCCGTCGGTGTTGTTGGTGCCCATCATCACAATGATGCGGCGGGGCTTCATTTTCGCCAGCGCCTCTGGGATGCTGTACCCGGTGTCGTCGCCTTTGAAATAGATGTCCTTTTGGCTGGTGAGCTGCTGGATGCCCAGGCCGTCCAGCGCCACCACATGGTCCAGGTCCAGCAGGCCGTTCTGGTAATAGCGGGCCGTGTTTGAGTCGCCCACAAAAATGGTTTCCTCAATGTAGCTCTTGCCCGCGTCATCGGTTTCGCCCAGCACCGCATCGCCGTATTGGCCGGGGTTGAAATTGTTTTCCACCGCAGGGGTGGACGTGCTGCCGGAAGCCGGGCCCGAACTGCTGGAGTCCGGGTTTTTGCCCGCTTTGGAAACGATCACCGCCACCACGGAAATGGTAATAATAAGCACCAGGGCACAGATCCCCAGCACAAGAGCCGCCTGTTTTTGTTTGGGCGTAAGGCCGGAGCCGGAAGAACGCCGTCTGTTTTGGGCCATTGGAATGCCTCCTTTAGTCGCTTTTATGGTTAAATGATTGATCGTGACACTATGTAAGGATGTAAGCGGTCAGGTCCGCACAGGTTTCCGCCTCAAACACGGGCCGGAACGGGGCGAGTTCTTCCCTGCTGCCATAGCCGTACAGCACTGCCGCCGCGTCAATACCGCACTCGGCCGCGCCCACCATGTCGTCGCTGCGATCACCCACCATCAGCACCCGCTGCCCCGCCAGTTCCGGCCGGGCAAGCACCGTGCGCACTACCGCTGTTTTTGTGTCCACGCTTTTGTCCTCGCTGGCGCCGCCGATAAACGCAAAGTAACCGGCCAGGCCCTGCTCCTGTAAAATAGGGGTCACCACCGCCGTGGGTTTGGAGGTTGCGGTATAAAGCCGCACCCCCGCCGCCCTGAGCTGCTCCAGCATCTCCCGCACACCGGGAAACGGCCTGCAGTTGTGGCGGCCTGCCTTATGGTATTCTTCCCGGTAAATGCCCACCATACGCTCGATCTCCGCTTCGCTTTTAAAATGCTCTGCGAAGCTTCGCCGCAGGGGCGGCCCCAGGTACCGGGTCAGATCGACCGTCGCGGGGTCGATGCCCATTGCCCGGAATGTGTGTTCCATGGTCGCCAAAATGCCGGGGCTTGAATGGATCAGGGTGCCGTCCACATCGAACAGCACCGCATCGTATCTTGCCACAGGGTCACCTGCCTTGCACAAAATATTTTGTTTGCGGCACGGCGGCTTTTCAAAAGGCCAGGCCGCCGCCGTTGGGCAGCCTGGAGCACAGCGCCGCAAACATATATCATAATTATATCATATCCGCGGCTTCGGCACAACACGCGGCGTTTTGCGTGGGCAACGTTTATTATACGTTTTTGTGAGCGGAAATATTGCAAAAAGGCCGCCGGAAAACCCGGCGGCCTTTTGATTCAAGAGAGAAGCATGCGGTCGTTTGCCAGCTCGCTGCCGCTCACCTGCTCAAATTTCTGCAAAAGATCCTTTACGTGCAGCTTTTGCTTTTCCTCGCCCTGCACATCATAAATCACCCGGCCCTCGTGCATCATAATAAGGCGGTTGCCGTATTGGATGGCGTCCCGCATGTTGTGGGTAATCATCAGGGTGGTGAGCCCGTGCTCGGCCACAATCTTGGCCGAAATTTCCAGCACCTTGGCGGCAGTCTTGGGGTCCAGCGCTGCGGTGTGTTCGTCCAAAAGCAAAAGCTTCGGCTTTTTCAGGGTCGCCATCAGCAGGGTGAGCGCCTGGCGCTGCCCGCCCGAAAGCAGGCCCACCTTGGCGTTCATGCGGTCCTCAAGCCCCAGGCCCAGGGTGGCGAGCTCGGTGCGGAATTGTTCCCGCTCCTGGCTTGTAATGCCCCAGCGCAGGCCCCGCGTTTTGCCCCGGCGCATTGCCAGAGCAAGGTTTTCCTCAATGCCCATGCTGGCCGCCGTGCCGGTCATGGGATCCTGGAACACGCGGCCCAGATATGCCGCACGCTTATACTCCGGCAGGCGGGCCACCTCGACCCCATCAATGGTGATGGAGCCCGCGTCCACCGGGAACACCCCTGAAATAGCGTTCAACATGGTGGATTTGCCCGCCCCGTTGCCGCCGATTACGGTCACAAAATCGCCCTTGGCCAGGCTCAGGTCCAGCCCGCACAGCGCGCGGCGCTCGTTGATGGTGCCGGGGTGAAAGGTCTTGTAAATGTGTTTCAATTCCAGCATGTTACACAGCGCCCCCTTTCGCAGCCTTCGGCTTTGTAAAATAACGGCCCTTCCAGTAAGGCAGCGCAAGGAACAAGGCCACCACCAGGGCGGTGAGCAGCTTCAAATCGTCGGTCGAAAGCCCAAGCCGCAGCACCACCTGGATCACAATATAATACAGGATCGCACCGATGGAAACGGCCAAAAGCTTGAGCGCAAAATTGCGGAACAGCTTGCCGAAAATCACCTCGCCAATGATCACCGCCGCCAGGCCGATCACAATGGCGCCCCGGCCTCCGCTCACATCCGCCGCGCCCTGGTACTGGGCCAGCAGCGCGCCGGAAAGGGCCACCAGGCCGTTGGAGACCATGAGCCCCAGCACAATGTTGAAATTGGTGTTGATGCCCTGGGCGCGCGCCATATTCTGGTTTGCGCCGGTGGCCCGCAGCGAACAGCCCAGCTCGGTGCCAAAGAACCAGTAAAGCACCGCGATCAGCACCGCGGTAATGATCAGCAGGAGCAAAAGCGGGTTTGCAAGGCTTGCTTCCCGCACGTACCGCTGCGAAACCAGCAGCTGGTATTTATCCACACTGATGGCCTGGTTTGCCTTGCCCATGCCGGTGCCCGCGCCCAAAATGCGCAGATTCACTGAGTAGAGTGCCAGCTGTGTAAGGATGCCCGCCAAAATGGCCGGGATCCCGCAGGCGGTGTGAAACAGGCCCGTCACCAGGCCGGCCAGCATGCCCGCCGCAAAAGCGCACAGCACCGCCACCCAGGTGTTGCAGCCGGCGCGCATCAGCATAACGCACACCGCGCCGCCGGTGGCCAGCGATCCGTCCACCGTCAGATCAGCCACATCCAGGATGCGGTAGGTGATGTACACGCCAATGGCCATAATGCCCCAGATCACGCCCTGCGCCACCGCGCCTGGCATGGAATTGAGCAGCGAACCCAGAAACTCCATTACGATTCCCCCATTTGCAAAAAGTGCTTACAAGCTGTTATAGTATAGCAAAAAACAGCGGAAAAGGAAAGCCTTTTCCGCTGCTTTTATTCCCGGCAGAATCACCCTTCGATGGCGGTATAACCCTCGGGCGGGGTGATGCCCAGCGCTTCGCAGTTGGCGGCATTGTACATCTTGGTCACATTGGGTGCAAACTCCACGGGCATGGAGGCAACGTCCGCCTCGCCGGTCAGGATCTTTGCAGCCATCTGGCCGGTAGTGTAGCCCAGATCGTAATAACCGATGGACAGGGTGGCCACGCCGCAGCCGCCGCAGATGCCGGCCTCGCCGGCCACCACAGGCACCTTGGCGGGCAGCACCACATTGGCGATCGCCTCGGTGTTGGAGGCGGCGGTGTTGTCGGTGGGGATGTAGATCACGTCCGAGCTGTCGCAGGCGGTCTGGGTCACCGCAGCCACATCGTTGGAATCGGTGAAGGCATAGCTGGTGCAGGTATAGCCCAGTTCCTGCAGGTAACCGGTGATCACCTCGACCTGATACACCGAGTTTGCCTCGGCCGAGCAATACAAAAGGCCCACATTTTTAGCCTCCGGGAAAAGTTCCTTCAGCATGGCGGCCTGCTGATCCAAGGGCGCCAGATCAGAGGTTCCGGAGATGTTCCCGCCCACCGTGCCGGTCCAGTCGGCGATTTCCAGTGCGGTGGCATAATCAGTCACCGAGGTGCCCAGCACCGGGATATCCGCGGTGGCTGCAGCGGCAGCCTGCAGGGGCGCCGTGGCGTTGGCAAGGATCAGGTCCACCTTGGAGGCCACAAAGCCGTTCACAATGGTGGCGCAGTTGTTGGCATCGCCCGAGGCGTTGCCCTCCTCAAAGCTCACGGCATCGCCCAGCTGCTCCACCAGCGCATCCTTAAAGCCCTTGGTGGCGGCGTCCAGCGCGTCGTGCTGCACAAGCTGGCAGATGCCCACTTTGTAGCTGGCGGCGCCCGAAGCGGCCGAGCCAGGCGCCGCGCCGGGATCAGAAGCGGCGGTGCTGCCGCCGGCAGGCGCCGATGCGCCGCCGCCGCACCCGGTCAGACAGGCCACGGCCAACGCCGCAGCCACACCCATTGCAAAAATCTTTTTCATATCTTAGTTTCCCTCCTAATTTCGGGCCGTGCAGGGGCCCTGCACACCGCGTCGATTCACCGCCGCAATGTGTTAACGCACTAAAGTATACCATTCTTTTTGTCGTCTTGCAAGTGGTTGCCGCGCATTTTTTCGTTTTTTTGCCCATATGCACCCGCACCTTCCCAAAAAGCAAGGAAATTTTTTCGCCGGCAGCTTCGTATACATTTTATACGCCCGGCTTACATGCCGCGCGGCGCGGGAGGGTGTTGCCCGGTGTCAGGGCAACCAGCGCAGGAGGTTTTAAATGCTTCAGCAGTATTTTTACTGGAAAAGAAAAGCGGAAGGCTTTTTGTCAGGCAGCAAACATTGGGCCTGGCCGGTCACCATTGTCGCCCTGCTGGCCCGCTTCGCTTTTTTTGCCTACCCTTCGGGAGACTACACGCAATTTTTACAGCCCTGGTTTGAAGAGCTCAAGGCTGCGGGCGGCCTTGCCGCCATCGGCCTGCCGGTGGGCGACTATATGGTCACCTATCTCTATATCCTTGCACTTCTTACCTATCTGCCGCTGCCCGGCATCGTGTCCATTAAAATCGTATCCTGCGTGGGGGACCTGGTGCTGGCGATCTATGGGATGCGGGCGGCAAAGCTGCTCACAAACAGCGAAAGCACGGCGAGAGCTGCCTATACCACCCTTTTGTTTTTGCCCACCGTACTGCTGAACAGCGGCGCTTGGGGGCAGTGCGATTCGCTTTACACGGCGGCCCTGCTTGCATGCTTTTATTATTCCCTGCGGCAATGCCCCAAAAAATCCATGCTTGCCTTCGGGGCGGCGCTGGCATTTAAGCTGCAGGCAATTTTTCTGGCGCCGTTTCTTTTCTATCTGTGGCTGCAGGGCCGGGTAAAATTCCGCCATTTCTTTCTGGTACCCGCCGTTTATCTGCTGGCCATCCTGCCCGCCTTTCTGGCGGGCCGCCCGCTGCCTGATCTGCTCACCATCTACCTTCGCCAAACCGGCACCTACACCCAGCTTTCCATGGGGGCGCCAAACCCGTATGCCTGGCTGGGCTCGCTGCATGTTTCCTGGCTCACCGCTCTGGGCGTGGCGCTCGGCGCCGCGGCAGCCCTTGCCACCGTGTATCTGCTGTGTAAAAAAAGTCCCGCGCCCTCCCCTTTGCTTTTGATAAAAGCGGCATATCTTTTTGCGCTGATGCTCCCCTTCCTTCTGCCGCGGATGCACGAGCGCTATTTTTACCCCGCCGACGTTTTTTCGGTACTTTATTTTTATTCTGCCGATACACCGCAAAAGCGCGTGATCCCCCTGATCACAGTGTTCTGTTCATTTTTTTCAAGCTGCAGATTTTTATTTGGGTGGACCTGGGTAAGCCCCGCGCTGCTTTCGCTGCCGCTGCTCTGCGCTTTGGTTTTGCTGTATCGCGACGTGCTTGCGCCTGCCCCATAACCGGGCCGCGGCCTGTCAGAACCCGCTCGCCCCATAATTTTTCAGCACGCGGGCGGAAGGGTCGTCCACGCCGCACCCCTCCCACTCCCGGTTTGGCATCCAGAAATCTTTGATCATCCGCGCCTGACCGGGGTAATACTGCTCAAACAACTCCCGGTACAGCAGGCTTTCTTTGGTGAAGGGCTGCGCGAACTGATACCTGACGCGGCGCTTTTCAAAGGCTGCGTCGGTATACATGCGCCCGGCATAGTTTTTCAGCTCGTCCACCATGGAATGCCCCACCGCATCCGAGAAGGCGGCCTTCTCCCGCCAAAGGATATCCTCCGGCAAAAGGCCCTCGCCCGCAAAGGCATGCCGCAGCAAATATTTGCCCTTGCCGTATGTGTTCACCTTCAGGGCCGGGTCCACGGCCATAACATACCTCACAAAATCCAGATCGCCAAACGGCACCCGTGCCTCCATGGAGTGCACGCTGATGCAGCGGTCGGCCCGCAGCACGTCGTATAAGTAAAGCTCCTCCACCCGCTTTTTCGCCTCCTGCTGAAAGGCCGAGGGCGACGGCGCAAAATCCGTATACTTGTAGCCAAACAGTTCGTCTGATACCTCGCCGGTCAGCAGCACCCTCACCTGGGTTCTTGCCCGGATGGCCTCGCAGCACAGGTACATGCCGATGCTGGCACGGATGGTGGTGATATCCCAGCTGCCCAGGGCAGCCACGACCCTGGGCAGGGCCGCGAGCACTTCCTTTTTGGAAATAACGATCTCCGTGTGCTCCGAGCCAATGAATTCCGCCGCCTGGCGGGCGTATTTCAGGTCGATGGCGTCGATATCCATCCCAATGGCAAAAGTGCGGATGGGTTTGTGCAGCAGCCGGGCCGCAATGGCGCACACCAGGCTGGAGTCCAGCCCGCCCGACAGCAAAAATCCAATGGGCGCGTCCGCATCCAGCCGCTTGGCCACCGCAGCGATCAGCTTGCCGCGGATCGCGCCGCAGACGGCCTCCAGATCGTCGGTGCAGAAGCGCTCCGCCGCGGCGGGCTGTGCATAGCGAACAAACGCCCCATCACAATAATAGTGGCCGGGCGGAAAGGGCAATATCTCGCCACAAAGCCCCATCAGGTTTTTGGCCTCGCTGGCAAACACAATGCTGCCGTCGCGGTCGTAGCCATAGAACAAAGGGCGGATGCCAATGGGGTCACGGGCCGCGATATAGGCGTCCTTCTGCCCGTCATAAAGGATCAGCGCAAATTCCGCGTCCAGCAGGGAAAACATCTCCAGGCCATATTCCCGGTACATGGGAAGCAGTATTTCGCAGTCGCTCTCGCTGCAGAACACATACCTGTCCTCAAGCCGTTCTCTCCACCGGCGCCACCCGTACAGCTCCCCGTTGCACACCACCCGGTCGCGGCCCAGCGAAAAGGGCTGCATTCCCCGCTCATCCGGGCCCATGATGGCCAACCGCCGAAAGCCCAGCCAGCCGGACGGCGTCGGTTCCACCCGCACCATGTCCGGCCCCCTGGAGCGGGTCCGGTCCAGATAGTTCCGGACCTCCCGGTATGTTCTGTTCTTTGCTGTAAAGCCGATGATCGAACACATAAAAGCACCTCCAAAAATTTTGCGCTGCCTCGATGCCTCCCGGTCTTAAGGGTGGAATTTCCCCTATCACTTTTCCCCTTTATCGCATTGCTGTTCCGCTGTTAAAACAACAGCAAGGGCGCTGCGGCTCACGCCACAGCGCCCTTGCTGTTGTTGTGAATCATAACACTCCGGCCGTTCCCTGTCAATAGAAGCGCATCTGTTTTGGCAAAGCTTACAATTTCCAGGCGCCGCCGCAGGCCGGTTTCCACACAAATGCCGCAGGCCCCGCATGGGGCCAATCATTTGCGTCTTTTCATTCCCGCCGTTTTGCAAACGCTTTCTTTGTTTCGCAGAACACCTTCGGCGAAAGCCAGAGGATTGCCAAAAGGTTTGGCAGCGCCATCAACCCGTTGAAGGTGTCCGAGATCTGCCACACCAGCTCCAGTTTTGCCACACAGCCGATCACGATCACCACAACGAACACCGCCTTGTAAATCCCGCAGGCTCTGGGCCCCCACAGGTACTCCACCGCCTGTGCGCCGTAAAAGCTCCAGCCCAGCAGGGTGGAAAAGGCAAACAGCACAAGCGACACCGCAACGAACGCCCCGCCGAAGGGCCCGAACACCTGGCGGAATGCGTTCGAGGTAAGGGCCGCGCCGTTGGGCAGCGCGTCAAAGCCGGGCGTGCCCAGCGCGGCGGCATAGCGGGCCGGGTCATAAGCGCCGCTGCACAGAATGGAGAAGCCGGTGAGGGTGCACATGAACAAGGTGTCCACCGCCACCTCAAAAATGCCCCACATGCCCTGCCCCACCGGGGTCCCGCCGGAGGCCGAGTTTGCCATAACCGAGCTGCCAAGGCCCGCCTCGTTGGAGCACACGCCCCGGGCAACGCCCACCCGCAGCGCGCGCGCCACCCCGTACCCGGCGGCTCCCCCCAGCCCCGCGCGCACCGAAAAGGCTTCCTCAAAAATCAGGGCCGTCACCGCGGGCAGGCTGCGCCAGTTGGCCGCGATAATGGCCACCGCGCCCACTGTGTAACCGATGGCCATGACCGGCACGATCTTTTCGGTCACCCTGCCCACCCGCTTGATTCCGCCCACAATGGTGAACGCAATGGCACCCGCCACCACCAGGCCTGTCACAAGGGGCGGCACGCCGAACGAGTCCTGCATGCCGGAGGCGATGGAATTCGCCTGTGCCATGTTGCCCATGCCCAGGGACCCCAGGGTGCAGAAAAAGGCAAACAACACCGCCAGCGCCCGGCTGTGCAGGCCCTGTTCAATATAGAACATCGCCCCGCCCACCGGTTCCCCGCGGGAATTTTTGCCCCGGTAAAGCCCTGCCAGCACATTTTCCGCATAAGCCGTCATGGTGCCCAGCAGCGCCGAAAGCCACATCCAAAAAATGGCGCCTGGCCCGCCCGCCGCCAGGGCGGTGGCCACCCCTGCAATGTTGCCGGTACCCAGGGTGGCAGCCAGCGCCGTGCAGGCCGATTGGAATGCCGATATGCCTTTGCCGTCGCCGCTCTGCCCCCCTTTCAGCGCCGCGCCAAGGGTGGCTGCCAGCCAGGTCTTCCAGCGGCGCAGCTGAAAAAAGCCGGTCCCCACGCTGAACAGCAGCCCCGCCAGGGCCAACAAAAAAATCGTGGCCGGCCCCCAGGCAAATCGGTTCAGCCAATCGTTGAGCGTTCGGATCAGTTCAATCAAGCGTTCCATGTCCGTCCCCTTTTCCATGTGGTTCTGGGACATGTATATGAAATAAAAGAAAGGCGTATCCCCCCTCCGTGGGGGGATACGCCTGAGAACAGAAAGCAGCTTTGCCTTATTCGTGCCGAATGGCCTCCAGGGCACTGATCTTGGTGGCGCGGTGGGCGGGCCACAGGCCGGACAAAATTCCCACCAGGGTCGAAAAGCCGAGCCCCAGCAGCACCAGCCAAGGCGGGATGATCGAGATGGAGGCGTTTCCCCCCATGCCCATCATGCTGCCCATGCCGCCCATAATACCGCTCAGGTCCACACCCTCCTTGCCAAAAAAGGCCATGATGGTGTTGATGTTGTTCAGCACATACGAGGCCCCGTAGCTCAAAGCCACGCCGATCACGCCGCCCAAAAGGCCAATGGCGCCCGCCTCCATCAGGAACATGTTGCGGATCTTGCGGATCTCGCACCCCAGCACCTTCATCACGCCGATCTCTTTTGTGCGCTCGTAAATCGACATCATCATGGTGTTGGCAATGTTCAGCGCCGCCACCAAAAGGGCCACGGCCGCCGTGCCGCCCAGGATCATCTGGCTTTTTGCCACCTGGGCCTGCATCTCCTCGCGGATCTGTGTCAGAGAGTTGGTCTGCTCGTAACCCAAATCGTGGATCCACTCTTCCACAGTGCCCACATTCTCCACGTCGTCCACCTTGACGTAGACTTCCTGATAGCCGTTGTCCTGCTCACGCATGACCGTGCCGTTGGAGATCATCACGCCACCGCTGGAATTGTTTTTCTTGCCGCTGAGGCGCTGATACTCTTTCTCCAGCATCTTCATATCAGACACGCGCATGGCGATGCCCGATTCGGTGAAATAGTGCTTGGACGTGTCCGACACAAAGGTGCCCATCACCACCAGCTGGAACTCGCTGGTCTTCTCGTTGCCATTGTTGTCATAAGCGGTGAGTTTCAGGGTGAGTTTGTCCTTGTTGACGTCTACAAAGGGCGGGATAGGGTTCCCCAGCGAGTCGGTCTGACCCGCCCAGCGCTGGCGCTTGCCGCTGTTGTAGCTCTTTCGGGTATCCTGGAACTGATAGGCAAAATTGGCGCCTACCAGCACGGGGATCTTCTTTTTGCCCAGGTTCACGTCATCGGCGATCCAGCTGCCGCTTTGCAGCTGAAACTCCATGGCCTCCAACGCGTTCATGTCCACGCCGTAACAATCCCACAGATACGCTTCATACCGGTCGCCCTTGCCGGCGTAGACATTGCCGTTCATGGAGTTGGAGGAATAGAACGGCGTGGCCGCCACCACATGCTCGTGGCTGCGGCAT
>ERZ857984.855-NODE-855-length-31040-cov-16.495272_pt1 | contig 31040 bp, 28 predicted proteins | sample MGYA00519914_ERZ857984 | MGnify/ENA primary metagenome ERZ857984 (study PRJEB31778, sample SAMEA3449417) | human gut metagenome | biome: human gut; feature: human-associated habitat; material: faeces | place: United Kingdom | collected 2010/2012 ... | reverse complement strand
TTTACTTATCCATCGCACACGACAAAGGGCTGTGTGCCCTTGTCAAGCGATGTAAAGGTATCAACAGCAGAAATATAACAATCCAGTGCATTGTCATAACGCTTACTTTCTTCATAGATAATCCCTTTATTCATAAGACAAATAGCGTGTTCGTTTTGAGCCTGTTTATCGTTGTTACGTTTTGCGTTTTGATTTATAGCATTGTTAATGTGTAATAATGCCATATTATAATTGCCAATCTTACGATAGCTAAGGCTAAAAAGCTTTTGGATTTCAATTTCATGCTCCTTGTGATGATCTTCTTGTTGGGCTAATTGTAATGAGGATATGGCAAGATCGTGATCTGAACATCTTTGAAATCGTCGTGCATCATCTATAAAATTTTGAACTTGTTTTGACATGCGAATACTCCTTGGATAATGTTCGTGTGAATATTACATTAACAGGTATATTATATACTTTAGAGTGAGTATTTTCAATATGAATTTAGATCAATGGAATGATGAAACTGTAGGACTACAATACATCTTGGACAATTGAATAAAAAGGGTATGAGGAATAGGGCCTCATGTGTTAAAGTTGAGTTGTCACACCAAACTTTCTGAAAGGAGACCATATTCCTCATGAGTAAGAGTATAACACAGGACATGGCCTACAGGCAATCCCTAATGAAGTACGCAGAAAAGTACGGTGTCAGCCGCGCCAGCCGGAAATACAACAAAAGCCGGTCGTACATCTACTTCTGGAAGCAGCGCTGGGACGGGAGTGTGGCGTCCCTGGCCTGCCAGTCCAGACGGCCTCACAGCCACCCCAACCAGCACACAGAGGCTGAGCTGAAGCTCATCCGCGATATGCGCCGCCGCAATCCGTCGCTGGGCATGATCGAGCTGTGGCACCGTCTGCGGAAGCGCGGCTACACCCGCTGTCCGGAGAGCTTGTTCCGCGTTATGCGCAAAATGGGCCTGTTTCCGGCCGAAAAGCCCAAAAATCCGTACAAGCCAAAGCCTTACGAGCAGATGACCTATCCCGGCCAGCGTGTGCAGGTGGATGTCAAGGTCGTTCCCCGCCGCTGTATTGCGGACCCGGAGCTGCGCCTGTTCCAGTACACCGCCATCGACGAGTTCACGAGGCTGCGTTTCCTGGCGGCCTACCCGGAGCAGTCCACCTATTCCTCGGCGGACTTCCTGCGCAAGCTGCGGGCGTGGTACGCCCGCAGAGGCATAGAAGTGGAGTGTGTCCAGACGGACAACGGCTTCGAGTTCACCAACCGCTTCTCCAACAGTAAGCGCGATCTGCCCACGCTGTTCGAGAAAACTGCCGCTGAGCTTGGCATCCGTCACAAGCTGATCCGGCCCTACACGCCGCGCCACAACGGCAAGGTGGAGCGCAGCCACCGTGAGGATCAGAAACGCTTCTATTCCTGCCATTCGTTCTATGAAAACACAGACTATATTGGAGGAAAATATGAGCATAGAAACCTTGGTTAACATGATCCTTTGCATTCTTTCTTTTATTCTAGCTGCTATATCTGTAGTTACAGTTGCAGTCACCCTTCGGCAAAACAACAGAATGATAGAAGAATCAACACGCCCGTATATTTCTGTTTATACCGATGAAATCAACACAGGCAACCCGCTTTTCTACCTGATAATAAAGAATTTTGGTAAATCGCCAGCCTATATTACCAAATTCGAGAGTGATTTTGATTTCAGAGGTTGTTACAAAATTCCGACTGATAAAGACTATCTTGGCAACCTAAAAAATGCTGTCTTTGCACCAGGGCAATCAAGGATATGTATGCTCGACTATGCGAAAATTGGAAAAGAAATTACTTTCACTCTGGAATACCATTCTGGAGCAAAAAAGAAATATTCAGAAAAGTTTACCATTGATCTAAAGGCAGGAGTCAGCATGCCATATGGGAAAGCAGCTACAGAAGGAAAAGAACTACGAACAATCTCTTATACTTTGCAAGAGATGCTACAGAAAAATCTTTGAGTTGAAAGTAAAGAAACGCAGAGCCAGCTGTCCCAATCACCGTAGGGACAGCTGGCTCTGCGTGAATTTGCCATATGCCTTCAGCCATGCCATGTTATTGTAAAGAAAACTTTCAAAATTTTTTGAAACAGATGCAATATACCCGCACCATTTTACGCCTATACAAGTGAAACCCTTTGTTATAAAACAGACAAACAACTGGAGGTGATTCCTTGGAGGATCAGGGTATCATAGCATTGTTCTTCGACAGGTCTGAACAGGCCATTGAAGAAACAGACAAAAAGTACGGCGGATACTGCTACAGCATCGCCTATAACATCCTCTCCAACCGGGAAGACTCTGAGGAAAGCGTCAGCGATACATATCTGGCGGCGTGGAATACCATTCCGCCCCGGCGTCCCAATTTTCTGAACGCTTTTCTTGCTAAAATGACCCGGCGCATTTCCATTGACCGCTGGCGGAAGCTCAGCGCAAAAAAGCGGGGCGGTGGAGAAATCATTCTCGCACTGGATGAATTGGAAGAATGCGTGGACACCCACAATGTGGAAACCGAACTGGCGAAAAAGGAATTAACACGGGTTCTGAATGCATTCCTTTCTTCCCTGCAGGAGACAGAACGGAATGTGTTCCTGTGTCGGTACTGGTATCTGGATTCCATCCAGACCATTTCTGAGGTTTCCGGTTTCAGCCAGAGCAAGGTGACTTCAATGCTCCATCGGCTGCGTGGGAAACTGCGGAAAACGCTCAGCGAGGAGGGATATGTATGAAAGCAATGGATTTGCTGGTTGGCTTTGGAAGCGTAAAGGATTCTTTTGTAATCGGTGCAGAAGAATTCCGTCAGGGGAAACAGAAAGCACAGATCAAGCGGCTGCCCGGGCAGAAGGTGTGGCTGATCGCTGCGGTGATTGCATTGATGCTGCTTCTCGTTGGCTGTGCTGTTGTTTATGTTCTTAGAATGCAAAATCTGAAGGTTGGAGAATATAGCTTTTATATTCCAACGGAATATGATGAGGATGGCAATGTAATTCCTGTGGAGAGTCAGGAACCGATTATTATGTTATCTTTGCAAGGAACCAATATGGAGGCGCTTACCGAATGGGTAACCTTTACGAACACATACGATCAGGATGGAACGATTTTAATCGAAGCAGATGGGACAGGAAGCGAATGGGAACTGCCGGGCAACTATCATCTCACCTACGGCTGTTACAGCCAGGAAATGGTGGACAAGCTGGATGAAATTGTAAATAAGTATCATCTGAAATTGCTGTCAAGCTACATACCCCTCAACTACTATGAAAGCAGCGTTCTACTGAACTCCCTTGGGCTGAAAGGATTGGTTAAAACCGATCCTGATGTTCAGGTAGAATATTGGGATGGAGATTTCCATATCGAAGGTACGTTTACCTTGAATATGGAAATCAGTCTTGATATGGGTGATTGGAGTTGGGAGCAAGGTTCTGCCAGCTATCGCTACTCTTTGAAAGACTACTTTGATCCTCTTACCGGCTCCATGCTGGAATCCCATGACTACACCCAGTGGGACTATACTCGCAAGGATGGGAAAAAGGTTCTGTTAGTGCTCAATGAGGGTACTGCCCGAATTTATGCCAATTTACCGAAAGCATTTATCTCTATCTACCTTGATCCCGTGATCTGTGTAGATGGTAATGCGGTTTCAATGACACAGGAAGCATTGCAGCAGCAGCGCCGCCAGAGCCGCGTATGCTGCGAGCATTCCGCCATCAAGGTGCAGCGGGGCTTTCTGCCACACGCACAGCAGCGCCGTCAGCGGAAGGCTGATCAGAAACGGCGCGGCAACGGCAGCGGCGGCGGAGATCCCGTCCTGCCGGATATAGGAGCGGTATAGCGTCCGCTTTGACGCACCCAGCCTGTAAAGGGAGCGGATCAGCGGGCGGCTGCCCTCGATGTAGTCGCAGAGCCGGACATAGAGGATCAGCAGGATGAGCAGAAACAGCGCTGCAAAGATGTACCCCAACAGCAGATACACGCCGGAGGACATCTCCCGCAGGAAATCCGACCCCGACTGACGGTTGGTGACAGCATACTCCGCGCCTGCAAAGTGCGCCCGCAGGGCGGTCTCCACCTGTGCGTTCATGGCAGGGTCGGTCAGGGCGATCTCGATGCCGGTTGCCGGCTCTGAGGCGATGATGTCCGCATACAGCTCATCGCTCACATAGATATCCAGCGCCCATCCGGACGGCTTCGTGTCCGTCAGCGCGGCCACCGTCAGTGCGGTCACATCCTCCGGTGCGGGCTGCTTGATACCCCCGTTTACATCGCAATACGCTTCCGACCGGCAAAGCCGCAGTACATCCCCGACGCCGCGTTCCGCCTTGCGGCTGACGGCGATCTCATACTTGGAAAGCGTCTGAGATGCCGCGCCAAGATCGCTGTACGGTCGGATGCGCAGCGGCGTCTCCACCTCCTCCGGGGACTCCGGCAGCAGGATATACCCGTCCGGCTCATATACGGGGCGCATCTGCTTCACACCCACCAGAGAGGAAACATACGCTATGTCCTCAGTCGAAAAGCCTTCTCCGTCATGGGAGGAACGGGAAACCTTTAACCCCCATTCCTCCTCCGCGCCCGTGACCTGCAAGGCAACCGTGAGGATGTTGAACAGAAGCAGAAAAACCGCCATGACGGGAACGGAAACAGCAAGGCAGGAACGGAGGCTGCGGTTCGTGCGGCTGCGCCACAGGCCGCAGAGGGTTGCCGCCGGGGTGAAACGCCGCCGGAGGGGCTTTCGTCCACGCTTGACCTTCGGCGCATTTTCCGCATCGTTCAGAAGCGCCCGCGCAGGCTCGCGGCTGTACCGGTGCTGGGTCATGCCCAGCGACAGTCCCAGTGTAACGAAGAAAACCGCCAGATGGAGCAAAATATTCATCGGCTCCACATGAAAGATCAGCCACGCGAGGCTGTCGTGACGGATCTCAAGAAACGCCGTGAACAGCGCTTTCAGCGATACAACGGAAATAACCACGGCGCAGGCCGCCGCCAGCAGGAACACCGCCGCAAGCTCCGCGGCAAACAGGGCGCTGATCTGACGGCGGCTGGCTCCGCAGGCGCGGAGTATCCCAATGTCAGAGGAAAAGCGCTTCAGGTGACTTCGGTAAGCGGAACGCACCACCGATACCGAGAGCAGAATGACCAGCATATTGACGAGCAGAAGGCTTCGCTGCCCCGAAAGATGGGACGGATCGGTGGAGATCCCGTGGGCGTATTCATAGCTGAACGCAGTCGGGAGCAGGGCTTCGTTTCCAGATGCTTCCATGCGCTTGCGGATCTCGTTCTCAAAAACGGTCACGCTCTCCGAATTTCTCCATTCCTCGTCCGACAGAATATGCAGGTAGATGGTGCCGTCACGATAAACGGGCGCGGACAGTCCGCGGATACCCTCAAAATATGGCATATCCGCTTCCGTTGCGTTCCCAATGTGATAGGTTTCACCCGCGGAACGGGCAAGAAGATATTGCCGCGTACCCCAGGCATTGCTGTCCCGGTAAATGGGAATTAGCAGCGGCAGCAGAAACGCGCAGGTCAGCACCGCAAACAGCACCGCATGACGGCGGGGGCTGCGCGTGAATGAGCGCTTCATATAGAGCAGATAGGTCATAAACAAGCCTCCTGTCCCACATGGTTTATAAAATGGCGGCAGGGCAGCGACCTTGCTGCGCAAAGCCACTGCCCTGTGTATGTGGCCTGTGGGCTTTGCGGTATCAATCGCGCCTATGGGTCGATGATTTATGTATCAAGTTTCCTTTTTATGTGTCCCTATGTGGCTCCGTAATTGTCGCCACCACCTCCCGCAGTTCCTCACTGAAATCGTCGAGATCGCCGAGTGTAATAACTCCCTCATTGATCATACGGCAGATGATTGGAAGAGGATCCGATCCTCTCATGGATATCTGCACACCGGCACAGCGTCTATCCTCACGGATGCGCTTGCATAACTTCCAAAACTTATCAGCTTCGGAATCGTCTCCACGCAACAATTCGATATATTCCTTGTTCAGCCTCCCGATATAAGCCTCCTGCCATCCAGCAACCTTGTTTCGGAACAGAAGCCAATCCCGTTTAGAACTCCAATTGGATTGCATGCTTTTGCCTCCTCTCCTTGAACCTCATCAATCATCCTGATTTCTTTCAAATTCACGGAACTGAAAGCGAAAACGCTGCTGTGCCGTACCATACACATCAATATTCAGATATTCCCTTTTCGCCGTCTCATGTTTTACATCGCAGCGCATATTTATTATATAACAAAAAGTGCATCAAGTAAAAACAATCTGCAAATTTTAAGGAGATTTTAATATTTAGAGCTCCTGTTTTTCACTGTATTCGCTCTCCTTAATAGCTTTAGGGTTATTGTATGGTATGGAGTCGTTCTTTACACACCACACCCGTCTTTTTTCCAGCTTCGCTCTTCCCGGAATATCTCACGCCGTGCTGTCTGTTTTCTTTGATTATGGCATCCCACCTCATGGGGTGGCCCCAGTGCGGTTTTCGTGTTGTTCACCGAGTGGAAAAACAGGCTGCCGAGAATACCGCAAAGCCCCGTCGGAATTGCTCCGGCGAGGCTTTGCCTTTGACCACATAAAATGCCACAGACAAGTGTGGAACACATGGGGGATGCGGGTCACAAGATGTTAGGAAAGGAATTAAAATCGAGAGAAAACCGCTAAAAACGGCTAAAAAGTGTAGGGAAAATAATGCGGTAGCTCTTTGCTTATGGCGGCGCAATTTTTGCGTTGCCGGAGACGTTCTCTTTGGTTTCAGCGGTGCGATTTTCGGACGGTTGAAAGTCTCTTTTCATTGTCTACGGCAGCTCAAAATATGCTTGCCCTGCACCATTGATCACGTGAAGTGATTACCTTGGTTTTCTTCAAAAGCAGCCATAAGGCACCACTAAAACCCTTGGGACACCTGCGTTTGCGGGAACTAAGACGCCAACCGCTCCAAAATGTCCCGTAAAAGATGCCACAATCGCCTGCGTTGAAAACCCCGTCAACTGCCCGCACTGCGGGCAGAAGTGATCGGGCAGAGCGTCGGTTCCGACGCCAGCCTTTTATCCTGCTTTCTTTTTCGTCCTCGAAAAAGCTGCAAAAAGCGCAGGAAACGCAGCCATACCAACGTTTCCGATGCATCGGTCATACGGACTTCAACACCTTCGGCACCGCGACCCCGCTGGGCTGTGGGAACCTATTCTTTTGTTACAGCGTGGCCATTTTTGCACCGCTACCAGTCTGCCAACAGTTGGAATTTTCAATCAAGACTATTAGACGTCCCAACGTCCATTGCAAAACCGAGTGTATTCTGCTATAATATTCTGAAAAGTCGTTAGAATGGAGGCGATACATGATATGCCACTTATCATTGTTCGCAATGATATCACGAAAATGAGCGTGGATGCCATCGTCAACGCGGCAAAGGAATCTCTGCTGGGTGGAGGCGGCGTGGATGGCTGCATCCACCGGGCGGCGGGGCCGGAGCTGCTCCAGGAGTGCCGGACGCTGGGCGGTTGCCGAACCGGCGAGGCCAAGATCACCGGCGCGTACCGCCTGCCGTGCCGCTACATCATCCACACCGTGGGCCCTGTGTGGAACGGCGGTAAGTGCGGCGAGCGGGAACAACTCGCCTCCTGCTATCGCACCAGCCTTGCGCTGGCGAAGGAGCACGGCTGTGAGACGGTGGCATTTCCGCTGATCTCCTCCGGCGTTTTTGGCTATCCAAAGGATCAGGCGCTCCGCGTGGCGGTGGACGCCATCAGCGAATTTTTGGCTGAAAACGACATGACGGTGTACATCGTCATTTTCGACCGCGCGGCGTACCAGATCGGCAGCAAACTGTTCGCGGATATCGCCACATACATCGACGACCACTATGTGGATGCCCACACCGACTCCCGCCGGGAGCGGATGCGCCGCATGGGCGTCGTCGAAAGCCGGATGCTGACCGCCTACGAGAACGCGCCCATGGCGGCCTCCGGGCTGGACGAGGCGCTTGCGCATCTGGATGCCGGATTTTCGGAGACGCTGTTGAAGCTCATCGACCGCAGCGGCAAAAAGGACGCCGAGGTCTACAAAAAGGCCAACGTGGATCGCAAGCTGTTCTCGAAGATCCGCAATAACCCGGACTACAAGCCCTCCAAGCCCACGGCGGTGGCCTTCGCCATCGCGCTGGAGCTGAGCCTGCCGGAGACCCGCGACCTCATCGCCCGCGCGGGCTACGCCCTGAGCCCCAGCAGCAAGTTTGACGTCATCATCGAGTATTTCATCATGCAGCGGGACTACGACATTTTCAAGATCAACGAGGCGCTGTTCGCGTTCGACCAGAGTTTGCTGGGGGCGTGAGGAAAATATATTTTCATAACAAGGAGCATACCACCATGACTTATATCTGCTACCCCAAATGCACCACCTGCCAGAAGGCGCAGAAGTGGCTGGACGAGAACGGCATTTCTTATACATTCCGAGACATCAAAATGGAAAATCCCACTTATGAGGAGCTGTCTGCGTGGCATCGGCGCAGCGGGCTGCCGCTCAAGAAATTCTTCAACACAAGTGGCCTCCTCTATAAATCCATGGCGCTGAAGGATAAGCTCCCCACCATGAACGAGGACGAGATGCTGAAGCTCCTTGCGGCAGACGGGATGCTGGTCAAGCGCCCACTGCTGGTAGACGATGACTTCGTGCTGGTCGGCTTCAAAGAAGCCGAGTGGGAGAGCCGTCTAAAAAAATAAAGAAGAGGTGAAGCATCATGGATGTGCAACGGGCAAAAGAACTGCTGACGGTTTTGGCGGACGGTGTTGACCCCTTGACGGGGGAGGTGCTGCCGGATGACCACGTGTGCAACAAAGGAGAGATCGTGCGGGCGCTGCACTGCGCCGTGGAGCAACTGTCCCACAGACGGAAAAAACCGCTGCCCGAAAACAACGGAAAACCTTGGACGGAGGAACTGGACGACGAGCTAAGCCGCTTGTTCGACGGCGGTATGAAAAAGAAAGACCTCTGTACGCACTTTGGCCGCACCTCCGGCGCGATCGAGTCCCGGTTGGAGCGGCTGGGGAAACTGTAAAGCTGCAAAAATGTAACATAAATGTCATAAATGTCGCCCCGCAGGCGACCAAACCCTCCTTCGGCTGCGCTACAATGAGAGCGCAATCAAACGAAGGAGGGCTTTTTATGACAGAATTGGTTTTCATCCTGGATCGCAGCGGCTCCATGTCGGGGCTGGAATCGGACACCATCGGCGGCTTCAACTCCATGATCGCAAGGCAGAAGCAGGCGGCGGGAGAGGCGCTGGTCTCCACGGTGCTGTTTGACAACGACAGCACGGTCATCCACGACCGTCTGCCGCTGAGCGAGGTGCCGCCCCTGACGGAGAAGGAGTACTTCACCCGCGGCTGCACGGCGCTGCTGGATGCCGTGGGCGGCGCCATCCACCACATCGGCAATATCCACAAGTACGCTCGCCGGGAGGACGTGCCGGAGAAGACGATGTTCATCATCACCACCGACGGCTACGAAAACGCCAGCCGCCGCTACGATTACGAGCGTGTGCGCCGCATGATTGAACGGCAGAAGGAGAAGTACGGCTGGGAGTTTTTGTTCCTCGGCGCAAACATCAACGCGGCCAAGGAGGCGGCACGTTTCGGCATCGGTGCGGACCGCTCGGTGAACTACAAGTGCGACGAGGCTGGCACGGCGCTGAACTACGAGGTCATCAGCGAGGCGGTGTGCAGCGTCCGCGCCGCCCGGCCGCTCAGCGCCGATTGGAAGCGCCGCATCGACGAGGACGTGCAGAAAAGAGGGAGGTAAGCGTATGTACGGAGCGATTTTGGGCGACATCGTGGGCAGCCCCTACGAGTTCGACTGCAACAACTATAAGGCAAAGGATTTTCCGCTGTTCAGCCGCCATTCTGACTTCACTGACGACACGGTGATGACACTGGCAGTGGCAAAGGCGCTGCTCAGCATCCGCGGGCAAAACGATGCCGCCATCAAAGCGGCGCTGGTGCGGGAGATGCAGCGGCTGGGGCGCGCCTATCCTGACCGGGGCTATGGCACCCATTTTGGCGGCTGGCTCTATGAGGATGCCCCGCAGCCCTACCGGAGCTACGGCAATGGCAGCGCTATGCGGGTGTCATCTGCCGCATGGCTGGCAGCAGATATGGCGGAAACGCTGCATCTGGCGCGTCTCACCGCCCAGGTGACCCACAACCACCCGGAGGGCATCAAGGGCGCGCAGGCCACCGCCGCGGCCATCTTTCTCGCCCGCACGGGTCACGACAAGGCGGAAATCAAAGCGTATGTGGAGCGCGAGTTTGGCTACGACCTCAGTCGCAGCTGCGATGAGATTCGCCCCACCTATCACCATGTGGAGAGCTGTCAGGAAACCGTGCCGCAGGCTATTATTGCATTTCTGGAAAGCACAGATTTTGAAGACGCGCTGCGCACGGCGGTGTCCCTCGGCGGCGACAGCGACACCCTCGCCGCCATTACCGGCAGCATCGCTGAGGCATCCTACGGCGTGCCAGAGGAACTGCGGCAGGAGTGCCGCAAGCGTCTGACGCCGGAGCTGTCGGAGATCCTGCGCCGGTGGGAAAACGCGCTTTACAACGAAAAAATCTGTGGTAGAATTTGAAATGGAGAACAAAATAAGGAGGGGCTTCCATGGCAATTTTGAACTTTTCCGATGTGCTTAAAAATGTAGGTCTTGACCCGAAGCGGGTAAAGCTAATCCGGCATTCGCTGGGTGACAAGGCATTCAAGAAATGCTATGACAAGAACATGGTGGAGGAGTACACCCGCGTACAGAGTGAAACCTTTAGCAACGGGTATGATTATTGGTGCGTATTTATCAGCGACAAGAGTACGACGGCAAAGTTCTTCGCCTGCTACAAGGTAAACGGCGGCGTTATTGACACGCAGGACACGAAGCCAAAGGGTTTCCCGCTGGAGGATTGGTTCCAAGGGCAGCGGATGTTTTACAATCTGGAGCGCATTGACCTGCTGAAGGAATACGAAGGCAGGCTCTTGATCGAATGGGGTAAAAGCGCGCTTGCCTGGGCGCAGAAAGGCACCAATGAAAAGCCTATTGTGGCCATTCGGGACAAGAAGATTTTTTCCGGCTACGAAAACGCGATCCTTACCTATGAAGAGCTTCGGGAGATCGTGCAGGATCCCACGGCATACGAATCGTGGCACACGGCGCTTTCCACCGTCAACGCGGTCTACCTCATTGTTGACCGGGAAAACGGACGGAAGTATGTTGGCTCCGCTTACGGCAAGGGCGGCTTATTGGGGCGCTGGACGCACTATGTGAAGTCACTGCACGGCGACAACAAGCTGATGAAGGAGCTGCTCTGCGACTACCCGGATAGGTATACGCACTTCCAGTTCTCGATTTTGCAGCTCCTGCCAAAGGCCGTGACGCCCGATGAAGTGATCCAAACGGAGACCCTTTGGAAGAAAAAGCTGCTGACCTATGAGCCTCTCGGCATGAATGCGAACTGACTGTTCGAATTCTCCTGCCATACATCTGTCTTTGACCCACTTTTGACCCAGAACGGAACCGGAGCAGACAGGTCTGGGCGGAAACAATGGAAAATCCGCCGAGCGAACGGTGGTAAAAAGCACAAATCGGAGCCGAAATGACTCCGATTTGTGCTTGAGACACCCTACGGACCAGAAGACCGGGGGTTCGAATCCCTCACGGCGTGCCAGGAGAAAAGTGCTTGATTCTTTGTGAATTGAGCACTTTCTTTTGTTTTTGCGGCAAAATATCCTGCCGGGCTACAGACCGGCAGTTCGCAAATCGCTGCTCCGCCGCATTGGCATAAAAGGCGGACTGGCGGCAAGTTATATAAACTTTTGCAAAAGCGGGAGTCCGGCAGACGCCGGGCTCCCGCTTCGCTTGTCGGTCCTTATTGTATTGCTGCATCCTTTACAGGATAAGCATCGCATCACCGAAGCTGAAAAAATGATAACGCTCCTTTACCGCCTCCTGATATGCCGCCAGGACGTGCTCCCGGCCCGCCAGGGCGGACACCAGCATAATCAGAGTGGACTCCGGCAGATGGAAGTTGGTAATCAGACCGTCCAGTACCTTGAACCGATACCCGGGATAGATGAAGATATCCGTCCATCCGGCGCTGGCCGTCATGGTGCCGTCCTCTGCGGCCCAGCTTTCGATGGTGCGGCAGGAGGTGGTGCCCACGCAGATGACCCGGCCGCCGTTTTTCTTGGTCTCATTGATCAGGTCCGCCGTCTCCTGGGGGATCACGCAGTATTCGCTGTGCATTTCGTGGCCCTCGATCTCGTCCTCCTTCACCGGGCGGAAGGTCCCCAGGCCCACATGAAGTGTAACGTATCCCAGCTTTACACCCATTGCGGATACTTGATCCAGCAGCTCCTGGGTGAAGTGCAGGCCCGCCGTGGGGGCGGCTGCGGAGCCGTTGACCTTGGAGTACACCGTCTGATAGCGCTCCTGGTCCTGAAGCTCCTCCTTGATATAGGGGGGCAGGGGCATTTTCCCCAGACGCTCCAGCACCTCCAGGAAAATTCCCTCATAATCGAAGCGCACCAGGCGGTTGCCGCCGGGCAGCTCCTCCACCACCTCCGCCGTCAGCTCCCCGTCGCCGAAGGACAGCTTCGCCCCGGTGCGCATGCGCTTGCCAGGCCGCACCAGGCACTCCCAGGTCTTGTTTCCCCGGTCGATCAGCAGCAGCACCTCGCAGGCCCCGCCGCCGGGCAGCCGGTGGCCCAGCAGACGGGCCGGAAGCACCCGGGAGTTATTGAGGATCAGGCAGTCCCCGGGTCGGAGATACTCCGGCAGATCGTAAAAATGCCGGTGCTGCCATGCGCCGGTGTTCTTGTCCAGCACCAGCAGCCGGGAGGCGTCCCGCTGGGGGATGGGCGTCTGGGCAATCAGCTCCGGCGGTAATTCATAGTTAAAGTCGCTTGTTTTCATATCCATCGTCCTGTTTTCGGTAAATTGTGCCAGCGGCACTGTCAAATAAACAGTATAGTATATTTTCACCGTTACGGCAACTGTTTTCCGAAAAAAGAGAGGACGCCGGGACGCGGTCAGTCCGCAGTCTGCATAGCCTGCACGCCCTGTAAGATCGCGGCGATCTGCCGGGCCTGGGGATGGCTGGGCCAATACAGGCCGTAGTAGGACAGGGTGAAGGGATAGAACCCGTCCGCCAGCGTCGCGTCTGTGGGCCGCACGCCGTCCACGGAGATCACCGACCCGTTGATTCCCGCCTCACCGAACAGCCAGTTATAATGCAGGGGGAACAGCGGCGATCCCACCCGCCCGGTCTCAACAGTGGCCCACACAGGGTTGTCCCATGTCCCCCTCGTGAGAATATCCGGCGCGTCGGCGGTGAAGCCGAACTGCATCGACATCAGCTGCCACAGGGGGTCCTGGGCATCGCTGGCATAGCCATAGGCGGGAATCAGCGGCTGAGTCTGTGCCTCATCCCAGAAAAGGGGAGCGGTGCCGGCGTATATGCTGCGGAGGGTCTCCGAGGACAGGTTATAGTCCGCATCCTCCTGCCCGATGTTGCCGTGGACAAAGATCACGGCGTCCTTGAGCAGGGGCATGGACTCATAGCCGCCCAGCAGCTGCAGGGCCTTCTGATCGGGGGCGCACACGGCGGCGTCATAGTTCCCCAGCTTCAGCTCCGGGGCGATATCCCGGGGGTCCACCGAGAAGATCACGTCGTCCGGATCCGTGTCCCCGAACAGGGCCTGCCCCTCCTCCGAATAAAACCAGTGGATGACGGCGGAACGGGCCGGATCGCTGTCCACGGCGATCTTCAGCTCCGGGGCAGGCTGGGGTTCCTCCTGCTGGGGCGGGTCCTGGTGCTGCTGGGCGGGCTTCTGGCCGCAGGAAACTGCGGCAGTCACCACCAAGGCGCAAAGAATCAGGGCGCAGAGCATTTTCGGCAGTCTTTTCATCTGATACCTCCGTTTATGTCCGGTTGGATGGGATGAGCCATGCAGGCCGTCAGAACAGAAAATATTTTCGCCTGAAAGCATCGCATTTTGTCTATTCTGATGGCCTGCGTCTATCATAGCATACATATTATCAATCGTCAAGCTATATATATAGAAATTATCTGTATTCCGGATACCGCATTCTTCGTATTCCCCGGGAAATTCCCCGGTTGCAAAAAACCGCGCATTGCGGTACAATATCCGGGAATATACAGCGGCACAGCCGCATGGAGGATCATATGATCGTTATTATCCAAAAAGACACCCAGGAGCCCGCGCTGCGGCAGCTGGCGGTGCGCCTGATGAATCAGGGGGTGCGGATCGGCCGGACCCCGGGGCAGGACGCCGATGTGCTGACCCTGGTGGGGGATACCTGGCGGCTGGACCCGGAGGGCCTGGCGGCTCTGCCCTATGTGCTGGACGTGCGGCGCATCACGCCGCCCTATCGCCTGGCCAGCCGTGCCGCCCACCCGGAGAACACCGTGGTGGAGGTGGGCAGCGCCCGGATCGGGGCGGAGTTCTGCCTGATCGCCGGACCCTGCGCCGTGGAATCCCAGGTGCAGATGGCCGGGGTAGCCCGGCGGGTCAAGGCCGCCGGAGCGCAGCTGCTGCGGGGCGGGGCATTCAAGCCCCGGACGTCCCCCTATTCCTTCCAGGGGCTGGGCCAGCCGGGCATTTCCATGCTGACGGAGGCGGGCCGGGAGGCCGGACTGCCGGTGGTGACGGAGATCACGGACCCCCGCCAGCTGGAGGACCTGGATCAGGTGGATATCCTGCAGGTCGGAGCCCGGAATATGCAGAATTTCGCCCTGCTCCAGGCCCTGGGCCAGGTCAGGAAGCCCGTACTGCTGAAGCGGGGTATGTCCGCCACGGTGACGGAGCTGCTGCAGGCGGCGGAGTACATCCTGGCCGGGGGCAATGAGCGGGTGATCCTGTGCGAGCGGGGCATCCGGACCTTCGAGACCGACAGCCGTGCCACTCTGGACATTGCCGCCATTCCGGTGCTGAAAAAGCTGACCCACCTGCCGGTGATCGTGGACCCCAGTCACGCCGCCGGACGGGCGGAACTGGTGGCTCCCCTGGCGCTGGCCGCCGTGGCCGCCGGAGCCGACGGCCTGATGGTGGAGGTGCACGACCGCCCGGCCTGCGCCTTGTCCGATGGAGCACAGGCCCTGTCCTGCGACCAGTTTGACCGGCTGGCCGGGCAGGTGCGGGAGCTGCTGCCCCACGCCTGCCGCTGATGGCGGGCTATTATTACCGCCAGCTGGACCGGGAAAAGCGCGGGGTATACGACGCCATGCTGGCGGGTATGGAGGCCCTGGCCCCGGGGATCCGGGTGCCCCGGCTGGACGGCCCGGAGCTGTCGGATATCTATCTGCGGCTGAAGCTGGACACGCCGCTGCTGTTCTACGTCACCGGGTTTCAGTACCGGTGGATGCCCGGGGCGGACCATGTGGAGCTGCTGCCGGAGTATCTGTTCGACAAGGGGAAGATCCGCCAGCACCGCCAGGCGGTGGCCGCCCGGCTGGACCGTCTGGCCCGGCCCCTGCAGGGAAAAAGCGACCGGGACAAGGAGCTGTCCATCCACGCCTTCATTCTGGAGAACGTCCGGTATGACAAGCTGAAAAAGCCCTATTCCCACGAGGTCATCGGCCCCCTGACCCAGGGGGTGGGGGTGTGCGAGGGCATTGCCAAAACGGTGAAGGCCCTGTGCGACGCGGTGCAGCTGCCCTGCATCGTGGCTCTCAGCGAGGCGGCCCCGGAGCGGGGCGTGAAATACCGCCACACCTGGAACGTGATAACGGTGGACGGCCAGCGTTACCACCTGGACGCCACCTTTGACAACTCCCTTCAGCGGGGCACGCCCCGGTACGACTATTTCAACCTGGACGACCGGCACATCTTCCGGGATCACGAGACGCTGGTGCTTCCGCTGCCGCCCTGCACGGCGGACAAGGGGTACTACTACCGCCCCCTGTCCTTCACCAAGGCGGAGGACGTGGAGAACCGCGCCCGCCAGGCCCTGCGGAAAAAGCAGCCCCATTTTGTGTTCCACTGGCGGGGCGGCGGGCTGAACCGGGAAATCCTGACGGACCTTCTGAACCGCTGCGCCGCCGCAGCCGCAGAGCGCGGCAAATGCGTCAGCTGCTCCGTGAACACCGCCCAGGCGGTGGTGCAGCTGGACTTCACCGACGCCCCGGCCGGAGAGACCCTGCTGGTCCAGCAGCCGGACGAGGGAAACGAGCTGTAAGCAAAGACAGAGCTTCCGGAAGCAATTGCATCGAACCGGAAAACAGAAAGAAACACCCCTCATGCAGGCGCATAAACCTGCATGAGGGGTGTCGTTTATAAGCAGCTGCCAGGAATTCCGGACCTGTTACAGACTTGGCGCACCCAGGGCGCTCACGCCGCCCATGATGATACTGCCCGCCAGACGGGCCATCTCATCCGGCGACTCCTGGCCCCCGTCCCGCAGCCAGGACAGCGCCAGATTCAGGTTGCCCGACACGATAAATGAACAGAAGTGGTTCAGCCGCTGCCGGTCCCCGGGGCGGAACTGTGACAGGAAGTCATACAGAAAATAATCCCGCAGAATACAGCAGATGCGGTCGGTGTAGGCGATGTCCCCATTGGGACCCAGCAGCACCCGGCACAGGTCGGCGTTGTCCAGGATAAAGCGGTACAGATCCCGCAGGAAGGGGAACTGCTCCCAGGTGGAGTCCTCGGGCTTGTGTTCCTTACACAGAGCCGTCAGCCGGTCCGCCATCTCATCCTCCAGCCGCTGCAGAAGGTCCCCTACGTCCCGATAGTGGATATAGAAGGTGCCGCGGTTGATATCCGCCCGCTCGGCCAGCTCCCGCACGGAGATGGACTTAGCGCTTTTTTCCACCAGCAGCTCCATCAGCGCCAGGCGCAGCTGCTTTTTGGTTTTCCGCACCCGGCGGTCTGTGCTGGACTGTTCCATATGGGTATCCCCCTTTTTGTTGGATTTTTAACGAACCTGTTTGACCTGTATTTTAACATAGGTATTGCCTATTAATCAACAGGTTGTCGGCTTTTTCTGTAAAAATTTTCCGACTATCCCGGCCCGGGGACGCATAGAGTAGCACCAGACAAGATGTTATGGAGCAGGAGGAATGGACCATGAATCAGTCCGCATCCATTTATCAGGATATGGCGGCCCGCACCGGCAGCAGCATTTACATCGGCGTGGTGGGGCCGGTGCGCACCGGAAAATCCACCTTCATCAAGCGCTTTATGGAGACCCAGGTGCTGCCCAATATCCAGGACGGCTACCGCCGGGACCGGGCCCGGGATGAGCTGCCCCAGAGCGGCTCCGGCCGCACCATCATGACCGCCGAACCCAAGTTCGTGCCGGAGGAGGCGGTGGAGGTCCGCATGGAGGAGGGGGTCACGTTCTCCGTGCGGCTCATCGACTGCGTGGGGTACATGGTGCCCGGCGCTGTGGGCCAGTATGAGGACCTGTCTCCCCGGATGGTGATGACCCCCTGGTACGACCACGAGATCCCCATGACCGAGGCGGCGGAGCTGGGCACCCGGAAGGTCATCTGCGACCACTCCACCGTGGGCATCGTGGTCACCACCGACGGCAGCGTCACGGAGATCCCCCGGGAGGACTATCTGGAGGCCGAGGAGCGGGTGATCCGGGAGCTGCAGGAGCTTGGCAAGCCCTTTGTGGTGCTGTTGAACTCCGCCCAACCCCAGGGCTCCCAGGCCCAATCCATGGCGGCGGACATCGAGCGGCGGTATGACGTCCGCTGCCTGCCGGTGAACTGCCTGGAGCTGGGGGAGCAGGAGATCACGGAGCTGCTGCAGGGGCTGCTGTATGAATTTCCCCTGCGGGAGCTGGACCTGTTCCTGCCGGCCTGGGTGGAAGCCCTGCCGCCGGACCACCCCATCAAAACCGGCGTATACCAGGCGGTGCGCCGGGAGGCGGCGGACCTGGCCCATGTGCGGCAGCTGCGGGACTGCCTGTCCGCCCTGCAGGGGGAGGGGGATATCTCCGCCGCCTCCATCCGCAGCCTGAACCTGGGGATCGGCATTGCCGAGGCGGACCTGGACCTGCCCCGGAGCCTGTTTTACGACACCCTGAGCCGCCAGTCGGGCCTGTCCGTGACGGACGACGGCGACCTGATGCAGCTTCTGACCAGCCTGGCCGCCATCCGGAAGGAGTATGACCGCCTGGCTCCCGCCATGCAGGCGGCGCTGGACACGGGCTACGGCATTGTGATGCCCAGCGTGGAGGAGCTAAACCTGGAGGACCCGGAGATCGTCCGCCAGGGCGGCCGCTACAGCGTCCGCATGAAGGCCAGCGCCCCCTCCATCCACATGATCCGGGCGGACATCGCCACCACGGTTTCACCCATTGTGGGCAATGAAAAGCAGTCCGAGGACATGGTGAACTATCTGCTCCAGGAGTTCGAGGGAGACACCGGCAAGCTCTGGCAGTCCAACATCTTTGGCCGCAGCTTCCACGAGATCGTGGGAGACGACCTGCAGGCAAAGCTCCGGCGGATGCCGCAGGACTCCCAGAAGAAGCTGCGGGAGGCCCTGGAGCGCATCATCAACGAGGGAAGCGGAGGTCTGATCTGCATCATTCTGTGATTTTTCCCGGCAGGGACCGTTTTGCGGCGGTCCCTGCCGCATTTTATACGGAATATATTGCATAAAATGCTTGAATATTTGGAAAAAGTGTGCTAATATACTTAATTACTGAACAGCGGCGCAGTATCCTAGTCGGATCTGCCGTCTTGTAAGAAGGGCCTAAAAATCCTTTAAAGGGCACAACTGTGAAGTCCCTGGTGCCTGCTGCTTACGCCCAGTTTGGGGTGGGTGCTGGGGGGAGACGCGGGAGCCCCCGCGTCTGCGATGGTAGGGCGCCCTCCAATGGCATGGAGGACCCGACCCTGCCATCGTGGAGACCTGCTGTTGTGCACAGGCGTACTCCCCCTGTGGTCAAGCGACCTGTGTACGAGGCAGATGATGAACCTGCAATGCGGTGCTACCCGGCTTTACCGCCGTAACGCTGTGTGCAGAGTAGCCTGCCTTGCGTGGGCAGGGTGGATAGGGAAGTGGAAGCACCGGTCTCCCCGGCCAGGGAGACTGTGTTGATTCCCTTGAAACCCTGGCTGCAAAAGAGGCTAAGAGACGGTCTGACCGCTGTGGAAATCACCTAGGCTGTCCTAACGGGACGCCGGAGGGATTGCAGTGCGGACTAAGTGGCAATCGGGTCCCATGGCCGGCAACACCATGGCGCAGCGCCTAACGGGAAACCGCCTGACCGGCGACGGAAGGCGCGCTGCGGGGAAATCCAACCCGTACCTAAGCCGTAAGATTAACCTTCGGCGTTGCCCTGTTCAGTGTACTATAACAACAAAGCGAGGGATCTACTCTTGAGCGATCGCGACAGGAGCAAGGACAAAAACGGCGGGAAAAAGAAAAGCGGCCGGGGCTGGGCCCTGCGGGTGTTTGTGCTGGCGGTGGTGCTGTCGGCGCTGCTGAGCTTTTTCTCCACCACCGCCCTGGAGGGCACGGGATACGTTGTGGCGGCGTTGGTGCTGGCCGTGTTCATCGGCCTGGGCATCGTGTTCGACATGATCGGCGTGGCCGTTACGGCGGCGGACCCCAAGCCCTTCCACTCCATGGCCGCCCACAAGGAAAAGGGTGCCAAGGCGGCCATCCGCCTGCTGCAGAATGCCAACCAGGTGTCCTCCGTGTGCAACGACGTGGTGGGCGACATCTGCGGCATCGTCAGCGGTTCCACCGCGGCGGTGATCGTCACCCACCTGCAAAGGGACCTGAGCACCACCTCGGTGCTGATCTCCATCGGGGCCACGGCGCTGATCTCCGGCATTACCATCGGCGGCAAGGCCCTGGGCAAAACCGTGGCCATCAACCAGTGCACCAGCGTGGTATACCGGGTGGCCCGGATCATGCACGCCCTGCATCTCTCACGCTGAAATGGAGCGATATCGTTGATTTTAGACCATATGGACAGCCCCGCCGATGTGAAGGGGCTCAATGAAAATCAGGCCCGGCAGCTCTGTGCGGAGCTGCGGGATTTCCTGGTGCGGGAGGTATCCCGGACCGGCGGCCACCTGGCCTCCAATCTGGGGGTGGTGGAGCTTACCGTGGCCATCCACCGGGTGTTCGACACCTCCGTGGATCGGCTGGTGTTCGACGTGGGCCACCAGTGCTATGTCCACAAGGCCCTGACCGGGCGGCGGGAGCTGTTCGATACCCTGCGGCAGTTCGGGGGCCTGTCCGGCTTCCCCAAGCCCTGGGAGAGCGTACACGACGCGTTTATCGCCGGTCATGCCTCCAACTCCGTGTCGGTGGCCCTGGGCATGGCCCGGGCCAGGACTCTGCAGGGGAAGGACTATCATGTGCTGGCCCTGATCGGCGACGGTGCCATGGGCGGCGGTCTGAGCTTCGAGGGGCTCAACGACGCCGGAGCCAGCGGCGAGCCGCTGATCGTGATCCTCAACGACAATGGCATGTCCATTGACCCCAACGTGGGCGGCCTGTCCCGGCACCTGTCCCGGCTGCGCAGCACGCCGGAGTATTACGAGTTCAAGCGGCGCTATCGCCAGATGCTCACCGGCAGCCAGACCGGCAAGCGGGTGTACGCCATGAGCCACGATGTGAAAACGGCCCTGAAAAAATCCCTGCTGCCCGGCAGCACGGTGTTTGAAAACATGGGCTTTACCTATATGGGTCCCGTGGACGGCCACGATGTGGAGACCCTGACCCAGATGCTGGTGCTGGCCCGGGATATGCGTCGGCCGGTGCTGCTGCATGTGCACACCGTCAAGGGAAAGGGATACCCCTACGCCCAGCAGGAGCCGGGGAAATACCACGGCGTGGGCCCCTTTGATGTGGAGACCGGAAAGCCCCTGAAGCCGTCGGGGGAGAGCTTTTCCGCCGTGTTCGGCCATGAGCTGCTGGACCTGGCCCAAAAGGACGACCGGATCTGCGCCGTTACCGCCGCCATGGTGGACGGCACGGGGCTGACGGAGTTTGCCCACGCCCTGCCCCGGCGCTTTTTCGATGTGGGCATTGCCGAGGGCCACGGGGTGGCCATGTGCGCCGGTATGGCCCAGCAGGGCATGGTGCCGGTGTTTGCAGTGTATTCCAGCTTCTTGCAGCGGGGTTATGACATGCTGCTGCACGATGTGGCGCTGAATCATCTCCATGTGGTCCTGGGGGTGGACCGGGCGGGGCTGGTAGGAGCCGACGGCGAGACCCACCACGGCTGCTTCGACCCCATGTACCTGTCCCAGGTGCCGGGGATGACGGTGCTGTGTCCCGCCAGCTTTGCCGAGCTGCGGCGGATGCTGCACCGGGCGGTGGAGGAGATCGACGGCCCCGTGGCGGTGCGGTATCCTCGGGGCGGCCAGGGCCGCTACCGGGAGGACGGTGGCGACGGCGTCTTTGCCTGCCTGCGTGAGGGCGATGATGCCGCCATTCTGACCTATGGCATTCTGGTGAACCAGGCTCTGGATGCGGCGGAGCTTCTGGCGCAGAAGGGAATCCGTGTCCGGGTGGTGAAGCTGAATCAGATCTGCCCGCTGGACAGTAAGCAGGTAAAGGATGCTCTCTCCGGTACGGAGCGGCTGCTGGTGCTGGAGGACTGCATGGCCACAGGCTGCGTGGGTCAGCGCATAGCCGCTATCCTGGCCCAGGAGCGGATGGAGCCCCGCTGTCTGACGCTGAAGAATCTGGGCGGCCGGTTTGCCCCCCAGGGTACGGTGGACCAGTTATACAAAGCCTTCGGCCTGGACGCCCGGAGCGTTGCGGACAGTGTGGAGGAGATGCTGCATGAGCAATAAAACAAGACTGGACGTGCTGCTGGTGGAGCAGGGCTTGCTGGAAAGCCGCCAGAAGGCCCAGGCCGTTATCATGGCCGGCAGTGTGTTTGTTGACGGTCAGCGGGTGGACAAGCCTGGCACGGCGGTGCCCAATACTGCCGCCATCCAGGTGCGGGGCCATGCTTTGCCCTATGTCAGCCGGGGCGGCCTGAAGCTGGAGAAGGCCATGCAGACGTTTCCCCTGACCCTGGACGGCAAGGTCTGCGCCGATATCGGCGCATCCACCGGGGGCTTCACGGACTGCATGCTGCAAAACGGGGCCACAAAGGTCTACGCTGTGGATGTGGGCTACGGCCAACTGGACTGGAAGCTCCGGGGAGACCCGCGGGTGGTGTGCATGGAGCGCACCAACGCCCGCTATCTTACCCATGAGCAGATCCCAGAGGAGCTGGACTTTGCGTCGGTGGACGTGTCGTTTATCTCCCTGCGGCTGATCCTGCCGGCGCTGGACGGACTGCTGTCCCCGGAGGGAGAGGCCGTGTGCCTGGTGAAGCCCCAGTTCGAGGCGGGCCGGGAAAAGGTCGGCAAAAAAGGCGTGGTCCGGGACCCGGCGGTGCACCTGGAGGTGCTGGAGGCCTTTCTGGAGCATGCAAAGGAAAGTAACTTTACAGTGCTTGGAATTACATACTCGCCCATACGGGGACCCGAGGGAAACATTGAATATCTGGGCTATCTGCGCCACGGACAGGGGACACCCGGCGTCTTTTCCCTGCCGGAGATCGTGGAGGCGTCTCACAGCCAATTGAAGGACTGAGGTGAGCGGCATGAAACCAAAACGCGTGATACTTTGTCCCAATCCGTACCGGGACAGTGAACTGAAGGTCTGCAAGCAGTCCCGGGATATGCTGGAGAGTCTGGGGATGCAGACCTCTGTGTGCCTGCCCTTCCAGCGGGAGGGGTATGGCGAGGAGCTGGGGATCCCCATGCGGCTCTTGCAGCAGGAGATCCGGTCGGCTGACCTGCTGATCGCCTTCGGCGGCGACGGTACCATTCTGCATCTGGCCCGGACCGTGGCGCTGCACAGCGTGCCGGTGCTGGGGGTGAACCTGGGAAGTCTGGGCTTTATGTCGGAGCTGGAGGTCAACGAGCTGGACCGGCTGCGGGATCTGGCCGAGGGCCGGTTTACCGTAGAATCCCGGATGATGCTGGATGCGTCGGTGCTGCGGGAAGGACGGCAGGTGTACAGCAACATCGCCCTGAATGACGCGGTGATCTCAAAGGGGTCCATCGCCCGGGTGGTGCGGCTGGATATCTTCACGGAGGAGGGACGCCTGACCCGGGTAGGGGGCGACGGCATCATCGTGTCCACCCCTACCGGCTCCACCGGATATTCTATGGCCGCCGGAGGCCCCATTGTGGAGCCCACCGCCAAAAACCTGCTGCTGACCCCGATATGTCCCCATTCCACCCGCTCGTCCTCCTACGTGCTGTCACCGGACCATGTGATCACCGTGGAAGCTGCGGATGCCAACCGGAAATTCGTCTATCTTTCCGTAGACGGCGGCAAAGCGTTTTCTTTGAAAAACGGAGACCAGGTGCGGGTGAGCACCTCAAAATACACCACAAAGCTGGTTCGTCTCTCCAAAAAAAGCTTTTGCGAAATACTGGACAAAAAAATGGGAACGGAGGCTTCTAAAAAATGAAAAACGACCGCCAGAACCAACTCCTCCAGATCATCAGCGAGGAGATTATCGAAACCCAGGAGCAGCTGCTGGAGCGGCTCCAGGCCAAGGGGATCAAGAGTACCCAGGCCACGATTTCCCGGGACATCAAGGAGCTGCACCTGATCAAGGAGCCAGCCGGGCAGGGAAAATACCGCTATGCCGTTTCCGCCCACCGCACCAAGCTGAATTTTGCCGACAAGCTGCGCACCATTTTCCGGGAGAGCGTCCTGACGGTGGACAACGCCCAGAATATCGTGGTCATCAAGACTCTGCCGGGTCTGGCCAATGCCGCGGGATCTGCCGTGGACGGTATGGACGTGCCGTATCTGGTGGGGTCCCTGGCCGGCGACGACACGGCTCTGCTGATCATGCGGGACACGGAAAGCGCCGTGGATTTTACGGAAGAAATCAAGGAAATGCTGCGCTGACAGCCAGAAAATCGCGCAGGACAGCGGAGGGATACGCAGATGCTGCAATTGCTCCACATTGAGAATATCGCCATCATCGAGTGCGCGGACATTGCGTTCCGGCCCGGCTTCAACGCCCTGACGGGCGAAACCGGCGCCGGTAAGTCCATTGTCATCGACTCCATCAGCGCCGTGCTGGGCCAGCGGACGTCCCGGGACCTGATCCGTACCGGGGCAGATATGGCCTTTGTCAGCGCGTGCTTCACGGACATTCCGCCCCGGCTGGGGGAGGACCTGGGCATCGCCTGGGAGGGGGAGCTGCTTTTGCAGCGGGAGATCCACGGCGACGGCAAGAATGTCTGCCGGGTCAACGGACGCCCCGTCACCGTTACCCAGCTCCGCACCCTGGGCAGCCGCCTGCTGAATATCCACGGCCAGCACGATGGCCAGCAACTGCTGGACGAGGAGCAGCACCTGCTGTATCTGGACAGCTTTGGCCGGACGGAGCAGCTGTTGGCGGAGTATCGTGAAAAATACCAGGCCATGGCCGCCCTGCGGCGGCAGATGCAGGCCCTGGAAATGGACGAGGCGGAGAAGGCCCGGCGGGTGGATACCCTGACCTATCAGCTCCAGGAGCTGGAGCGAGCCAAGCTGCGCCCCGGCGAGGAGGAGGAGCTGCAAAGCCGCCGGACCCTGCTGCACAACGCGGAGAAGTTCATCTCCGCCGTGTCCGGGGCGGACTTCTGCCTCAACGGTGACGACGGCAGCGACGGTGCCGCCAACCTGGTGCGCCAGGCCCAGGGGGCCCTGGCCCCGGTGCGGGGTCTGGACCCGGAGCTGGGGGAGCTGTATGACCGGCTGGAGGCCGCCTACAGCGAGATTTACGACCTGGCGGACACCATCCGGGACAAGCGGGAGGATTTCGACTTCTCTCCCAAGGAGCTGGACCGGGTGGAGGGACGGCTGGACCAGCTGTACCGCCTGAAAAAGAAATACGGCCCCACGGTGGAGGAGATGCTGGAGTACCAAGCCCGCTGCCGCCGGGAGCTGGACCAGATCCAGGACGCCGGAGACACGCTGCTGCACCTGGAAAAGCAGCTGAAGAAGGCAGAAAAGGCCGCCCGTCAGGCGGCGGAGAGCCTGTCCCAGGCCCGGCACGAGGCTGCTGGACGGCTGGAGGAGCAGATCCTCACGGAGCTGCGGCAGCTGGACATGGGCAAGATTCGCTTCGCCATCTGCTTTACGGAGCAGGCCCTGGCGGAAAACGGCATGGACCAGGTACGCTTCCTGATGTCCGCCAACGTGGGCGAGGAGCTGCGCCCCATCCACAAGATCGCCTCCGGCGGCGAGCTGGCCCGCATCATGCTGGCCATGAAAAACGTCCTGTCGGAGCAGGATCAGGTGGGCACCATGGTGTTCGACGAGGTGGACACCGGCGTGTCCGGCCGGGCCGCCCAGAAGGTGGCCGAGAAAATGGCCCGCATCAGCCGCACCAAGCAGGTGCTGTGCGTGACCCATCTGCCCCAGCTGGCCGCCATGGCCGACACCCACTTCTCCGTGGAAAAGGGGGAGCAGGGGGGACGTACCTTCACCCGGGTGGTGCAGCTGGACCGTGCCCGGCGCCAGCAGGAGCTGGCCCGTCTCACCGGCGGGGCCTCCATCTCCGCCACCATGCTGGAGGGAGCCGGGGAGCTGCTGGACCAGGCGGAAAAATTCAAGAAAACCTTGGCCTGACCCGTTGACAACCGGGGACGGACACGCTATAATGTGCCTAACTTCATATGCAACAGCGATGAAGGGAAGAAGTATCCGGCCAGTCTGCCTGCAAAGAGAACCCCCGTTTGGTGAAAGGGGGAGAGGCGGCGGCGGGAGAATACATCCCGGAGCAGCCTTCTGAACGGCTCGATGCCTATTAGGTATGTGTCGGGTTCGCCCGTTACAGCGATAGGGTGTTGCTGCACCCGATGAGGCCGCACGCCGCGAGGCGGCGGCGAAGCTGAGGTGGTACCGCGATTTTTGTCGCCCTCTGTCAATCTGACAGGGGGCGTTTTTTTGCCCCCTGTACGCCCAAAATATCGGAAAGGAATCAGAACAACATGGGAATTTATGAAGAACTGGTGGCCCGGGGACTGATCGCCCAGGTCACCAACGAGGATGAGATCCGCGAGATGATCAACAACGGCAAGGCCACGTTCTATATCGGCTTTGACTGCACGGCGGACTCCCTGACGGCGGGCCATTTCATGGCCCTGACCCTGATGAAGCGCCTGCAGATGGCGGGCAACAAGCCCATCGCCCTCATCGGCGGCGGCACCACCATGATCGGTGACCCCTCCGGCCGCACCGATATGCGGAAGATGCTCACCAAGGAGGATATCGACCACAACGCCGAGTGCTTCAAGCGCCAGATGGAGCGCTTTATCGAGTTCGGTGAGGGAAAGGCCGTCATGCTCAACAACCCCTCAAACCCGACTGGTATGTTCTACACCAGACCCGAGCTCGAAGCCCTGGCCGAAGTCTGCGTCAGGCATGACCTCTACATACTCGCGGACGAGATATACTACAAACTCCTCTACGACGGGCTGGAGTTCACCAGCTTCGCCGCGCTAGGCGACGAGGCGAAGGAGCGGACCATCATAATAAACGGCGTGTCAAAGTCCTACGCCATGACAGGCTGGCGCATAGGCTATGCCGCGTCGAACAAACAGCTGGCAAAGGTCATGTCGAATTACCTGAGCCATTCCACAGGCGCACCTTCGACTATCAGCCAGTGGGCAGCGGTAGAGGCTCTGAACGGCCCTCAGGAGGGCATTGAGGCCATGCGCAAAATCTTTGAGGAGCGCAGGAACTACCTCGTTTCGCGCCTGAACAGCATCGACGGCGTGAGCTGCATCACGCCCAACGGCGCGTTCTACGTCATGATGAACATTGAAAAGCTCATCGGCCGCACGCTTGGCGGCAGGCTCATCGAAAACGATGACGACTTCGGCGTGGCATTCCTGGAAAAGGGACTTGTGGCCGTCGTGCCTTGCTCCGGCTTCGGCATAAAGAACTTTGTCCGCTGGACATATGCAACTTCCATGGAGAACATCAAGGAAGGACTCGACAGGCTCGAAAAGTTCCTGGCTGAGTAGTTAAAACAGCCCGTCCCGCATAGAGTGTGAGGGAGGGGTGATCAGTTTGGCTATATCGGTAAGGTTAAGAGACCTGCTGCCGCTGCTTGTGGCGCTCATACTTGTCGTACTCTGCTTCACGCTCCCGCCTTTTTATGAGGATGGCGAGGCGGAGCCTGTCACGGCTGGTGCGGAGCCTGCACGTGTTCTCATCATAGACGCGGGCCACGGTGGGGAGGACGGCGGGGCGACGACGGCGGAGGGCGTTCCGGAAAGCGGCATAAACCTTGCTATCGCCTGCAAGCTCGAGGCGCTGGCCGGGCTCTTAGGCGTGGAGACCGTCATGACCCGCGAAAGCCAGGATATCAGCTATCCCGAAAGCGCCGCGACCACGGCCCAGCGCAAGCAGTCCGACCAGAAAGCGCGGATAGAGCTGATAAATGCGCAGGAAAATGCCGTGCTCATCAGCATCCACCAGAACTATTACCCGGATGCGCGCCCCTCCGGCTGCCAGGTGCTCTACGGCAAGCCGGAGGGCAGCCGGGAGCTGGGCGAGCTCACGCACAAAAACATGACGGAGGCGCTCTGCCCCTCGAGCCGCCGCGTAGCTGCGCCCATTTCTGAGGATATTTACCTCATGCGCGCGGCGAAATGTACGTCCATACTGGTCGAGTGCGGCTTTTTGTCAAACCGCAACGAGGCGGCGCTGCTGCTGACCGACGACTATCAGCTCAAAATATCCGCCCTGCTTTTGGCATCTTACCTGCAATATGAGGCAGGGCAAAGCGGAATGGTGTTATGAAACAAAAGACGGTTTTTTACTGCACAGAGTGCGGCAACGAGACGGCGAAGTGGGCCGGCAGATGCCCTGCCTGCGGCGCATGGAACACGTTGACAGAGGCCCCGGCACAGACAAAGTCCGGCAAGGCTGCGACGGCAGCTGCCAAGCGGCCCGGCGGCAGCCCCAAGCTGCTCTCGGAGCTGGATACACAGGAGGAAATAAGGTTTACCACCGGCGTCGGAGAGCTGGACCGCGTGCTCGGCGGCGGAGCCGTACGCGGTTCCGTGGTGCTGGTTGGCGGCGCACCCGGCGTGGGCAAGTCCACGCTGCTTTTGCAGCTCTGCGGCCTCGTCGGGGGCTCGGAGCGCGTGCTCTATGTCACCGGCGAGGAGAGTAGGCGCCAACTCAAGATGCGCGCACAGCGCCTTGGTGTGTCCCAGGGCGAGATCTATGTCCTGGCCGAGACGCAGCTCTCTGAGATCGAGGCGCAGATAGAGTCCGTGCAGCCCACTGTGGTGATCGTAGATTCCATCCAGACCATGTTCGACGCCGAGATTGCGGCCGCACCCGGCAGCGTCAGCCAGGTGCGCGAGTGTACGATGTCCATAATGCGCCTGGCCAAGGCCGACGGTTTTACTGCTTTCGTCGTCGGGCATATCAATAAGGAGGGCAGCATCGCAGGTCCGAAGGTGCTGGAGCACATGGTGGACTGCGTGCTGTACTTTGAGGGCGAGCAGAGCATGAGCTACCGCATTCTCCGTGCCGCGAAGAACCGCTTCGGCTCGACAAATGAGATCGGAGTTTTCGAAATGGCCGATAACGGCCTGCGTGAGGTGCCGAATCCCTCGGAGACCATGCTTTCGGGCCGCCCGTTGGACACGCCCGGAACCTGCGTGACCTGTGTCATGGAGGGGACGAGGCCCATACTGGCAGAGATACAGGCGCTCGTGGCCCAGTCGGGCTACGGCAACTCCCGACGCAACTCGAACGGCATAGACTATAACCGTGCAATGCTTTTGCTTGCCGTGCTCGAAAAGCGCGGCGGCATGAGCGTCGCGGGCTGCGACGCATATATAAACGTCGTCGGCGGTCTGCAGTTGGACGAGACCGCGGCAGACCTGGCCACGCTCCTGGCCGTTGCCTCTAGCTGGAAGGATGTCGCCATCAGCTCCGACCTCGCCGCTGTGGGCGAAGTCGGTCTCTCGGGTGAGGTGCGTTCCGTCAATCAGTTGGGCCATCGACTTTCGGAGATATCTCGCCTAGGCTTCCGGCGCTGTATCATTCCCGCGCACGTCAAGGGCGAGGTTCCCAAGCCAAAGGGCCTGGAGCTGATAAGCGTCAAGAACGTCCGCGAGGCAATCGCGGCTGCGCTGGGATGAGCGCCCGGTACATAAAAACGCCCCACCTTCCTGAAGGGAAAGTGGGGCTGTGCGCATTGGGCGCTAAATACCGTGACTTGTTGGAAAAACCGCTTGTCAAACGGGGAATTAGCGCGCTGTGGCTGCCGGATAACCCGAACGTGGACCCTCGCCTGGCAGGACATGCCGACCTCATGCTATTGCACCTTGGAGGAGCTCGCGTAGTTACTACTTGTTCTCAGCTTTCTGACCTTGGTATGGATGTAACATATACTTCCAGGCAGGGGAGGGAATATCCTCAAGATATTGTGCTTTGTGCCTGCGTCGTTGGCACATATTGTATACACAACTTCAGATTTTCTGATCCGGCTATAAGCGGCTTCGAGCGCATTGACGTACGTCAGGGCTATGCAAAATGCAGTGTTTGCGTCGTTGATGACAAGAGCATTATAACATCGGACACGGGCATAGCCAGGGCGGCGTCTAGTCACGGTCTAGATGTGCTGGAGATAGAACCGGGTCATATTTTATTGCCTGGCTTTGACACGGGTTTCATAGGCGGAGCGACATTCAAACTATCGGCACACGAGCTTGCTTTTACCGGAGAGCTCGACGGTCATCCAGACAGACCGGCAATAGAGGCTTTTCTTGAGGCCCGGGGCGTTGAGCCGGTATATTTGACAACTCAGCCCGCATTTGACATAGGCTCTGCGGTTCCGCTCACAGAGACTGTGTGAAAGGTCCGGGAGGGACATTCAGGCCCTTCCCGGCGTTTTAAAGTCCCCCTAATTAAACAAAATTTTTATTTTGTTTAATTTTGTGTGGATTTGATGTTTACATTTGGCTCCCCTTGCCTTACAATAGAACGGCTGGAGGTGAATCGGTTTGGATTATCGCAGCGAAGCGCCGGCAGTGCTTAGAGATTTCCTGTCTTACCACGAGACCATCAAAGGCCACTCCAGGGCAACGGTCGACGAGTATTTTCTTGACCTGAGAAATTTCTTCCGCTACCTTAAAATCGAACGCGGACTTGTGCCGCGCAACACTGAGCTTGACGAGATCTCGATCATGGACATTGACCTAGCATTTATAGGCTCAGTCACGCTTAACGAAGTATACGACTACATGGCCTTTCTCTCACGTGACAAGGTCAAGAACGAGCGAAGCCGTGAGCCTGAGTACGGTCTTATGGCATCTTCTAGAGCCAGAAAAATCGCCACTATTCGCAGTTTTTACAAATATCTTACGGTTAAAACCAAACAGCTTGAGACAAACCCTGTCGAGGGCCTGGACACGCCCAAGACCACAAAGTCCCTTCCCCGCTATCTTACTCTGGAGGAATCGCGCAAGCTTCTGGATGCAGTGGACGGCGTCAACCGTGAGCGGGACTACTGCATCATCTGTCTGTTTTTAAACTGCGGACTGCGCATTTCCGAAATCGTTGGATTGAATGTCGGCGACATCAGGCCGGACAACCTTCGCATACTTGGCAAGGGAAACAAAGAGCGCATCGTGTATCTGAACGAAGCCTGTATTGCTGCCATTGAGGCGTACAGGCCGGTTCGTTCAAAGATGGTGGACAGTTCAGAGCGCGCCTTTTTTGTGTCGAATAGGCGTCACAGGATGGACAGGCAAACCGTTCATGCAATGGTAAAGCGCACCCTGCTCAAGGCTGGGCTGGACCCGGAGAAGTATTCATCTCACAAGCTGAGGCACACTGCGGCTACGCTTATGCTGCAAAACGGCGTGGATGTGCGCACGGTACAGGAGGTTCTGGGCCACGAGCACCTGAATA
>ERZ857984.854-NODE-854-length-31062-cov-4.560261_pt1 | contig 31062 bp, 47 predicted proteins | sample MGYA00519914_ERZ857984 | MGnify/ENA primary metagenome ERZ857984 (study PRJEB31778, sample SAMEA3449417) | human gut metagenome | biome: human gut; feature: human-associated habitat; material: faeces | place: United Kingdom | collected 2010/2012 ... | reverse complement strand
GCTCTTGAATTTTTTGCGTTTCGGTGTAACATATCATTGACAAACCAACATTTTTGACGCGGCGGCAGATGGCGCAGAGACGGCTTTGATGAAAAAACCAAAGAGAGGCGTATAATGAAGCGGACGGAATGGGCGCTTTATGTATTCCGATGCGCCGTTCGGAATATGTATTTCCGTATCTGCCCGCAGGGCGATTATGGGAAGCACTTGTTTCCGTTCTTGTGTTGCAGGCGGTGCGCTTTCCTTCAACTCCGTTTTTGCAAGGGCGTGATTCGGGTTGCAAGGGTGTAAACGGTAATGCTTTTTACGTAAAATACAGAGCTCTATAAATGCTGAAAGGAATTGTTTTCGTATGAACGTTGCAGGAAAGAAATTTTATGTCAGTGTCGATCTTGAGGGCATGGCCTGCGTGGTCGGAAATTACGGGCAGGGTCTGGGTGACGGAAAAAACTATGCCTTTGCCTGCGCACAGGGAAGCCGCGAGGCCGCCGCTGCCGCCGGCGCGCTGCTTGACTGCGGTGCTGCGGGCGTCACGGTCTGGGACTGCCACGGCACCGGCGTCAACCTCGATTATAACCTGTTTGACAAGCGCTGCGAATTTATGCTCGGCGCGGGAAGCCGTCTGCGTTTCCCGGGGATTGAAGAAGGGTATGCCGGTGTGCTTTTTCTCGGCTATCACGCGTATGATGCGCCGGCCGCTACACTTGCGCACGTGTATTCCTCCACGACCTTTCAGGGCCAGTGGATCGACGGCAAACCGGTCGGAGAGCTTCAAATCGACGCGGCTGTCGCCGGGAAGCACGGTGTGCCGGTGCTGTTTGCCGCCGGCGACGACGTCTGCATTTCACAGGCCAAGGGAACCTTTCCGTGGGCGGAGACGGTCGTGACCAAAAAGGCGCTGGCTTGGAATAGCTGTATCAGCAAGCATCCGCAGACCGCCTGCGACGAAATTTACGAAGGGGTGAAGGCTGCCTGCGCCCGTTTGTCGGAGATGCGGCCTTTCACGATTCCCGAGCCGTTTTCGTACGAGATCCGTTATAAGCGCATCGAATATGCGCAGGGATGCTCTTATCGCTTCCCCGACGGCACGCTTTTCGAGCGGACCGATGCGTATACCCGCCGCGGGACGCTCGCACGGATTGAGCAGATTTTTGAAGCATAAAAAGGAGGGCTTTCATTGGATGCGTCTGTGGAATCGGTCATACACAGCCGTGCGCAGCGTCGTGCGATGCGTCGTGATTTGCAGCGGTATATACGTGTTGTGCGCAGCTTTGACTTTTCCGGCGTTGCGGAAAACAGCCCGGTTGAAATCACCGAGGGCTATGTCGTAAGCGATAAAGAGACCGACGAGGTATTCGTATGCTTCGAGCTGCTCTGTGTAGCTGCGCGTCCGCTGCGGTCGCTGACGATTCGTCTGCACCTGTACGACCGCCAGAATGTTCCCTACGAAAAGCTGACCTTTCGTTACTCCGCAGCCGACGGTACGCTCGGTCTCCGTTCGGGTCTGGGCAAAAAGCGGTCCTGCCGCCGTGCTGAGCCGGTTCTGATCCGGCCGGGCGAAGCATTCGGCCGCGCGTCATATATCCGGCTTCCCGCCCGCTATTTCAAGCGGCTGACGCTGGAGTTGGTTTCGGTCGTCTATGCAGGCGGGACCGAGGAAGCACTCGGCATTGTCGTCTCGGGCGGCGCGCAGCGGCTGAGCGAGACGGATATTTACACCCGCCGTGCGTTCGAGAATAAGAATGTGTTCCGCGCGGCGGAAGAACAATTCCCCTCTCTCTATGTCCCCGAGGCGGGCGAGCATTCGTGGCTCTGCTGCTGCGGCCAGAAAAACCTGACGTCCGACGCCGTTTGTACCCGATGCTCGCGTGAGCGCGACTGGGTTCTGGCCAATTTGAACGGGCAGTCGCTTGCACAGGAACGCGAGAAGGAGATTGCGGAGGAAGCCGGCACGCTGCGCAAGAACGCTTATCGTCAGAATCGCTTTCTGGAAACCGAGGAAGAACGCGAACAAAAGGCCGAGGCGTTCGAGAAAGCGGTGGCCGCCATTGCCGAACGCGAACGGCAGGCGGAAAAACGCAAATGGCGCATCCTTGTCTATGTTCTTGTCCTTGTCGGTCTTGCCGCGCTGTTTGCATTCATCGCGCGGCTGTACGACGTATTCGGCTGAAACAAGGGGGAGTATGGTTATCTGCGGCAGAGCGTAACGCTCTGCCGCTTTTTGCGGTCTTCCGCTATCGATTTGGAGCGAAATCCGGCAGTTCCGTTTTGAAATGCCGGAAATGGCCGCGGTCTGCAATGGGAAACAGGGGGAAAACGCCGTATTCCATCTGTGCTTTCCGCAGCAGCCGGCCGAGCGTTTTGCTTCGGTTGTCGTTCATGCAGAAAAGCCGTCCCCCGCCTTGTGTGTGCGGGGGACGGCTTGTTGTTCTGCTTTGCGCTTCGGCTTGTTTTTGCTTGCGCTCAATACATCCGGCCGGTATTTGCAGCGCATAAGCCGAACAGACCCGAAAGCGACCTTTTCCGACGCGGATTCCGCCACGCTTCTCAAGCCAAGAAGCGATTCGTTCTTCCACTGCCTGCGGACTTCGCTTTCACTGCACAAATCCAAAGGAAAAAAGGAAAGAACATTTCCCGTTTCTTTGCCTTTTGCTCGCGTGTTTACGAAAAAGAGCTTCACAGCAGCGTTATTTGTCCGCTGTCTCTCCTCTGTCCGGCGCGTAGATGCGGGATTTTACGCATGTGCCGCAAAATTCGCATGTACCGTCCACGACAGACGCGTAAAGTCCGTTTTTGTTTTTTTTGAAAAGTAAATGTCAAATGTGTTCGCAATTGCCGCACGCGCCGCATTTTGCACATACGCCGGAACAGACGAAATCAGCCACGTTTTTCATCCGGGAACTGCGCCTTCAGGAATGCGGTGTAAACGGCCTTCTTCGCATCCAGCTCCCGTTCGTCCTTTCCCTTGGCGAGAATGTAGACCTTGATTTTCGGCTCAGTGCCCGACGGGCGGACGATGACGTTCGTCTCATCCTCCAACTCGAAATAGAGCACGTCGCTTTGCGGCAGATCGGTCATGCCCGTTGTGCCATCGGTCAGATTGAATACCGTTTTGCGAAGATAGTCGCGCACGCGTATGACCTTGCAGTCTGCGATGCTGTCGAACGGCGCGCCGCGCAGCCCTGCCATCCGCTTATTCATTTCAGCCATCGGGTCGATGCCGCCGACCTGGATATTCAGCACCGTCTCGCCGTAATAGCCGTATTCCTTGTACAGCGCATGGATCGCGCCGTACAGCGTCGTTCCGATCGACTTGTAATAGGCCGCCATCTCTGCGATCAGCAGCGAGCCGGCGACCGCGTCCTTGTCCCGCACGTAGCCGGCGGAGAGGAAGCCGTAGCTTTCCTCGTAGCCGAACAGGAAGGTGTACTGTTTGGTTTTTTCGTATTCCGCAATCTTCTCGCCGATGTATTTGAAGCCGGTCAGGACGTTGATCGGCGTCACGCCGTTCTTTTTACAAATCGCCGTAAACAGCTCGCTGGATACAATCGATTTGACTGCGCATGCGTTCTCTGGCAGCGTCCCCTTGCGGCGGCGGGCCTGAATGATATAATCGACCAGCAGTGCGCCCAGTTCGTTTCCCGACAGCGGCACAAACAGCCCGTTGGCGTCTTTGACCACAACGCCCACGCGGTCTGCATCGGGGTCTGTCCCGATGATGAGGTCGCAGTCGGTACCGTCGCGCAGGACGAGATCAATGGCCTCGGCAAAGCAGGCTTTATTCTCGGGATTGGGAACGGCGACGGTGGGGAAGTCCCCGTCGGGCTTGCGCTGACTTTCGACCACGCGCAGATTGGTCACGCCCGCGCGTTTGAGCACCTCCGGCACCAGACGATATCCCGTCCCATGCAGCGGGGTGTAGACGATGCCCACCGCGTTGCCGTATTGTTCGAGGATCTCAGGGTCCGTCCGGCAGTCGAGCACGGCGCGCAGGAACGCTTCGTCCATTTTCTCGCCGATGCGCACGATCAGTCCCTTGTCGCAGCCGTCGGAAAAATCCATCCGGCGCACGCCGGTAAAGATATCGATGCGCTCCATTTCACGGCTGACCTCGTCGGCATGGTCGGGCGGAAGCTGCGCGCCGTCCTCCCAATAGACCTTGTAGCCGTTGTATTCCTTCGGGTTGTGCGAAGCGGTGATGTTGATGCCCGCGATGCAGCCGAGCTGCAAAATCGCAAAGGACAGACAGGGAGTAGGGTGCAGGCTTTCGTATATATATACCTTCACGCCGTTGCCGGCAAGCACCTCCGCCGCCGTTTCGGCAAAACGCATCGAGTTATTGCGGCTGTCGTAGGCGATGGCCACGCCGCGCGCCTGTTCGCCGCAGCGGCAGATGAGGTTGGCCAGTGCCTGCGTCGTCTGCGCAACGGTGTATACGTTCATTCTCGAAATGCCCGCCGCCATGATGCTGCGCAGCCCTGCCGTGCCGAACTGCATCGGTTTAGCAAAACGCGCTTCGATTTCCTCTTCGTTTCCCGAAATGGATTCCAGCTCGCGCCGGGTTTCTGGGTCAAGGCCCCCGTAAGAAAGCCAGTATTCATAGTTTTTGTTCATTCCTGCTCGTCTCCTTTCAACGCCGCTTCCAATGCGGCGGCAAATTGGTCGGGGCAGGAGGTTGGCTTGAAGCCGCAGCGCACGCCCTTCAGACGTGAAATGATTTCTTCGGCAAGCATGCCCTCGCTCAGTGCCGCTACGCCCTTGAGGTTGCCGTTGCAGCCGCCTACAAACGATACGTCATGCACACGTCCCTCGCCGTCAAGCTCGAAGCTGACGGTGCGGGAACAAACGCCGTTCATTTTCATTGTTCTTTTCACCGGTGATCGTTCCTTTCGGTGGGTTCCGGCATTTCGGTATAAGCCGAAATCCCCTTCATTCTATATTATAGCATACTTTTTCCGCAAATCAAGCGGGAAATGAATCTTCGTGCAAAAATTCTCGCGGTTTGACGTTAAAAAATAGAGGAACGTCTTCATTTACAAAATGTTTACAATTGCAGGGCGAAAATTTGGTGAAAAAGGTTGACAGAGCCTTGCGGTTGTGTTATACTTGCGATTGCTTGGTATGCGATGAAGCGGGAGATTGCTGTCCAAAAACAGGTAACTTCCGCAGAGTATGTCCGACAATCGGGCGACGGTTTGAGCATTTTTTAAGGGGCGTTCGCGGAACGCCCGGACGGGTGTTCGGATACCGTGCCTCAGCCAAATGCAAAATTTAAGGAGGCAAAAGCAAGTCATGGCAACAAAAGAGAGAATCAGAATCAGACTGAAGGCTTACGACCACACGCTCATCGATCAGGCGGCCGAAAAGATCGTGGAGACGGCCAAGCGCAACGGTGCGGCGGTTTCCGGGCCTATCCCGCTGCCGACCGACCGCGAGATCATCACGATCCTGCGCGCGGTGCATAAGTATAAGGATTCGCGTGAGCAGTTCGAGCTGCGCACCCACAAGCGTCTGATCGACATCATCAAGCCGTCGCAGAAAGCCGTTGAGGCCCTGATGGGTATGGAACTTCCCGCCGGCGTGGATATCGAGATCAAGCTCTGAAGCTTTGTTGACTAAAAGGTCATGTTAGCGCTGCAAAAAAGCCGCGCCAACCAATAACCTTAAGGAGGATAAACGGAAAATGAAAAAAGGCATCATCGGCAAAAAGATCGGAATGACCCAGCTTTTTGATGAAAAGGGCAACGTTATACCGGTAACGGTCATCAGCGCGGGTCCCTGCGTTGTGGTCGCCAAGAAAACGGCGGACAAGGAGGGCTATGACTCCGTCCAGCTCGGATATCAGGACATAGCGGAGAGAAAGCTGACGAAGCCCGCGAAGGGCACCTTCAAAAAGGCCGGCGTTTCCTATAAAAAGTATCTCAAGGAGTTCCGCCTCGACGGCGCCGCGGAAATGAACGTGGGTGACACCGTTACCGCAGACACGTTTGAAGTCGGCGAGAAGGTCGACGTTACGGGTATCACCAAGGGCCGCGGCTATTCGGGCGTCATCAAGAGATGGGGCGCACACCGGCTGAGAATGACCCACGGCACCGGCCCGGTTCACCGTCAGGTTGGCTCGATGGGCGCAAACAGCACGCCGTCGAGAGTATTCAAAAACAAAAAAATGGCTGGTCAGTACGGCAATGAAAAGGTGACGGTTCTGAATCTTGAGGTCGTCAAGATCGACGCCGACAACAACCTGATTGCAGTCAAGGGCGCGGTCCCCGGCTCGCGGGGCGGAATCGTTTGTGTCCGCAACACGGTGAAATAGGCTGAAGGGAGGAAACAAAAATGCCAGTAATTGATGTTTACAATATGGAGGGCAAAACCTGCGGCACGATCGATCTGAACGAGAAGATCTTCGGCGCACCGGTCAATGTTCCCGTTATGCATTCGGTGGTCAGAGCATATCTGCTCAACCAGAGACAGGGCACACAGTCCACCCTGACGCGCAGTGAGGTCGCCGGCGGCGGCCGCAAGCCGTGGAGACAGAAGGGCACCGGCCGCGCCAGACAGGGTTCGACCCGTGCGCCGCAGTGGACGAAAGGCGGTATCGCGCTTGGCCCCAAGCCCAGGAGCTACCGGGTTTCCGTGAACAAGAAGGAAAAGCGGATCGCCATGCTCGGCGCGCTTTCTTCGAAGGTTTCCTCGGGCGAACTGATTGTCCTGGACAATATCGCGCTCGAAGAGTTCAAGACCAAGAAGATCGTTGCGATGCTTGCCGCGCTCGGTGCGAACGGCAAACCGATGATCGTCACCGAAAAACCGGATCAGAAGGTGGTCAAATCCGCCGCCAATATCCCCGGCGTCGCCACGGCTCCCGTCAATGCGATGAGTGTGTATGACATCCTCAAGCACGACAAGCTCATTCTGACCAAGGCTGCGGTCGCGTCTCTCGAGGAGGTTTACGGAGAATGAAAACAGCATACGACATCATCCTCAAGCCGGTTATCACCGAGGCTTCCATTGAGGATATGCAGAATAAGAAGTATACGTTCCGCGTCGCCAGAGACGCCAATAAGATTGAGATCAAGAACGCGGTCGAGGAGATCTTCAAGGTCGAGGTCGACAAGGTGACGACGATCAACATGAAAAGCAAGCCGAAGAGACTCGGCCGTTCCGAGGGAAGCACGAGTGCGTGGAAAAAGGCCATCGTGAAGCTGTCGGAAGGCTCCAAGACCATCGAGTTCTTCGACAGCCTGATGTAAAGCGGAAGGAGTCAGACAATGGCAACGAAGACATATAAACCGACAACTCCGTCGAGAAGGAATATGGTGACGCCCTCCTTCAGCGAAATCACGAAAAAGAAGCCTGAAAAGAGCCTCGTCACCGTTTTGAAGAAGAATGCGGGCCGCAACAACACCGGCCGCATCACCGTTCGCCATCATGGCGGCGGCAACCGTCAGAAGTACAGAATCATCGACTTCAAGCGGAATTCTGAGGCGATCAACAAGGTTGTCGCCATCGAATACGATCCCAACCGCACTGCCTATATTGCTCTTCTGCAGGATGAAAGCGGGAAGAAGAGCTATATTGTCGCTCCCGACGGACTGTCGGTCGGCGATACACTGTATGCGGGCGAACACGCCGATATCAAGACCGGCAACGTCCTGCCCATCGGCGCCATTCCCGTGGGCACCTTTATCCATGCCATCGAGCTGTATCCCGGCAGAGGTGCGCAGCTTGTTCGTTCCGCCGGCGCCGCAGCGCAGCTGATGGCCAAGGAGAACGGTATGGCGCAGATCCGCCTTCCCTCGGGCGAGGTCCGGCTCGTACGTCTCGACTGCAAGGCCACCATCGGTCAGGTCGGCAACCTCGAGCATGAGAACATCAAGCTCGGCAAGGCCGGCAAGACCCGCCACCTCGGTATCCGTCCGACGGTCCGCGGCTCGGTTATGAACCCTGTCGATCACCCGCACGGCGGCGGCGAAGGCCGTTCGCCGATCGGCAGACCTTCCCCGGTTACCCCGTGGGGCAAGCCTACTCTCGGCTATAAGACGAGAAACAAGAAGGCGCGCACCGACAAGTTCATTGTCAAGCGCAGAAATGACAAATAAGTCGGTGAAGGAGGATATTAGACAGTGAGCAGAAGCGTGAAAAAGGGCCCTTATGTAGAGGCCAAGCTGTATAACCGTGTTTGCGATATGAACGCCAAGGGCGAGAAGAGAGTTCTCAAAACCTGGTCGCGTTCTTCCACAATATTCCCCGAGTTCGTCGGACATACGATCGCCGTGCACGACGGCCGGAAGCATATTCCGGTCTATGTTGTGGAGGATATGGTCGGGCATAAGCTCGGTGAGTTTGCGCCTACGCGGACGTTCCGCGGCCATTCCGGCTCGAAAACGTCCAACACGTCGAAGTAATGTCGGATTGAAAGGAGGCAGAAACTGTGGAAGCAAAGGTGGCAAAGGCGCATCTCAAGCAGTTGCGCATGACCCCCAGAAAGGTCAAGATTGTGCTTGATCTGATTCGCAATAAGAATGTCGCGGAAGCCGCGGCGATTCTCAAGACGACCAACAAACTCGCTTGCGAAAGCGTGGAAAAGCTCCTCAAATCGGCAGTGGCAAACGCGGAAACGAACCACGGCATGGACGTTGAAAAGCTCTATGTCGCGGAGTGCTTCGTGACGCCCGGTAAGCTCAAGGGTATGAAACGAGTGATGCCGCGCGCGAGAGGAAGTGCCTTCCGCATTGTGAAGAGAACCTCGCACGTGACCGTTGTGCTGAAGGAAAGAGATTAGGAGGAAGCGAAGTTATGGGTCAAAAGGTTAATCCGCACGGTCTGCGTGTGGGCGTTATAAAAGACTGGGATTCCCGCTGGTTCGTGAAGGACGAAGTATTCGGCGATACGCTCGTTTCTGACTACAAGCTCAGAAGGTTCCTGAAGGAAAAGCTTAAGCAGGCCGGTGTCCCCCAGATTGAAATTGAAAGAGACAATGCGAAGATTCGTGTGATCATTCATTGCGCGAAGCCCGGTATCATCATCGGCAAGGGCGGTACCGAGATCGAAAAGCTCCGTAAGGAGATCGAAGCCTTCGCCGGCAAGCCTGCCAGCGTCAACGTGATTGAGATCAAGCAGCCCGACCTCAATGCGCAGCTTGTCGCGGAAAACATTTCCGCGCAGTTGGAGAAGCGCATCGCATTCCGCCGCGCAATGAAGCAGGCTATCGGCAGAGCCATCAAGCTCAACGCCAAGGGCATCAAAATTATGGTTTCCGGCCGCCTCGGCGGCGCTGAAATTGCCAGAAGCGAGCATTACCACGAGGGCACTATCCCGCTCCAGACCCTCAGAGCCGATATCGATTACGGCTTTTACGAGGCGAATACGACCTACGGCAAGATCGGCGTCAAGGTCTGGATTTATAAGGGCGAGGTCCTTCCTGAGGTCAAGCGCACCTCTTCGGACCAAGGAGGAAGACGAAATGTTAATGCCTAAGAGAGTCAAATACAGAAGAGTACAGCGGGGCCGCCTCAAGGGTACGGCGACGCGCGGCAACAAGATTACGAACGGTCAGTTCGGCCTTGTCGCTACGGAGCCCGCATGGATCACCAGCAATCAGATCGAAGCCGCCCGTGTCGCTATGACGCGTTATATCAAAAGAGGTGGTCAGGTCTGGATCAAGATATTCCCCGATAAGCCGATCACCGAAAAGCCCGCCGAAACGCGCATGGGCTCCGGCAAAGGCAGCCCCGAGTATTGGGTAGCAGTGGTCAAGCCCGGAAGAGTTATGTTTGAAATGGACGGCATCACCGAGGAGGTCGCGCGCGAGGCAATGCGTCTGGCTTCCCATAAGCTTCCGATCAAGTGTAAGTTCGCAACCAAGGCTGACCTCGAAAAATAGGAGGTAACTAATGAACATCAAAGATATCAAGCAGATGGCGCCCTCCGAGCTTACCAAGACTTTGAGGGAGCAGAAGGAAGAGCTTTTTAACCTTAGATTTCAGCATTCCATCAACCAGCTCGATAACCCGATGAAAATCGTGGAAACCAAAAAAACCATTGCCCGCATCCTGACGGTTCTTCGTGAAAAAGAACTCAGCGGCAAGGCGTAAGCGAAAGGAGTAGGTTGAGATGAATACGGATAGAGCGCTCAGAAAATCCAGAGTCGGCAAGGTCGTTTCCAATAAAATGGACAAGACGATCGTCGTCGCGATCGAAGGCAGCAAAAAGCATCCTCTGTATAAAAAGATCATCAAGCACACCGTTAAGTTCAAGGCGCACGACGAGAAGAACGAGTGCAATGTCGGCGATAAGGTGCTGATTATGGAGACACGCCCCATTTCCAAGGATAAGAACTGGCGGCTGGTCGAGATCATCGAGCGCGCCAAGTAAGCCGGTATAAGGAGGACACAAAATGATACAGCAGCAATCCTATATGAAGGTTGCCGATAATACGGGCGCGAAGGAGCTGATGTGCATCCGCGTGCTCGGCGGCACTGGCAGGCGCTATGCGGAGATTGGCGATGTTGTCGTCTGCTCTGTGAAAAAGGCCTCCCCCGGCGGCGTCGTTAAGAAGGGTGAGGTGGTCAAGGCCGTCATTGTGCGCACGGTGAAAGGTCACCGCAGACCGGATGGCTCGTATATCCGATTCGACGACAACGCGGCCGTCCTGATCAAAGAAGACAAAAACCCCAGAGGTACCCGTATCTTCGGGCCGGTTGCCCGTGAGCTTCGCGAGAAGGACTATATGAAGATACTCTCCTTGGCTCCCGAAGTAGTTTGACAGGAGGTAACCGTAAATGCAAAACGTAAAAAAGATGCACGTCAAAACCGGTGATACCGTAATGGTCAGATCCGGAAAGTACGCAAAGGTCATCGGCAAGGTCATCGGCGTGTCTCCCAAGGAAGGCAAGGTTATCGTCGAGGACGTTCATAAAGTTCATAAGCACGTCAAGCCCAGAAAGCAGGGTGAGGCGGGCGGCATCATCGAGACGTCGGGCGCAATCTACGCCTGCAAAGTGCAGCTTTACTGCCCGAAATGCCAGAAGGGCGCGCGCGTCGCACATAAGGTGACCGCGAACGGCGAAAAAATCCGCACCTGCACGCGCTGCGGTGAAACTTTATAAGAAGGAGAGACGATAATGGCAAGACTTCAGGAATTCTACAAAAGCGACGTTGCTCCCGCTCTTATGAAGAAGTTCGGTTACAAGAGCCCGATGCAGATTCCGCGCCTTGAAAAAGTCGTTGTCAACGTCGGTGCGGGCGACGCAAAGGACAACGCCAAGGCAATTGACAGCATCATCGACGATCTGACAACCATCACCGGTCAGAAGGCCGTGCCCACGACGGCGAGAAAATCGGTCTCGAACTTTAAGCTGCGTGCGGGTATGCACATCGGTGCAAAGGTCACGCTTCGCGGCGATCGGATGTACGAATTTGTGGATAAGTTCTTCTCGCTTGCGCTTCCGCGCGTCAGAGACTTTAAGGGCATCAATCCCAATTCGTTCGACGGCCGCGGCAATTATACCTGCGGGCTTAAGGAGCAGCTTATTTTTCCGGAGATCGAGTACGATAAGGTCGATAAAATCAGAGGCATGGATATTTGCTTCGTGACGACGGCAAACACCGACGAAGAGGCTAAGGAGCTTCTTACCCTGCTCGGCGCGCCGTTTGCAAGATAACAGGGAGGGCAGACAGAATGGCAAAGACATCGATGAAAATCAAGCAGCAGAGAGCGCCCAAGTTTTCTACCCGCGCCTATAATCGCTGCAAAATCTGCGGTAGACCCCACGGTTATCTGCGCAAGTTCGGCATCTGCCGTATTTGCTTCCGGAATCTGTCCTATAGCGGCCAGATCCCCGGCGTGAAAAAAGCAAGCTGGTAAAGGAGGACGGATCAATGCAAGTGACAGACGTTGTGGCGGATATGCTCACACGCATCAGAAACGCCAATTCCGCGAAGCACGAAAAGGTGAACGTTCCGTGCTCCAATATGAAAAAAGCCATCGCGGATATCCTCGTGGAGGAAGGTTTTATCAAGGGCTATGAGGTCAGCGAAACCGATAACAAGCAGGGTATGATCACGATCACCTTGAAGTATGGCGAGGGCAAGACCCGCACCATCGAGGGTCTGCGCAGGGTTTCCAAGCCCGGACTGCGTATTTATGCTTCCTGCAAGGACATTCCGAAGGTCAGAAACGGCCTCGGCATCGCGATCATTTCCACCTCGAAGGGGCTTATGACCGATAAGAAAGCCCGTAAAGAGAACATCGGCGGCGAAGTGCTCGCTTTCGTATGGTAAGGGGAGGTAAACAAGCATGTCAAGAATAGGCAGAATGCAGATCGCGATCCCCGCCGGCGTGACGGTAGACGTAGCCGATGGCAATGTCGTTACCGTGAAGGGGCCGAAAGGAACGCTTACGCAGCGGCTCCATCCGGAAATGGCGATCGAGATCGACGGCGGGTTTGCGCATGTCAAGCGTCCCTCCGATGATAAAGAGCATAAGGCGCTTCACGGACTGACCCGTTCGCTTCTGAACAATATGGTCGTCGGTGTGACCGAGGGCTATAAGAAGGAACTGGAGATCAACGGCGTCGGCTACCGTGCGGCAAAGCAGGGCAAGCAGCTTGTCCTGAATATCGGGTATTCGCATCAGGTCGTCTTTGACGAGCCAGATGGAATTACCTTCGATGTGCCCAATCCCAATGCAGTCGTCGTCAGCGGCGCCGATAAGCAGAAGGTCGGGCAGATTGCCTCGGAAATCCGTGGCAAAAGACCTCCGGAGCCGTATCTCGGCAAGGGCATCAAGTATGCCGACGAGAGAATCAGGCGCAAGTCCGGTAAGGCCGGCAAATAACGGAAAGGAGCGGAAAATATGGTTAATCGTGTTGACAGCAATAAGCAGCGTCTGAAGCGCCATAAGAGAGTCCGGGCGAAGATCTCGGGAACTGCGCAGAAGCCGCGTATGTGCGTTTACCGTTCGTTGAACAACATCTATGTGCAGATTATCGACGATACGGCGGGAAAGACTTTAGTTTCAGCCTCCAGCGTTGAGCCGGCATTCGGCAATGAGGGCGGCAATAAGGAAAGTGCCAAGAAGGTCGGTGCGCTCGCCGCGCAGCGTGCAATCGAAAAGGGCATTACCGAGGTCGTGTTCGACCGTGGCGGCTATATCTACCACGGGCGGATCATCGCGCTCGCCGACGGCGCGCGTGAGGCCGGGCTCAAATTTTAGGAGGTTCATAATGGCTAAAAAGGTTGATTATTCCGCAATAGAGCTGAAAGAGACCCTTATCGATACCAAACGTGTCTCCAAGACGGTAAAAGGCGGCCGTATCGCTCGGTTCTCTGCCCTTGTCGTCGTCGGCGACGGCGCCGGTCATGTCGGCTACGGCCTCGGCAAAGCCGCTGAGGTTCCGGAAGCCATAAGAAAAGCCATTGAAGCCGCTAAGCGGAACGTCATCGAAGTCTCCGTGAAGGGTACGACCATTCCTCACGAGATCATCGGTGAATTCGGCGCAGGCCGCGTGCTGCTTAAGCCGGCTTCTCCCGGTACCGGCATCATCGCCGGCGGAACGATGCGCGCAGTTCTCGACAGCGCGGGCATTCGCGATATCAGAGGGAAATCGCTGCGTTCCAATAACGCCATCAACGTTGTCAAGGCCACGTTTGAGGCGCTTCGTTCGCTTCGCACTGCCGAACAGGTTGCGAAGGCGCGCGGCATCAGCGTGGAAGCCGTCAACGGCTGAGGAGGTAAGTAAAAAATGGCAAAGGTTAAACTGACGCTGGCCAAGAGCCTGATCGGCCGCAAGAAAAATCAGATCCTCACGGCCAATTCCCTCGGCTTGAAGAAGATAGGCGACACGGTTGTCTCCGAACGGGACAACATACTCGAAGGCAAACTTAATGTGATAGCTCACCTTGTCAAGGTCGAGGAAGCTAAATAACATTAGAACAACGTATAAGAGGGCGCTCGACGGGTCGTGCCCTACGGGCGGCGGAGGAACGATTCCTCCGTGCGGCGCAGGCGGCTCCTCAATAGAAAGGAAGGGCATAGTTATGAAGCTTCACGAGCTTTCTCCGGCTCCCGGCTCCGTTAAGGATAACTTCCGTAAAGGAAGGGGCACCGGCAGCGGCAACGGCAAGACCGCCGGCCGGGGCCATAAGGGCCAGAACGCGCGCTCGGGTGGCGGCGTCCGGCCGGGTTTCGAGGGCGGACAGCTTCCGATATACAGAAAACTCCCGAAGCGCGGGTTTACCAACCACTTTTCGAAGGAATACGCGATCATCAACCTCGGCCGTCTGGATGAGTTGTTTGATGACGGCAGTGTCGTCGATATGGAGACGCTGCTGGCCAACGGTATTCTTCGTAAGGAGTTGGATGGTCTTAAAATCCTCGGAGAAGGTGAGCTGACCAAAAAGCTGACCGTTAAAGCAAAAGTCTTTTCCGCCAGTGCAAAGGAGAAGATAGAAGCCGCAGGCGGGAAGGCCGAGGTGGTATAAAATGCTGGAAACATTAAGAAACGCGTGGCGTGTTGACGATATTCGCAAAAAGCTCATTTATACCTTTGTGGTCATTGTGCTTTTCAGAATAGGCTCCGCGATCCCTGTTCCTTATGTTGACAAAGAAGCATTGGGAGAGTATTTCAGCTCGGCCAGTGTATCCACCTCACTGCTTGGTTATTTTAACCTTCTCTCGGGTGATGCGTTTTCAAAAGCGACTCTGTTTGCACTTTCGATCTCTCCGTATATCACCGCTTCCATCGTGATGCAGCTTTTGACTGTAGCGATTCCTGCGTTGGAAAGGCTGCAGAAGAGCGGACCGGACGGGCAGGAGAAGATTAAGCGTATTACCCGCTATGTAACGGTCGCTCTTGCGATTGTCACGGCTTACGGTTATTATCTTACAATTCGGAGCTTCCTCTATACCACCAACTGGTTTGCGTGCCTTGTTATCGTAGCTGCGTTTTCGGCCGGCGCGTATCTGGTTATGTGGATGGGCGAAAAGATTGATGCCAACGGTATCGGCAACGGCATATCGATCATTCTGTTTGTAAGCATTGTTTCCCGTGCGCCGGCGATGCTCTCTTACGGCTGGGAGTATCTTAAATATGCGTTTGACGGGAATATTGAATATCTCTTCTATCTGATATTCATTGTCCTGTTTATGCTCGCCGTCGTCACCCTTGTTGTTTTCATTACCAACTCGGAACGCCGTCTTCCCGTTCAGTACGCGAAGCGGCAGGTCGGCAGAAAAATGTACGGCGGTATGAATACGCATCTGCCCATTAAGCTGAATATGACCGGTGTTATGCCGATTATTTTTGCCCAGGCCATTGTTTCCATCCCTGCCACGCTCGCACTGATTTTTACAAGCTGGCAAAACGGGATCAACACTTGGTTCTCGGCAGCCAGCAGATGGCCGTTCTATGCCATCGTGTACTTCCTGATGATTATTGCATTTGCTTACTTCTACAATTCCATTTCCTTTAATCCCGTAGAGGTGGCGAACAATATCCGGAAGAACGGCGGAACCATTCTCGGCTACCGTCCCGGCAAGCCGACGGCAGACTACATCAAGAAGGTTCTCAATCGTATCACTCTCATCGGCGCGCTCTTTCTCGGTTTTATCGCCGTGTTCCCGATCGTGCTTTCGATGACAGGAAATGCTGTATTTCAGGCATTCGCGTTCGGCGGTTCCTCGCTGCTGATCGTGGTCGGCGTCGCGCTTGAGACGACCAGAGACCTTGAAAGCCAGATTATGATGCGTCATTATAAAGGCTTCCTTGAATAATGTATATTTTTGCAGTCGGACGCACGGTGAAGCGTTCGCCGTGCGTCCGATGCAGGGACAGAACGGAGTAGAAGAATGAATATCATTTTTTTCGGCCCTCCCGGCGCCGGTAAGGGCACGCAGGCGGAGATTGTCAGCAAAAGGCTGCAAATTCCGACCATTTCCACCGGCGCTATGCTGAGAGAGGCCATCAAAAAGGAGACCGCAAGCGGTCTGTCAGCCAAAAGCTATGTGGACAGCGGTGCTCTTGTCCCGAATGAGGTTGTTATCGGCATCCTCAAGGACAGACTTGCCGAGGAAGATTGCAAAAACGGCTTCATCCTCGACGGCTTTCCCCGCACGATTCCGCAGGCAGAGGCGCTGGAAAAAATGGATATCCGCATTGATGTAGTCCTCTCGCTTGAGGTTTCGGATGAAACGATCGTCGAACGCCTCAGCGGCAGACGTCTTTGCGCTTCCTGCGGCAATCCGTATCACGTCAAGTATAACCCGCCCAAGGACGGCAGCCGGTGCGATAAATGCGGCGGCGAGCTGATCGTCCGCAGGGACGACGACCCCGCCGTTGTCAAGAGCCGGCTGGATACCTACCACGAGGAAACCGAACCGCTCAAGGCTTATTATGAGAGTAAGGGAATCCTCAAGAAGATTATCGGCCAGGAAGAAGTCGCGGATACGACGAAACTGACATTGGCCGCCTTAGGCATAGAATGATTGCCATCAAGAGTGCGGCGCAGCTTTCGCTTATGCGGGATGCAGGGCGCATCGCTGCGGAGGCGAGGGCGCTCGGCGGTTCGCTGGTACGGGAAGGGGTGACGACCAGTCACATCGATGCAAAAATCAGGGCTTGCATCCTCTCGCATGGAGCGCACCCTTCCTTTCTCGGTTATGCCGGCTTCCCCGCCTCAGCCTGTATCAGCGTGAATGATCAGGTAATCCATGGCATTCCCTCGCCGGAGACCGTTTTGAAGAACGGTGATATCGTTAAGATTGATGTCGGCGCGTTCTATAAAGGGTATCATGGGGACTGTGCGGCTACCTTTGCGGTCGGCTCGGTTTCGGATGAAGCCAGACGTCTGATTGAGGTTACGGAGGACAGCTTTTATAAAGGCATCGAGCAGGCGCTGCCGGAGCATCGCATAGGCGATATCGGAGCAGCTATTGAGGGATTTGTCCGCGAAAACGGCTTTACCGTCGTGCGTGATTTCATCGGTCACGGTGTCGGTGAAAAGCTGCACGAGGACCCCGAGGTGCCGAATTTCGGCGTCGCCGGACGCGGTGTAAGACTGCGCAGCGGGATGACGATTGCCGTTGAACCGATGGTTAACGCCGGTACTTGGCGCGTGAAAACGCTTTCTGATGGCTGGACGGTCAAAACGCTTGACGGCCGCCTGTCCGCGCATTATGAAAATACGATATGTGTGTCGGATAACGGCCCCGTCATTTTAACCGCCGTCTGAAAATGCTTGGAGGTTTGAATTGGATACAAGTTTGCTGTTAGGTTCGATCGTGACTTCGCTTTGCGGCAGAGATAAAGGCAGAAATTTTGTTGTCATCGAGATTATAGACGCCGATTATGTTTATATCGCGGACGGCAGATTGCGCCGTGTTGAGTCGCCGAAGCGGAAGAAGGTGAAACATATCAGCGCGCTCGCCCGTGCGGATGATTCCGGCAGCGTCAGGATTGATGTGGAGAATATAACGAATAAAACGCTCCGCGAATTCCTGTCGGGGCTGGATGGCTGAACGCGGCGGCATTCGAAGGAGGGATTGTTCTGGCTAAAGACGATGTGATCGAATTTGAAGGCGTGGTCACGGAAGCACTTCCGAACACCGTGTTCAAGGTAAAGCTTTCCAACGGACATATGGTTACTGCCCATATATCCGGGAAAATGAGAATGCACTATATCAAGATCTTCCCCGGGGATAAAGTCACGGTGGAGGTATCGGTGTACGACCTGACGCAGGGCAGAATCATCTTCAGGTCGAAATAACGGTACGCGCGTTCTGAACAGAGGACGGCAGCGCCCGCAAACGGCAAAACGTCGCGCATCAGCGAGAAAGGAAAGGTCATTAGGAATGAAAGTTAAGCCTTCCGTCAAGAAGATTTGCGAAAAGTGCAAGGTCATCAAACGCAAGGGTAAAATCATGATTATTTGCGAGAACCCGAAGCACAAGCAGAAGCAAGGATAAAAGAGAGGTGTAAATATGGCTCGTATTTCCGGTGTTGACATACCCAATGCAAAACGCGTCGAGATCGGTCTGACGTATATCTACGGTATCGGCAGAGCGCGCTCGAACGAGATACTCAAGAAAACCGGCATCAACCCCGATGTCCGCGTCAAGGACTTGACCGAGGACGATGTCGCGAAGCTGCGTGAGGTCATCGAGAACAACTACCTCGTGGAGGGCGACCTGCGAAGAGAAGTCGCGCTCAACATCAAGCGTATGGTGGAAATTGACTGCTACCGCGGCCAGCGCCACAGAAAAGGCCTGCCTGTCAGAGGACAGCGGACCAAAACGAATGCGCGCACGAGAAAAGGTCCGGTCAAGACCATCGCCAACAAGAAGAAATAAGGGAGGGAAAATCGGATGGCAAAGATGCAGAAAAAAGTCGTGACGAAGAAGCGTCGCGAGCGCAAGAACGTCGAACGCGGCGCCGCGCATATCAGTTCGAGCTTCAACAACACGATCGTTACGATTACCGATACTGCCGGAAACGCACTTTCCTGGGCGTCTGCAGGCGGGCTCGGATACAGAGGTTCGCGCAAGTCCACGCCGTTCGCCGCGCAGATGGCTGCCGAGACCGCTGCCAAGGCTGCGATGGAGCACGGATTGAAAACGGTAGAAGTCTACGTCAAGGGGCCCGGTCAGGGGCGCGAGGCTGCAATCAGAGCGCTTCAGGTTGCCGGCTTGGACATCAGCACGATTAAAGACGTGACGCCTATTCCCCACAACGGCTGCAGACCGCCTAAAAGAAGACGCGTTTGATCGGAAAGAACGGAGGATAAGAAATGGCAAAATATACAGGTCCTGCTTGCAGATTGTGCCGCAGGGAAGGCACCAAGCTCTTTCTGAAGGGCGACAGATGCTTTTCCGATAAATGCTCGGTATCGCGCAGAGCGCAGGCCCCGGGTCAGCATGGTGTGGGCACGGGCAGAAAGAGAGTTAAGGAATACGGCCTTCAGCTCCGCGAAAAGCAGAAGGCAAAGAGGTACTATGGTATTTTAGAGAAGCAGTTTAAGAATTATTTTGTGAAGGCGGATAAAAAGGAAGGCCAAACCGGCGAAAACCTTCTCACGATGATCGAAAGACGGCTTGATAATGTCGTTTACCGTATGGGTATGGCGGATAGCCGCCGTGAAGCGAGACAGCTGGTCCGCCACGGCCACTTCCGGGTGAACGGCCGCAAGGTCGATATCCCCTCTTATATCACAAAGAAGGGTGATGTCATTACGCTTCGCGAGCAGAGCCGCAAGTCCCCGAAAATTAAAATGCTTGTCGAAAATATCTCCGCAAGGTCAGTACCCGCTTGGATCTCGATGGATAAGGAGAACATTCAGGCAACCATCACTGCGTTGCCCGTGAGGACGGATATAGACTTCCCGATAGAGGAGCATCTGATTGTCGAGTTGTATTCCAAGTAATAGCGCCCAAAAGTAAAGGAGGTTAACCTATGATTGAGATAGAAAGACCGAATATTATAACTGTCGATCTCAGTGAAGACGGGAAACACGGCACTTTTGTCATTGAACCCCTTGAACGCGGTTATGGCATTACCCTGGGGAATTCGCTCAGAAGGGTCCTTCTCAGCTCGCTTCCCGGCGTGGCCGCGACCTCGATAAAAATTGAAGGCGTTTTACATGAGATATCAACCGTCCCCGGTGTACAGGAGGATGTGACCGAGATCGTTCTGAATATCAAGGGCGTGGTCGCAAAGCTCTACACCCAGTCTCCGAAAACGGTTTTCATTAAAACGAGAACCGGCGGCGAAATCACCGCCGGCGATATCGTCTGCGATTCCGATATTGAGATACTCAATCCCGAGCACCATATAGCCACCGTCGAGGAAGGCGCTGAGTTTTATATGGAGATCACCTTTGATCACGGCAGAGGGTATGTTTCCTCGGATAAGAACAAGCAGCTCGGCACGAGCGTAATCGGTCTCATTTATACCGATTCGATCTATACGCCGGTCTACAACGTCAACTACAAGGTTGAGAACACGCGTGTCGGTAATATTACCGATTACGATAAGCTTACGCTCGACCTTGTCACCAACGGTACGATCAATGCCAAGGAGGCGGTTTCGCTTGCAGCTAAAATCCTCAGTGAGCATCTGAACCTGTTCATTGAGCTTTCAGATGAGGCGAAGAACACCGAGATTATGGTCGACCGTGAGGAAACGATTAAAGAGAAGGTTCTCGAGATGACGATCGAGGAGCTGGATATGTCGGTCAGGAGCTTCAACTGCCTGAAACGCGCAGGGATCGATACCGTTGAGGATTTGACCAACCGGACCGAGGAGGATATGATCAAGGTCAGAAACCTCGGTAAAAAGTCGCTTGAAGAGGTTATCCAGAAGCTTCAGTCGCTCGGATTGTCGCTGAAGAAATCGGAAGACTAAGCGCAACTATTCGATAAAAGGAGGCAGAATCCAATGCCCGGAACAAGAAAGCTAGGCAGAAAGACCGACCACAGAATGGCGATGCTCAAAGGCATGGCAACCTACCTGTTGGAATACGGTAAAATAGAGACCACCGTTACCCGCGCGAAGGAGGTCAGCGCTCTGACCGATAAAATGGTCACGCTCGGAAAAGCGAATACGCTCGCTTCGAGAAGACAGGCGATGGCGTTTCTGAAAAAGGAGAGCGTGGTCGCTAAGCTCTTTACCGAGATTGCTCCGCTTTATGCGGACCGTAACGGCGGCTATACCCGCGTTCTGAAAATTGGCCCGCGCCGCGGCGACGGCGCCGAAATGGCCATCATTATGATGGTGGATGCATCCGCCGTGTACGATAAAAAGCCCGCCAAGGATGAAAAGTCCGCTAAGAAGTCAAAGGACGACAAAAAAACGGATACAGCCGATAAGGCCGAGAAGAAGCCCGTTGCTCGTAAGAAGGCTGCTCCGAAGACAGAGCCGGCTGAAAGCGCTGCCGCAGAAGCGTAAAAAAGAACAGATGACGCCCACCTCTTTTATGAATCGAAGGGGTGGGTGTGATTTTGTGTCTTTGAAATCATTTATGTGGATATGGCCGTTAAAGCAAAAACGTTTTATTGCCCGTGCTGGTTAGTCCGCATCATTCAATAAGCGCGTTCTATACTTAAAATTGATGAAAATGTTGAAAACATTCTCATCCGTCATTCGCATGAGCGAATGACGTTCCGGGCAAGGTCCGGAGAAATATGCCGTACAATATCTATTTCTTGCGGCATTTTCCGCGGTTGATAAAACGGTTTCAATCCGTTTTATTAAGAAATCGTATTATCACTTGGAATGCGACGAATCTGTGTGTCCGTCGTGGACAATGGTGAATCGTGTGGTGCTTAAAAAACATATAGATCTTGCAACGGCCATATGCGGCGTATGCTCATAACATTTTGGCTCTGTTCAGTATGGGAGCGGGATTGCAGCGCTAGGTGGCCAGAAAAAAACAGCCGCCCGGTTAAGGGCGGCTCAAAAATTTTGTTTCTGATTAATGTCTGCTGAATAAGTCGCTTTGCGAATTGTTCGCCCGCCCAAGGCGGATCATGAAAAACAGCTCTTTTTAACCGTTTTTAATGAAATATGAATCTATGCGCATCCGCATTGCATGGCGCACTTACAATACGGCAGGGAAAAGGATTTTGCGAATCATCGCACAAAATCCAAGCGCCTGAACAACGATAATACGCCGGAGAAACTTGGCTTTCAAGGCGCTCTGCATTGTTCAGTGCGCATTTATTATGAAGTGCGAAATCTGTTCTATCGGGAGTAAAATACGCGCTGAGTGATTTTCTCGCTCTTGCGGAATTTTGCAGAAAATAAGTTGGCGGCTGGTCAGCCTGTAAGCTCTTCAAAAACGGATACGACATATTCCGCAATTGTGCAGTCTTGTTCCTCTGTTCCGCCGCCAACACCGATTCCGCCTGCGATTTTTCCGTTTACAAACAAAGGATATCCGCCGGCTACAAGCGTGAGCTTTGGATCATTGGTTTGAATTGCCATCAGCGGAGCTCCTTCTGCGGCCGCAGAAGCAACTTCTTTTGTTTTGCATTGCGTAACGGCAGCCGTATATGCTTTTCCGGGAACCAGTGTAATGCTTAACACCAGTGCTTCGCCGTATCTGCGATATACTCTCGGCAGACCGTTTTCGTCGTTGACCGCAAAACTGATGTCAACGCCGAGCTCTCTGCTTTTGTCTTTTGCGGCGGCACAAAGTCTGTCGCAAAGTTCGTCCGTCAAAATCATTTGAAATACCTCCAAGTACAGAAATCGGTCGATACACAGCTTTATTTGTATCAATGGAAGTATATCAAATATTGCGTCCTTTCGCTTGCTTATTTCTCTGAAAAAAATGCCTGTTTCTCCAATAGCGTCTGTAAGTTTTGGATATCTTCTTTTGGCGGTCTGCCGAACATTTTCCTGTAATCTCGTATAAACTGGGATAGGCTTTCATAACCGACCTCGGCAGATGCTTCGGTGACGTTTTTGTTTTCGTCCAGCATCAGCCGTCTGGCTTCGGGCAGACGCAGCCGCTTTTGGCATTGCAGCGGTCCCATCCCTACGGCGCTTTTGAATTTCTGATGGAAAAGAGATATACTCATGCTTCCTTGAACAGCTAAATCCTTGACGGAAAACGAGCTTCGGAAATTTTCTTTGATCCAATGATTTACTTTGTAAATTTCATCTGCTTGGTCCAGGTTTATGGTACTCGTCAGAAGTTGCTTGCCGCAGGAACCCCAAAGAATGTAGTAAATGACTTCTCTCATTATGTTTTTCCGAAGATATTCCGAGCGGTCCGTTCGCCGCATTGCGGGGAAAAGCCGGTGAATAGCTTGAATAGCCGCACGATCTGATTCCGACTGATCTCTTTCGCTTCTGTCTGGGCTGAAAATTTTTTCTGTCAAATCATTTTCTAAATCCAAAACCGTCGTAATTACGTCATAAGCAGTATATTCGACGGAAAGAGCCAAAAAGTCCTGCTGTTTTGAAAACGCCAAAACGGTTCCCGATAATGGCGTGTCAATTTTCAATATGGAATATTACCCTGCCATATAGTCCATAATTCCGGAAGGTGTGTAGAGCCGTAAAATGCCGTCAAGCACAATATAAAGTTAGGGATTTTTCGTTTTTGGCATTTGTATATGTTTATTTTTGTAATACCATGCTGTTGTATACGGAATCCCCGTCTCATTTTCACCTTCGGTAAGAGGAAGGCTGCGCACTTCTGTTTGAATTTTTTGTATTGCCTTTTCCATTGCTCCTCCTATTATATGTGCCTATCAAATATGCGGTTGAGCCAAAAGCGGCAGTGAGCCGATTGCCCCTGCCGCCTTTGTTTTCGTTGTGCGCTTCAATTGTTAGCTGCCGTCGGATCAGACGTCATATATCGGAAAGCTCGGCTTTGTAATAGGCGACGAACAGATCCACCACCAGCCCGTAGCTTTGGGTGCCCTGTGTCTGTCCCTGCGACTGCAAAAACGTGTCGTTCACTGCGCCGACCACCGTGGACGCCGTGCTCTGCCGATATTCGTCAAAAAATTTGGAATATGCCGATAACTCTGCACGCAGCGCAGCCGGATAATGGGAGCGGTATACCTGCGCATACAGCTCTCTGTCCGCTCGGTTCAGTGCGCTTGAAACATATTGCAGCAGATTCACCAGCGCTGAATAACGGATGTAGACGTCGTCACTCTCCATGCAGACAAGAAAAGCCACAAAATTTGCCTCATCCTCCCGTGCGATTCCGCGCTGATGCGACATCTCGTGAGCTGTCGTATATGGCGTGCAGAAATCGGGGAAGTTGACGTTGACGTTTGCCTCGCCGGTAAAAAAGGTGTACACACCCGAAATATGCGTGTAAGTCATCGGGACAGATAACACCACCGGCTTGACCGATGCACGAAACGAAGAGATATAATCCGCTTCTGCCGCATAGGCCGCAAACGCATCATTGAGTTTATCGGTCATCTCATAGTAGGAGTAGGGCATATAGGATTGCCCGCTCGCACCGTAAGCGATCTGGTCCTCAATTGCTTCAATTTCGCTGCTCAGCCATACTGCACAATCGCGCAGCTCTTCGGCTGAAACCGCCTCCCGCGAAAAACCCAAATTTTCATCCAGTCCGTTGCGGAAATAACAAGGACCGAAAGCCAGACAAAAATATGAAAGCAGAAGAAAGATTGCGCAGATCAGCGGCATCAGACAATTCCAGAACGCGCGCGGCGAATCGGAACGGTTCATTGCGCGGTTGGAATAAATGACATAAGCCGCCGCCAGCACGGGCAGGGAGAGGATCAGCGCCTCAGCCAGCGAAAAAGGAATCCACGTAGTCAACTTCGCGAATATGAAGCGAAGCCCCTGAGAGGGATAGCGTGCCCAAAACTCTGCGAATGGCGTTGAAAAGCGAGCCAATACATATATGAGCACTGCGCAGCCGAACAGAATCGCCGTGACGATTGTGTACGGCCGCAGAATGCCTTTTTGTTTCAGCCGTACCGTCAGCTTGGGCTTATCCGGCGCTTTCGGCTGCGTAAAGTGAGTGGAATTCGTGTCCATTTTTCTCCTCAAGCGAAATGCGGGGGGGCAATTGTCAGACCTCGAGCGTCCAACCAAAAGTATCAGGCTTTTCGCCCCACTGGATGCCCGTGATCTCGTCATACAGCAGATGAGAAATTTTTCCGATTTCGCCGTTGTTGATCACGATCACCCGACCGTCCCAGTTCAGTTCGCCGACCGGAGAAATGACGGCCGCCGTACCGGTGCCGAACACCTCGTCCAGCTTGCCGGCGTCCGCAGCGGCATAGACCTCGTCGATCGATATACGGCGCTCGGTTACCTTATAACCGGCTGATTTCAGGTAGTCAATGGCTGATGCGCGCGTCACGCCCGGAAGGATGTTGCCCTCCAGCGACGGGGTAATGACCTCTCCGTCGATGACGAAGAACACATTCATTGCGCCGACCTCGTCGATGTATTTGTGCTCAATGCCATCAAGCCAGAGCACCTGCGCGTAGCCCATCTCTTCCGCCTTCTGCTGGCCGATGAGCGAGGCTGCGTAGTTGCCGCCGGTTTTGGCAAAGCCCATCCCACCCTTGACTGCGCGGACATATTCGTCCTCCACACAGATTTTGACCGGGTTCAACCCCGCCGCATAATAGGAACCGACGGGCGAAAGGATGATGATAAATTTATACGTTTTGGACGGATGTACGCCGAGGAAGGGGTCGGTGGCGATGATAAACGGACGGATATACAGCGATGTGCCTTTTTCTGTCGGCACCCAGTCGATGTCTGTGCGTACCAGCTCGACGATGGCCTGCAAAGCGTCGTCCGGGTCGATCTGCGGGATGCAGAGACGGCGGTTGGTGTTGTTCATCCGCTCGATGTTTTTCTGCGGACGGAACAATAGCGTGCGTCCGTCAGCCGTCCGATAGGCCTTCAGCCCTTCGAACATCTCCTGCGCATAATGGAAAACCATCGCCGCCGGAGAGAGTGAAAGATCATGATACGGCTCAATACGCGCGTCATGCCATCCCTGTCCCTCTGTGTAGTCCATGATAAACATGTGGTCGGTGAAGTATTTGCCGAACCCGAGCTTGGTGTAGTCGGGCTTGACCTTCGGCGCAGCGGTTCTTGTCACTGTGATTTTCATAGTCGGCAACGTCTCCTTTTTTACTATCCTTATTCTGCTAATTATAATACAAAAATATGAAAACTGCAACTGTTTTTGGAAACATTTCGCCCTTTTTTAGACGCATAACAAAAAAATAGCGGTATGACGAAAAAAACTATTGAAATCTTCGCTTTTTTGATGTATAATTATCCTGTTAAGCCGAGGTGAAGTATGATGCAAAAGCCAATCCGTTCCAAACGCCGCCAATTGTACCTTGCGTTATCTACGGCGGCAGCCGCAGCACTTTTATCGCTTTTTGTGTTCCTGCCGCAGCAGGAGATGCCTGGCGAGCAGCCGGCGCCCGCGTCGTCCGCTGTGCAGGTACAAGCTCTTTCCGACTCTGCGGAAGCCGCAGAAACGGAAGGCTTTGGGCTGTATATCGACGGTGTGTTTATTGCCGCATGTGATGAACGTGCGGAAATCGATGATTCACTCGGAACGTTGCTTTCGATGCGAACGGCCGAGGTGACCGACGACTGTCTGGAGGCCGCGTTTGTCAACGAGGTTTCCGTTGTGCCCGACAGCTATGCGGAGGAGACGTATGTTCAGCCGGAGGAATTGGATGCGCTGCTCGGCATTGAGTCTGAGGATTCGCTTTCGCATACGATCCTGACCTATGACGGCAGCGAGGCGGAGGTCGCTATTTCCGTGCGTGCGACGGTTGTGGAGAGCGAAGAGGCCGCGATTCCGTATGAAACGGTCGAGGTGTATAACGATCAACGGGTTGAAGGCTATGAACAGGTCCTTGAAGAAGGCGCCGAAGGCCTTTCCGTCACCGATTATGAAGCTGTATATGTCGACGGTGAGCTGCAAACGCGCAGCGTGCTGTCTGTCCGCACGGTGGAAGAACCGGTCGACCGGCAGGTGGAATACGGTACGGCCGTTAAAACTTCAATATTTTCCTGGCCGTATCAGGGGCGTATCTCCTCGTATTTCGGAGGTCGGACGCTCGGCGGCGAATACAATTATCATAATGGCTTGGATATCGTTGCGTATTCCGGGAGCTGCTATGGTGATTCGATTAAGGCTGCGAGCGACGGCGTCGTTACCGTTGCCCGCTATTATGATGCCGGGGGCTATGGAAAATATGTCGTTATCCGGCATGCCGACGGAACGGAGACTTATTATGCGCATATGAGCGCGGTGCTTGTGAATGTCGGCGACCGGGTTCAGGAGGGCGATGTGATCGGCAAGATCGGCAGTACGGGGTTTTCCACCGGGCCGCATCTGCATTTCGGAGTTATGGTGAACGGTCAACTGGTCGATCCACTTCCATACTTAAACTAATTTTAGGAGGATTTTACATGTCTTTCAGCAACAAGTACATTGCCTCTGTCTACGAGGCCGTTGAAAAGCGGAACGCGGGTGAGGCTGAGTTTTTGCAGGCGGTTCGTGAAGTGCTCGAGACCATCGAGCCGGTCATCGAAAAGCGTCCCGACCTGCAGGCCGCCGGTGTGGTCGAGCGTATCGTCGAACCGGAGCGTTTTATCCAGTTTCGCGTGAGCTGGGTGGACGACAGCGGAAGGGTGCAGGTCAACCGCGGTTTCCGCGTGCAGTTCAATTCCGCCATCGGCCCGTATAAGGGCGGTTTGCGTCTGCATCCGTCGGTAAACGCGTCGGTCATTAAGTTCCTCGGTTTTGAGCAGATTTTCAAAAATTCCCTTACCGGCCTCCCTATGGGCGGCGGCAAAGGCGGCTCGGATTTCGACCCGAAGGGCAAGAGCGATATGGAAGTTATGCGTTTCTGCCAATCGTTTATGACCGAGCTGTCCAAACATATCGGCGCGGATACCGACGTGCCCGCGGGCGACATCGGCGTCGGTGCGCGTGAGATCGGCTATATGTTCGGCCAATATAAGCGTCTGGCCAACGAGTTTACGGGCGTGCTGACCGGCAAGGGCCTGACCTACGGTGGCTCGCTGGCGCGTACCGAGGCTACCGGCTACGGTCTGTGCTATTTCGTCCGCGAGATGCTCGCGTCTAAGGGCGACAGCTTCAAGGGCAAGACCGTTGTCATCAGCGGCTCGGGTAACGTGGCCATCTATGCGACGCAGAAGGCGACCGAGTTGGGCGGCAAGGTTGTGGCGCTGAGCGATTCGAGCGGCTATGTGTATGACCCGAACGGTATTCAGCTCGATGTGGTCAAGCAGATCAAGGAAGTGGAACGTCTCCGTATTTCCGAGTACGCCAAGCGTGTCAGCGGGGCCACCTTTACACCCGGCTGCTCGGGCATCTGGACAATCAAATGCGACATCGCGTTGCCCTGCGCTACGCAGAATGAGCTCGACGCGGCTTCGGCGGAAATCCTCGTGAAGAATGGCTGCAAGCTCGTTGCGGAAGGCGCGAATATGCCGTCAACTCCCGAAGCGATCGAGTGCTTTCAGTCGAACGGCGTAATGTTTGGCCCGGCGAAGGCTGCAAACGCCGGCGGTGTCGCCACCAGCGGTCTGGAAATGAGCCAGAACTCGCAGCGTCTTGCCTGGACGTTCGAAGAGGTGGATGCAAAACTTGATGGCATTATGAAGGGCATTTATAAGGCGGCTTATGATGCATCTGTAGAGTACGGCTGCCCGGGCAATCTTGTCGCAGGCGCGAATATTGCCGGCTTCCTGAAGGTGGCCGAAGCGATGAAGGCACAGGGCATCGCTTATTGATTGTTGATAAAAACGGATGAGGAAAAGAGCAGATTTCCTGCTCTTTTCTTTGCCTTTTGATATTCAAACATACTATGAAAGGAGTTGTCAGCTATTTCGCAAAAATGGAAGCGATTATGCAATATTTGAGAGATTTTAACATCGTTACGGTGACGCTTCGTCTGGTTTTGGCGTTTTTGTTCGGAGGCATCATCGGGATGGACCGTGAGCGAAAGGGACGTCCTGCCGGTATGCGTACCCATATTCTTGTCTGTTTGGGCGCGTCAATGACGACGATGTCAGGTTTTTTCGTCGTACATACGCTTGGAATTGAATCGGATCCTCTGCGTATTTCCGCACAGGTGATTTCGGGCATCGGTTTTCTTGGCGTTGGTACGATCCTCATTACCGGCCGGATGCACGTAAAAGGATTGACGACTGCTGCCGGTTTGTGGACGACCGCCTCCATCGGCATTGCATTAGGCGCCGGGTTTTATGAGGGTGCACTTTTGTGTACCGTGTTGTCCGTCATTGCCATTTCAGTTCTTTATCGGTTGGAAAATCTGCTTGGCAGCAAAACGGCTGTCATTGAAGTTTATATTGAAATCAAAGACGTCGATCAGACCAATCATGTTGTTAATCTGTTGTCCACGGAGGAATATAAGGTCTATAAAATGCAGATTACACCTTCGAGAAGCGGACTGGCAAACAATATTGGGATTGAGGCACTGCTGCGGCTGGACAAAAACGAGTCAAAGGCGGAGGCGCTTGAGAAAATTTCTTCTCTTCCCGAAGTGGCTTTTGCGCTGGAAACGGTATGAGATAGAAATGAATTTAAAACGGAGGGCAAAGCCCTCCGTTTTTTATAAAGATATCGCGATTTATGGTTATCTGAAATTGCACTGCGAGTAAATGGCTCGTTTCTGACGGTGCAGGTGGGTGCAGCCGGTCAGCAGTAACGCTGTGACGCAAAGGAGAAGGCGGACTTTTTTATTTTTGCTTTTCCATCTGCCTCAGTACGCGGCGGAACTGGATAAAAAACATGGATACGGTTGTGATGACGGCCAGCGTATCCGCCACAGACTCTGCCAGATAGACGGCTGCAGTTTTGTCCTCCAGCAGCGCGGGTAAAATGTATATGAGCGGGATAAGTAAAATCAGCTTGCGAAGCACGGCAAGAAAAAGGGAGGTCTTGGCGTTGCCGATGGCAATAAAGGTCTGTTGACACGCGATTTGCAGACCAAACAACAGAGAACAGGCCATATAAATACGCAACGCAGGGGCGGTATAGGCAATCAGGGCCGTATCGGAGGAAAATGCGCTGGCCAGCCATTGCGGAAAGAGCATACATACCAGCCATAACAGCGTCGAGTAACAGACACAAGAAATCAGCAGCAGCCGGAATGCCTGCCGAACACGTTTAACGTTTCCGGCACCGAAGTTAAAGCTGACGATTGGCTGTGAGCCCTGTGTCAGCCCCTGCAGCGGCAGCATAGCAAACTGCATAACGGAGGCAAGGATTGTCATTGCACCAACGGCAATGTCGCCGCCGTATTTCAACAGCGAGGAATTGAAGCAGACTGACAGCACGCTCTCGGTTGCCTGCATCACGAACGGAGACAGCCCGAGCAGAATGCAGGGACCGACCAACTGAAGCTGCACGCGCATATTTTTCCATTTTAACCGCAAAACACATTTTTTGCCGGTGATGAACAGCATTACCCACACGGCTGATACTGCTTGTGAAAGCACTGTGGCAATTGCTGCGCCGCGTACACCAAGGTCAAATAAAAAAATGAATACAGGATCGAGCACAATGTTGCAGATTGCGCCGACGAGGACGGTCAGCATGCTGACTTTTGCGAATCCCTGCGCAGTGATAAAGGCGTTCATTCCCAAAGTGAGCTGGACAAAAATCGTACCCAGAGTATAGATGCTCATATATTCTTCCGCATAGCCGACGGTGTTTTCGCTTGCCCCGAAAAGCATAAGCAAATCATGATCCCAAATGGAGATCACAACCGTCAGCAGCACGGAAAGACCTATGAGCAGTGTAAAACAGTTGCCCATCACTTTTTCGGCCTTCTCATTTTCGCCCTTGCCCATCAGCATCGACATACGCGGTGCGCCGCCCATATAAATCAGCGCGGCAAATGCGGCGATGAGCAGAATCAGCGGTGCGCATACGCCTACGCCGGTGAGCGCCAATGAGCCGATATCGGCAATGTGACCGATGTACATTCGGTCGACAAGATTGTAGAGCATATTGACCAGTTGTGCGGTGACTGCGGGTACTGCCAGCCGCAGCGTAAGACGGCCGATAGGCTCGGTCCCCAAAAAGTCGCTTGTTGCCTGCATAACGCTATTTTTTTCTCCTTTGTATTTGGAATGCAAGAAAACCTGCGCCGCCTCATTCGCGCGAAGGAGACGGCGCAGCGTACATTTTGATTTTACATCAAATCCATGTATTTGTCAACCGATTGTTTTATGATTATTCCAATTCAAATGCGCCGGTATAGAGCTGATAATATTGCCCTTTATCGGCGATGAGCTTTTCATGGCTGCCGCGCTCTATGATGCGGCCGTGATCAAGTACCATAATGACGTCCGCATTTTTGACCGTGGACAGCCGGTGCGCAATGACAAATACCGTACGGCCCTGCATCAGAGCGTCCATACCGCGCTGGACGATGGCTTCCGTCCGCGTGTCGATGGAAGAGGTTGCTTCATCCAGGATCATAACAGGCGGGTCGGCGACCGCTGCGCGGGCAATGGCTAA
>ERZ857984.845-NODE-845-length-31314-cov-6.046451_pt1 | contig 31314 bp, 26 predicted proteins | sample MGYA00519914_ERZ857984 | MGnify/ENA primary metagenome ERZ857984 (study PRJEB31778, sample SAMEA3449417) | human gut metagenome | biome: human gut; feature: human-associated habitat; material: faeces | place: United Kingdom | collected 2010/2012 ... | reverse complement strand
TGCACCTATCAGAGCGGATATGCGGAAGTCGAATGGCTTTTCTGCTCGGCAACTGTCCGACGACGATCTTCATCCGCTATTATGCGGTGTTGCCTTAAGATACTGATTTGCCGCAAATCAAATAGAATCAAAATGCATTTTGAGTTATTGGATTTGCTCGAAGCATTGGGGTAAAACAACTTTGCAATACCATTCACGTATCAAAATGGCGTATTTTCCCAGTATGTCTTTTTCTTTTGCATACTGTCGAGTGATGTTCATGGCAATCCTTCCTATTAGTTTATCATTATGTGTTTTTTCAAACTTCACGAACAGATAGCAGATTCTGTCCATTTCTTCGCACGCACGGTTATATTCTTCGGAGAGGTTCAGTAAGCACTCATCCGAAATGTTCCATTGCGATTCATACCATTTCATTGACGCAGATATTAGTTTCCTGTGCTCAGCAAGTTTGAACAGATTTTTTCTTAAAACAAACAAGTCGATTTTATTATCCGGATGTAACAATTCTTCTATTTTTTTGCAAAGAATGTGCAGACAAGACAGTCCGGTGTAATATACGCGTGGTGTCCAAAACTCATTTATCTTGTCGTTATCATTCAAGTCTGTCCGTGTTCCGTATACCTCGTAGTATATTTTTTCAAAAAAATCGTAGGCGTAGTTTTGAGTCAAGTATCTCAAACTCGGTTTCATACGTGACATTATGTATCCAAAACTTCTTCTGCAATAATATTGATCGCAGTTGTCGTTATAATACTTATATTCCTTGGAATATCCTTCAATCACATCTTCAAAGCTTATTTCGGTCGGCGCAAATCTGCCGGATTCATTAATGGCAATAGAGGAAAACGATTTTTGTTCCAAATCATAACCGTATATGAAAGCCTCATGCGAATCGTTATTATCGTCTCGCAAAAAAACGATATAATAATACTCTCGGTTTAGTTCATCAATAATACGATTTATAATAGTATCCGGATGAACGTCGTATAGGTTGATTTCTTCAATATCAAGTATATCTCTGTAATACTCAGGACTAAACGGCTTGGTTCGATTACCAAAGTATAACCCCTCACCAATGGCTTCATAATAGAAAACGTCCATATGCGATGAAAGCCATATCATATAATCAGGGAGAGTTTGAATTATAGCCATTTGATAATATGTCCAGCACTCTATTCTAAGGTATGTGTTTGTTTGTATAGGAAGTATTCTTTTCATTCGTTTTCCTTTACGAGTTTTAATAAATAGGATCATCAACTTTAAATGATGGATCAAAGAAATGTATAAAGTCCATTACTATTTCTTTTTCTTTTTGGTTGATACTATCGATAAGAGAAACAATTCTGGGAAGTATTGCTTGCTGTCGAGTTAGATTATATTTGAGAGCAAGATTCATTGTTTTTTCAGAAGTATCCTTTATAAATGACTCATATTTTTCGTATGTATCTGTTGGCATGTTTTCGAATGAGGCTAAATAGCATAAACGCCATGCCATACATCTTTTGTGTTCTAAATAACTGAACATGGAGGTTTGGTGAATTTGGCCGGTTTTGTTCTCTCGCGTTTTCTCAGAAAACTTTATGCAAGCTGCGTAATTATAATATTGATTACCGGTCTTTTTGCTGTATCGCATATTATCATCATAACATTCAGATGATATGTACATTTTGAGCTTTTTGATTATTTCTTGAATATCTAATTCAACTATTGAATTTGGGTTATATTTAACTAAGTTCAAGTATTCAAAATACGCATTGGAACATGCCGCCTTTACACAACTGATAGGGACTATCATTTTTTGAAAGTGTCCACTGTTTGTATATGACGAAGCAAGAAATGCTTTATCAGAAGCCTTGTATCCATAGATTAATAGACCGTGCGTCATATGGTCGGAGCGATATCCGGGCTTTCCGGGAATATAGTAAGTGTCAAGCCAAATGTCCGAATAATAACCTATTTTCAAGCCGTTTATTATGTAATCGATTATTTCTATATTGTTGGATTGAATTATGTCTTTCGTTACTTTTCTGCAATCAAGGATGTCCCAATGCTCGTAATAATAATTGTGATAATCAAGCCAATTATAGTGCGGTTTATATATCAGGTCGATGAAATTATTAATAATAAACCGTTCTGTTTTTTCTTTGTTCGCCGCTTGCAGAATGGCTAGTGGAAAAGCGCTTCTCAAATAGTTTTTTATACGCGGTTTCTCATCAATTTCAAGGATAATTGATTCATTATTTACGCGCGATGACACTTCACTCAAAGGAGCTGCTGCAATGTTGGTAACGGACATGTCCTTCTCTATTGTATCATTGCAAAGGTATGAATAATGCTCAATTATATCCAATACGTTCTCATTAAAGCCGACTTGAATTGAAGCGGCAACGCCGGCTTTTATATTGTTTGCAGTTATATGAAAGCAGTCTGTAATTATTATATCTAAACCCAACTGGTTCATAATGCTTACGATATTCGAATCCAAATCCTTGTACAGTATGGCCTTTTTTGAGGATCGATCCCGAAGATTCTTCATCAGAATATCTTCTTTTCTTTGTATTTCCTCGTGAATACTTTTGCCTTCATCAAAAGGATGCCACCAAGGATAAATATCCACTAATCTGCTGTCAATCATTTCTTGTGCCTGTTCCCATCCAAAATGAGGTGTGAAACCCGGTACTTCCGGGTATTCATATACCCCAACGAGATCGATCGCAACAAAAACTGACGCTTGGATGTTATACTTTTTCAGCAGAGGGAAAGCAAGAGTATAGTTGTTTTCATATCCTCCAACAAAAATAACGCTAAACAGCTTTTCATTCGCTTCATCATTTTGTGAAAGGTGATAATGATAATCACACAAACGAATCGGCGCATATCCATTATCTATCAAAGTGCGGATATCCATTTCAAACTTATTGATGGATGTTGAATTGGAATCGGTTGATTTATTATCTATGGTGAATGAAGTGTACATCAATATTGGAATAGCGTGCATTATGTCATCCCCTTTTTACTGTATTTTTTTATAAAAACAAGTCATTCGTCTTGATTTGTTCTATTTCTTCGGTCGTAAGCAAATTATCCAAAACTTGATGAAAGTTTTCGTCAAAAGCATAATTCGCAATAAAATCAGGTAACTGCTTGTACTGGTTTTCGGAAAGACCGATTCTTTTGTGTAGAGATTTTGCATTCACAGGAACCAGCTCATTTAAGCATTTTCTTAATTTACTTCTTTCAAAAACGATATTCGTCTGGAAAATAGAGCAATAAACGTATTCCGCGACATTTAGTTTATTGCATATTTGTTTCAATTCCTGTGTGTCTAGGGGTATCTTTTCCAAATAATAATAAATGTCGCAAAAAGTTGAAAGAGATATTCCCCGTTTCCAAAGCAGATACAGAGAATTCAAATCTTTATAGTGATGCAAACATAATGCAATAAAATCGTATGTAGTTGTAAGCCGTTTTACTTTTATGCCAAATACTTTGGTTTCTTCAGTGTGGCTCAAATAATCGTACATATCGGCTTCTTGCGATGATTCTCCCCAGAAAATATCAGTGTTTATATCTATGTTGATTACGGGGCAGAGAGGATCCTCAGTCAGTTTACTAAAAGAAGCCGCTTGGTGAGTAAACGCGGCATAATATATCAATTCTTTTCTTGTGTATGGCGTCAGTTCACCGTTTCTGACTTTACCTTGTTTAAATCCATGCTTTTCCAAAATCGCTTTTACGTTGTCAATCTGATTCGGCGATATGAGAATATCTATGTCGCTGCTTTTTCTGATTGCCGGATTGGAGTATATGCGCTGAGACAAAACAGCGCCTTTAATTACTGCATAGTCGGTATTGGCAAGGTTTGCGAAAAGACCTCTGCAATATTGATACATTCTTTGCGCATATACGTATTGCCTTGCCACAGCCATTTGAATATCCGTATTGCCGGGATGCAATTGATACATCGCTTCAATGCCGCCGTATTTCAAAGCAAAGGCAAAAGGATCTTCGATTCTCTTTGCGGTATTGTTACCGGTAAATATGTCAAGGAACTCGGTTGTGGTCATTTGGACTATCCTCTCACTTCTTGCTTTGGCGCCATAGCGAGAGCTCCAACTTGTTCGGTGTAGAGCTCTCGCGATTACTAAAATTGTAAGGATGATTAAAATCAACGAAATACCATATCATCCTCACAAAGAGACCAAGCTGACGCACTAATGTGTTTCGCCAGATCTTCAGCGGTCAGCGCAATGATTACAGGCGCTTTCCATTTTTTCACATTCTTCACCTCCCATTATGATTTTATGTATCATATATCCGTGATCGGAATGACACCGCGCTCGCTATAAAAACTTGAGAATTTTTTGTTCTTATTGTTCTGATTAAAGACGCCATAAACCGCGCCGGCAATTTGAGATCTTATCGTGTCAAGCAATCTTTCTTCAAAACCGCGCCCGAAAACACGGCAAGACAAAAATATATCAGTAATAGTCGTACTCTGTTCTTTGAAAGCCACTATTGCGCAACCAACGATCCCCATATCTCCGAATTTGTCAGATGCCGAAAGTACGAATATTTTCACGCTATCTCCTAGGATAAATGACCGTATTTCGTCCTCGGTATAATGCTTGGCTGACAAATTGAATTGATTTGTTCGTTGAGTCAGCTCTGCGATCCTCTGTATATCGGACGTATCTGCGGTTCTGATCTGTACTTCTGTGTTCAATAATTCGTTGAATTCATCGGCAGATATGTTTTTAGTGTGCAGCCTTTCTCGCTCAAGCTGCTCTTTATATTGCGTTGTTCTATCTATTTCGCTCGATGTATCGAACAGCTCGTTCAGTTTTTCGCCGATAGAAATACTACTATTAAATTTTATTGTTGTTATTTCCGGCAAAGAATGTTTGACATATTCCAGTTCGTAATCGCTGTCGTCAATAAAAACCGCCGATTCACTTAGCAGGTTAAGCTCTGTCAACATATCCACTATATTGTCAGGCTTGTCTTTGTAATTGACACGCGACGTCACTATATGCTCCCATGTAAGAACCATAGGAAGTTTGTCAAAAGCTTCGCTGATGTTTTCGGGATCGTTCTTACTGCATAGGCAAATTATCACACCTCTGCCGGTTAATCCAACAAGCGTTTGCTGAAGGTCAAGGTTTTCTTGTTCAATGCGAATGTCTCCTTCTCCGGACACCCCGGTCCACAGAACGCTATCACAATCGCAGAATACAACTTTTTTATACGATACGGGATGGTCTTCGCTTTCCGTGTATTTAGAGATCATTTGCGTGATATCGCTGATGGTGTTGAATTTACGAGGAATAAGATCACTGTCTTTAACTTCGATGTTAAATGTATCCTCTAAAGCAACGATCATGTCTATAAATCTCAACGAAGTCAGCCCTTTTTCGTCTAATGCATCATCTACGCCTATATCATTGGCTTGCTCAGTGCTTATTTCTAATATCCCGCTTAAAATGTTTCGTACTGATTTTTTAATGTCCATTTACTGCATTACTCCTGCATCTACATTCTTCACTTTTGCAGAAACATCAGAGAAAAACTTCTTAAGTCTGAAATCGCATTTGCCGTCAGAAGCAAGCAGAGAGCCGTTCATCAAAACCGCTTCTGCCGGACACCCCCTGCCGCAGTATTCTTGTATCGGGCAACGGATGCAGTTGAAATCCGCAGTCAAACGTTGTTTGACCGCATTCAAGAAAGCCGCAGCGGTCGAATCAAAATACTCCGAATTAAAATCGTTTATATTGCCGAGCACAAATGCGTTTTCATATAACGATTGACAAGGCTGAATTGAACCGTCAGGTTTAACGCACACGGACATTTTGGGAACGTTGGATATCATCGGACACTTGTATGTACAGGATGCGATATATGCTTCCACACCGTATTTTACATTTAGTGAATCCACGATTTTGATTGCATTGATTTTTTCGTTGTCGGTTAGTGCCATTTCTTCCCAACGATTCGCGGCGTTGCCGGATCTAAACACAAATGCAAATTCCGGAATGCAGTTATACTTTAGTGCCAAATTATAATAGTTTTCTATGTCGTAATAATTGTATTTCGTTACGACCATTTTCAACAAGGCTTTCACATTTCTGCTTCGCGGTATGGAGAGGAACTCTTGCACACGGCTGAAATTGCCGGCGCCGCGAATATGCTTATTCACTTCTTCACAGGATCCGTCAAGACTCACTTGCAATGTGAGGCTGCTTTCGCTGCTTAACAGATCCAAGAACTTTTTATTCCTGCTCGTCCCGTTTGTAACTATGCCAAACTCTATTTCGTTATTTGAGCTTATAAAGTCAATGTAACTGTCAAATCCCGAATGCAGGCTTGGTTCGCCGCCTGATATAAGCACTCTTTTAAGACCATATGGGCGAAATGCGTTTATTGCTTTCTTGAAAGTTTCGAACGACATTTCACGATGGATCGTTTTGGTTCCGGAACCGTTATAGCAAGTTTTGCAATTTAGGTTACACTTGTCTGTTATCTCTATGTATGCGGTACTTATAGTCATTTTGTCACAACAAGTTTTTTTGTTATTGCATCAGTGAGGAAAACTTCAACGTCGGTGGATATTTCTTCTTTGGGAGCGTCATATATTTTGCTTAGCTCCTCCACAATGTTTTCTAACGTTTTCGGCTCTTTCATGGCTTCGAGTATATCCTGGCTGACTTCATCCAGGAAGAACGTGGTTTTGTGATCCGGATCAAAAGCCACTTTTGAATGTTCATCGGTTTGGATATATTCCAGGTTGGGGTTTGTTTGATACAGCATAAATGAAGCTCCTTTATTCATTACAATGTTTTTGTAGTGCTTATATAAATGGTCGTTGACTAGCTTTGACGAGTCGTATCGGTACTTTTTGACAAATAAACGATTGATAGCATATGACAGTTTTGTGTGAGAAGGGCTGTTCGGCGGGAGTTCGTTTCCGTTAACCAAAACGACCTTGCCAATGATTTCGGAAATATCCACGTCCTCTAATCTAAGAGAATTATCTCCCTTACAGTAATAACGACAATTATCTATCAGCAACAGCCGATGGATAAGCAGCATCCCTTCTTTATATGGATATACGAGTATGTCTCCGAGTTTGTATTGATCCTCTTTTTTTAATGTAACGACATCTCCGTCAGACAGAACGGGTAACATGCTGTCGCCGGAAACCGTTAACATCGCATGTCCAACGGTTTTCAGCTGCAGCTGTAAAATCTTTATTTGAGTATCGTTATTCATCGCGTATTGACCTTAAAACAAAGTTCATATCGCTGTATTTCAAATTGTAGCATCCTATTTTTGCAATTTCCGACACAAATTGAAGATACTCTGAAATGATTGGATAATTGACGCTCGGAGCTTTTAGTAAAGACATAACGCTTTGCGCGCCATCCATTAAATCTATCGAATTAATATCTTCGGTTCTCTCTATGAAAAATATTTTGGCTATCTTTACCGGTGAGGTACGGATTTTATCGGGGGTGAGAACGTAACGATGTATATTACCTTCGGTAACCGATGGCAAATTATCCGGGATATTACAACCGACTTTTTTTAAGACCTCCATACCTCCTGATCGTAGGTGCAGCGGGATTGAAAATGGATGGACCATCAATGACGCTCTGTCTATAACTATGCAATCATCGGTGACGTATTCCAAACCGGAATTCGTCAGATATGCGGTCAACGTCGTTTTTCCTATGTGCGTGGGAGCTAATAACAGATATACTTCATTTTTATAACATACCGCTGCGCCATGGAGGGCCCATACGTTATTTTGTAACATCAAGTCTTGTATCATATAGTGGTAAATATATGAGATCGGAGAATCAGTAATGATCTTATGTTCATTATATGAAACGAAGTATTCGTTTTCGTTCAGTTTCTCAACGAAAATGTACGAATATGATTCGAGAACTGTTGCGGTTTTACAATATGCTCCAAACATAAGATGGAGTGCTTCAATAAAGGCCTCGCTCTTCGATTTGATTTGAAATGTTTGAAGTGACGGAAATGATATGTAAACTGTGATCATATATGAATAAATCCCCGCAGTTTGTGAATTATATGATAGAAGCAGTGATTCTAACTATGATTTTTAAGTGTTATTTTTTGAGAAATGTCTTGATTTGATTTAAACGCTATAATATAATTAACCGATTTGATATTATAATCTTTTGAGGTGCAATATGGAAATTAAGTATTATCACAATCCAGGATTTGTATATGATTTGCTGTTTGTTTTCAGCTCGCATTATAATTATGAGAGACATAGCGCGGCATACGCGCGCTTTATGGACAAAGAAGATGCCTATAATTATATTAAGGGCATAGATGAACGATTTGCGCCATATCCTGATGAATTGAGGCTTTTCTTTTCCTTGAAGGATAACGGCAGAGGGTTTATGTCGTCATGTTACTTTACGAATCTGAACGGCGAACAGCTTCGCGAACTTGACGTAAAGAAGCTGCTTGCTCAATTGGAAGATCATGAATCAGTTGTCAGGAAACTGATAGACTTTTACTTTCCGGGTTTTTCGTTTTCTGGCGACTACACTCAATTGCTGCCGGTGCTTTCGCCTATCATTGATCAATCAAAGTATGATTTAACTGTAAAGTGTGATTTGTATTCGTTTTTTGTGAACCCGGATAAACGGATTCAGGCTCTTATTTATGCGATTATTGATAAAGAGCGCATGCTGTCGGAATACTATAAGGAAGAGTATTCAAAAATAATCGAACTGCAAGGGAATATAGTGTCAGCGGATGTTTTTCTGGACGCCCTTGCTAAACACATGCGGATCGACCGCATTATAAGCTATAAAGCTATTCCGTTTACAATAACGCTTTTACATCGCTATTGTATTTGGATACACGGTGAGGAAACTGTAGATTTCGTATTAGTAGGATATCTTTATGACTATGTATTGAAATCCGGAAAGTCTGCAAACTTTGAACCGGACATCAAGACGTTCGGCGAGATACTGTCGGAACCCAATAGATTGGAAATGCTGAGAATTATAAAAGAAAGAGTAGAAGTGTCGCAGAAGGATCTGGAGCGAAACCTCGATCTTACGGGCCCGACCACTTACTATCATCTTTCGCTTATGCAAAAGGCAAAAATGCTAACCGTGAAAAACGTCGGCAGATACGTCTATTACAGCTTAAATAAGGAGTATTTTGACAAAATAATAGTCCGAATAAAGAAGTTGTGCGAGGAATAATTGATTGTTTGAACTGCGCCGCTGCCGATTTGCGGCGCAGTTCGACAAGCGTGATCGTTAAGCTGATTTGATTATAATATTATTGCATTGATTTTCGTCGCAAGAAAATAATAACACATAAAGCACCAAATTTCAAGGCAAAATGCACACTTTTTTTCTTTTTTTTTTTTGAATTTAGTAAAATTAAATAGAAAGTTGCAAAATAACGGTTGACAAGACTAGAACTATGTGATAAAATGCAGATACAGTAACGTTGTAGCGGGATATTAATCAGCTATCCTATCGAAAAACATTTAAAGGGTGTTATGAATTGCCATCAAATGGTGAGCAAAGTAATCGAACATAACAATTTGCTGAAATATTGAATTCAAACATAGGAGAAGAAGAAATGTTGCTTGAGAAACGAAAATTCGGAATGTTTTCTATAGTGATAAATGGCGGATCCTATCCGTCTGCGTCTTCTTGCGCAAAATTGAATATACCAATATGCGAAACCGCGTCTTGATCTGACCTTGTTTATGGATGGATCTTGGCGCGGTTTATTTGTTTTTGAACCCATCTGTTTCGCTTGAATGTGAAACGCTATCAATACAATGTTTTGCTAAATGAAGAAAGGATGAATTCATGCTCTATGAATTAAGCGAAGGCATCTTTCTAAAGGTAAATAGTGAATTAGAAAATGATATATCAAATTTTCTGGTTGAACGGCGAACTCCGCTTGAAATTGTTGGGTCCAAAGAATTGATTGAATGTATTTTTACGCAGCCGGATTCTGTCGACGTCATATACAAAGAAAGGCATTTCAAATGTCAGCGTAAAAATTGGATAGCTCAGTTATTCCAAATATTACCGTCAGTATACATTGATACATATCCAACATTCTTATTTTTGCATGGTTCTTGTTTTTGCTACAATAACAAGATAGTATTTCTTTTAGGCAAAAGTAGAAGCGGAAAATCAACAGCGTTATATAGTATTCTCTGCAATAATAATGATGTAAGGTATATTTCAGATGATATTATAGCTATAGATCTAATTGAAAAATGTCTTCTTCCTCTCAGCAATAAACCTATTCAATTAAGAGAGGATGTTGTATCAACAGAAGATTATATCCTTGTTGATGATGCGTGGAACATGAAGAAGGTTGCGTATTATTCTCCACAAGAAAAAGAAACAAAACGGCTGTTGTTAAAAGATCATCAAATAGTATACTGCTTTATTAAGTATCATGAAGGAAGTAAAATTCAAGTTGATTCAATGAACAATTATGATTTTTTAAACTCTTTGTTTCAATGTTGCTTTAGTATATCAAAAGTGACTATCAGTATGCTTGCGAGCATTATTTCTCAAAACACTAAGGCAATAAGTGTTGTATATGATGGGAATATCAAAGAATTACTTGAGGTGATTTTATGAGCGAACTTCTATTAAATTTGTTAAAAGAAAGGATAAGGCAAGGTGGTGATGTTTCGGTAGAATTATCAGGGCATAGTATGTACCCGACAATACGCGATGGGGAAAAAATCACCATTGAATATTACGACTTTGAAGAAGTACAAGTCAATGATATTATAGCATGTTATTTTAAGAATATAAAACATTTCGTTATTCATAGAGTTGTCAACATCGACTTTATTCATGGAAAAAGAGTTTTGATGACAAAAGGAGATAACAACGATTATGTTGATGCGCATGCAGTAAAGTCTCACAACTTTGTAGGCATGGTCAAAGTCTGGAGAACCGAGAAAATGTCAGAGGATATTTATTATTTAGCTCCAAATGTGGTTTATATAAAGGACAGAAAATGTGTTTTGAAATGTGATGCGGCAATAAGCAGTATTCCTGTTGATATACTCCCTGATAAAATAAACGAATGTCATAAAAAAGCCAACCGGACTTTAACCACGGAGTTGATAATACTGTTATCTTACAAATGTAATTTGGATTGTATATATTGTTCGAACAACTCCGGGAAAGACGATAAACTAGACATTACTGTCAAAGCGGAAAACATTATTAAAGCCATTACTTTCGTAATAAAAAATGCATTACTTTCTAGAAAAATAAAGCCGCACTCTTTTGTAAAGCCTGCAAGAATTTTTGTTTCAGGAGGTGGCGAACCTACCGTTGAGTGGAATCTGCTGACTGTAATAGTTGATACTGTTAGTAGCTTAAAAAAAGAATACGGCAACGATATCGCAGAACTATCTATTCTTACTAATGCACAAATGTGCGAAGATAAAGCGGATTATTTAATAAATAATTTTGATAAAATAGCTATATCATGCGACGGGTTTTCAATACAAGACAAGCAGCGTCCACGAAAAGACCTTAAGTCTTCGAAAGAGCAAATTAAAATGTTTTTAAATAAACTTGACAAATACAACAAAGAAGTATCCATTCGAATGACGGTTACGGGAGAAGCACTACCATATTTACAAGATGATGTTGATTATTTTTTCGGTTCTTTTAGTGTAATTCGTGACATTATTATTGAACCTTTTGTTCATGTAGGACGAGGCAAAGACGCTAATGTAAAGAAACTCGATTATAACGATTTTGTGGCAAAGTTTGATGTTGTTGTACGAAAATACTACAAAAATGTATATAATTCGGCTTCTCTGTTGGAATTCACAAACGGTTATCCGTGTCAAAGATTGTTTGGAATTTCTCTTGTTTTATCGCCCTATAACGTAATAACTTGTTGTGATACGGTTACCCCCGAATCTTCATTTTGGGAGTCTATGATAGTCTCGTCTTTGGAAGATGAAAAAATCAAAATAACAAATGATTATATTTACTCGGCCCCAGAATCATGCAAAGCATGTATTGCTTTTGAATTCTGTGCCGGCGGTTGTCCGATTCACTTAAGCGATTTGAATGATAATGAAAAAGAGGAATTTTGTAAATACAGACGGGATATGCTAAAAACAGAATTGCTGAGAAGAGTAGATCTTTCAGAAAAAGTTGAATCTATAGAATATGATAAAAAGAATTACACGGTGTATTCGTTGCCGAGGAAAGAGTTATGAGTTGTTCTTTTTATCTTGACCTTCCATGTTGTATCGTAAATATTTGCTTTGAGCACTTTGAAGACGAATACATAGATTTTTTTAAAAAAATATATTCTGCATATCTTAGTAATATAACACCATCCCGAAAACATATTTGCAGCGCAGTACTGAAAAAAAACAAAAATCGATTTACAGTTGCGGGCAAAACCGCGTTAAACGCCGAACAAGACATTGAAAACCTGTATAATATAATACATTACATTGTTTGTGATTCCATATGTAGAAGTTGTGATGAACAAGGTTTTGTTGTGTTGCACGCTTCTTCATTCATTCTAAACGAAAAATCTGTTCTTTTAGCGGGAAAGAAAAGTTCTGGAAAAACAACTGCATTGTTATACTTTTTGATGAATGGCGCTATATATACGGGAGATGAAGTGGTAGTTATTTCGTCTGATGGGATTATGCCATATCAATTACCACTGAGAGCAAAGATAAATACTATTACATTTTTAAAAAAACAGTTCAACTATGAGTTTAAGTATCATACTCTGCCTTTTGGAATCAATACAAAAAAACAGTATTTGTCAAGCGACAATAGTTTTCGCTCGAAGACAATAGAAAATTGGATCAAATGCGACAAGATTGTGTTTCTAAATGAGAATTATTCGAGAAATAGTTTGAAATCATTGACGCAATTTGAGGCCGTGAACAGTTTATTGCAATGTGTTCGTAATAAAACGCCAATTTCGTCTGTACTATCGCTAATTAAAGAGGCTAACATATGTAGTACGGATTTTTCAGTCTCTTTAGATGAAGTAAAGAGCAGTATTTATGAGTAGGTGCGCTCTTTGCACTTATATATTATTATTTGGAATTGTCAAGAAAGGGGGGGTGAAATAATGGAGTATATTACGCCTGAAATAACAAGTTATACTGCTGAAGATTTGCTTGCATTAGAATTGGCTTGTGGAACTTGCTGTGGTGGAGTTTGCTGCGCCGCTGGCGGTTCTCGCGACTAATTACGTCCAAAAGTGTGCACCTACTCTCCCAAATAATTAATATATGAGATGACTAACTATTAAAAACAAGCCCTTTTTATGAAAACTGAAAAACTTTTGGTTATGTAGAAAAAGGTGTGGAGAAAAATCCATTCAAAAGACGGATTTTTGAAGGGAGCGGAAAGAGAGAGCGATGGATTAGCGGGATAAATTTCAGACGTCTTGTTTTAAGAGTGAAGATCCGACGGAGCATTTTTTTGCAACATCGGTCTGGGCGATGTCGTTAGGGTTACCTTCGGAGATTTTCTTGTAGTAATATTCTGCGAAGATCTCACTGTGCGACATAACAGAGTTGCAACAACTCAGAAGCGCAAAACGAAGATGAGCAGAGGAAAGTTTAGCAAAGCTTGAAGCGTTGCTTTCAAAAAGAAACACCAGCTTGATCATCTCACCGAGTTCATTCATGATGAAACAATCGTGTTTGTACTCGGATATGTCGATCCCGACAAAAAAGTCATAGGCAGACCTCCTGAAAAAAGTGTTTGCAGTGTTCCTGCCCAGCACAGCAATCTTGTCTGCGTAATCACATAAATGGAGGCGTCAAAGCGCCAACTAACTGATTACCTTTCAGAACAAGATGCCGTGGTCTTAGTCACCTCGCAACATCAAAGCTATAAAAAATAAATACAAATCCACAGCACTTACCTTTCTTATGCAGCAGAAGAGCGATTTCTGCGTACAATCTGTGTGTTTTCTTTCTTTTCTCTGCTTTTAAGAAGAAAAAAGAAAGCGAAAAGAGAAGAACTTTATTAAATCCTGAAGAAAGGAAAAAATGTAGTTACCCTTTTAGGATAACTACATTATACGAGAAAAATGTATATCAAAAACGCCGAATGTGAAGTTTCAAAAATGGAAGAAACAGTTTTGTTGATGAAAAAAGACGATAATTCCTTGCATGTGCTTAATGAAACAGCCTCATTGGTATGGGAACATATTGAGGACCGTTCTGTGAATGACATAGTTGCGCTGATTGTTTCGAAATATAATAACGCATCTGTCGATATGGTGTTGCAGGACGTTATGAAAACCATAAACACTCTTATTGAGAAGGGTTTAGTTTTCTCCTGTTGAATCAAATATGCCGTATAAGTTTCGAAAGAAGAAAATTAAAAAGGTGTTCTACGATGATTGATTACGGAAAGAATATTTATCAATTAAAAAACAACATATATTTTGCACCGTACTTGCAGACGATATTTGAGACAACCGGTGAATCTCTTAATCATTCTGATTTAAAAAATTGGTTGCAGAACAATATCGCTTTTAAGTTTGCAGTGCAAAGTATTTACGAGCCAATGTATTCCAAAGCGGCAGAGATACTCTTGACCGACAAATGCAACTTATGCTGTACCTATTGTTATTCTGGCGGCTACCGTTCCTCTCAGACAATCGACAAAAAATTTGCAGAAGAAATAGTAAAGAACCTTTTCAGAAATGCTTATATGACACGTATTAGTTCGGGAAAAAAAGATACTGTCTATATACTATTTCACGGCGGTGGCGAACCCACGCAAGCGTGGGATGAATTAGTTATAATTGTAGATCTTGCAAATGAATTATCTGCAAAGTACGATATAAAAGTAAAATTCAACTTGGCAACAAACGGAGTTTTTTCAAAGAAACAACTTGCGTATTTGTTAAAAAATAATTTTGATTTTCGTATTTCGCTGGACGGGATAGATAAAATTAATGATATAACTCGCCCTATGCCAAATAACACAAGTTCTTTCCCTGTTGTCTCCGATAATTTGGATGCCTTGAATAAATCGGGTCACAAGTTTGTTATCGCAAGTGTTGTTACAAACGAAAACATCAATGAGATGGAGAACTTTATTTCATATTCTGTAAAACGTTGGAATAATGTTTATGACATCAGATTCTTTATGTTGGAGGAAACCGAATTAACACACCAAAACAAAATAAATCTGTTAAACTTAAAAAAGTTTCAACAGAGTCTTTATAACGGCATAAACTTAATGATCTGTGAGAAAATCGGCAAATATGCAAAATACAAATCAATTTTCGATTATGTTCTAAGAAATCACAAGGGTTGTTGTGCACCTTCAATTATGCAGATGCCAGTTTATAATTCAAACGGGGATATTTTAAGATGTAACGCACATATTTTCGAAGAAAAGGCAAAAATCGGAAAGTTTTCCGACGGACGTCTCGTTTTTGAGAAAGAAAAATATGCGCACTTGTATGATGAAATTAAGGGGAAAACGAGTGAATGTAATGATTGTCTATGCAATACATATTGCGAATTTGGCGGAGATTCCTGCATTAAACCAATCAAGCAGACAGAAGACTACTGTAAATATATGCAGGAATACTTTACGGATATGTTGGTTGAAATATATATGAATCCTGAATTGGTGAGTACAAGTAGTATTTTACAAGAAACATATTCGGGCATAAGAAGAGTTGTGCATTGGAGAACATAGGGGCAGTTTATGGAGAAGATTTGCGAGTGTATTTATATTGATAATTCAAAAGGCATTATAATAAAACTCGATGAAAACGGAGAAAACTATTTCTCGAACGGAAATATTGACATTATCAATGAGATAAACATGATAATTGCCACTTATCCCGATTGTGATCACAAAAAAAGAGTATTTTCTATTATACCAAACATTGCAACAAAAGCAGAATTTATTTTAACAAATAAATGTAATATGGGTTGTATTTATTGTTACAGCTCTACAAGAAGAAATACAAATACAATCGATTTTAAACAAGCAGCGGCAGTTGTTGACAGATTGATAATAAATTCTCAAGTAAAATACCTCAAGACCGGTAGGGTAAAGAAGATTTATATTTCATTTCACGGAGGCGGAGAGCCATCGTGTGAGTTTGGTCTGCTTAAAGCCATCGTTGAGTATGCAAAAAATAGAGCGAACAAAAGCAAGACTGAAATAAATTTTGAAATTACCACAAACCTTTCTCAGAATAATGATCATATTTTAGATTACTATATTCAAAATGGTTTTTTTATACATATATCAATGGATGGGATAAAAAGAGTACAGGATTATCAACGCCCGTATGCGAACGGTTCCACCTCATTTGCGACAGTTGATCGTAATATCAGATATCTTTCAAAGAGAAACGCGCTATTCTCTGTACGACTCACTATTACTGATAAATCGCTTTCTTACGCATTTGAAAGCGTGAAATATCTTAGAGAAATGTTCCCAAACATTCGTTTCATCAAACTTGCGCCACTTGAAACGTCTGATATAAGTCTACAAAACGATCTTGTGTCACCGGACCTCAGTAACTATTTGAAGGTGATGGAAGAGATTGATTTTTTGCCGTGGGATGAAGATAGTCATTACTTAAGCGTTTTTGGCGAAACTGATATGATAGTAAATAGCGGTATGTGCGCTCCTGTCAGATTTGAACAATTGATCATTTCTCCAGAAGGAGTGGTAACTGCATGTCATGAAGACCCATTATCTGAACATTTTCGATATGGAGAAGTTACAAAATGCGGGGAAATCATAATTGACAACAAAAAGGTTGACATATTAAAAAAAGAACGATTTGATAACATTATCAGCGGAAGTTGTTCCGATTGCGCTTTTCGTTTGTTATGTATGGGAGGATGTAAACACCGGATGATGACGACAGATCGAAATATGTTTTGCGCCATTGAAAAATACACATTGATAAAACATATAAAGAGGATATTCAGTGAGACAAACACACTATTAAACAAAATGAATCAGGAATATAAACGTTTGGAATATTGTGTTAATGATAAGACGGGCTACATTGAAATATTTTCTTTTTTGGAGGTCCAATGAAAAAAATATTGAGTTTCTTTAATGGTATCGGAGAAATGTTTAAAATATTGTGGCAATCAAGCAAATCTCTGACCGCTCTTTTGATATTCAACAATATTATACGAAATGCTATATGGCCGTTTCGTGCTATGGTGGTTAAAGAAATAGTTGATATTATCGTATTGTCCGCAGAAAATGAGTTTTCAACGTATCAAAAACAGTTTTGGTTGTGCATTATCTTGTTTTTTCTTTGTTTTTTGTTGAATAGAATTTGGTGGCCACTCAACAGTTATACTCAGACGCTTATGTTAGCTAAAATGACCAACAAGATGAAGCAGCGAATCATAGCTGTAATGGAAAAGGTTCATTTATCTTTCTTTGACTACGCCGAAAACTACGATACTTATAAAAGAGCTTTAGAACAAGTAGAAGATCGTCAGCCAATAAATACGGTAAACAGTGTTATTGGTTTTGTTTCGTTAATCATAAGTTTTGTTACAGCGTTTTCAATTATGATTTCAATAAATGTTCCGGTAACAATAATGCTTATGCTTAGTACTGTTCCTGCTGTTATTTGGGAGGAGAAGTTTAACAAAAAAATATTTGACTTTGATAAAGAGGTAACTCGCGAGAAGCGACTGATAGAATATTTGTTTTCGTTGTTTGTAAACAAGGCAACAGCTAAAGAAATAAGGACGTTCAAAACGGATCAATATTTAACTAAAAAACATGAGTCAACTTTGACAGAATACAACCGGAAATATTTCCGACTGATAAAATCAAGGATTAGTGTCGATTCGTTTTTTTGGCTTATACTTCAGTGTGCTCTTATGATCGGATACTTTATCATTATATCGGACACGGGTGCTGGTATAATTGCAATCGGCTCTCTCAGCTTTTTTCTATCTGTTGCGAGTGATCTTCAGCAGGCTATTAAAAATCTCGGGTCTTCATTTAATGGGGTTATACAATCAAGTAAATACTTTGACAATTTACTACAGTTTGAGAAGCAAAATGCCGATGCTATGCATTCAGATGGTCATATCAATATCCCAAACACCATTGAGAGTATAGAATTCAGAAAGGTTTCATTCACATATCCAAATTCAGAAAAAGAAACATTAAAAGATATAAGTTTCACCTTACGTTGTCCACAGTCCACCGTGTTGGTTGGTGAAAATGGAGCGGGGAAAACAACGATTATTAAGCTCATACTTGGGTTTTATAAACCAACCTCAGGCGAAATACTGATAAATGGTGTCAATATCAAAGAATACCCTCCTGAAGAGTATTTAAAACTATTTTCCGTTTGTTTTCAGGATTATATGAAATACGGCTTCTCCCTCAAAGATAATGTGGTTATGTCAAACACTGAGATCAACCACCAAAAATTCGAGAAAATAATTAATATGGTGGAACTTAAAGATTTAATTATAGATCTCCCCCAAAAAGAAAAGACTTGCCTTTCAAGAGAATATGACGAAAACGGCGTGGAGTTATCTGGAGGACAATATAACAGGATTGCTATAGCCAGAGCAATCGCAAAGGATGCCCCTATCGTGTTATTCGATGAACCAAATGCCGCGCTTGACGCTAAAGCAGAGCAAAGCTTATTCAAGCTTTATGCTCAATTAACAAAGGATAAGCTTGGTATTATGATAACGCACAGACTATCAACGGCGACTGATTCGGATCTGATTCTCGTTCTTAAAGATGGTAAACTCATCGAATGCGGAAATCACTCTGAATTGTTAATGAATAATGGTGAATATGCTACGCTTTTTAATATGCAATCAAAGCATTATACATCAAACGTGGAGGCAGTCTTGAAATGAAGAATATATGGCTTTCGATCAAATTGCTGTATAAAATATCACATCTGCTAATGGTGTTGCTTGGAGTATTTACGATTTTGGCTCTTTGTCTATCGCCAATGTTCTCTTTGATCGATAAACTACTTTTTGATATTATACAGCAAAGTTATGGCGAAGGATTGAAATGGCAGCGTGTTTTGCGCATTGTTTTGCTATATTTTTGCTATAATTTCAGCGTTTTTGCTCTCTTCAAAATAAAAGATATTATAAGTAAGTATACGCAAACAGCAGTGAGCGCAGCATTACAAAAAGATACAATAAGTAGAATTAGTAAGATTGATTATGACCGGTTCGAAGATAATGAGTTTTACAATTATATTACAACCTTGAAGAAAGAGATCAACGGTGGAAATCTTTTAGGGATTTACCTAAACAGCATCACATTTATAAGCGTTATTGCTACAACTATATATCTTTCCTACTTGCTGTTTCGTTTAAGTGTGTTGGCTATATTGTTATCAATTATTTGCTGTGTGCCGGGTTTTTTTCATCAGGCTTCTTTTGGCAAAAAGAATTGGGAATTCAACACATCAAAAATACCTTTGCAAAGAAAGATTGGATATTATTTCACATTATTATCGTCTATTGGGGCATGCAGAGAAAACAGGATATTCAACACAACACTTTCATATAAGAGAAAGTATTTGAGTCTATTTACTGAATATTATGACGAGTTGAAAAACTTCAATGCAAAAAACTGTTGGATAGGTGTATTAATGGCGTTGGTACATGCGGTTGGAACAGTATCAGTTATTACTTATGCTTATTATCAAGCAGCGTGCGGTGACATATCACTTGGTGATGCAGTTCTTTTCGTGGGGGTTTGTCAAAGTATTTACAATAATATTCAAAACGCTATATATACTTTTGGTTCAATAAATGAATCGCGTCATTCTGTAAATAATATTCTGAGCCTATTGTCAAAGCCCGAGCCAAACAAAAAGAACACTGACGATAATATATCCGATGAAAATAATAGTGGCGAAGTTGCGGTGGAATTAACCGATATTACATTTGCGTATCCCGGCGTTGATAAAAACATCCTGAACGGATTGAGCCTTAAAATCAGAAATGGCGAAAAGCTTGCGATAGTTGGAGAAAATGGAAGTGGTAAAACGACACTCGCAAAGATTATTTTAGGTTTGTATCATCCGCAAAATGGATTTGTAAGGATCAATGGTCGTGATATAAGAGAAATTCCTGTGGACTTTAGATATGGTTCAGTATGTTTTCAGGATTATTGCACCTATTCGCTGTCCGTCAGAGAGAATGTGGCTATAGGGAATATAGCAAAGCTAAAAAACGATGGGGATATTCTCAAAGCCATAGATATGAGTCGTCTTGAACTGTCTACGTTCGATAATGATATTGATAAGCAAATAACAAAAGTATTTGACACAGACGGCATCGTTTTGTCTGGGGGGCAATCCCAAAAACTATCCCTTGCAAGAGCGTTTCTGTTTGAATGCGGATTAATAGTGCTCGACGAGCCAAGCGCGTCGCTTGATGTTAAAACAGAAAACGAAATATTTGATGGCGTGTTAGAACTTATGCAGGATAGGACGGCTATTGTAATTACTCACAGACTTGCAAATGTTGTTCATTGTGACAGAATCATTTATCTGGATTCGGGAAGAATTTGTGAGGAAGGTACTCATAATGAGTTGATACAAAAGAATGGCAAGTATGCCGAGTTGTTTTCAATTCAAGCTGAAAAGTATATATCGAAAGAGGTTCCAACATATGAATAACAACATTATGATGTATAAAAGCAGGTTGACGTACAAAGAAATAGAACCAGTCTTGCAGGATCTGTCAGCTATTAAATATAGCATTATTAAAGGAGAGGCGTTATCTGTTGCAGCATATAACGCAACCGGTATGCGAACCTCATCGGATGTGGATATTTTAGTGTCCAGAAAGAATCTGCGTATCATTGAAAAAAAACTATCGGATATCGGCTTTGAAAAACAATATTCCGATGATATAGTTACGCAAAGAACAAATCGTGCGTTTATGTTGTCTCATTCTCATCAAACAACTCCTTTTTATATACAAAAAAGCATATTCAAATTGAGTGTAGATTTAAATTTCGATATTTTTTGGGGCGAATATACTGGAAAACGGGTTGATGTTGATGACTTTCTTTCGGATACAACAGAGATAGAAATATACGGTTATAAAGTAAAGGTTTTACCTCCGCTGAAAGCTATGGTACAATTAATACTGCACCACTATAAAGATATGAACTCTATCTTCCTTCTTGCCACGAGAAACAGTATAAAGTTCGATATGTTTAAAGACATTTATTATCTACTTAAGAATAACATTAACTGCATATCATTAGACGATTTGTACGATATTGGTTTGGAATATGATATCATGCCTTACATATATTATGTTCTATACTATACTGGCTTGTTATTTAAAGATAAACTACTCGATGAATATATCTCGGCATTCAAAACATCGGATGGCGAATCACTAATAAACTGTTATGGTTTAAACAAGTTTGAACGTCATGAGTGGAAATATGATTTAAAAACACGTTTGGAAACTAAAAATATATATGAGCTTATTAAAAACGACCTAACAGATAATGACAAAAAAAAGATACAAATCAACAAAGAGGTTTTCGGATGAGTGACATATATCAAATACAAGAAAAGATTCTTGAAATTATTAATCAAAACCCGGAGCTTGACGAAATTAAGCCGGACCAAATTGATCTTGATTTGTCTAACATCGGAATGGATTCAATTACATTCATTCGCATTGTTGTTGAACTAGAAGAAACTTTCAACATTGAAATACCTGATGAATTTTTATTGATTCCAGAAATGAATACAGTTGAAAAAATGATGAACATTGTATTGGCTGCTACTGAGATGATGTCAGAAAGTATATCAGAATAAGTGAAAAGTCAAATTACACGGGGATAATAAAGCTTAACTGTTATTGACGATCAATTATAGAGTGATTCTTAAAGACACTATCTAAGCATGAAATACGGATTGTTACCAGTTACATGTTCCGGAGAGAATGCAATGAAAAACAATTTGTTTATATTAGTCATTTCAAATATTACGACCAATCCATTTCTAGACTTGAAACTTAGAAGCGCATTTTGTTTTGGAGAAAAGTGCATTACTCGTCATCTACTGCTTTCCGATATATATGCAGCTGATTCAAAAAAAGCATTAGTAGATGCTCATCAGATAATAGTACTGATTAATTATTGTGAGATGATTGGAAAAAGTAATTTTGTATCGACCGATGAAGCGTGCTTTGAAAAGAAACAAGAAATGTTGGCATCCGAATTGCAAAACACTTATAGTTATTTAAAAACCATCTGTAAGGGGCAGATTGTTTGGTTTGGGCTTGAAAGCAATAATAATGCTTTGAAGTATGTGTTGGGAAATACATATTTAATTACAAAGAGCATAAATGACCTCAATAAAACCTTATATGCAACAATCAATAACGATGATGTTTTCGTTGATCTTAATGCAATCATTGCAGAAGTTGGCATTAATAATTCGTACAGTTATAAAGATAAAAATAGATGGAATGCAATTTATTCTAATGAGATTTGGGAAAAAATAGCAGAGGAGGTCAAAAAGCAATATAATATTTTTATTGGTTCCACTAAAAAATGTATAATTCTTGATTGCGATAATGTTCTATGGGGTGGGACAATTGCTGAGGATGGGATTGAGAATATTAAGTTGGGGCAGTATGGCGAAGGACGAATCTTTAGCGAATTTCAGGAATTACTTGTCTCGCTGTATAAACACGGAGTGATACTGACTGTATGTAGCAAAAATGATTTTAATGATATAATGCGAGTGTTTCACGAGCATAATGGTATGATTATTAAAGAAGAGCATATTTCGTGTTTTATGGTTAATTGGGAACCCAAAGTCAATAATATACAACTAATTTCCGACAAATTGAAAATTGATTTAGACAGCATTGTGTTTGTCGATGATTCATTATTTGAGATTGAAACGGCAAAAGCTTTTTTTCCACAAATCACTGCGTTTCTGTTTGAGAAGAATTTTAATTATAGTTTGTTGTCGTGCTTCAATCTGAAAACAAAGGTTTGTTATCACGAAATTGAAAGGAGAACTGAAACATACAAAACCGACACTTTAAGAGAAGAATTAAAAAACTCGTCTGTTGATTTTTCAGATTACCTAAAAAAACTAAAAGTTAATATTGAACTACGCACGGCGACTTCTTCGGAGTATCGTCGTATTTCTGAAATCACTCAGAGGACAAACAGATGTACCAATGGAAAAAGATATACAGTTGAAGAACTAAAATATAATTCAGGAAATAATAATGGAAATTTGTTTTCAGTTTATGTATCTGATTGTTTTTCGGATTTAGGACTTGTTGGAGCTATGGAGGTGTGCGAAAAAACCGTTACTCTTTTTAGCTTGTCGTGTCGATCATTGGGTAGGGGTGTTGAAGAAAGAATGATAGATTACTTGCTTGAATTATTTGATGTTAGGGAAATTGTTTTTTGTAATACTCATAAAAATGAATGGCTAATGGAGTGGTTTGATAAAAAGGGCATAAGAATAAAAAATCAAGGCGTTGAATAAACAACGGGGGGAAGAAAACCAGTCACTTGAATGAAAGAATTGATTATTGTTAATGAATGAGTGAACGTATGAAATGCGAACTATAAAGAGCTCTCGAGCCGTCAATTTTGCCTTATTCATATATTAAAAAAATGTAGGTGGCATTTATCGTGAAACGCAGGAAAACGTTTATAATATTTATAATAGATAAACAAACTATAATTATTTATAAAATACGTATTAGTATTAGGAGAGGCAAACGAATGATTTTACCAAATTTAATGTTCAAGAGAAGTGATTTGCGTCAGCTTAATGAATCACAAGTTCTGCAATCCACAAGGAAAGATTTGAATCTCAACGAATTTCTAAACAGTTTGAAAGCTATATCGCCGGATTTTCCAGTTGAATATTTGTGTAAACCATGCTCTGATATAAACGATGCCAATTATCGGTTAGATATTATGAATGAGTTGTTTCTTTCTAAGTCGCTATTCTCGGAATTGGAGGAGTTCAACGCTTCGTTGAAGCACTATGTTAGTCAGATAACTGAATATAGGGACACAAAAAATGAAGTTCAAAAATCCTACCGTTTTTTATCGCTGATCTGTGAATTGAGCCGACTCGTAAAAAGGTTGAATAAAAGCTTATCAGGGTGTTCTTCAGAGGGGTTATCCATGCTCTTGGATTATACTGAAGAGATTGTCAGAGTTTATTTTATTATCTTCGAACAAGCAGAAAAACTCGAAGAGGAAATCTCGTGTATTTTAAAAAACAATATACTGTCTGTTAACCCTAATGAAAAAACAATAACAATCAATAAAAGAGACAGTAAAAAAGATGCGATGGAACATTTATCAACAATTATTAAAAAGTGTTTTGGCATCGATATTGTCTATTCTTTCTCTATCGTCGATCCTGCCCAGATATCCGTTTTAGAAAAGAAACTGTTAGATATTTTATATTATCAAAACGAAGATGTGTTTATACGTTTAAACAACTTTTGTTCTGTAAATGCCGAATTGTCGAATGTTATCGCTGCTTTTTCAAAATTATATCTGCAATTTGAATTTTACTTAACATATATAACATTATTGTTTGCAAGTTCACGCGGCAATATGTCTATTTGCAAGCCCACTTTCTGTAACGAGGGCTTTTTTGCGCAAGGTTGTGCCTGCCCGTTGCTTATAACAAAATTTCTTGAAAACAAAACTGAATTGAGAGAAATTGTATGTAATGACATTGATATAAAAAATGGGGGGATGTTCATATTATCAGGTGCTAATCAGGGAGGAAAGACAATATATTTAAAGTCAATAGGTTTGACGGCATATCTTGCACAATGTGGTTGTCTTGTGTTTTGTAAAAGTTGTTTTCTTCCGTTTTATGATTGTATTTTTACGCATTTTATACAACCAGAAAAACTTGGGCGTGGACGACTTGCTGAAGAAGCGGAGAGAATGGAAATGATTATCAACTCTGTTTCAGCGCAATCTCTTGTACTGATGAACGAAAGTTTTACCAGTACCAGAAGAAAAGATGGTATAGACATTTCAATCCATTATATGCAAATACTAAAAAGGATTGGTTGTTCAGTAGGATTTGTTAGTCATTATTATGAACTACCTGATTTATTAAATATTAAAGAGAAATGTGTAGAGTCTCTTGAAGTTGGCGTTTCATATGATGGTAAACGTACATATAGGGTTTTGAGTAATACTGGTAGAGGAAAGGCATATGCAAAAGATGTCGCATTGAAATGTGGGATTACATATGAACAGATGATTGAAGAGTTTGGAGGCACGGGAAGTGATTGAATTTGATCTTTTGTTTTTTGAAAAAAATGGGGGAAAAATAAACTCAGATTATTTCATTGATATGGGACTTGAAAGCTTAAAACAAATACTGAATGATAAAGAATACAATGTATTTCTTGAAACCGTATGCACTCCTCTTAATAATGCGGAACTTATAAAAGAACGGCAAAAAATACTGAAGGATTTTCTCGATTCACCAGAATTGATTGATTGCCTACAGTCAATATGCGCAACGGCTCAAAACAACAAGTTTATAGTCCGTGATTTAGTTTATAGCAAAGTGACGCCAAAAAGGAAACTGATTGAAAATTTGCAAGTGACAAGCAAATCTTTAGATGTGCCAAATGAACTGTTAGCCACTATGCGTAATAAAAAATTTACAAGCAAAACACTTTTGGCTCTGTATGAGCAATTGAATAGCACAGACATAATAAGAGAAATTAAGAGTCGAATCAACGAGATTTCCAATTGGGTGATGAAGGACTGTGTATCGTTTGATATCCAGTATGGTTCAGGTTTAAAACTCAAAACCTCACATATTGCATCTGCAGGTTCCTATTCTGTTAAACCCAAAACAGGTTTTATAAAACGAAAAAAAGCTCAATTAGCTGCAAATGAATTTGCATATAATCTTGATTATATTTTAGAATTACAAGTGGGTGATTTGATTGAGCGTGGCATTCAAAATATTTGCTCAATTCTCTCTAATATCAACTCTTATATCATATCACTTACTAAAAAAATGTTTCGCCAACTCTTGTTTTATTCCGCTGCTATTAAAATTGTTAATTTCGGCAGACAATTAGGATGTTCGGTTATTTTTCCTGCCTTTGAATCAAAAAAAATCGAAGCAAAGTCACTATATGATATTGGATTATTAGTAAACAGTGGATCTCTAAATGGCATGATTTCCAATGATCTTTTTGGCGAAGAGGGGTTCTATCTTATATCCGGTGTGAATCAGGGTGGAAAAACAACCTTTTTAAAAAGTATTGGTGTTGCCCAACTTTTTGCACAAAATGGATTGCCAGTTTTCGCGGAGGAGTATGATTGCCCTGTCTATAAAAATCTTGTAAGTCACTTTCCAGAAAGTGAAGATATGTCTTTTTGTTATGGAAGACTTGCCGAGGAACTGACAAGATTTCATTCTTTATTACCGTTAATCAAGGACAGTGCATTGGTATTACTTAATGAATCTTTTGCTACTACAACAGAGGAAGAGGGATATGAAATCGCTTTTGATGTATTAAGAGCATTATCAAAAGTACGCCCGACGTTATTCTTCGTTACGCATAATTTTAGATTACTGAAAAGCATGAATGAGATCAGCAAAAAACTTGAGAATAATATGCAAATACATAGTTTAATTGTTGATCCAGGAAAATCATCGACAGACAGAACATATACGATAATCTCAGGCGCCCCACAGGAAGCTGTAAATGGCTTGGAGTATATTACACAGAGTGTTGGTGCAAATCATCTAAATACATATTTATTTGAAAACAAGAATCAAAAAACATCACACAAGAATAAGGAATGTAACTGTCAATGAAAACAATCATCACTCCGGTTCTTTCGTTGTAGGTTTACAATAGATGTGATACAGTAAGGAAAAAAAGAAGTGACGAATGGGAAATCCTGTGTTACAGTTAAGTTGCTATACAAAACAGACAGGAGGAATAACCATTCGTCATGAAAACTGTAACACAAACTATACTGTATCGTCAAGCATTAATTAAATATTCCGAAAAATACGGGGTAACAAAAGCGGCAATCAGGTATAAAACCAACCGTCAGTACATCTATCGATGGAAAAACAGATATGACGGAACGCTTGAATCATTGGCGGATAGGTCGCACCGTCCGCATCATCACCCGAACGAACATACCGCAGATGAGCTTAAGCTGATAGCAGATATGCGAAAAAGAAACGCCAATGCGGGTTTGGTGGTGTTTTGGGTAAAATTGCGGCAGAGAGGTTATACACGCTCGATAACCGGTTTGTACCGCCTATTACGCAGGCAGGGAAAATTGGTAGTAAAGCCGCCTAATCCGAAGTATATAGCAAAGCCTTATGAGAAGATGCAGTATCCGGGGCAAAGAGTGCAGATAGATGTAAAATTCGTGCCGTCTGCCTGTATGGCAGGTGACGCTGAAGGGCAGCGTTTTTACCAATACACCGCAATTGACGAATATTCAAGATTCCGTTATTTAGAGGCCTTTGAGGAACACAGCAGTTACAGCTCGGCAGTGTTCTTGGATCACCTGCAAAAGCATTTTCCGTTCAAGATAGAATGTGTTCAGACCAATAATGGCGCCGAGTTTACCAAAAGGTTAGGACATACCGCAAGCCCAACGCCCACACTGTTTGAGGCGCGCCTCAAACAGTGTGGGATACGGCACAAACTGATCAGGCCATACACGCCGCGACACAACGGCAAGGTCGAGCGCTCGCACCGTAAAGACAACGAATACTTCTATGCTACCCACACATTCTACTCTTTTGATGACTTTAAAAAGCAGCTTGCTGTTCACAGCAGAAAATACAATAACTTTCCTATGCGTCCTCTTAACTGGATGTCTCCTGCCGATTACATTAATGCTTTTATTAAGCGTGGAGAAGTTTTCTGATTTTGTAACATATCATTGACAAACCTACAAACAATCATCACTCCGGTTCTTTCGTATATAAGTTTTACTCGTAAATCCGGCTCTTGCGCTACAGTGTCAGCAGATAAGTTCAAAAGAGATGTTCAAACACTAATCAGAAATGGGTATTCATCTGTTTCTGAGTATTCCGTAGCAAACCGAACACCTTGACCGCCCAAGTTGAACAGTCCGACCGCAAAAATTGAACAGTACGGCCGCAGAGGTTGAACACCCTGCAATTAAGGCAATAGTGACACACGCTTCAATGCACAGTAGATGGTCGGTATAATGGATATATGCACTGCGAAAGCGGTGTAAATATTCATTAGGAGGTCAAGAATATGACCAATTACCGAGAGATACTGAGGCTGGACAGCCTTGGTCTCAACAAAACCCAAATAGCCGACGCCTGCGATTGTTCGAGAACAACAGTAATAGCGGTGCTTCGGCGAGCTGAAGAGGTAGGACTTTGCTACCCTTTGCCCGAAAGCCTTTCAGACAAAGAACTGTCTATGAAACTGCATCCGTCTGCTCAGAGTAAGCCTATGTACAAAATGCCGGACTACGAATATGTACATAAAGAACTGCAAAAAAGCGGTGTTACGCTGAAGCTCTTATGGCTTGAATACTGTGAGAAATGCCGTGAAAACGGAGAATTGCCGTATCAGTCTACGCAGTTTAACAAGTATTACAGTGACTATGCCATTAAAACAAATGCAACGATGCATTTAAACCACAAGCCCGGTGAAATCATGCAGGTAGATTGGGCGGGCGATACAGCCTCTGTTATCGACACCGTAACGGGCGAAATAATTCCGGCATATATTTTTGTGGCTTCTTTGCCGTATAGCGGATATGCCTATGTGGAAGCCTTTTTCTCTATGAACCGGGAATGCTGGATAGCAGCCCATGTAAATGCCTTTAAATACTTTGGCGGTGTTACCCGTATCCTTCAGTGCGACAATTTAAAAACAGGAGTTATCTCTCACGGCAGAACAGAGGTTACACTTAATAAGGCGTACAGTGAAATGGCAGAGCATTACGGCACTGCAATTCTGCCCTGTAGAGTAAGGTCGCCAAAGGATAAGGCTATGGTAGAAGGCACTGTAGGTGTAATTACAAACTTTGTCCTTGGTGCTTTGAGAAACAGAAGGTTTTTATCCTTGCCGGAGTTAAATGAAGCAATATGGGAACGCTTAAAAATTCTTAATAATGCTCCGTTTCAAAAGCGTGAGGGTAGTCGTGCTACCGCTTTTGAGGATGAAAAAGCATTTTTGTTACCCTTACCGCCAAGACCCTTTGAATTATCCGAATGGAAAATTGCAACAGTAGCACCAAATTACCATATTAGTATAGAAAAACAAAACTACTCTGTACCTTATGAATATATTAAGCAAAAGGTGGATGTACGAATTACAAAATCCACTATTGAGGTCTTCTTTGGCGGTAATCGTATCGCTTCCCATCCGAGACTGTACGGCAGATTAAATCAGTACAGCACTGTAGAAGCACATATGCCGCCTAGTCATCAGCAATATATTCAGTGGAACGGTGAGCGTTTTGTTAAGTGGGCAGCTAAGATAGGAATAAATACCAAAACAGCAGTAAGTGCCATACTCAGCGGATACAAGATAGAACAACAGGGTTACAAAGCTTGTATGGGAATTTTAAAGCTCGCAGACAAGTATTCACCCGAAAGATTGGAAAATGCCTGTAAAAAGGCGTTAACCTTTACTCCGAGACCCTCCCTTAAAAACATACAGGCAATTCTTTCTTCAGGTCAAGATAAGGAACAACCCACTGAGAAAGAGAAGCCGACAACATCGCAATACGGGTTTACCCGTGGAGCAGAGTATTATGCAGGGAGGAAAAACTAATGTTAACAGAAAATACAGTTAATAAACTACAGGAAATGAAGCTTACCGCTATGGCAAGGGCCTTTAAAGAACAGCTTAACGACCCTAATATTAACGGATTAGCCTTTGAGGACAGGTTCGGTCTTTTGGTAGACCAAGAATGGACATCCCGTAAAAACAATCACCTTAAAAGATTAATAAAGCAGGCAAAATTTTCGGAAACGGGAGCTTGTGTTGAGGATATTGAATACCACTCGGACCGAAATTTAGACTCTGCTCAAATAACAAGGCTTGCTTCCTGCAACTACATTGCAGAAAGGCACAACATACTGTTACTCGGTGCAACCGGTAGTGGTAAAACCTATCTCGCCTGTGCGTTAGGTATGGCAGCAGTAAGAAATTTTTTGTCGGTCAGATATGTTAGACTTCCCGAGCTTTTAACCGAGCTTGCAATCGCACGCAGCAGCGGTAATTACAGAAAGGTAATTCAGCAATACAAAAAGCCGGCATTATTAATTTTAGACGAATGGCTATTGTATCCCCTTAAAGAAACCGAGGCCAGAGATTTACTTGAAATTGCAGAGGCGAGATACAAAAAGGCATCCACCATTTTTTGTTCTCAGTTTGATGTACCGGGATGGCCTGAAAAGTTAGGTGACCCAATAATTGCCGATGCAATATGTGACCGCATTGTACACGATTCATATTCGGTAGTTATTGAATGCAAGGAATCTATGCGCAAACGCAAAGGAGTTACGGAAACATAATAGCACCTACGGTGCATCGGACGCCGTCCGAACCTGAGGTTTAACGCATAAAAGGTTTTCCGGGAAGAGTGAATAAGCGTGATTGCAATACAAAAAAAGAGTGACCCCGGTCATACGGCATCACTCTTCCCGCTAAACCCCGCATACAGCGCTCGTGTCGCTCCTCAGCGTTGCACTATCCTCTGCCACGGTTAAAAGCATATTTATAATACCATTTCATTATTAATCCGTCAATGTACAACCTTTGCGGTCGCACTGTTCAATTCCGGCGGTTTGACTGTTCAATTTTGGCGGTCGCACTGTTCAATTCAAAACGGTCAGGGTGTTCAACTTGGGCGGAATATTCAGTTTCTTTAGCGGATCTAAAAAAACATCCCAAAAAAGTGAAGTGACCCCAAAAAGTTAGACAACATTAGAAAGTAAAAATTGTTTAAACAGCCGAAAGGGCTTGTAGTCTGTGAAGAGCAGGCGGCAAGCCCTTTAGCTTTGCCTTGATTCTGAGATTGTTGTAGTAGTCCAGATAGTCCATGAGCTCCTGCTTGAACTGCTCCATGGACTTGAATTTTTCCAGATACAGCAACTCACTCTGATAAGGTACAATAAGTTGCGCAAATTGAAAGAGGCAAAAAAGTAGACACGGCT
>ERZ857984.842-NODE-842-length-31415-cov-6.988807_pt1 | contig 31415 bp, 37 predicted proteins | sample MGYA00519914_ERZ857984 | MGnify/ENA primary metagenome ERZ857984 (study PRJEB31778, sample SAMEA3449417) | human gut metagenome | biome: human gut; feature: human-associated habitat; material: faeces | place: United Kingdom | collected 2010/2012 ... | reverse complement strand
CTCCCCTCTGGATGAATCTGCCGAGGTTCCGTCAGCTCTGTCAGGGAAATTTTCTCGACATCATCTTCTCCTGTCCCTACGAGCTGCACGAGCTGACAGCAAACCGTTTTCTCTCCAAGCTCTTTTTCACCCTCAGTGATGAGCAGAAGGAGGTGCTGTACTACCTGTTCGTCAAGCAATACAGCACCACAAGGCTTGCTGCCATCCGTGGGCAGTCCGACCGGAATATCCGCAAGCTGCGTATGACCATTCAGAAAAAGCTGCAAAGGCGGATGTATGAGCATCTGAGCGAAAAGCTGGAAAAGGACTACAGCATTACCCTGCGAGAGCGCGAGTTCGTGGAGGAATATGAAGCACTGCTGCAAACCATGGGCAAGGATGCCGTGATCCGCCGAGAGAACAAAACCAAGCCGAGAAAAAAGAAAGCCGCCCTTGACGATGCCAAGGACGGTTGATACAATAGTAATATGGTTAATATATAGTTGGATTACGAGTTGAGGGGATCGACGCCATGAAGAATCTCTTTGAGCAGTCCCGTTCCCATTGGGTGCGGTATGACCGCTATGAACTGAAAACCGCCGCAGACGGCAAGCGGTATATCACACCGGGGAAGAATGCCAAGCCCGACATCTATAACCCGCTGAAGGAATCCTCCGACATGGTGTTGGATGCGCTGAACGTAGGGATGCTGATGATGAACCGCAGTCCGAAGGTCGAGGTGCAGAAGGCAATTCTGGCCTTTGTGACCCACTACGGTCTGTTGGGGCTGATGACGGCACTGCCCACCACGCCGTCCTTCATGGATTATGAGGCGGTCTATCTGCCGAAAAACCATTTTATAAAGGCAGAGTCTATGGAAACCGAGGACTATCTGGCACTGTTCTATCCCTTTGACCAGCTGGATGTGGTGAAACAGGGTGTTGAGTCCAGATGGAGCGTATCCGGCGACAATATGATGATGGCGCTGACCATGACCTTCATAAACGAGCCCATGGCAAAAACCATGAGCTTCCAGCGGGAGTATGCGGAAGCCTATGACTGGGTGGCGCAGCAGTTCAAGGACTGGGCCTTTACGCTGACCACTTCGATTCTGTACTACAACGATTATGACCTGATCGATGAGGACACCCGGAATCTGTACCGCAAGGGTATGGCTGCCTTCGGCGGCATTGCGCCCAGCTATCATATTGAGCTGCTGGATAAGCCCACCATCTATTGGGACTTCCATTCGCTGCTGCTGGGCATCCAGATGATGTTCAGCTTTATGCTGGTGGACGATGCGAAACCCCTGCGGCTGTGCAAGCACTGCCAGAAGGTGTTCCTCGGCAGCCGGGCCAATTCCGCATTTTGCAGCGCCCGGTGCAAGAATCAGTATAATGTCTATAAGAGCAGGGGAAAGAATAAAGGACAGGACGGTGAGAATGATGATTGACCGCTGGATCGCAGAAGCGACCGAATGTGATTTCAAGGTCGCGCTGGAGGTAAAGAAGCCGAAAAGCTGGCTCAAAAGCGTCAGTGCCTTTGCAAACGGAATTGGCGGCACGCTGTTTTTCGGGATTGATGATGACAGAAACGTGATAGGCTTGTCAGATGCGCAGACCGATGCGGAGACGATCAGCCGTCTGATCAAAGAGCGGATTACGCCCTATCCGAGTTTTGTCCTTGCTCCTGAACGGGAAAGCGGCAAGGACATCCTTGTCCTGTCCATATCGTCCGGACGGTCTACTCCGTATTACTATAAAGCGGACGGTATCATGGAAGCCTATATCCGCATCGGCAATGAAAGCGTGATTGCCCCGTCCTATGTGCTGAACCAGCTTATTCTCAAGGGAATGCACCGCACCTATGACGAGCTGATTTCCGAGTATGATTTTAAGGATTACGCTTTTTCCAAGCTGCGGGAGCGGTATAAGGCGTGGACAGGAAACAGCATGGAAGAAAAGCTGTTCGATTCCTTTGATATGCGGGATGAGAATGGCAAGCTGACCAACGCAGGCGCTTTGCTTGCGGATGATTCTCCCATCCGACATTCCCGCCTGTTCTGCACACGTTGGAACGGCCTTGATAAAAGCGGCGGCATGGTAGATGCACTTGACAGTGCGGAATTCTCCGGCAGCCTGATCATTCTGCTCAATGAGGGTGTCGGCTTTGTTAAGCGGAATATGAAAACCCGCTGGAAGAAAACCGCCAATTCCCGTATTGAAATGCCCGATTACTGTGAGCGAAGCGTTTTTGAAGCCCTTGTGAACGCTCTGATCCACCGGGATTATCTCATTTTGGGCAGCGAAGTCCATATTGATATTTACGATGACCGTCTTACTATCAGTTCTCCCGGTGGCATGGCAGACGGCACTCGGATACAGGAAAGAGATATAACCAATATTTCCTCCACCCGGCGCAATCCGGTTCTGGCAGATGTATTTGCCCGGTTGGGATATATGGAGCGACAGGGCAGCGGATTCAAGAAAATCACGGAAGCCTACTATGCCGCCCATAACTACCGTGCGGAGCTGGAGCCTAAGTTCTATTCCGATGGCACATCGTTCCAAGTGACGCTGTATAACTTGAATTACGGAACAGCAGTAAACACAAGCAATGTTTCGATTGGAGAGGAAAATGTTGCGATTGACCCCGTTCATGTTGCGATTGAGGTTGCGATTGAGGGACTAATTGCAAGCCCGGTTACGATAGGCAAGGCAAAAGCAGTTTTTGCAAGCATGGGCACCGACGGTATTTTCGGGCGTTCCGATATCGTTGCAATTACAAATGATTCTTTCACTGCCGCAGGCAATCTCATTACCAGACTGAAACACGCTGGTTTGATTGAAGCTGTCAGCGGATATGGAAAGGGAAAATATCGGTTTGTCAAGCCGCAGGAGTAAAGTTAATGCCCGTTATCAGCCATACAGCCGATAACGGGCATTTCGTTAAGTATATACAAGTTCGGTCACTACAATTTCCTCTGCACGATTACGGATATTGTTCATGCGGCGTACCCATTCCATTTGGTCTGCTGCTTTCAGTGCCTCGGTCACACCCTCCTGTTTTGCCATAGCGGAAACGATGGTTTCCATTCGCTCATTGCAGGCTTGGTCGATCTCAGCCAGATGTTCAAACAGCTTACACTCCATTACATAGTTATTGTAAAGGATTTTGCGGTGTTCTTTCAGATAACTGCGGCGCATACGGCCATATTTGCCAATCTGATAGCTTTCGGTGTCCGGCAGGACAAAGTCGGGAATGAGGTAATCGCCCTCTTGACGGTATGTACCACCCATTTGCTCAAATAGAGATTTCATAGCATTTCAGCTCCTTTTTGTGTTGATTTTCAGCGGTTATAAGGCTTTTTCTGCTCCTTTCCTATAACTGCTTTTCAATTCACCACAAATGAGCCGCAGTCATATGTATTAGGTGGCAGAAACCACCCTTTACATATTAACTCTCAAGAGGAAATGCTGAGGGACTATGCGGAAAAGCATGGTTTCCGCAATCCCCTGTTTCTGTATGATGACGGCGTTTCCGGGACAAAGACCAACCGTCCAGGCTTCCAGAAAGTGCTTGCCATGATACGGGACGGGCAGGCCGTTACGTTGATTGTGACCGACTTGACCCGCCTGTACCGTAACCAATCGGAAGCCAACAATCTGCTGGAAATCGTCTTTCCTGCGTTGGGCGTGCGTTTTATTGCCATTACCAACAATTACGACAGCGCCACCAACACGGAGAGCGACGAGGACTTAGCCATGTTCTCCAACCTGTTTAACGAGTGGTATCCCCGGCAGACCAGCCGAAAGATCAACGCCGTTATCCAGCACAAAGCGGAAAAAGGGGTACGGATTGCTTCGATTCCGCCTTATGGCTATCAGAAAGACCCGGCGGACAAGTTCAAAATCATTCCCGACCCGGAAGCAGCGGAAAAGGTGCGGTATATCTTCCGTCTGTGCGCTTCCGGCATGGGGCCGGAACAGATTGCCAAGCGTCTGGAACAGGAAAGGGTGCTTGTACCCACGGAATACATCTACCGCAAGTTTGGACGTAACCATTCCAGCCGCAACCCGGATTTTCCCTATCGGTGGTCGAACAGCACGGTTGCTCGTATTCTGGAAAATACAGACTATATCGGCGTACAGGTAAGCTGCAAGACGCACAAACCTTCCTACAAAAGCGACCTTGTAGTCGAGGTGCCGGAAGAAGAACGCTACCGGGTGGAAAACGCTCATGAACCGATTGTTGACCGAGAACTGTGGGACATTGTGCAGCGGGTACGGGCAAACAAGCGGCGTCCTACCAAGCTGGGGAAAATGGATATGCTGGCGGGTATGGTACAATGCGCCGACTGCGGCAACACCCATTATCTTTGCCGGTGCGGAAGCTGGGACGAAAGCAAATACACCTACGTTTGCGGCAAATACCACCGCCACAAGGAAGAATGTACGCCCCACACAGTAAAAGCCCTGCACCTGCGGGAAGCTGTTTTACAAGCGATACAGACCGTCGTACAAACGGCAAAAGCCGACCGGGAAGCCTTCATCGCCCATTTGACAGCCAAGCAATCCGGCCAGTTGAAAAAGGAACTGACAGCCAAGCGGAAGGAACTGGAGCAGGCAAGGAAACGGCTTGCAGAGATTGACAACCTGATAGCCGTTACCTTTGAGAAGCTGGCAACTGGCATACTCACAGACGAGCAATTCCAGCAGTTAAACGGGCGATATCTGGCAGAGCAGGAAACCTTGAATGAACATATTGCCCGATTAGAAACAGAACTTGCCAAGCAGCAGGACGAACTTAACAACGTGGGGAACTTCCTCGCCATAGTTGACCGGCATTTAGACGTGCCGGAGCTGACGCCGGAAATCCTGCGGGAGTTTGTTCACCACATCACGGTGCATGAGCGTGACAGCGCTTACAAGAAGAAGTTTTACACACAAAAGATTGACGTTTACTTCAATTACATCGGAATGATACAGTAAACGGAAGGCATATCCAAAGATATGCCTTCCACCACAAGTCAACTATACATCCTTATTAAGCCGGGGCCTTTCCGGCTTCTCTTTTTTCTGCATATGGCGCTTCTCGGAAGCGGCCTGTCGGGGCGGCAGCCTGTGCGCTCCCGTTTATTCGCTCCGCTCAAAAGCCACGGTGCAGCAGACGCGTTTCTGCGCGTCCGTAAGGGAGGGCAGGCCGGCGAGATAAAGCATTGCGTTCGGCTCGTAGAAGCGTGAAAGGAGGAATTCGCGCTCGCCGCCGGTCACCGAATCGGGAAGCAGGCTGCCGATGAACGCGCGGTGTGCGCCGGCCGGGTCGTTGCCGGCGGTTTCTGCGACAGCGGGCAGGACTTCACTTTCCAACGGCGCTAAAAAGGCATTGTGTTCTGCAGCGGTGAAGTATGGGATAGTCAGGTTCGGTTTCCCGTCTTTGACGACGGCATAACCATCTGCGGCAAGATCGGCGATCATCTCGCGCTCGTAATCGTTCGGCGTAAGATTGCTGCGGCACAGCTCGTGAAGCCGGCGCAGCGCGCGTATACGGTCGACGCCGGCGAACCGTCGGTCATCCGTCACCAACGGCGGGTCGAACTGCTGCAAGGTCGTCCTTCCGTCGCCGTTGTGCTTGCCCGCCTGCCCGCCCGAACAGCGGAGGTATTCGCGTTCCTCCGGCGATAGATTGCCCCGGCGGATTACATCCTCGTCCGACCAGCTTGCCAGTACCCAGTGGCGGCTGCCGTCGCCGCGGACCGGCGGTTCGGCGTTCGGCTGATTTGCAAACGCGTTCATATACGTGTGCGCTGCAATGGCGGCGATATCCCAAAGCAGCAGCGCCTCGTCCAGTCCGCAGCCCTCGAAGCCGATTTCGCGCACCTTGGGCAGGATTCGCCGTACCTCGCGGCCCAGTGCCTTGGCGGCCGGGGTGAGCAGTTTTTTTTCAAACGCTTTCTCCGCGGTGATGAACGACGCGTCGCGGATGAAGAAGGTGGTTCGGTATTTTCCGCCCGCTTGGACGAGATATCCCATCCAGACCAGCGCCGGCAGCCGTTCTTCGATAAAAGCGGCGGCTGTCCCGAGCTGCTCGGCGATCTCTTCGACGCGCTTCGGGCGCTCGGCACAGGCGATGCAGATGTTCTGTGTCAGCAGGTCACTGCGCAGTCCGTTCAGGTCGGGAGAGGTCGCGCTGCCGCAGATGTACACCTGCAGCCGCACCGGCTCGTAAAATTTGTCGGTCATATCCATTCGCTCCTTCAAACGATGTTTGGCCTCGCCCAAATGCCAGCGCAGCGTGCTTTCGGGAACGCCGAGCCGCTCTGCGATCTCGCGGCCGCTTTTGTGCTCGTAATAGAACAGCACAATCGCTTCGCGGCGGAGTCTGCACAGCCGCATCACCTCGCGGCGCAGCTTTTGAAGGTCCTCGCGGTGCAGCAGCGCTTCCTCGGGTGTCTTGCTTCCGTCCGCCTGCTCGGGAAGTGCGTCGTAGTCCACGCATTCCCAGTACCGCGCCGCTTTGCGCAGCCGGGTGTAGTAGGTGTTCAGACAGATACGGTAGATGTAGCCGTCCATGTCTGCAATCGCCTTCTTTTCCCAGTCTGTCTCGCAGAGCGCGGTGAGGATGGACTGCGACAGGTCCTCGGCGTCCTGCCGGCTGTTCGATTTTCGGACGGCAAAGCCGAAAACCTTTTTCGCGTAGCGTTCGATGAGCGTGTCCCGCTGCATGGCGCGTGTCTCCTTTGGGCTTGGTTTCATTATACAAATCGCGGAAAAAGCGGATTTGTTGGCGCGGCAATGGAAAATATTTCGTCGGCCGTAAGCCGAAAGGCCGGACGCGCCCGCTCTGCGGCGCGTCCGGCCGGAGTACCTATGCCTGAATGTCTGTCACGGCGCCGATAAAGATCGGCAGTCCGTTGGTGTTGTCGAGGATCATAAATACGAACGGACGGTCGAGCGTGACCGTCAGCTCCGGAACGGAAATGCTCTCGCTGTTCATTGCGACGGCCGTGGCTGCGCCGGCTCTGGTGCCCCGTTCGTCTACCGAAATGAAGGTCTTGTGCAGAATGTCGCCGATGAAAAGGTTGCCGTCCGCGCAGGACGCCATCCTGGTAAAATCGGCTTTGCCGTTGTCGAACGCCGTCGGCATCCCGAGATTTTCGAGAAGCCCGTTCAGACGCAGTTCATCGTCATAGCTGAATTTGGGCATCGTCACCGCAACGGAGCCGCTTTTGAAGCTGCCGAGCGTTTGCAGCAGCTTTTCGCCGGTGAGCGAATCGATATATGCGTAAAGATCGACGTCCGCGTCCGGCAGCAGTGCTGCAAACGCATATTTGCTGTCCTTGTAGTCCTTGAGAAAGCCGACGGCAGAGTCGCCGCTGAAATATTTGCTTTCTTCGGAGTGCATCATTTCCACGGTCCGCTTCTCGCCGCCGTACGAGGTGAAGGCGCCGTCGCGGATATCCGATTCCTCATAGGCGACAGCCCACTCGGCGTCGAAGGTCAGCGCGTTGATGAGGTACAGCTTCGTTTCAGCGCTGATCTCGTCGAGTATCCGGTCGATCATGCCGTTGGTGTTCTGTTTGACCCAGTTGTTGATGTCCTTGAGCGTCTGTCCGTCAAATGGCGCTTTGTACGCCTGCGCGCCGTAGTAATCGGCGTTGCGCTGCAAAAAGTCCTTTTCAACGGTCAGCCCCTGTTGGTCGCGGAACCAGATGGAATTTGCGATGTGCAGCTGATAGCCGTCTGCGGATGGGAGAGCGTCCGCACAGGCGCGGTAATATTCGTTCAGCTCGTCGAGCGGGATCCCGCTGCCGAGCAGCGTTTCCATCTCCGCGAGTGTCTGCCCGTCTGCTCCGTTGGCGGTCATCGCCAGCGCAAGCTGGATGGAAAGCGGGGAAATCAGCAGGCTTTCGCCGCGGCTTTCCGCAGCGGCCGCACGGAACAGCGCAGCCGACAGATCGGCCTGCGCGCGGATAAAGGCGTCGTCCGCAGCTTTACCGGCGGTCGTGTTGGCGCTCACGCCTGCCATCAGATCCGCTGCCTGAATCTGCGTGTTGCAGCCGGACAGGGCGGCGGCAAGGACGCAGATCAGCAGCAGACCGGTTGCAATACGCATTTTCGTTGTTTGTTTGGTTTCCATGATTTGCATTCGGCCTCCTTGTTCGTATATGGTTTCGTGGGAGTCAGACTTCGGGATGAAAGGTTATATGAAAATGCGGCGGTGCCTTCAAATGCGGGCGTCCTCCATTCAGCCGTGACTTCGTAAATCCGGCCGCCGCTTTTCAGCGTCAGCGCGGATGCGGTCAGCACGGCCGGTTCCGCTTCGGCTCGACGGCAGGAGTGCGCCGCAGCCGGCAAGGGAAAGGCACAATCAACCAAGTGCCAAAGCATCCGCAGTTTCAATGCAAACTCCTTTCTGAACTCTGCTTCGTTTGTATTCGCCGTACATCAGGCGGGCAGACGAAGCGCTTCCTTCAGTTCCCCGAGCTGTTCATCGTCCGGCCTCCACTCGCGGCCGGTTGCCGTTTCCCGCAGGATCCCGTCTTGCAGGACGAACTCAGCGGTGCTTCCGTCGGCAGCCGTCAGGGTAAGTATGCAGGATTCCTCCGCGCCTCCGGGCGCTGTCTCCGAGGCTGTGTCCGTGCTTTCGTTTTCCGCCGTTTCGCTGTCTGTTCCGTTCCGAAAAACTTCAAGCAGGGATGCGATGCGGTTCAGCGCGTCTGGCTCGGTGATTGTCTGAAGAATTTCGCCTTCCCCGCTTTTCAGCAGAACCTCTGCTTTGACAAACGTCGCAGAATGGGACTCTGCATTCCAAGCATTCCCGTTCGTCCAATATGACGTCTCTGCTGTCTCCCCATATGTGTCGGGAAGCGTCTCTGCTTGCTGCAGCAGTATGACGGTGCAGACGGCAGCGCAGAACACGGCGGAGATACAGCAGGCAAAAGCCCGGTTCCTCGTCCGCCTGCGTTTTTTCAGCTTTTCCTCGCTGCGGCGGAAAATCTCTGCTTTGCGTTCCTCAAAGCTCCTCACAGCAGCCATTCACCGTCCTTTCCGAGCAGGATGCGCAGCTCTTTTTTTGCTCGATACAGAAGATTATCCACCTGTTTGCGGTTTTTCTTCATGATCCTTGCGGCTTCCTCGTAGCTCATTTCCTCAAAATAGACGAGATGTACGGCAATTCGCATTTCGTCGGGCAGTCGGGAGAGCGCTGTGTTGACGGACCGCTTGCGTTCATCGGCCAGAAAGGCGTCCTCCGGCGTATCCCGCTCATCCGTCAGGCCGTCCGCCTGCGACAGCTCCACAAAGGGAATGACCTTGCGGCGCCGGATATGGTCAAGCGCGCGGCTGCGCCCGAGCATAAACAAATAGGTCTTCATCGAGACCCTGAAATTGTAGCGCCGCCGATGCACGATCAGCTCCGAAAAGACGTCTATTGCAAGGTCTTCGGCGGTGTGTATGTCATATACATACCGATTGATGAAAAAAACAAGACCGTCAAAAAGCTCCTTCATAATTTCATCAAAGGCGCTTTCGTCACCGTCAAGAAAACGGCGGTAGCTACAGGCGCCGTTATCCATTGGGATCCCTCCTGACCGAAAGAGGACCGTCGGATACCTCTTCATGTTTTATACGAATGACGATGTGTAAATTCCTTATCCGTTTCCGATTTTTTCGGTGTTTTGCCGACAGGCGGGGAAATGTAAAAATCCGGTCATCCATAACAGACAATCGGATTTTACGTTTTTTGTATTCAAAAGGCAAATTGCCGCCGGCTTCGCAGGACTTTTATGAAAAACTGCGCTTATGCCGTGATTGTCAGTACCAGCGACGGCGTGCCGACGCCGCTGCGGCCGTAAAAATCGACGACCGTTTTGGAAAACGTATCGGCTTTGATTGCGCATTGCTGCTCGCGCACGCCGTAAGCGGGGTTGACGTACAGCACGATGTGATCGACGCTTTGCAGAAGCAGAAACTTGGAAAGCAGCGTCTGTACCCGCGCCATACGGTAGGCAAAATCCTCATTCCGCACCACCTTATAGGCGGGCAGTTCCTCGCGGCTGCCGTTGGGACGAAAGAGATAGGCCGCGCTTTCGTCCAGCGGTGAATCTGTCAGTTCAAAGCAGAGCCGCCGTTCGATTCGCTGCAGTTCGCAGCGTCGTTTGGCGTCCTCCGAAATGTTCTGCTGGATGTTGATGCCGATGCGCGCGTCATTGGCCGCCCGCTGCATAGCAAAGGCCAATTCTTCCATATAGCCGTAAGACGTCTCCCGAGGATCATAGTAAATCTTACCGTATGCACAAAAGGGCATCGCCCGACTCCCTCTTCCTTTTTCTTTTCATTTTAGCATGATCGATAGGGGATGTCAATATGAATCCCTGCCTGTTCTTCCGCAGCGCTTTGTGTATGGGTATTTCGCAACTTTACAGATCGATCGGACGGCCCTCTTCGGCCGAACGGTAGATGGCGAGGATCAGGTCGACCGGCTTGCGCCCTTCATAAACGTCGATGGTGGGTCGGGTACCGGTTTTGACTGCGCGGATCATATCTGCAATTTGCCGCGTGTGTCCGTCGAGCGAGATGGCCGTCGGCGTGGAGGCCGAACTGAACGCGGCGGGCTGCACGACGATGTCCTCATGGCTGCCGGAATAAATGTCCCACTTGGCAATGGAATTTTCCTCCAGCGCGATCGAGCCTTTTTCGCCGTTGATCTCCAGCCGGCGCGGATAGCCGGGATAGACCGAGGTTGTCGCCTGAATCACGCCGATGGCGCCGCTTTCAAAGTCGACCACCGCGCTGAGCGTGTCCTCCACCTCGATTTTGCGGGCCAGCGTTTTGGCCCGTGCGTATACGCGGGAAACCGGACCGGCGAGATGGAGCAGCAAATCGACGCCGTGGATGCCCTGGTTCATCAGCGCGCCGCCGCCGTCGAGCCGCTTGGTGCCCCGCCAGCTTCCGCTGTCGTAATATTCCTGCGAGCGGAAGTACTTCATATAGATGTCTGCCGTTACGATGCGGCCGAGCAGTCCCTCGTCGACGGCATTCTTTGTCCGCACCACGCTGCGCGAGAAGCGTGACTGTGCAATCGAGGTCAGCATTACGCCATTCGTTTCGCAGCAGGCGACGATGTCATCGAGCTGAGCCTTGGTGATCGCCATCGGCTTTTCTACCACAATGTGTTTGCCCGCCTCTGCTGCCTGCCTGACCACGTCTGCGTGATAGCCGCTCGGCGTGCAGATGCAGACGACGTCGACTGCTTTATCCGCCAGCAGCGCGGGAACGTCGGGATAGGGACGGATGCGGTGCCGGTTGGCGAATTTTTCCGCCGCGTCATAGTTGACGTCGGCTACGCCCAAAAGATCGGCGTCGCCGGACAGCTCAAACAGAGCGTTGGCGTGAAAATCCGCAATTACGCCGCAGCCGATGATGCCGAATCCCAGCTTTTTTCCGTTGTCTGCCACAAAAACATCTCCTAAAAATCACTTGACTCATTTGAACCTTTTTATAATCGTAAGACCCGGAGTTTTCCGCGCCGAAAGGCGTGGGAAACTCGAATAGCCGCCGCACGAATACGGATTTTATGCCTGCTCTGTGCGGCTATTATATCACATCTGCGCAAAAAAAGCAACTGCCCTTTGAAAATGCTCTTGACGGCAAAGCGGATTTGTAGTATTATAGTAATAAATGAAGTCGGACGCGCCGGGAACGACCGCCGTGCGGCTTGTTGAGATTCAGCGAGAAAGGTTTGAGTAATGAAATGAGCAGAGTGTATAATTTTTCGGCCGGCCCGTCGATGCTGCCGTTGCCTGTGCTTGAAAAAGCCGCTTCGGAGATGACCGATTACCGTGGCAGCGGGATGTCCGTGATGGAGATGTCGCACCGCTCGGCTGTCTATGAGGAGATCATCCATGCGGCGGAGGCGAACCTGCGCAAGCTGATGGGCATTCCGGACGACTACAAGGTGCTGTTTCTGCAGGGCGGCGCGACCACGCAGTTTTCGGCTGTGCCTCTGAACCTGATGAACAAAAACCGCAAGGCTGACTACATCGTCTCCGGCCAGTTCTCCAAGAAGGCTGCCGACGAAGCTGCGCGCTACGGTGAGGTGAACGTGCTTGCCTCGAGTAAGGACCGCAACTTCTCGTATGTCCCTTATGTCGACAAGTTTTCGCCGGACGCGGATTATGTCCACATCTGCCACAACAATACCATTTTTGGAACAACCTATAACTACGTGCCCGCCACCGGCAGCATTCCGCTGGTTGCGGATATGTCCTCGAGCATCATTTCCTGCCCGGTCAATGTACGCGATTATGCGCTCATCTATGCCGGCGCGCAGAAAAATATGGGTCCCTCCGGCCTGACCGTCGTCATCGTCCGCGAAGACCTTATCGGCAATGCGCGTCCCGAAACGCCGGTGATGCTCAATTATAAGACGCAGGCGGACAACGAGTCGATGTACAACACTCCGCCCTGCTACGCCATTTATATTGCCGGTCTGGTCTACGAGTGGGCGCTGTCCCTCGGCGGTTTGGAAGAGATGGAAAAGCGCAACCGCAAAAAGGCGGCCGTCCTTTATGATTATCTCGACGGATCGTCGCTCTTCAAGCCCACCGCGGAGAAGCCCTTCCGCTCGATGATGAACGTCTGCTTCGTCACCGGCGACCCGGAGCTGGATAAGAAGTTCTGCGCCGAGGCGGGCAAGGCCGGCTTTGTCAACATCAAGGGCCACCGCTCGGTCGGCGGCATGCGCGCCTCGATCTATAACGCGATGCCGATTGAGGGCGTGGAGAAGCTGGTCGACTTTATGAAAAAATTTGAAAGCGAGAATCGGTAATGATGACTGAAATCAAGCTTCTGAACAAAATCGGTAAGGCGGGCATCGACCGCTTTGACGGCGCAAAATATACGCTTTCGGAGGACGCCGCGTCTCCCGCCGGCATTCTTGTCCGTTCCGCCGCAATGCACGAGATGACCTTCGGCCCCGAGCTGCTGGCCATCGCGCGCGCCGGCGCCGGTGTCAACAACATTCCGATCGACAGATGCAGCGAGCAGGGCATCGTCGTGTTCAACACGCCGGGCGCCAACGCCAACGGCGTCAAGGAGCTGGCGCTGGCTGCGCTGCTGCTTTCCTCGCGTAAGATCAATGCCGGCATTGCGTGGGCGAAAACGCTCAAGGGGCAGGAAGGCGTGGAAAAGCTGGTGGAAAAGGGCAAGAGCGCCTTTGTCGGCCCCGAGCTGCTCGGCAAGACGCTGGGCGTCATCGGCTTGGGCGCCATCGGCGGCCTTGTCGCCAACGCCGCCGTCGCATTGGGGATGGACGTCATCGGCTGTGACCCCTTCATTACCGTCAATGCGGCGTGGAGCCTGTCGCGTGCCGTCCGCAAGGCGGATAACTATGATGAAATCTATGCAAACGCCGATTACATCACGCTGCACGTGCCTTCGACTCAGGACACAAAGGGGATGATCAATGCCGAGACCATCGCCAAGATGAAGGACGGCGTGCGCATCATCAACCTCGCCCGCGGGGACTTGGTCGATACCGCCGCAATTAAGAATGCGCTCGCGTCGGGCAAGGTCGCCTGCTATGTGACCGACTTCCCGTCTGATGAGCTGCTCGATGTCGAGGGCGTCATTGCGATCCCGCATCTTGGCGCGTCTACACCCGAGAGCGAGGAAAATTGCGCTTCGATGGCCGCTTCCCAGCTTATCGAGTATCTGGAGAACGGCAACATCAAAAACAGCGTCAACTATCCGGCAACCAATATGGCACGTTCGGCGGCCAACCGTATCGTCGTCCTGCATGAAAATGTTCCGACAATGCTTGCGCAGGTGCTGACCGTCCTTTCGAACGACAACATCAACATCGAAAATATGGTTTCCTGCTCGAAGGGGAATAACGCCTGCTCGCTGTTTGATACCGACGCGAAGGTCAGCGAGAAGGTGCAGGAGGATATCCGCGCCATCCAGGGTGTGCGACGCATAACCGTTATTGAGGGCTGATAAAGTCTGGAAATACATAAAAATGCGCGGAGCAATCCGCGCATTTTTTGTGCTTCCGCCGAAAAAAATGCCGTCGCGGGTTGACACCTCGCCCCGATTTCTGGTATAATAAAAGAAACCGTTTGCGAGAAGTGTTGAAAAACAGGCATATATGCAAAAGGATCGTTGAAAGGACGGGTACATAAATGACAATCTGTAAAAAAAGGCTTGCGCCGTTGTTGTTGGCGCTGCTGCTGGCTGTCGGACTGATTGCCGGCGCGGCTCCCGTGACCGCCGGTGCGATACAGGAGCACGTGGTCGAGTTCCTCGACGTCATCGGGCCGATGGCGACTGCGGATATGCAGCAGAACGGCATCCTTGCTTCGCTGACGATCGCGCAGGCCATTTTGGAAAGTGACTACGGACGCAGTCTGCTTGCTCTGGAGGCAAACAACCTTTTCGGGATCAAGGCTTACAGCTCGTGGGACGGGATGGTCTACTGCACGCAGAATAAAACGGCGTACAATAGCTATGCAGCGGCCAAAGCCCAGCTTGGCGAGTCTTTTATGAATACATACAAAGAAAAATTCTGGCGTGCGTATCCGAGTTGGCAGGAAAGTGTGAACGATCACAGCAATCTTTTCAATACGTCCGACCGTTATGAAAATCTGCGCGGCTTGACCGATTACAAGCTCGCCTGCCAATATGTCGTCGAGGACGGCTATTGCAGTGACCCGGGCTATACGGACAACCTCATCCGATTGATTGAGGATTACGAACTGTACAACTATGATACCGGCAATATTGACCCCGGTGAGGTTACGCGTGTGGCGCTGAGTGAGTCGAACATCACGCTGCGCGTCGGCCAGAGCTTTGTACTGGAGGCGTCGGTCTACCCCGCTACTGCGGCAGATAAGTCGGTCACCTGGTCGAGCGACGACCCGTCTGTGGCGACGGTGAGCAACGGCCTGGTTTCGGCAAAGAAGCTGGGCGTGACGAATATCACCGCGACAAGCAGGAACGGTAAAACGGCCACCTGCACTGTCCTTGTTGCAGACGACAGCGGCAGTCTGGCGCTGGATAAAACGTCGCTTTCGCTTGCGCTCGGCGGTGTCGGCAGCCTGACGGTCACGGGCGGTGCGCCCGAGGATGTAAGGCTGGGCGTGATGACCGGAGATGTTTATATTCGAGCTGCAGCGGCCGATTCCACTGCCGGCCATCTCGGTATTGCGAAGACCGGCGCCGAGGTCAAAATTTTCGGCGAAGCGATCGGAAACTTTTATTATGTCGAGTGCGTCAATGATTCCGGCAAGCTCGTCCGCGGCTATGTGTATACCTCGCGTGTGCGCATTACCGGCGATGCGGCCGGTGATGCCAATCCGTCGGTGAGCTGGTCGTCGAGCAATACGTCTGTTGCGACGGTGCGCAACGGGCAGGTATTTGCTTTCGGTGTCGGCAGTGCGGTCATAACCGCCGCAAGCGGGGACGACAGCGTGTCCTGTGTGGTTACGGTTGCCGACACGGCTGCGCATTACAATGCGGTTATTACGAAGAACGTAAATCTGCGCCGTTGGCTGAGTACAGGCGCCGACAGCAACGGCATTGCCGACGCGGGCACGGAAGTACTGGTTATCGGCGGCATCGTGACGGGCGATGGGGACCGGTTTTACTTTGTCGTCTGTGAGGAAACGCGTGCCGGCGGCAAGGCAAGCGGCTATGTGCTGGAGGAATGCCTGAAGCTGGGCACGATGATTAAGCCTGCGCCGCCGGTCGGGGGCGGAGAACTGACGCTTGCGGATGAGGATTGCGAAATCAACGCGAGCGGCTATCTTCTCGGTCCTGCCGAGCGAATCACGGTTGAGCAGCTTTTGAAGCTGTTTTCCAATACCGGCCTGCGTGTCGTGGACACCTCCGGCGCGGTGCTGGAAAATGACGATTCTGTCGGTACGGGCCATGTGGTTGAGCTTTTGGAGAACGGGGTGAGAGCCGACGCCTGCACAGTCGTTATTCGCGGCGATGTGAACGGCGACGGAAAGATAACGGCATCCGATTACATCATTGTCAAACGTGAAATTCTGATGGATAACGGTACGCTGATCGGTGCATATTATGAAGCGGCTAATTTCAACGGCAATGGCCTCACGCCCACGACTTATCTGCTGCTCAAGCGGCAGGTTCTCGGTTTGAGTTGATTTCAATACCGGTTGTTATATAAATACCGTTGACTGGCTAAGCGCGGCGGGAATCTCCCGCCGCGCTTTGTTGCCTGTAAGCTATATTGCCGGCTGAAACGGTCAAGAAAATTTTCGACCGGAGCGGAAATTGGGGAAATAGGTTTCCGGCTTGCATATAGTGATTTTGATTGTCGGTTCGGCGACGCCGAACCGACAATCGAAGAACTTGCGGACTGTGGGAAATAGGAAGAGGCAGATAACGTTGAACGTTCCCGTTGGCTGTACGGGGCGACGGCACAGAGCCGGAACGCGAATAGCAGGTAAGCTCAAAACACCCCGCCCAAACGGGCGGGGGTTTTGAGCTTCGCAAGAGAGGTATATGAGCAGGATGCAGCAAGGAAATATGTCCTTACTTGCAGTTGGGTTTGCCCGCACAGAATGATCGCCAAGCCGTATGATACGCAATACAAGTTGAAATGAAATGTTTTTATTCGGCAGATAAGAAATTGGCTTTGCGTGCATTTTCTGTTTGCCGCCTCGTATAAAATGCGTGGAATTTGCCGTCTAAAAACTGTTTTTCCGCAAATCTTTGCCGGGCAGCCGCAGTAAATCCAAACGGTTTTCCAACAGTATTATTCCTTTGTACGGGGCGCGCCCAGAACGGGCTGGAGCTGTACGCCGCGCAGCGCGCAGTCGAGTGCGTCGGGCAGCAGCTTGAAGTCACATACGAGCGAGGTCGGTTTTCCGATTGGGTCGTCCTGCGAGAAGGGGACGAAGTATATGTTTTTCTTTTCGATTGTCATCGCGATGTTTGCCAGCGTGGCACCGAGCGCGTCGTTGGTCGCAAGCGCGATGAGTGTGGGCCTGCGGTTGCGCAGGTTGGCTTTGGCGGCCATCGTTACAGGTCCGTCGGTGATGGCGTGCGCAATCTTCCCGAGTGTGTTGCCTGTACATGGCGCTATGACCAGCGCATCGAGCTTGCCGCGCGTGATTTTTTCCTCGGCCTCGCTGATTGTGCGGAGGATTTCGCAGCCGCAGAGCGATTCTACGCGCAGTGCCAGGTCGGTGTTCCGTCCGAAGCGTGTGGATGTATTTGACACACAATCGGAAAAGATCGGCAGCACCTCTGCACCGGCAGAGACAAGCCGCTCCAGTGCCTGCAGCGACTGGGCATGGGTGCAGAAGGAGCCGCAGAAGGCATATGCGATTTTCATGATTGTTCCAATACCTGCCTTTCTCCGTCCGCGGCCGGATACAGCAGCGGGCGGATTTCATCGTAGATGTACCGCGCAGCCGCGGCGGGCGAGGTTCGCGCGGGCAACGCAGGGGAGAGCAGGAGCCGTTTGGAGTCACAGCAGGGCCGTGAGGCAAGTTCGATGAATACCGCTTCGGGCTTCAGCTTTTCAAGCGCTTCGGGCGTCAGCAGGGCGGCGGGTGCGGTGTTGAAGATCACGTCGGCTTCTGCAAGACGCTCAGCCAGCGCGCTGACCGGCGCCGCTTGATATGAAAATGCTTCGGCAAAAGCGCGGTCGCTTTCCTTGCGTGCGAATACGGTGACGTCTGCTCCGAAAGCGCGCAGTCGGTCGGCAAGCAGCTTTCCGATGCGTCCGTAACCGATGACGAACGCCTTGCTGCCGTGCAGTGTACCGGGCATCTGCTCGAGCGCGATCATCAGTGCGCCCTCGGCCGACGGGACGGCGTTGCGGATCTGCATCCGTTCGGTAAAATAATCTGTACATATGCAACCCGGCAACCCACTCGACGGTAGCATGCCGCCGAAAATCGGAATGCCTTCCGCTGCATATGCAAGCAGTTCGCCGAGCGGCACGGGCATGGGATGCAGCGGGGCATTGATGTGCTTTCCGTCCCGTGAATAGGGGACAGGCAGCACGACTGCGTCTGCTCCCGCGACTGTGTCCGCAATTGAGGCGCAGCGCACGGCGCAGTCGGGCAGCACATCACCGAGTGCATAGGCGCAGACCTCTGCGCCGTCGGCAGCCAGCAGCTCGGCCAGTCGTAGAAAACGGCTGTCCCCGCCAAGGAGCGCAATCTTTTTCGTTTCTGTTGCCAAATTCGCTCACCTCTGAATCGTATATTGTCAGTATATGAGGGGAAAGCACACTTGGCAATGAAAAAAGTGCCTGCCGTCCGCATCCCTGCTTATTGCAAGGTCGCGTCCTGCGGGCACTTTGCCGGTATCGCGTTATTTCAGAATGCTTTTAATCATTTCAATCTCATCTTCGGTCATCGTGTCAAGCTTGATGCTGCCGCCGAAGGCTTTGTTGATTTCTTCGCGCTCCTGCCGTTCGGCCTCGGCCGCACATTTAGCGCCGAGAAGCCAGTCACAGGTTACATTGTAAAAATCGGCGAGCTTGACCAGATTTTCGTATGTCGGACGTGAACGGCCCGACTCGTACGAAGCGATCGCCGACTGTTTGATGTTCAGAGCGCGTTCGATCTCCTTTTGTGTAAAGCCGGCATTCTTCCGCGCTCTGGCCAGTTTTTCGGGAAAATCGCTGAGCATGATAAAATCAATCTCCTTTATATCGTTTGTCCGTGCGGCAATCGTCACAGGGCAGAAAACCCATACAGAGCGCTTCCTCTTCGGTCAGCGCTAAGTCGCCCGCTTGGTAGAGCGGGCAGAACGGCCGATGGTAAAAGCCGTTTCGGCAGCGCACCGTGGCTGCTTTCTCGGGCTTCGGTACACCGGGAATGTCCATTGCGCAGGTGTTCGTTTCCGTGTCTGAATACGGCTTTTTATATGTAAACAGATGCAGGTGAAACAATCCGCCCATGAAAATCAACAGCGAAGCGAGCAGGGGCACGATCACCTTCAGCCGTTTTTCCAATATATTTTCACGCGGATTTCGTGTCAGTCCGAATTGGGCGAGTACGTCGGTGTCCAGCCGGTCGGCACGCCGATAACGGCGAAGTCGTTGGAGCGCCAGAGCCGCGTGCTCGCGGTCAAGCAGCGTTTCCGCTTGGATTTCCCCGACTGTGCGCAGATGCTGCTCCCGTAAAACGCAGAGTGGTGCAAGAATATGCAGCGCAAAAGCATCTGCTTCCCGCTCCTGTGCGTTGTTCGCAAAGTTTTGTTCGCATATGCCGTAAAATGTATGGCCGAGAAAATGGTGACCCAGTTCATGCGCTACAGCGAAGAGCTTTTTGCCAAGCGGCAGTGTGTCTTTGTATAAAACCAAACCCACATCCTTCGTGTGCAGAAGAAATGCATTGCGCACAGTATGGGGTTGCAGCGCGAGCGCGTTAATCAGCTCCTCTGCTTCACCGTAGCTCAGCAGCACCAGCTCTTCGGCTGCGCAAAGCGTCCGAAGCCGCTCCATATCCAGCGGCAGTCGGTCAATGCCACGCAGCAGGATGAATTTGTTGGCCAGCCGAACGATGTTTTTCACACAAAAGCCCCTTTTATTCGTCCGCTTTCGGTATTTTATCGTATTTTTCGACAAAATATGCCTCAAAAAAGCAGACGGCGCTTTATTCCGTGTCTCTTTTTCTCCGCTTGATAAGGGATTTGACAAGCTGTCGAATCAGCGCGGCATCTTCGTCGGAAATCTCGATAATGTCTTGACCGTCACCCGCGAAGTCCATAATCACCAGCTTGTTTTTTTTTCGCGCTGCCTCCAACTCGCGCGCGATGTTTACGTCGCCAAATGGGGAAGCGGCGTCACCCAACAAGGTATACTGTTCCACACCGAATACCTCGGCAAATCTTTCCAGCTTGGCTCTGGGCAAATCGGATTTGCTGTGTTCGATCTTATTGATTGAGGATTTATGCGAATACCCGACCCGCACCGCCAACTGTTCCTGCGACCAGCCTCGTTCCAGGCGCAGCTTTTGTATGATTTCGCCGGTTGTCATCTGTTGGCCGCCTTTCTGTTGGAGCACCGCCGGCTGCGGAAAAAATGCGAATCGATGTATACCACTCCAATATAAAACTGGATTTTACTTTTACAAAATGAATTATAACATATAATCTTTTCAAAATCAACTTGTATAGAGAAAAAATTTTAAAAAATAACAAAGTTCCAAATGCTGCCATTTTGATGGCAATTTCAAGAATAGCCTGCTGTTTCAATCACATTATCGTTTTTAGGGCGCCCTTACAGGTCTTGTCTTCTTGTTTTCTTTTCCTTGATTTTTGTATTAAGGGATGCTTAAGACGCGCTTGTTTTCCAAAATTCGACAAAATACGACGGAAAATGACGCAAAAGACTTGACAAGTAAGGTTTGCCATGCTATACTTTTCTCGTAGATAGAAAAATAATCAACTTTTCTGCATATAAATTGTAAAATACCCGCAAAAGCGGCCATAAGATCGTTTGTTTGTTGCACATCAATAAACTCTCGCCGGCAGGCGGCGAACAAGGAGGAGCAATACAAAATGAAAAACGAGAGGCTGATCCGCGCGCGGATTCAATGCGGCTATACCCAATCTGAAATCGCGGCAAGAGCAAAGATATCTCTGCGCGCATATCAGAACTATGAGTCGGGACGCCGCTGTCCAAACGTATCGGTTGCGAGGCTGATTTCTCGGGAGTTGAACATGCCGATGGACGATCTGTTTTGAGCCTTTTTCGTCAAACAACGGCCGCAGAACATAGGAAACATTTCCTGCGTTCTGCGGCTGTTGCTTTCATATGCTGCGAAGCATTTCCCGACAGGCGCCGGCGAAGCGGCGTACAGCTTCGAAATCCTTCGTTTTTCCATGAAAATGAAATCGTCCTTGACATGAAATTTTTGTCTGTCCATTGAAATCATAGGGACTGTAATTCATACAAAAGGCAGGTGTTTTGCTGCATCCGCAGCATTCCTTCATCATATGAAACAGCTCCGCCGCCGCATCGGGATCGGATTTTGCAAGCCTTTGAAGTGCTTCGATTGTCCGATCGGAGCCTTTGCGGTCTTCCCTTGTCCAAAGCCAGCCGATGCTGTGCCGGATATAGCTGCCGGAGATCAGTACGCGGTAAGAGAGCTTTTGCGGTGCGATATAAGTGATTTTACAGCAGGGGAACCGGCCTTCGATTTTGCGGGTGAACTTCATCTCGGGCTTGCAGTCGGAGCGCAGATATTCGTCGGTGCGCAGCAGCTCAGTACGCAGCGCTTGCGGCAGCGCCTGCACGCATTCCTCCAGCGTGGATGTCGGACCGGGGCAAAGTCCGCCCTGCGGATAAAGCAGCGGGCGCACTTCCTCCCGTGCAGGCGTCTCGGGCGGGCAGGAACCATATTCGGTTGCTTGCAGATCAAAGATGGTCAGCTCTGCGCCCTTGTCGCAGGAGACCGCGATCTCAAAGCCGTCGGCAAATACGTCGGGAAATTCCTTTCGTTTCAGCGCTTTTTGGTACGCTTCCTTTTCCGTCAGGCAGCGCAGCTCGCCGTCCACGCGTACCCACATAGCTGTGGCTGTGTAAGTGATTTCCAGTTCAACGGGGCGGCCGAGCGGCAGTTCATTGTCGAATCCGCGGGAGCGCGGCTTATAGTCGCCTCCCAAGATATCCGTGACAATACGGTTTTCGGTCAGCATGGTCGCAAATGCGATACTATTCTCAATCACACAGTGCTGTATGAATACCGGCATGGCAAAATGCTGATGCACTTGATATTTACCTTTGAATCATTGAACGTATTAAACAGTCCCGGAGAATGTATGCGCTACTATCGCCAACTGAGAGGGCTTACCACAAGGCAACTTGCAGAGAAGTTAAACATCGTCCCAGCTACAGTTCTCGGCTATGAACAGGGTCGTTTTCCGATTCCGTATGAAATTACCGTAGCTATTACTAAAATGCTGCAAATACCCGAGTCTCTGCTGTTTGATGATTACTGCGTTTTCATAAGTGCGCCATATACGGAGCTATTACATACGGTCAGAAAGCGTTATGGACTTAACCAAGTTGATTTTGCCGAAAAAGCCTGTATTTCTCCGAGCATATATGCGAAATTGGAGTCGGGCAGCCGCAGACCGTCAAGGAAAATGTATCAACAATTAAAAGTAATCTATCCCGAAATATAATATTGAGCGTGCTCACCCGAAACGGTGGGTACGCTTATTTCTATCCGCACATTCGATTCTTTCGGTCACCTACGGTACAATGATTGCAGAAAGCGAAAGGAGAACCGGTGATGAAGCAAAAATACTATCTTTTACTAAACGATCAGGAACGGCGCTTTGTGATTGAGCGCTTGAACCAATTAAGAAACAAGCTTATTGCTGGCGGCAAGTACACCGATGCGGTAGATGAGGTGCTTATAAAAATCATTGGAGCAAAGCAAAAGAATTTCAAAGTAATTTTTAAGGAGATGTGATTATGGAAAAGTACATTTTTAACGAAAGAAACGGTCTTTGGTACGAACTACAGGGCAACTATTACATTCCTTGCTTGAAGTTGCCGGAGGAAGAACAACAGCATATCGGTATATGGGGACAGCGGCATTTGCGGTATATTAAGCAAAACCGCAAAGTGCTGTATCTTAATCTACTGACAAGCGGTAAGCTGAACAGTTATCTTGCCGAAATAGACCAGCAGGCTGAAGATATGTTTTTTCGGCATGTAAAACAAATTGCAGAGTGCGAGGGTATCACCGAAAAACTCAAGGCAAAAGACCAAATGGAGTGGGTACAGCGAATTAACAGTATCAGAAATCGAGCAATAGAAATTGTTAATACAGGAATTATATATGTATAAAGAAGACAGCCTCTGCGGATTTTGTGTCCGCAGAGGCAAAAATTATTTATAAATCTTGCAGCGGTCAAAATACTTGAACTTATTTCAAAATAACATAGGTCGTAGGAAGAATCCCATCGCCGTTATACGGCAGCAAATATTTGCGATCATACAAAATCGAAACGGGGGCAGATATCGCATCTTCAAACAAACGAAGATAAGCCATATCCTTCGCAAGTTTCTTCAAATGTACTGGCACATGGTTCTTCAAGATTTTCGTAACAGCCTCTATCAATGTTTCAGCTTCATCTGCAATTTTAGCTGCTGTTTCAGCGAAGATATCCTTTAGTGCTTTATGTTGCTCTGCCGTAAGTACAGGCGTATTTACAAAAAGCCCATTCTCGTTTGATATGACATATCCCTTACGAACCATATCCGCTGCTAAAGCCTTGTCATTGTCGCTGAAATGTCCTGTGTCACCCTTGGCGATGTCCAAGAACACATTCGTAACATTCTGCCGATTGAAACAGTAATGATGTACCATTTCTCCGTTGATTGGGAAATCCATAAACTGCACGTAATCTCCGGCGCTGTTTACAACATTGGAAATGCCAAATCCGAACTTGGATTCCCAAGAGTTGTGCTCACCTTTCTCAGCGCCCCAGATAAAGCATTCTGTACCAAATTTATCTTTCGGATAGACAACTTGAATTTTGTTCTGAAGGATTTCTATAACTGCGCGATAAAGAATAAAACTTACCATTTGCCAAGCAAAAGTATTATTTCCCATATTGGATCCGACAAAGCCTATATTGCGGATCTCGTTCTCGTGCTTAGCAATGGCTGTCATTAGCATATCCGCAATTTTTTCTCTCAACTCTGAGGTCTTAGCATTGACCTCGTTTGCAAAGTCTGTCGTGAAGATCACAATATTTGTGTAATATCTATTGCCGTCTTTTTTCAACAGCTCATATTCGCAAAGTTCAGTCAGCTTATCTTCCATATACGGGAGAGATACACCAATCTCCAGACTGATTTGCTCTGCGCTTAATTTGTCATTATAGCAAGCAAATAAAATATTCTGTGATATTTTGCTATCGCACAAATGATAGTAGCGATTCGCTCCATTTCCCCAGAATAGAAGGGCAAGTTCCTTCGGGTTATAGCTCTGTTGACCATAGTTTCGTTCCATACTCATACCTTCTTTCAGAATTTGTCGTGATTTGAAAAGCAGGTATTTAACCATACTTTCACTGATTGAGAGGCAATCGGATATTTCCGAACAAGATTTGTTTTCAATGTAGTACAAAACAACAGCTTTTCGATATTTTTCAGAGAGTAACGTCAATTCGCGACGGAGCAGATATAACGCAGAATTATCTTCATCCAACAACTCTGCCACATCCGGTAAATTGTCCGTCAACTCGCATTCTTTGCTTTTGGCTTTGTTTTTGCACCACTGTTTATAAACATTTCCTGCAACCGCCCACATGAAACCATATACCGCATCAACATTACGGATGTTACTGGAGTATTTATATATCTCCAGAATAATATCTTGAGCCAAGTCCTCAGCTTCAAAATAGTTTGACGTTCGGGCGCTGCAGTAAGATAAAAGAGCCTTTGCTATCTCTTCGATCTTTGCATCAAGTTCTTGCTTATCCAATTCTACACCTCCTTTGCTTCATCATCACCGGTGATTTCACTTATATAGTGGAACGAAACCGCTTTCGGTTAAATTTTGATCGAAAATTTTTACATAGTAATTAGGCCGCCCGCAAATCACAGGCGGCATAAGGGTTATTTCTTTTCGATAGGAATCCAAATTTCAATGGTTCTGTCAGCATAACCACCAACGATACCCCAGTGGTAAACAGCGAGCTCAGGTGCATTGATCATCTGATATTCCTCATTTGAGAGCCATTCCGCAGCAATTTGCTTACGAATATCGAAATATTCCGGAATAGGCATTCTCTTTTTCTCGGTTTCAAAAACTGCATATGTTCTTTCGGGGATAACGATCTCTTCAAACTTGAATCTGTCCATAAAATCTATTTCCGTGACATTGCTATTGTATAGGTTATCACGGCTGTATACGCCGTCGGTCAGCATCGCCGTGGCATAATAGGTAACAAGCATTCCCAGACAAAAGGGCAGGATGTTGGCCATTGCCCGGGCGGGGGTGGGACTGTAGATGGAAATCAGCGTCCCCAGTAGGATCCAGACCGCCATCTGTGAAAAAATATTTCCCGGATTCTGTGTATATAGGTCGAGCAGTCGGCTTGCAACGCCCAGCAGAAGTCCGGCGGCAAGCATCACCGCCGGACGCAGGATGCGGTTTTTCATGTTCGGTTCTCCTTTTTTGTCGGCGGCGCGCAGATGCGTATCAGCTAAGCGGCGATTTTCATCCGGTGTTTGCGAAGGAACGCGGTATGTAGTCCGTAAACGCTCTGAGCTGCACGGCGGAGCGCTTCTCTGTACAGGGGTATCCGATGCGTCCGCGCTGCACAGGAAAGCCGGTATTGAAGGGCAAGTTCCCCGCATTTTATCAGAAACCGATGAAGAACGCCGGAACACGTCGGACGGTAGGAAAGAGGATGCTTTATCAGGTGCGGCGTATATTCTAAACGGCTTGAACGGTCTCGCGTTTCGGTACGGGAATTCACTTGCTTTGCCGAAAATCAATAGGCGGCAATCTCCCAAAGCGGTATCGCCTCGTCAGACCTGCTGCACTTGAAGTCGATTTTACGTACTTTGAGCAGTGTTCTTCAACCTTGGACGCTCGGCGTTTTTGCGGCGAGGTGGCGGCTTTTGCCCGTACTATTGGACAGATGCCGCACACTTTCACAAAATGGCGCAAGATTTTTCGCCCCAAAGCCTTGCTCTTGCATATGGTATGAAACACAATCATTATAGCACATCTTTTCCTGCAAAGCAAGGAGGCGGACGTTTGACTTATCTGCGCAGGCACATGCTATATTTGAACTGAAAAAAGTCGTTTTATGAAGCCGACTCGAAAGGCGGAAAGCGATGAAACGAATGCTTGTGACCGGCGGGACGGTCTTTGTGAGCCGGTTTATTGCGGAATATTTACTTTCCGCAGGGTACGACGTCTATGTGCTGAATCGGAACAGTCGGGAGCAGTCTGCGGGCGTAAAGCCGATCCGGGCGGACCGGCATGCGCTGGGGGACGTCCTGCGCCGGTTTGCGTTCGACTGAGCGATGCAGAAAAACTCGCCCCCGAAGACGAGCTCCCGTTCTGACGCGGAGGCGTAACATGCAGAAAAAGCCGAATTATATTCCGTTCTTTTTAGATGACATTGATGCATTAGAGCCGCTCGGTGACGCTGAACGTGGCCGGCTGTTCACTGCCCTACTGGAATACGGTAGGCTGGGCGCAACGGAGAAGAACAGCGGGAACGAAAGGCTCGTGTTTCCAATGTTCAAAGGACGGAGACAGGTTTTTCGAGAACTACGCAGAAACGTGCGAACGGAACGCCGAAAACGTGAAAAAGCGGTATACGACCGCTACGGACGTATACGATGGTAACGACCGTATACGAAAGCTATCATCAGAATCAGAATCGGAATCCGAATCGGAATCCGAAGGTGAAAAGGTTCGCGCTTTGCGCGAACCTCAGCCTGTAGAAAAACCCTAAATCCTGATTGGATTTAGGGTTAAATTATTAAAGTCAATGAAAAGCAAGTAAAAGCGCGTCAAAAGGTCTGTTAGGTTGGAAGTTTTCCACCTATGTATTGCATACTTTTTGAGATTCATGGCAGCAAATTTAAGCCTGACCCAATTTGCAACTTGAGTTAAGCCCCGGTATGGCGTATATCGCATTGCGTGTTTTTCCTTTGCGTCAGCGAATACTCGTTCAATTGTTTCTTTGCGCCGTTCATACAGCTTTTGATATTCAGGCGTGTGTCTGATGTCTTCTGCTGTTTCAAGATAATCAAACCAGATATGTTTTGCAACCGTCTTTTCAGACTTGGCATTTTCTGTACACAAATGTCTTGACGGGCATTCTTTGCAAATATATCCTTTGCTCTTGAATTCTCTGTAACTGTCTCTGTTTGTTGTTGCATAATTTAAGACTTGATTTTCAGGACAGATGACACAGTCATAATATTTATCATATACATATTCATACGGCTTGAAAAAGTCCTTTTTGCTCATCGGTCTTTTGTACGGTAATGCAGGTATTCTTCCGTCATCCAATATCCTCTTGCTTATCCAAGGCGTTTTGTAGCCTGCATCTGCTGCAACTACTTCTATCTCAGGATTTTTCTCTGCAAGTCTGTCATACAATCCGTCAAAGGCTGTGCTGTCGTGTACATTTCCCGGATGAGCCGTTAATCCATTACATATCCGTTTTTGTCACAGCCTGTCTGTGCTGTGTACGCAAAGCATTTTTTGTGTTCGCCCTTGTGAAACACACCGCTTTCCGGGTCTGTTGTTGACTGTGTGATTTCTTTATCCTTGAGTGGCTTTGTTAAGTCAAACGGCTTTTTATCGTGACCCTTTCTATCCTCGTTGATTTTTTCCATTCATTGTTTTTCATATATCTTTGCCGCTTGCGGCACTGCTTTTTTCACTGCTTTCTTTAAGTTGGCGTTTGCTTTGATATGCGTTCCGTCTACAAACACAACCTCCGGTGATAAATATCCTGCGTTATTGATTTCATCTAATATCCAATAGAATATTTCCTCTATTGTTTTTTCGGTATATCTGTGTTTGAAATTGTAACTGATCGTGGAAAAGTGCGGTATTTCTTCGTTCATTAAATACCCTAAAAACCAGCGATATGCTACATTCATCTTAATTTCTTCCACTGTTCTTCTCAGCGACGGTATTCCGTACAAATGCTGTATCAGCACCATTTTGAATATCACTACCGGGTCTATGCTCGGTCTGCCGTTGTCCGAACAGTACATATCCTCCACGATCCCGTATATGTGTGTAAAATCTACTGCGCTGTCTATTTTCCTTAACAGATGATCTGCCGGCACAAATTCCTCTATACTGAATATCTCTACTTGTTCGCGGTTCCTTTTTCCCTTTACAATCATTTTTATCACCGCTTCTATTTTACCATATTTATCAAAATATGCACAGTCAATGCTGTGCCTTTTTCGACAGGCTGAGGTTCGCGCAAAGCGCGAACCTGACGCGCGCGCGAAGCGCTTCACCCCGCCCACGCTCGCAGAGGTGCAATCCTATGTGGCTGAACGCCATTCGCCGGTAGACCCGCAGGAGTTCATCGACTTTTACGCGTCAAAAGGGTGGATGGTCGGCAAGACCCCCATGAAAGACTGGAAAGCGGCTTGCCGAAATGCGGAAAAGTGGGAGAGATGGGAAAAGACGCAGAAAAACGAAAGCAGCAGCTTTGACAGCGACGAATTTTTCCAAGCCGCTGTGACGAAAGGGCGGCGTGAGGAATGAGCAAATACAACAAATACCACGCGCAGAAGGTGGAATTTGACGGAAAGCGCTTTGACAGCCGCAGGGAGGCGCGGCGGTATGCGGAGCTGCGCCTGCTGGAGCGCGCGGGAGAGATCACCGGCCTGCGGACACAGGTGCCGTTTGAGCTGATCCCGGCGCAGGACGGCGAGCGCCCGTGCCGTTATGTCGCCGACTTCGTGTACAGCGATCTGCGTACCGGGGAAATTGTCGTCGAGGACGTCAAGGGCGTGCGGACGCGGGAGTATGTCATCAAGCGCAAGCTGATGCTCTGGCGGTACGGCGTACGGCTGACCGAAATCTGAGGAGGAAGGACGCTCGAGCGTATGAAAAAAGCACGAAGGGAAAGGCGCTGCAAATCCTATTGCGGACTATGAAGCCCGTAAAGAAGTATACAAACCCCGATCTAACCATAGAGGGCATACTTTTAACCCGCTATAGCCCCCGCTCTGTATTGAGTAGAGAAGTAGCGGAGCTTGCCCAGCAGATAGCCGGGAAGCTGGGAACTAAGTTATTCCGGGCTACTATCCGGGAAGCCGTAGCCGTAAAGGAAGCCCAGATAAGCCAGCAGAGCCTTTATAGCTATGCTCCCAAAGCCAAAGTAACAGAAGACTACAGCCGCTTCATAGCGGAGCTTTTAGGAGAGGAGTAAAGACAATGGCGAAGAAGAAAAGCTTTATAGACAACCCCGCTTTACAGTTTATCAGCACAGCGGAGCCAGAGGAGACCCGGCAAGAGGAGCGGGAGCTTCCCGCTTCACAGGCAAAGCCAGCCGAGAAGCCGCCAGAGGGCTATAAGCTTAACCCGCTCTATGTGGAGACTAAGAGCCGCCGCTTACAGCTTGTCTTACAGCCCAGCCTTTACGACAGAGTAAAAGCGGGGGCCGCCGCCGCTGGGCTTTCTGTAAATGAGTATGTACACCAGATTTTAGACACCGCCACAAGAGAGGAGTAAAAGCTATGGGAGTAAGCCTTGACAGCAAACAGAGAACGGAAGCCAGAGCGGAAGCAAACGCCGCCAAGCTCGATACTATCCGGCTATACACCCTTACGGAGCTGGAGCCGATCTTAGGAGTAACCCACAGGACGCTACAGAGCTATATAAAGGACGGGCGGCTAAAGGGCGTTAAAATCGGCGGCAAGTGGAAAGTATCAGAGGAGACGCTAAGAAAGTTTATTAACGGGGAGAGCTAACGGACTTCCCAAAGGGCGCACTTACTCACCACCTTACAGGCGGCATAAGTGCTCCCCCAGAAACCGGGCTAAAATATGTTTATTGTCTTGAAATTACTATTATCCTGCATCGACGGCACCTGCCCTATAGCGAATCGCGAGGAATACGAGGAACGAGGGTATCCGATGCCGAAAAATTGCGGAGATTGTTACCGATACGAAGGCTGCGAGGATTGCTGTTTTGACGGTACGGAATACTGTGAAAAGTATAAAAGGGAGGCATAGAAAATGGGAAAAGCCATCGTTGACTACATACCGGTGGGGCGGGAAAATGCCGTGACGCGCAGGCAGCTCTGCGAGCTGACCGGGATGCGGGACCGTGCATTGCGAAACGCCATAGAGGACGCACGGCAAAACGGCGAGATCATCATCAACGCGCAGGACGGGCGCGGGTATTACCGCAGCGAGGAACCGAATGACCTCGCCGGTCAGTATGTGCGGAACCGTAACCGCGCGATGGCGATCCTCGTGCAGCAGAAGTATATCCGGCGGAAGCTGAAAGCCGCCGGGTGGACGTTCGTCAAAGGACGAACTCCTGTGCAGGGGAACACGGTCGTATGGCCGAAGGAAGACATTCGGAGTTCGCAGGGGCAAAATGCTGTAGGGAGCGAACAATGGACAAGATAGACGCGGCAATTGCACGTCTGCGCACGGGCAGCCTTATGGCGGAGCGCTATACGGGCAAGCCGATGGTGATTACATACAGTTGAGTAGTATGGAGGAAGAAGGAAAAGTGAGGAGCAGAGTTTATACGGACAGACCGTCGTACGCTGATTTTGACGCACCGCATAAGTTTGAAGCGATCAAAACCATCATCGCAAAACGACTTATTCAGCATCCAAAGGCAATTTGTTCGTATTCTGGAGGGTCGGACAGCGACATTCTTCTTGACCTCATTGAGAGGACACGGAAAATGTTTCCACAGGTCCAGCCAGTGAAATATGTGTTCTTCAATACGGGACTGGAAATGCAGGCGACGAAGGAGCACGTAAAGGAGACGGCGGAAAAGTACGGTGTCGAGATTGAAGAACATCGACCAAAAATCAACATCGTGCAATCGGCGCGCACATACGGCATACCGTTCGTTTCGAAGATCATGTCAAATGGAATTGGCGAATGGCAAACAAAAAGCGTTCCGCTGTCCATCGCGGAAGAATATGAAATGGCGAATGATAAACAGGCAAAGCGTCGTGAGTTGAAAGAACGCTATCCCAAGTGTGAGAGCCTTATTAACTTCCTTTGTTGCTGCAATTCGACGGGTGATCCGAGGCCGAATATACAGCTTGTGATTAACTCATCCAAGTACATGCGTGATTTTATAAATGAGTTTCCCCCGGACTTTCGGATAAGCGCGAAGTGCTGCGACTACTGCAAGAAGCAAGTTGCGCACAAAGTGCAGAAGGACTACGACATGATTATCACCGGCGAGCGGCGTGACGAGGGCGGAATGCGCTCTGTGCCGCGTAAAGATAACACGTCGCTTTGCTTTACAGAAACCGCCTCGGGGCAATACCGGCTGCGTCCTCTATACTACGTGTCAGATGATGACAAGGCGTGGTACAAATCGTACTACGGGATACGCTATTCAGACGCGTATGAAGTGTACGGGCTAAAGAGAACGGGCTGCTGCGGCTGTCCCATATCGTACAGAGCGGTTGACGACCTTGAGATTATACGAGAGTATGAACCGAACGTGGTTAAGGCTGCGTGGAACATCTTCGGAAAAAGCTACGAGTATCGACAAAAATATAACGCGTATAAAGCCGATCGGTTGCGCGCAGAGAAAGACTGCGCAAATTCGAACGTGGAAGGCCAGATGACAATGGAGGAGCTTATTGCGGAAGGGAGCGATGAAGCATGAAGCGGCTGTGTCCCACGCACCTGTCCCTGTTTACCGGCATCGGCGG
>ERZ857984.836-NODE-836-length-31535-cov-3.734212_pt1 | contig 31535 bp, 30 predicted proteins | sample MGYA00519914_ERZ857984 | MGnify/ENA primary metagenome ERZ857984 (study PRJEB31778, sample SAMEA3449417) | human gut metagenome | biome: human gut; feature: human-associated habitat; material: faeces | place: United Kingdom | collected 2010/2012 ... | reverse complement strand
GCAAGAGCGAGTCTAGGGTTCACCGGGCACCGAACGTGCTTCCTACGGAGTATGAGGAGCAGATGGACGAGCAGAAGGCGCGCATCGAGCGCCAGGTGCGCGAGGATGTTCTTGGCCGCAACGAAGACCTCACGCGCAGGACGCTGGCAGCGAGCGAGAGGGTGCTGTCGAAGGCCGAGAATGAGTCCGAGTTCGATTTCGACTCTATCCGCAGAGGATAAAAAAGAACCGCCCCGCAGCGTTTCGCTGTGAGGGCGGTTTTTTCGTGCTCTGAGGGCGTCTCAGCGGATGTCCGGGGCGGGAACGTAATCCCAGCTTGTGCCGAAGTGCGTCACACCAAGTATGTACAGGTCAAGCTCTTCGTCGTGAAACACAAGCTCGTCAGTGTGCTCCATGATGAACGATGGGTCGCTGATGATATACCACTGGAACACCTCGTCCCACGGTGCGCAGTCACCGCTCACGAGTTCCAGCGGGCGCTTCGCCATCTCATTCGCGAGAACCATGTCCCCGGCGGTGCGTGCAAGGTCGGCGTATGTCTTGATGTTTTCGTATGCCATTGTTGCTCCCTTCCTTTCTTCACGCGTACCGTCGAAGCCGCCCCGCGGCTTTTCCCCTGCATCATCCACCGCGCCCACCCCGTAAAAGGCAGCATCATCCACTTCGTACACAGCAGGAGGGTGGATTTGAGGTTGATGTGCTTCAAGTTTTTGAGAATTTCGGCCACTTTTTGAGAATTTTAGGCCTGTTTTTGAGAATTTCGGAGAGTTTTTGAGAGTGAAAAAGGGCGCTCCGGGAGGCAAAAACGTTCGTAAACGAGGGTTTTTCTTTTATTTTTTCTTAAAAATTCTCAAAAACTCAAAAAAATGGAAGAAAGTTCCTATAGAGCCTTTCAAAGTCCTTTGCCTATATATATAAAAGTTCCAAAAAAAATGAGTTTTTGAGAATTTAGCCCGTTTTTGCCCTTAGTATGGCTTACCGTGGGATACTGTGAGCAAACGTGTTCTCAGAACGTTCTCAAAAAACGTCTTTTCACTCTCATTTTTGCCCTAAAATTCTCAAAAACTCAGCCCTCCTGCTGTGTACGGAGTGGATGATGCCTCCTTTTATGCGAGAGAGCGGCGCATGCAATAAAAAAAGACGCCACCCGATTGCTCGGATGGCGTCTGTTTCGCGACAGTATGCGTTAGCGGGTTGCTCCGCAATCGCAATACTGGTAGTCCACGTAAGTCTGCGTCTCGTACCTGCCGTGGTCTTCCGTGTGGGAACCGACAGGGACGCGCTGGGTCTCGTAGATAGTTTCCATGCGGTAGTTGTCCGGCAGACCGGCCTTCAAAAGCTCCTTGGCGTGCGCCTTCGCGGAGTTAATGTCGGTCGTGCTGAAGCCGTCGTACGCGAAGATATACTTCGTGCCGACAGCTACCTGCTGGTCTGCGTAGTCAGTCACGGTCACAATGTTCGGAACCCAGACCTGCTTGGTTGCAGTGTGGTCCTTCCAGCTGTGGGTGTGTGCCGGTGCGGAAGGCTTGTTCGAAGAACCGCTCGAAGACCCGCCGGAAGCGCTGGAACCGTTGCCGTTGGAACCGGAGTTCCCTGCGTTGGAACCGCTGTTGCCGTTGCTATTGGCGTTGCCCTTGTCGCTCGTGTTGCCGTTATCGCCTGAAGGCGTCGTAGCCTCCGGCTTACTGTCCACGTCGACCTCCTTGTCGGCGTCCGTGGCCTCCTGCTTTGTCTCGTCGGAGGCGTTCGGGTTCTCGGCCACGTTGCCCTCAAGTTTGTCGAGGATATCCTTGCCGGCGTCGCCCTTCAAGGTCTCGTCGCCGTTCTCGACGGCGTCCTTCGTCTGGTCGACGATGCCCTTGAGCATCTCGTCAGTCACCTTGTCGGCCGGGATTCGCGTCATCTCGCAGGTCACGCTCAGCGTGTCCGTCGCGTCGGCATCGACCGTCACGGTCTGCGCCTCGCCCGTGTCGAACAGCTCGTAAGCGGAACCGTCCGAGTTGACCGGGCTGATGAAGTCGACCGTGTAGTCTCCCTCTTCGAGGGTGACGGTCGATGTGCCCTTGTTGCCGTCGGCGTCCGGCGAAACCGCGTGGTAGAAGTCCACCTCATCGCTCGTGATATGGGCGATGGCCGGAGTGGAGTTCGCATCCCAACCGGTGTCGGCGGTCACGTTGAGGACGAGGTCGGCGGTCTCCGCCTTTGCTGTGCTGTCCTGCTTGTCTGCTGTGGAAAGCGCACCTGACGCTGCTGCAATTACGACGGCAACGACTGCGATGATAGCGATAGCGATTGCCGCTGTATGCGGTTTGTGAGATTTAATCCAGTCAGTTGCCTTCTCCATTTAGTCCACCTCTATTCCTTCTGTGTCGGGGGCGTCAAACGTGAAGCCCGCATGGTCATCGTTGACTATTGTGGCAAGCCCGCCGAATCCTCCGAACGTCATGTCGTAGACGGTCTGATTTTCAACAGGAGACAGCTGGATGCTTTCGTTGGTAATTGAGTCCCCGGCAGGGGAAGAGCTTCCATCTATACCCCATGTCAATACGTCGTAAGGGTCTTGTTCCTCATCGTTCACCTCTACTGTGGCGAAGGAGTATGAGGGCGCATCGAATGATATCGTTTCGCTCTGCGTGCTGTTTCCTGTACCGTCGGTCACAATGTGAAGCGTGTACGGCTGAGCCTGTGGCTCCTGATACGTAGCCGCCTCAGCTGCGGCTTGTCCCTCCTTCGCGTCGCTCAGTATTGACTCCATATCGGAGAGCGCATAGCTGTACGTAGACGCCAGCCATTCGACATCCACACCTTCGGCTTCCCCGGCGGGCAGGTCTGATAGCGCAGTCCCACCAAGTGCGGTCGCGTACGTACCGTTGTCGTAGTCCTCTTTCAGAGTATCATAGATGCTTTGAACTACCTCAATAGCCTTTGCGTTGCTGTCGATGGCGGTCTGACGTCTGGTGTCGAATACCTCCTTGTCCTGCTCCTTTGCCAGTTCGATGATTTCATCGTCAGACAGACCGTTCACGTCTGCGAACGTCGCGCTGTTACATAGGTAGGCAGTGACGTTCCCGTTTCCGTCAAAGACAAGAATGCGTTCGATGTCGCCGTCTTTTTCTATTGCGTCGTTCTCGTCGTACTGCACCCACACGCTTTCTTGACTGAAAGCCTGTGATGCAGAAAGCGGTTCACTCGCGCTCTTTACATCGTCTGTTCCTCCACAGCCTGCGAGTGTGAGTGCGAGCAGGCATGTAGCGGCTACCGCAGCTGCGGTAAATCGTCTTTTCTTCATGCTATGTACCTCCAACAGTTCTGATTTTTGACCGCCCCCGCCGTATCTGAATAGATGCGGGTCTAATGATATGGCTGGGACAGAAGAATATGAAGTGTATAGGCTGGAAAAAGCCCACACAGGTTATTATATTATACACATAATCTCCATACAATTCAAGTGTAGATGAATTGTATGGGCGGTGAAAGGATGAAATACTACGACATAGGACAGCGCATACGCCACTATCGAAAGGCATGCGGACTGTCGCAGGAGGCTCTTGCCGATAAGGCTGACATTTCCGTAACGCACATGAGCCACATAGAGACCGGCAACACGAAGCTGAGCCTGCCGGTGTTCGTCAAGATTGCGGAGGCGCTGGACGTGCAGACGGACGCCCTTCTCTATGACTCCCCGCGATTCAGCAAAAACGTCGCGGCGGAACGCGTCCAGAAGGTGCTGGACTCCTGCACTACCGAGCAGCTGTACGTGCTGATTGAGACCCTGGAAGCACTCAAGGTCTCCATGGACAAGCATGTGAGGTGATTCGGTTGATTTACAGCTTCGACTCATGAAAGCCCGGTACGCAGCGTGCCGGGCTTTCTTTTTGCGCCCATAAGACGCGTCTCCAGCCCATAACCTCCGTACCGGGATTGACTATGTACACGAATGGGCGTATAATATCCTCATATATGGAGGTAAATCAATATGGACAAGAGCATCGAAGATATGAGCCCTTCCGAGGCTCTGAGATATATGCGCGGGCTCTACGGCATGAAGCGCTCCGAGTTCTGCGAACATTTCGGCATACCGCTGCGCTCCCTGCAGCACTGGGAGATTGGCGACAGGAAGCCCGCCCCATTCGTCATCGGCCTCATGCGCAAATGCTACGAGCTTGAGCGCGAGAACGAGCGCCTGCGCGACTGCATCGACACGCTCGACCGTCAGAACGACGAGCTGAAGGCACTCCTCAAAGGCGAGGGGGTGGTTCAATGACGAGAAAGGCAAAGACCTGTTTCATCTATGTCCGCGTCTCCACGAAGATGCAGGTGGAGAACGGCGAGTCAATCGAGGCGCAGCTTTACGACCTGCGCCAATATGCGAAGCGTGAGAACCTGCGCATATTGCACGAGTACATCGACGACGGTTATTCCGGCAAGAACATCACGGGACGCCCCCACTTCCAGGAGATGATGGAAGAGATAAAATCCGGCGTCCATGTTGACTATGTGCTTGTGTTCAAGCTGAGCCGATTCGGGCGCAACGCGGCGGACGCCCTTTCGTCTCTGCAGTTCATGCAGGACTACGGCACGAACCTCGTCTGCGTGAAGGACGGCATCAACAGCGAAGCGCAGATGGGAAAGATGATGATTGCGTTTATGTCGGCGTTCGCCGAGATGGAGCGAGAGAACATCCTCGTACAGACCATGGCCGGGCGCGAGCAGAAGGCGCGCGAGGGCAAATGGAACGGCGGGCAGGCACCCTTCGGCTACCGGCTCGTCAAGGATGAGAAGGGCAAGGGGCATCTCGAAATCGACGAGGACGAGGCGGAAATCGTCCGCATCATCTTCCGCGAGTACACGAAGAACGGCAAGGGCGTGCATGCGATAGCGTCATGGCTCAACACGCAGGGATACCGCAAGAAGATACGCGGCAACAGCAAGTATGAGCACTTCGCCCCAGGCACCGTGAAGAACATCATACGCAACCCGGTGTATGCCGGAAAAATCGCCTTCGGGCGTCGCCGGACAACGCCCGTCAAGGGCGAGCGCAACGTGTACCGCATGGTCAAGCAGGACAACTTCGACATCTACGAGGGCGAGCACGACGCCATCATCGACGAGGCGACGTGGAATGCCGCACAGAAGCGCCTGGCCGAAGACTCGCATCCGTTCCCAGAGGCGAAGCCTGACGGCCACACGCACCTTCTCACGGGGATGCTGGTATGCCCGGTGTGCGGGCGCAGCATGATAGCCAACGTGTCGCGCGGCAAGCGCAAGAAGGACGGAACCATCGGCAAGACGACGTATGCCTACACGTGCAAATACAGCAAGCGGCAGTTCGGCCACGACTGTACCTTCACCCGCCAGTTCAAGCAGGAATACATAGACCGCGAGGTCATCGAGGTCATTTCCCGCGCTGCCCACTCCGCCGTGTTCGAGGAGCGCGTGCGCGAGGAACTGGACGCCGCCGTGGACATCGAGAAGCTGGAGGCGGATGTGGCGCGTATCGGCAAGGCACTGGAGAACAACGGCGCAGCCCGCCGGATGCTGTCACGACAGCTGGACGCCCTGGACGCGTCAGACCGCAGCTATGAGCGCAAGTACGAGGACATGCAGGCTCGTCTCGACAAGCTGTACGACGAGAGCGCCGATATAGAAGAAGCACTCGATGAGGCCGAGGCGAAGCTGGAGAGCGCGAAAGAGAAGCAGGTCACGACCGCGAGGGTGTACGAGATGCTGGACGAGTTCCAGGAGAAATTCGACACGTACGACCCGGCGAAGCAGAAGGAGATTCTGCAGCAGGTCGTGGAGCGTGTGGAGATAGACCCGGATGCGAACCCGAAGAAGGGCGACGCGATAGTGAAGCGCGTGCGCTTCAAGTGCCCCGTGTCGTTCTACGGAACGCTGCCGGAAGAGGCTTACGACGTGCTCGGCATCAACGAGTTCAACCGCCTCGAAACGACGGAATACACGCCTGACGGAAATTCCCGGGTTGATGGAAATCACGACGAGACGGTTTGTTTGCTGTCTCGAGCGATATGAATTTCCGGGACTTCGTGAGAACAGTTGGAGAGATGTCCGGCTTACCTATATGAAGGAGGAAAAATGATAGCATGGAAATCAAATTATACGAAGACAGATACAGGGACGATATGATTTTCATGGTTTTGCAGGCTAAGGACGCGCTCGGAAGAATACCGAGTATCAACGAAGATCTGCTCGATATCAAAAAGAATTACTTTGACCGTGGGGATATGTTTTGGATCGCGGCGGATGATAACGACAGGGTGATCGGCTGCGGCGGGTATTCGAGGATCGAAGGAACGAATGAAGCGTTTATTCATCGGCTGTATATAAAGGCATCGGAAAAGCACAAGGGCGTCGGTTCGGCTCTGCTTGAAACGATAGAGGCGGGAATGCGCGGCAACGGCATTACGGCAGCGCGGGTGCATCTCGGCGATCCGCCGGAGCAGTGGTTTGAGTCCTATTCATTCTATCCGAAGCACGGATATGCCGAATACGAGCCGCGGTATATGAGAAAGAAATTATAAGGACAAATAGGAGTTCAAAGGGGAGAAAATATGAATAAAGCAGGAACGCAAAGAATAGAAACCGATAGATTGATACTTCGAAGATTCAGATTAGAGGATGCAGAGGATATGTATGCAAATTGGGCATCTGATCCCGAAGTCGGGAGATTTCTGACATGGCCGACGCATTCGAGCGTTGAAGTGACAAAGAGCCTTCTTGCCGCCGAGGATTTCACCTGGGCGCCGCCGGAAAACAATAAGAATTTCTGAATAAAAGCAAAAACACCCTCCCGAAGTGATGGATATGTACCCTATAAAGGAAGCATATCCATGACCGCCACGGGAGGGCTTCTTGATTTCTCTTCGGAAAGCAGCTTCGCGGGGCAGACGCGCTTTCCTATGCGCATTCGGAATTGACATTCCCGTTCCGCTTCGGTACAATAGAATCAACAAGAACCTCGGGGGACAAAACAGTATGAATTTTCTGGAAGAACGTATCGTAAAGGACGGCGTTGTAAAAGCCGGCAATATATTGAAAGTAGACAGCTTTTTAAACCACCAAATGGATGTGCGCCTGTTTCGCCAAATGGGCAAAGAGTTCAAGCGACGTTTTGCAGATAAACCCATCAACAAAATTCTGACGATTGAAGCCTCCGGCATCGGTATTGCATGTGTGGCGGCGGAATGCTTTGACGTGCCGGTCGTCTTCGCGAAAAAGAGCCAGAGTGTGAATATTGATGGCGACGTATACGTTTCCGAAGTGGAATCCTTCACACATAAGCGTGTGAATCGCGTGATCGTCTCGAAAAAATTTCTCGGCCCCGAGGATCACATTCTTATCATCGATGATTTTCTTGCAAACGGCTGCGCGCTGCAGGGGCTCATCTCTATTGTAGATCAGGCGGGCGGCACGGTGGAAGGCATCGGTATCGCGATTGAAAAGGGGTTCCAGCCCGGCGGCGCGAAAATTCGCGAGATGGGCTACCCGCTCGAATCGCTCGCCATTGTGGAAAACATGGACGACGCAACCGGCACGGTCGTTTTCCGTCCACAGCCATAAAAGGAGTTTTGTATGAGACGGTTTTTATCCCGCGTTTTGCCCCTTTTGCTCAGCTTCGGCTTGATTTTTAACTGCACAGGATGCAGCACGGTTTTGGTCTTAGCCGGTAAAGCTCGTGAAAACAGCGAAGCTTCGTCCTCCGTGATTTCGGAAAGCTCCGCGTCCTCCGGCGTCATCTCCACCCCTGTGCCGACCGAAGACGGCGACCTGCGTGCGTTTTACACAGATGTTGCAAACGCTGAAAGTGTCACGGTAATGGTGTACATGATCGGCTCCGACTTAGAGAGTGAGGACGGCTCCGCGACCGACGACCTTTTGGAAATGGCAGATGCCGCGCTTTCCGAAAACGTCCACCTTGTACTCCAGACCGGCGGCACCGAAACCTGGTGGAACGATGTCTGTACAGACGATGAAAGTGAGCGCTTTGTGATCGAAAACGGCGATATGACGCTGCTCCAAAGCCTTGGCAGCATGAATATGACGGACGCCGACACGCTCTCCGATTTCATTCGCTTCTCCGCCGAAAGCTACCCCGCAGACCGCTACGAGCTCATTTTGTGGGATCACGGCGGCGGCACCATGACAGGCTTCGGCTACGACGAGCTGTACGAAGACACCTCTTTGACGCTCTCTTCTCTTTCTACAGCGCTGTATAACGGCGGCGTGCAGTTCGATTTCATCGGCTTTGACGCCTGCCTGATGGCGACGGCAGAGGTGGCCTACGCCTTGGATCCGTATGCGGATTACCTCATCGCCTCCGAAGAATCCGAGCCCGGCGAGGGCTGGGCGTACAAAAACTGGCTTACGATGCTGGCGGAAGCCCCCGCCGTACCCACGGCGGAGCTCGGCAAAAAGCTGGCGGACGATTTCCTTGAGGCCTATATTTTCGCCGACATGCCGACGCTTTCCGTTTTAGACCTGCGCTATGTGCCGGAATTATACGCCGCGTTGGAAAGCTACTGGGGAAGCGCCTACACCGCACTGCAAAACGGCAGCTACGGTGCGTTTTCGCAGGTGCGCAGCAACGTGCGGGAATTCGGCGACAACGAATACGACCAGGTCGATCTTTCCGACCTCGCCACGCTGACAAAGCAGAGCCTTTCCCTCGGCACCGAGGACGATGTGCAGGCCGCCGTTCAGAATATGGTAGTGTATAACGTCACCTATGAAAAGTCCGCCGCGGGCATTGCAGTCTATTTTCCGTGCCTGTGGCCGGATTATTACGGCGATACACGCTTTGAAATGACCTGCGTCGGCTTCCCGGAATCGTATTTTGAATTCTACGATAAATTCATGAACACGATGCTCTCCGGGCAGTCGCTTTCGCAGAGTGATATCGATTTTTACTCCTACTACGATTGGTTCGATTCCTCCGAGGTTGGCGGCGAAAACGTCACCACAATAAACGACAACGATTTTGAACTCATCGACAAGGGCGACTATTATGCACTCTCTCTTTCCGGTGAAGCATGGAACCTCATCACGTACATTGATATGACCGTTTACCTCGACGACGGCGAGGGATACATTGACCTTGGCAATGACAACGTGTACGAGTTTGACGACGACGGCGACCTGAAAGTCGATTTTGACTATACATGGATCTCGATCGACGGCGTGATTGTGCCGTTCTACGCCGAAACCGAGGAACAGACGGACGATTATTGGTACACAACGGGTTATGTACCGGCCGAACTGAACGGCAGCACCGATATTGAGATCATTCTGCGCTGGGACAGCGACCATGACAGCGGCTTTGTTGCGGGCTACCGCTTAAAGACCGAAGAGCCTACGGTAGCGGCAAAGGGTCTGCACAGCTTTACGGAGACGGATCAGATTCAGTACACCTGTTCGTATTATGATTACGATTTCAACTACGATCGGGACTACACGCTCGGCGACCCGGTAACATACACAAGTGAACCCGTCGTCGCCTATGAGGAAATCGGCGAATACCGCACGGTGATCCAATACACCCTGCGCGACATCTACAACAACGAACACTTTACAGACCCGGTAGAGCTTTCCTGTGAATAAATAGTTCTATAGAACATACCCTGCTGCGCTCCGTGGCAGGGTATGTTTCGATTTGACTTACACTATAATAGGCGGTATAATGAAAATTACTGACAAAAACGGAATTGTATGGAAAACTATGCCGTTTAAACTGTTCGGAAAGGACGAACGCCATGCGAAAGCTCCTCGTTTACATGAAAGACTACAAGAAAGAGTCGTTTTTAGCGCCTCTTTTCAAGCTGCTCGAAGCCACCTTTGAGCTGATTGTCCCGCTCGTAATCGCGCAGATCATCGACGTGGGCATTCAGACCGGTGACACCGGCTTCATCATCTCTCGCTGTCTGCTTTTGGTCGGGTTCGGTGTGGTCGGCATGGTCAGTGCCATCACGGCGCAGTATTTTGCCGCAAAGGCTGCCGTGGGCTTTGCCACCGGGCTGCGTCACAGCTTGTTCCAAAAAATCAACGAACTCTCCTTCTCTCTTTTGGACCGTGTGGGCACTTCCACGCTGCTGACACGCATCACAAATGACGTAAATCAGGTGCAGAACGGTGTGAACCTTGTACTGCGCCTGTTTATGCGCTCGCCGTTCATTGTGTTCGGCGCATGCGTTATGGCGTTCACCATTGATCCCGGCAGCGCGCTGCTGTTCCTCATTGTGGTCGCTCTGCTCTCCGTTGTGGTATTCGGCATCATGCTGCTGACCATCAAGCGCTACAAGGCTATTCAAAACCAGCTGGATTCCGTTTTGAACACCACGCGTGAAAATCTGAACGGCGCACGTGTCATCCGCGCGTTCTGCGGTGAAGACACCGAAACAGAAAAATTTATCGGCCAAAATTCGCTGCTCTCCAAGCTCCAGAAATCCACGGGCCGTATCTCCGCACTTTTGAACCCGGTTACGTTTATCCTGATTAACGTCGGCATCATTCTGCTCATCCATTACGGCGCTGTTCAGGTCAACACCGGCATTTTGACGCAGGGTCAGGTCGTGGCGCTGTATAACTACATGAGCCAGATTTTGGTTGAGCTCATCAAACTTGCAAACCTCATCATCACCGTAACAAAGTCCTTTGCAAGCGCCGCACGTATCCGCGACGTGCTCGAGCTCGACACAAACACCGTTTATTCCGACGACAAGAAAATCTACAATACCCACGCCGTCGAGTTCGACCGCGTTTCCATGCACTATAACGAAGGCGCGAAGGACGCGCTCGAAAACATCAGCTTCACCGCCGAGCCGGGCGAGATCATCGGCGTTATCGGCGGCACGGGCAGCGGAAAAACGACGCTTGTGGGGCTTATTCCCCGCTTCTACGATGCGTCCTCCGGCACCATCCGCGTGGACGGCCGCAACGTGAATTCCTATTCGCTTGAAGAACTGCGCGAAAAGGTGCACGTCGTATTGCAGCGCGCGGTCTTGTTTCGCGGCACGCTGCGCGAAAACCTGCTTTGGGGCAATAAAAACGCCAACGACGAAGAAATGCAGGCAGCCGTAAAGGCTGCGCAGGCCGCAGACTTCGTACAGAGTAAGGGCGGGCTTGATATGAAGATTACCGCCGAAGGCCGCAACCTTTCGGGCGGACAGCGCCAGCGCCTTTCCATTGCCCGCGCACTTGTAGGTAATCCCGCGATCCTCATTCTGGACGACTCCGCTTCCGCGCTCGACTATGTGACCGAAAAGGCACTGCGCGGCGCGCTTTCCGCACTGCCGAATAAGCCGACTGTGTTCATCGTCTCGCAGCGCACATCTTCGCTGCGGCACGCGGATAAGATTCTCGTCTTAGATAACGGCGCGCTTGTCGGCTGCGGCACACACGATGCGCTCCTTGAGAACTGCTCCGTGTACCGCGAGATCTATGACTCTCAGTTTGGCGGAAAGGAGGCAGCTGCGAAATGAGCAAGATAAATAACAAAAACAGTACCATTAAACGTGTTCTTTTGCAAATCCGTCCGTATCTGCCGACCATCATTTTGCTGCTTGCACTTGCCGTAGTCAGCGTGCTGTGCTCGCTGTACATCCCGGTGCTCGTCGGCGACGCCATCGATGCCATCATCGGCAAGGAACAGGTCAACTTTGCCGTTATCCTGCCGAAGCTCTTCACCTGCGCGGTGCTCATCGGCTGCGCGGCGCTCGCCCAGTGGCTGATGAATGTCTGCGGCAACAAGGTCACGTACAACACCATCCGCGATATGCGCGAGGCAGCCTTTAAAAAAATTCACCGTCTGCCGTTTTCTTACCTCGACGCACACGAAACCGGCGACATCGTTTCCCGCATCATTGCCGATGTTGACCAGTTTGCAGACGGCCTTTTGATGGGCTTCTCACAGCTGTTTACCGGCGTTGTGACGATCATCGGCACCATCGGCTTCATGCTTTCCGTCAACGTTTGGACAACGCTTGTCGTGGTGCTTGTCACGCCGCTTTCCATTTTGGTGGCGCGCTTCATCGCAAAGAAAACGTTCGCCATGTTCCGCTTACAGTCCGAAACACGCGGCCGCCAGACGGCATTCATCAATGAGATGATCACGAACCAAAAGGTCGTGCGCGCATACGGACACGAAGACGAGAACATGGAGAAATTCGACACCATCAACGAAGAGCTGCGCCGCCACACATTAAAGGCGACATTCTTCTCCTCCATCACAAACCCCGCCACGCGCTTTGTAAACTCCGTTGTGTACGCGGCGGTCGCGCTCATCGGCGCTTTTCTGGCCGTGACCGGACAGGGCTTCACCATTGGTATGCTCTCCTGCTTTTTGAGCTACGCAAATCAGTACACGAAGCCGTTTAACGAGATTTCCGGCGTTATCACCGAGCTTCAGAACGCGCTCGCCTGCGCAGACCGCCTGCTTGAATTCCTCGACAGCGAAGAAATGTCTGCCGACCCCGAACTGCTGCCGGAGCACAGCGAGACCGCAAAAGGACAGGTCACGTTCGATAACGTTTGCTTCTCCTATACAAAAGACCGCCCGCTCATCCGCAATTTCAGCTTGGATGTACCGGCAGGCTGCCGCGTCGCCATTGTAGGCCCGACGGGCTGCGGCAAAACGACGATGATCAATCTTCTCATGCGCTTCTACGACCCGGACAGCGGCAGCATCAGCGTGGACGGCACGAATACGCAGACGATCCCGCGCCGCGCACTGCGCCGTAACTTCGGCATGGTCCTGCAGGAAACATGGCTGAAAACCGGCACTGTGCTCGATAACATCCGCATGGGCCGCCCGGACGCTTCCAAAGAAGACGTTATCGCCGCCGCAAAGGCCGCGCACGCACATAGTTTTATTGAGCAGCTGCCGAACGGCTACTATACGCAGATTGGCGAAGACGGCGGCAGCCTTTCCGCCGGACAGAAACAGCTTTTGTGCATCTCGCGCATCATGCTGACGCTGCCTCCTATGCTGATTCTGGACGAAGCGACGTCTTCCATCGATACACGTACCGAGCTGCGCATTCAGCGCGCGTTTGCCAAGCTGATGCGCGGACGCACCTCGTTCGTCGTCGCACACCGCTTGTCGACCATCAAGGAATCTGACGTTATTCTCGTCATGCGCGACGGCAACATCGTAGAGCAGGGCGACCACGAATCTCTGCTTGCGAAAAACGGCTTCTACGCCGAGCTGTACCGCAGCCAGTTTACGGATGAGGAACAGCCGGTGGGTTAACGCACAAAAATGCAGCCTTCTCTATTCGAGAGAGCTGCATTTTTCATTTTCTGCCATACCGCACAAAGCTGCGTTTTGCACTTTGTGCGGTATTTTTTGAATATCAATATAGTGGAAGTTTTAGTCAATGCGTTTGAGGAAATCAAACGGCAAAACGATTATGATAAAGATATAGGCGAACCTTGCCCGGACTGCGCATGCGCAAACTGCGTGCGGAACGCCTTCGGTGCACAGCCGTAGCGCTCTGTAAATAAGCGGTAAAACCGGCTTAAGCTGTTAAAGCCGCATGCACCGCAGATTTCAATGACGGGCATATCCCCCTGCAAAAGCAGCTGCGCCGCCAAAGACAATCGCTTGCCGTTGATGTACTCCGTCGGCGTCATGCCGATGTAGCGGCGAAACGACCGCGTAAGGTGCTCCTGCGACATATTTGCAAGCGCTAAAAGACACGGAAGACCTGTGGTGTAATTTTCGCGCCGCTCCATTTTTTCAAGCAGCTCCGAAAGCCACGCAGGCAAAATCGCTTCCGGCGCGGGTGCTGTAAGAAACAGCTGCACCAAATACGGAAACAGGCTTAAAATGTAGCGGCACGCCGTTTCGTTATCGGCAAAGCGGTTCGTGTTCAAAAGCTTTTCCTGCACATCCGTTAAGGTGTGGCCGGAAAGCACACAATGTAACGGCAGCTCCGGCGTATCAAATATGGCGCGGTCAAGCTGCAAATAATCGCACAGCCGCTCAAACACCGTGCACGGAATACCGATATCGAGCAGCTCGAAATCCGCGTTGTTGAAAAAATCATAGCGGTGCACGTCCCTCGGGCGCATCAAAACGAACGAGCCTTCGGAAAGCAGCTGCGAGCGTCCATTTACGGCGTGGATGGCCCCGCCGTGCGAGACGAGAAACAGCTCGTAAAAATCATGCGTGTGAATTTTATACGTCGCCGGCACACCGCACTGGTGCAGAACGCGCGCACCCTCACCGGTGTGCAGATTTTCTTCGGAAAAATGCAGAAGCTCAACGTCGCTCATTTCGGCGCCCCCTTTCTTCTGCTATTATAACGCGTCAAAAAAACGGAATCAAGAAATTTCAATTCTAACTTTGGGAGGATAACGGTATGTTCAAGACCGATGTTCAAAAACTGCGCAATGCGTTGGAATTCACGCGCGTTTACAAAGAGAACGCAAACGACATTTACCTGCGTGAAGCCGCCTGCATGGATTTTCAACTCCGTCATATCTTAGTGCCGATGGATGAAAACGACGGCATCGCGGGCCGCTATGAGCACGACTTTGTGGGCTTTTCCTCGCAGGTCGGCGGCATTTACACGTATTACTTTAACGAGCATGAATTTTTGAACGCATACATGGCTTGTAAGCAAAACGGTGAGATCACCGCTGCGGAGGACTACGCTTTGCAGGCTGTGCAGGCCTATTGGCACGAGGAAAATACCGCGCGCAAGGTTGAATTGGAATTTTCGAAGCGCTACGGCTATGTGCCGCCGAAAGCTTTTCCCGGTGCGGGCGTGGGCAACTGCGACTGCCGCGTGGCAGGTACAAACCTCGATTTTGAAAAGCTCATCCGTCTCAGCTTTGACGGGCTCGATCAGGAGATCGACCGCGCGGCGGAAGTGAACGGCGCGTCTTCGTTCTACACGGCTTTAAAGCTGTGGATTGAAAGCCTGCGCGGCGCATGCGAGCGTTACCGCGAACAGGCATTGGTGCTTGCCGAAAAAGCAGAGACCGAAGAAGCCAAAACGCGCTTTACAAAGCTTGCCGAAGCACTTTTAAACATTCAGCACAGCACACCGAAGACGTTCCTTGAGGGCGTGCAGCTGATGTGGATCTACGCTGTCAGCAGCGACATTATGAATTACAGCCGCATGGACGATTACCTTGGGCCGCTCTACGCCGCGGATATCGATGCGGGGCGCATCACGGAAGAAGAAGCCGTGCAGACCGTGCTGTATCTCTATAAGCACTTTAAAGAGATTAACAAGATCCATGACTGCCGCGTAATCATCGGCGGCGTGGGCAGAAAGCACCAGAAGGAAGCCGACCGCCTCGCCATCGTCATCATGGAAGCTTCCCGCCGCTTCCGCGAGACTGTGCCGCAGCTCACCCTGCGCTATTACAGCGACATGGACGAGACCGTTTTCCGCAAGGCGATGGAAGTGAATGCGGAGGGCACCACGTTCCCGATTATTTACTCCGATGAGACGAATGTACCGGCTGTGGAAAAGGTCTTTGGCGTTTCGCATGAGGAAGCCGAGCAATATGTGCCGTTCGGCTGCGGCGAATACGTCATGGTCGGTTACAGCGTAGGCACACCGAACAACGGCATCAACGCGCTGAAAGCGCTGGAAATTGCGCTGCACAACGGCCTTGATTTCTACCAGAACGTTCCCTGCGGCGAAAAGACCGGCGACCCGGCGCAGTTTGATACCTTTGAAAAGCTGTATGACGCCGTGCTTGCACAGCTCAAGCCGACCATTGACCGCTTTGCTGTACACAAATACCTCAACTATAAAATTGCGGGCGAAAACGCACCGTATCTGCACCTCAGCCTGCTTTTGAACGACTGCATCGCGCGCGGCAAGGCTACGTTTGAAGGCGGCGTGCGTTACCTGAATGCTTCCAGCGAAATGTTCGGCATCATCAGCTGTGCAGACAGCCTGACGGCCATTAAAACGCTCGTTTACGACGAGAAGAAGCTCACTTTGCCGGAGCTCATCGATGTGCTGGATCACGATTTTGAGGGTCACGATGATATTCGCCGCATGTGCCTTTCCGCACCGAAATACGGCAACGACGACGACACGGCTGACGACATCGCAACGCGCCTTTTCACCGATATTGCCGACCTTACCATGGCGGCAGGTAAAGCTGCGGGGCTTGACCACTACAATATTGTCAGCGTCAACAATTCCATGAGCGCAGAATGGGGCAACTTCTGTGCGGCATCTGCCTGCGGCAGAAAGGCCGGCAGCCCCATGGCAAACGCCAACGGCGCTTCCATCGGCGCAGATAAGTGCGGCATTACGGCGCTGCTCAACTCCATGTCGAAGTTTGACAATACAAAGCACGTGGGCGTTATCAACAATGTGCGCTTCACAAAGGAGCTCTTCAAGGGCTCTATGGATAAAGTAGAAGCCGTCTTGAAGGCGTTTTACGACAACGACGGCGTGCAGACGAACCTGTGCGTCATCGGCAAGGATGACCTTGAAAACGCCATGGTGCACCCGGAAAACTACCAGAACCTCCTCGTGCGTATCGGCGGCTTCTCCGCGAGATTTGTCACACTGAATCCTGTTGTGCAGCGCGAGATTATTGAGCGTACGACCTACGGCGCGTAAGCGGAGGCCGATATGCGGGATCTTATTTTTGATATTCAACGTTTTTGCGTGTATGACGGGCCGGGCATTCGCACCACCGTGTTTTTCAAAGGGTGCAACATGCACTGTGCGTGGTGCCACAATCCGGAAAGCTTTTCAACCGATGCCGAGCTCTTGTTTCGCCACGAAAAATGCACGTCTTGCGGGGCATGCACTGCGGTATGTCCGAACGGAGCGCATGAAATAAAAGCAGACGGCACACATGTTTTTGACCGTGCAAAATGCGCGGCGTGCGGCAAATGTGCCGAAGTATGTCCGAACGATGTCCTGGAGCTTTCCGGGCGCGAAATGACGGTGGAAGCCGTGATGAAGCAGATCGACAAGGACGCAAAATATTACCGCTCGTCAAAAGGCGGCGTCACCTTTTCGGGCGGCGAGGCTTCTTTGCACTTTGAACTCCTGAAAAAGCTGCTTACAGCCTGCCGCGAAAAAGGGTACCACACCGCGCTGGAGACAAACGGTTTGATCTCTGCCGCACATTTAAAAGAACTGATACCGCTCACCGATCTTTTTCTGTTCGATTTTAAGCACAGCGACTCCGATGCCCTCAAAAAATGGGCAGGCGCGCCGCTTGCGCCGATCCTCGAGTCCCTGGCAGCCCTTGAGGACGCGCATGCGCATGTGTGGTTGCGCTGCCCGGTCATTCCGGGCGTGAACGACACGGACGCGCACTTTGAGGCGATTTGTGCGCTCAAACATCAATATACCTGTATTGAAAAGGCCGAGATCATGGCATACCATGACATCGGCAAAACGAAATGGGACGCGCTGGGGATACCGTATTCGCTCGCCGCGCTGAAGACCGTTTTGCCGGAACAGAAACATATTTGGGAGACTAAAATAGCCGATTAGCGGCACTTTTGGGGATAAGAGAGGGAACGCTTCGTTCCCTCTCTTTGCTTTATCTCCCACATTTTTTCTAAACATTTGACAGATTTCCCGGAATATTGTATGCTATGGAAAACACCGCAGATTTTCCCTGCGGGACCACAAACATTAGGAGGTCACTTATGTTTTGTATATACTGCGGCGCCACCTTGCCGGAGGGCGCGAAAAAATGCACGCTCTGCGGCAACCCCGTTGTGCGCACGCCGGAAGCCACTGCACAACCCGTAAGCGAACCGGAGTCGGAATCTGCCCCCGCACCGGAAACGCCCACGGAGCCTGCCGCGGAAGACATCTCCTCAAATTCGACAGAGAGCCTCTCCGAAGCGGAACCGACACCCGAAGCTGAAGATACCCCTTCAAACAGTCCGGACGGCGAAGATATTTACAGCCATTCCCCGACGGACTTCACGGAGGATATTTCCTCCGGCGATGCGCTCGGCGACAAACCCGAAGACATGAAGCACGAGGGCACATTCACCGTTTCCCCCACCCCGGAGGAAAATTCAGGACCGGAGCCGCGCGTGCAACCCATAGAATATACGTATAACGACGGCTACGCCTACGAGGAATACGACGAAAAGCCGAAGAAAAAGCGTTCTTTTAAATGGCTTTTCATCGTGCTTCCCATTCTCATCGCCATCGGCGCTACAATCGGCGGCATTTTCTGGTGGTACAATGCACCCATGCAAAAGCTCACCCGCGCGCTTGACGCTTACGATTATTCCGCTGCGGCGCAGGTACTTCCCACGCTTTCAAAGGACGAACTTGCTTCGGTCTCCGACCAAATGCAGGAATATGCCCAGACGGTCATCGACCGCTACAATAAAAGCGAAGCGAACTACGACAGCTCCTATGAACTGCTCGACCGCCTGCAAAAGCTGTTCCCGAACATCGGTCTCGACGATCAGCTCGACGGCATTCAATCGCTGAAAGACTCCAAAGAGGCCTACAAAAACGGCAAAAACCTGCAGGCACAGGGCGAAGACGGCCGCGCCATTACGGAATATCAGAAGGTCATTCACGCCGATGTAAACCACGATGACGCGCAGACGCAAATTCAGAACATCCGCACCGCGTACAAAGAAAAAGTGTTAAGCGATGCGCAGAGCCGCGCGGACGAGAAAGATTTCCTCGGTGCCGAAGCCATTTTGATGAACAGCGCCGATATCCTCGGCGATGATAAAGACGTCCAAGCTAAGCTGGAAGAGATTAAGGACGCAGAGCTCAACAACTACGTGGAAACGCTGCTCAGCACCGCCAAAACGCTCGCGGATGACGGCGACTTGCCCGGCGCTGTTAACGTGCTGCAGGACGCCACACGCAGCGACAAGCGCATCGACGCGCAGATTGCCACCTACAAAAACCAGTATAAGCAAAAAATTCTCGATGCTGCCGCAAAGCAAGCCGGTGAAAGCCGCTATTATGACGCGGTGGAAACGCTGCAAAACGCCGACGACATTATCTCCGGCGACAGCGATATTGCGGCTAAGATTGAAGAATACAGGGCGCTTTACCCCGTTTCGCTGACAGATCTTTCTCCAAGCGGCGGCGAAGATTGCAGCCAGAACTGGACAGCCTATGACGCAAACGGCAATGCGTACAGCAACGGCCTTAACTTCTCGCTGTACCCTGTCATCGCAAAAACCGTCTACACCGAATACGCCCCGAACGGACAATATAAGCGCCTGACGGGAACATGGGTCGTGGAGGGCGATACCTCCGACGATTTTATCGGCACGGTTCGCATTTATGTGGACGACCATTTGCAGTATGAAGTTTCCTCGCTCACGGTGAACAGCCCCGCAAGCGCGCTGAGCCTGAGTATTTCCGGCGCTTCCACCGTTCGCATTGAAGTGGAGGGCGCGTTCGCCTCGCTGCGTGCCGTCGGTTATCTGTACCTTGCAGATGCGAAATTTGAAAACTAAACCGCTATAAAAAGAGATACCGCACAGGGTAAACTCACCTTGTGCGGTATTCTTTTGCGCAAAGCCTGCCGTGCGGTCTATGCACGTGCAGCTGATCCTTCCACAATACAGAAAAACTCTGTGGAAAACACAACGCGCATAAGAAACGGGATGTCCCTTTTTAGGGGACACCCCGTCTTACTTTGGCTTACGCCTTTCGTTGTGCTGTTTGTGGCGCCGGTCTTTTTTTCAATATCCATTGAGGAGTATTCGTCATCATTTGCATTTTCCTGCCAATGGATAACGGTGTATTCTGTCTTATTGCTTGCTTTCCAGTGTGCGGTGACGGTAGCTGTTTCGGAAACCGTTGTAACCGGGGTGCCGTCTGCGCCATACCAACCGTCGAACGTGTAACCGCTGCGGGTGGGTTTGACCGTGCTCAGGTCAAGCGCTTCCATCCGGAACTGCGGCGCCACGTAGTCGCCGCCGTCGGTATCAAACGTGACCCAGAAACCGTTTTTAACTACCGGGTAAACGTATGTAACGCCGGCTTTAAATGTGATGGTTTCGGCGTCGCCTCCCTGCGTGGTGCTCCAGCCGACAACGCCTTTATCTTTGCTCATGGTGAGCTCAACCTTAGCGGTCGCAGCGTTCAAATCTGCTTCCGCAACGTTTTCACCGGCTACGCCTGCGGCGGTGTAATAAACCACCTGTGTACCGTCTTCATTCATGAAGTATACGTAGCTGTACTCTTCAAACTTCGCCGTAACCGTCACTTCCGTGCCGCTGACAGTCGCGACTTCGCCGAAGCTTAACGGGGTCTCACCGACATACCACCCAACAAAGCGTGCGTTTTCCTTTGTCGGTGCAGGCGGCTCGAGGAGCTCTTCGCCTGCGGCGACGGTCTGCTTCCACTCGGTCAGTTCCTTGCCATCTGCATCATCTGCATCATAGAAACGGTAGGTATCGACCTTGGGCTTCTCATCGTCCGGACGCAGCATAGTCATTGCAATGCCCGTTTCCGCGCTCTGTTTCGCCGGTGCAGCTTCCTCTGTACCTGCAGCGGGGGTCGCCTGTGCTTCCACTTCAACGGGAGCCGGGGTCTCTACCGGGGCGGGAGTGGGTGTCTCCTCCGGAGCGGGAGTGGGTGTCTCCTCCGGAGCTGCGGTCTCCTCGGGCGCGGGCGTCTCGTCAACGACCGGCGCTCCCCCCTGCATAACATCCCCTGTTGCAGTGTAGGTGTTTGTTTCCTCATCACTCATTGCAAACGCGCCCGTAGGACATGCCGAAACCAGCATACATGCGCTCAGCAACACGGCGATGATTTTCTTTTTCATAGTGTTTTCCTCCAATCCTGTGATTTGTCCGTTTTATAACAAATATGGATTCCTAAATTGATGTGTGTTACTGTGCCAAAACCGTTTCCATTTGGATGAGCAGCTCCAGCACACTGCGGAACGCGGCCTCTTTGCCGCCTTTTGTCCACCGCAGTCTCCCCTGCCAGCTGTAATTCTGGCGGAACAGGATGTCCAGTTCAAACGTGGGTGTTTCCGTACATTTTATGGGAGAAGCTTTCGGCGCGCCGCCTGTATCCATCTGCTCTTCCAAAAGCAGGATCAGGCGTGAAAGACTTCGGAATAGGGTTTCCTCCGGGAGCGTCCCGCCGGAGACCCTGCCGCGGATGACACCGTCCTCCGCTTCATCCACAAAGATACGGAAGGTCTCTGTGCCGATCGGTAGCATACGATTTTCTTTCACCTAACCCCTCCCTTTTGTATTTTGTGATTCTATTTTACACAAAGGTGCTATGAGAACGCTATGATTAAGAAGTTTTTTTATAGAAAAACGACCTATTTTCTCATAAAAAAAGAAAATAGGTCGTAGTTTTTTTGTTAACTGCGCTGCGTCAACCGGTTCGTTTTTTCAGGTGACGGTTTTAGGCCTTTCGGCGCTCCGTTTTCTCCGTTGCTTTTTCTTCTGCGTTCATATGTATGTGGCGCAGGTCGAGCGATTTAAAGGTGTAGGCCGCACCGCTTTTCGGGTATTCCTTTTGGAACCGATTGAACACACGGCGGGAAACGAGCCCGCCGTTTTCGCCGGTCGCACCCGGCAGCAGCACCCAAAACTGGTTTGCGCCCACCTTTGTGAACGGGTCGCCCGCGCGCAGTTCGTTTAAAAGCGTTGCTTCCATCTGCTTCATATATACGGCGCGCTTTTCCGGGTCTACCGAGCGGTTTGCAAGCCGCACAATCATCAACGCCGCAGGGGTATCGTTTCGGCGCATCTCGCGCACCTGCAGATTTACAATCTCGCGGAAAACGTTGTTATCGCAGCAAAACGCACCGGGTTCCTGTTCTTTTTCAAGCAGGAACGTGTGAATATCGTCTTCACTCGTCTCGCTGCCGTAAAGCTCCTGCACCGCAAGCGCCTTCTGCGCCTCCAGCTCCGCCGAAGGCGAAACACCGTAGACCTCCCGGTACAGCGAAGCGATGTAATCATAGTGTTCCAGCGCTTTTTTCGGGTTTTTGTTTTTTATGAGCGCCTGCATCAAAAACACGCTGAATTCCTCTGCGGCGGGATCTAAACGGATAACGCCCGTGCAGAGCTTTTCCGCATCCGTAACGCGTCCGAGCTTCAAAAGGCGATCCACCGCCGCGCGACATAGGCGCGTATAAAGCGAGCGGTAATACGTGTTGAGGTTGATGCACCAGAACTCCGCTGCGCTTTCCGTAAGAAAATCGCCGGTGTAAAGCGCCACGGCTTCCTGCGCCAGGGCAACCGATTTTTCCATATCTTCTTCGGCAAGCGCTGCCTTTGCAAGTGTTTCAAATTGCTCCACGTCAAGCTGCGTCTCGCGGTCCGGCGCCCAGCGATAATAGCCCTTTTCGTTATGGATGATAACCTTTGCGTGCGTAAAGCCGAGCTCTGCCAGCGCAGCCCTTGCGCGGCTGACATTATTTTGCAGCGTGCTTAACGGGTTATCGTTTTCGGCTTCCGGCCACAGCAGGTCGATGAGCTCCTGTGCGGAAACACCGCGGTTTCTGTTTAGAATAAGGTATGCCGTAAGCGTCCACAGTCTTCTGGAACGTCCCGTGAGGCTCACAGCGTGCGGAACCTCCATACCTTCCTGCTTTAATGTAAACTTGCCGAACATGGTCACATCGATCTTCGGCACAACCTGTATCGTTTCACCGTTCTGTGCTTCACACGGCAGCCCGGTGGTTTCAATTTCTTTCGCTGTTCGACTCATGAACGGTTCATCTCCCTCTTTCAGAAATAACGGTTCAAAATATCACCCCGGCTATTGCGAAAAAATAATATTCCGAACTTGTTCTTTTCATAAAGTATAGCACACTTCACGGTATTTGTAATCCACCGAAAGGTGGAAAATGCGATTTTTCTCATAAGAATTTGCTTTTTTGTCGGAGAAAATACCTTTTTGGGCGAAAGGTCGCGCTAAAAACTATGACTTAAAGTAATTGCAGACGTTTTTGCATCGTCTCATAGTTCGTGCAGTAGTAAAGCGCCGTCTCCTCTGTGATGCGCTTTTGCCGTACAAGGTCCGCAAGCGCCATGTCCATGGTGCGCATACCCTGCGCCGCGCCGGAAGCGATGGCGGCATCGAGCTGATGCGTTTTGCTTTCGCGGATCATATTGCGTATCGCGAGTGTGGAATACATGATTTCAAACACCGGGATGGGTGTGCCGTCCATACCGGGCACGAGCTGCTGACTGATGACCGCCTGCAAAACCATGGAAAGCTGTAAGCGGATCTGCGCCTGCTGGTTCGGCGGAAATGCGTCGATGATGCGGTCAATCGTATTGGCCGCGCCGGTGGTGTGCAGGCTCGAAAGCAATAGCTGCCCCGTTTCGGCGGCGGTCATCGCGACCTCCATTGTCTCTTTGTCGCGCATTTCGCCGAGCAAAATCACGTCCGGGCTTTCGCGCAGTGCACTGCGCAAAGCGGCGACGTAGCTCGGGCAGTCGCAGCCGATCTCGCGTTGGCTCACAATGCACTTATCGTGGCGATGGATGTACTCTACCGGATCCTCGAGCGTCAGAATATGTCCCGTGCGCGTACGATTGATCTCGTTGATGATACACGCGAGCGTTGTGGACTTACCGCTGCCCGCTGATCCCGTAACGAGCACGATGCCTTTTTTCATCTGTGCCGCGCGCATGACCTCCGGCGGAATGTGCGCTTCTTCGGCCGTAGGCAGACCGAAGCGGATGACGCGCACCACGGCGGCAATGCTGCCGCGCTGGCGGAACAGATTCACACGGAAGCGTCCCGTACCGCTGAGCGAGAACGAAAAATCGTCATCGGTCGCACTACCGTTTAAGCAGTGCGGCTCACGCGCGGCAAGACGATAGATTTCCGCTGCGAATGCTTCGGTCTTTTCGGGCGTGAAGGCGCCGTCCGCCGTTTCACGCTGCTGTTCGCCGCGCACCTTATACGTCAGCGGCAGGCCCGCCACCACGAAAATATCGGAAGCGCCGCGCTCCACGGCACTTTTCAAAATTTCAGTCATATTCATTGTACTCCGCCTTTCTTACCCGAGGTTCAGGGAGTCATCCGGCTGCCAGCGCGCTGTGCAGCGCCATTTTGCAATCTCATAGCTGCCGTTTATCTTATTTAAGCAGATCTCAAGCTGCATGTTGCCGCGCGTGATTTCCGTTTTGAGCGTGGTTTCGGTCTCTTCGGTGTTTTCCGGCAGATCTCCCGCGCCCTTTAAATACGCATCTGCTTCGGAAAGCCAGTCTTGCCCGGCGTTTTCGCAGGCATACAGCACTTCCACGTGCTCGCCGTAGCGCTCTGCGGCACGGCGATCGGATACGGCAGAGGACACCGTAAGCACGCCGAAAATGGCGACGCACAGCACAACGACCGCGAACAGCACCGCGATGCTGCCGATGCGGAATCGATTTCGGCTCATGGCGTTCCCTCCTTCGGCTGGTAGCACCGTACATTCAGCGCATAAATTTCTTTATCCTGCTCCGCCGTGTACGCCGTGATTTTCCCGGCATACAACGCTCCCGTTTCGGTCTCGGCGGCGGTCACTTCGGTTTTTATATAATAGTAAGCGTCCGCTTCCGCACAGCTTGTCATATCTTTTGTGAAATATGCCATTTCGCCGTTTTCGGGGATCTCTCCCGCGCGAAACTCCTCTGCGGCGCTGCGGCACAGCGCAATGCCTGCGCTTTCCCTCGCCGCTTCATCGCTGATGACGGCCGCGCGCAGGAACACGCACGCAATGACACCGCAGCACGCGACAAATGCCAGAACAAACACAAGCAGCGGGGTCATAAAGCCCATGCGGTGACGCGTTTCACTGCGCTTTTCCTCGTAATCTATCATGCCGCGCCACCTCCGTCACAATACGCGCCGGCGGTCATGCCGTCCGCAGTGATCGTTAAAAGCCCGCTTTCCGAAAGCTCGGCTTTAAACGTTTTAAGGTCGCACAACTTTTCGGCGTTATTGGGGTCGATCTCCGCTGTGACCCGTGAAAACTCCGTGCGCAGCGCGTTTTCATATAAATAGATGCGCGTTTCGAAGTCGCTTTCCGGCTCGCGCAGGCACACCGCCGGGCCCTCCGGGCCGTCGATCAGGCGGATGTTCCCTTTGCCGCCGCACGCTGCCGTTTGGCTTTGAATATACGAAAGCGCGCTGCGCTGCTTTGCGTGTGCGTCGCGGGCATCCATCGTATCGGAATACAGCCACGCGCCCGCAAGCGTCAACACCAAAAGCGATGCGATGAGCAATGCATACAGCAGAAGCAGCATCAGAGAAGTGCTGTTTCTCTTTTTCGGTTCCGTCATGCGCCCTCCTTATTCCTCGCCGCGCACCAGCACCTGAACGGTCGGCAGCTGGTTATCGGCGAAAACCTCGTATGTCACGATGTATTCTTTCTTATTGACCGTAAGCCCGTAGTGCTTTTCCAAATATTCAAGGCTTTCCGGGTATGCGCCCTCTAAGGTGTAGCACTCTACGGCGCTGCGCAAAACGGCTTCACGCACGGCGGCACGGCCTGTTTCGCGGATATCCTCCTGAAAAACCGGCACGCACACCGCGGTAAAAATTACCGCAAGCACCAGAATAAGCCCGACCGCGAAAAGCCGGAAGCTTACTTTTCGATTCAAAATACCCATAACTTTTCCCTCAGATTGCGCTCAAAATGCCGAGCAAGGGCAGCATGACGCTTAAAAGCGTCAAACCGACAGACGCGGTGAGAAATCCGATCAAAATCGGCTCCGTGCGGTCGATGACGCTGCACAGCCCGTTTTCCGCCTCCTGCGCCGTGCGGCGCGCGAGGTTTTCCGTCACCTGCACGAGCTCGCCGCTCTGCGCACCGCCAAGCAGCATTTTGCCGTACATGGCGGGCAATATCTTTTGGTGCGCAAACGCTGTCGCAACGCCGACGCCCATCTGTGTTTCTTCACGGCATTTTTCAAGCGCTTCGTGCAGCTTTTTGTGGCGCGTCTGCTCGATGCACAGCGCAAGCGCACTGTCTTCATCCGTACCGCTCGCAAGCAAGGCGGAGAGCGTGTCCATCACCTCGGAGACCGCCAAAAGCCACGCGGCTTTGCGCGTGAAGTGGCTCGTTTCCATAGTGTTTCTGAGCTTTTCCCGACCTTTATCGGAGCGTATACCAAACGCCAAAACAAGCAAAACGATGCCCAAAAGCCCCGCAAACACCAAGCTGATGCGCCCGATGAGCGTCGCCGCGAGCACATAGGCATAGGAAGATGAAAGCAGGCTGCCCGTTAAATTGTCGTACACGCGCTCAAACATGGGCAGCACGGCAAAAACGAGCACCGCCAGCACGCCGCACATCATCAGCATCAAAACGGCCGGGTATGTAAGGGTGCTGCGCAAACGGTCGTATAGCGCGCTTTGGCGGTCATAGTGGTCTGCAAGGCGGTCAAGCGCTTCGTCCAATCGGCCGGAAAGCTCTGCCGTGCTAAAAACGCTCAAGGCGTATTCCGGGAAAACGCCGGTCTTTTCCGCCGCTGCCGAAAACGGCTCGCCCGCCGCAACCGAAAGGCTGATCTCGGTAGAAGCCTGCCGCAAGGCGGTGTCCATGCCGTCTTCCTCAAACAGGGAAGAAACCTCCGAAAGCGACGCGCCGGAGCGCAGCAGCATTGCAAGGCTGCTGCAAAATACGCTGAGCTGTTCCTGAGTCAAAAATTTTTCTGCCATGTTCCTCGTCCTTTCGCTTTTCCTTTAATAAGTGAACCGCGTTGTGTATTCCGAATCGTTTTGAATCTCCCCGGCGGGCATGCCGCCTGCGGCAAAGGTGATGTCCACCCGCTGCCACTCATCCGCTTTTGCGCGGATCTCCACGGTGATCCACCCCTCGCTCTCCACATAAAAGCTGTTCCACGCGTGGTAGGTCTCCTCACCCACATAACCCGTGATGAGCTTGCACGGAATGCCCTCGCTGCGCAGCATGGCGGCGGCAAGGCTTGCATAATCAAAGCATATGCCCTTGCCGGTCTTTAAGGTCTCATCCGGGGAGGGCAGGTAGCCGTTCTGCACGGTCGCCGCTTTTTCCGTATCGTATTGGATATTCTTCACCATGTAGTCATACACGGCGGCAGCAATGTCCGCATCGGTGGTGCAGCTTGCGGCCAGCTCTTTCACCTTTTTGATGCAATCGGAGCTTTTGTTGTAATTCACCATCTGGTTCGGGCGCAGGTACGGCTGAAATTCATCTTTTAGCGTCACGTCGCGGTCTTCGCTCCCGATGCATGCGTATTTGCTGTCGCCCACCTGCTCCATCAGGCGGAACGTGTATGTGCCGTTTCCCATGTTGAGCGGGAAAAATGTCGCAGTGCCGTCGTTCGGCAAGTCATAGTTATATTTATCCTCGCCGCAGACAATCTGCATTTTTAATCGCGTATCGCTCTGCGCTTTTACGCCGATGATGCCGCCTTCAAGCTGGGAAAGGTCAATCTCTCCGCTGCCGAACGCGGTCGCTTCATCTTCGTTGAAGACGGAATCCCGAAAAGCGGGGACCTCGTAGGGCGCGGCGTTGCTGTCCGTGACATCGCCCGCCGCCGGCTTGGCGTCGTTTGATGCCGTGCCCCGCGCCGCACAGCCGCAAAGCAGCAAAATAAGCGCCAGCGCCGCCGCTAACAGCTGAATTTTTTCTTTCATGCCGCACCCCCTGTCTTTTCTGTGTATACTAAATATTATTTTATCTTGTTTTTGTCTTATACGCAAGCCCTGTGCAAAATTCTTCTGCATGGCTTTTTCCGTCGATTTTTTCAAAAAAATGCGCTTCAAACCATTGACATTATATATATAATGTTGTAGGTATAAATTTCACCGTTTTCTGAAAAATTCCCGCATGTTTCGCGGTGTTTCTCAAAAAGCAGAAGGAGTAATTTAAATGAAGAAATTCATGTCTTTTCTGCTTTCTGCACTGCTCGTTCTCTCTCTTGCGGCGTGCGAAAGTAACGGCGGTGCCGGAAGCAACGATTCCGAAAGCAGCGCCGGCAGCACGGCTTCCTCCGAAACAGAGTCCTCTGCGACCTCACAACGTGGAACGAGATCACGAAATCCGATACCGTTACACTTGAGTTTTAAGCTTTAACCTATATCCGAACGCCTTGCGGCTGTTTACGCAGCTTGCCGGGCGTTCTTTTTGTTTTTCCGAAATTTTGGCGCAGGAGTTTTCCACGAACACATTGACAAACCGCGCAAAAAAACGTATGCTTATATATAGAGTTATATCTAACTTAGAAAGGAGCGCTTGCAGATGACGTACACCATTAAGGAAGCCTCGGACATCACGGGCATTCCGGCGACCACGCTGCGCTATTACGATAAAGAAGGCATCCTGCCGTTTTTGGAGCGAAAGGAATCCGGCCACAGAATGTTTTCCGAACAGGATCTTTCCATGCTGCGCATTATCGAATGTTTAAAATGCACGGGCATGTCCATTAAAGATATTCGCCAGTACGCGATGTGGGCACAAATGGGTGACTCCACCCTGGAGCAGCGCTACAACCTGTTTCTTGAGCGCCGCGAGGCCGTTATGGCACAAATCAAGGAGCTTGAAGATCAGCTTAAAGTAATCGATTATAAGTGCAAATACTACGAGGAAGCCATTGCCGCCGGTACGGAAGACATTCACAAGCACAAAACAGGCCACTGCTGCGACGACGAAAAAGAAAACAAAGACGCGTAAGTTCCGCAAAAACCAAGGGCACGGAGTTTTAAAGCTCCGTGCCCTTTTGCTTTATTTCCTTATTTTATCCCTGCACAGACCACGTGATACCCTGCGGGGTATCCTTTACAACGATATGGCGTGCGGCAAGCGCATCGCGAATCGCGTCGGCAGTTGCCCAGTCCTTTGCCTTTCTAGCTTCCGTGCGCTTTGCGATGAGCGCTTCAATCTCCGCGGCTTCCTCGGCGGTCATGCCCTCCGGCACAGCGGACTTCTGCGCATTCTGCTCCTCGCGCAGCGCCTTTGCAGCTTTCAGCAAGCCGAGGGACAACACTTCGTCAAACTCCTTGATGAGCGCAAGTTTGTCCGCGTCGGAAAGCTTGGCTTTCAGTACGTCGTACAGCGCTGTAAGTGCCAAGGACGTGTTGAGGTCGTTTTCCAGCGCCGCGCGGAACGAGGCACGCAGCGGCTCCATGGCAGCTTCGTCGTGCTCTCCCTCATTTTTCAGCGCTGCAATGCGGGAAACGAGCTTTTTGTACGCCGTGGCGGTGTTGTCAAGGCTCTCAAACGAGAACGTCAGCGGCTTTCTGTAATGGGACTGTAAGCAGAACATGCGGTATACAAGCGGCGCGTAGCCCTTTTCCTCAAGCAGCGAGACCGTGAGAAAATCGCCCTTTGATTTGCTCATCTTGCCGCGCGCGTCCAAAAGGTGCAGCACGTGGAACCAGTATTTGCACCACGGGTGGCCGAGATACGCTTCGCTCTGTGCAATCTCGTTCGTGTGGTGCGGAAACGCGTTATCAATGCCGCCGCAGTGAATGTCGAGGTATTCGCCGAGGTACTTGATGCTGATGCCGCTGCACTCGATGTGCCAGCCCGGGTAGCCCACGCCCCACGGGGAATCCCATTTGAGCTCCTGGTCGTCAAACTTCGACTTTGTAAACCACAGTACGAAGTCGCTCTTGGAGCGCTTGTTTTCGTCCTCTTCCACGCTGTCACGCACGCCTACGGCGAGGCTCTCTTCCTCCATGTTGCCGAAAACATAATAGTTTTCGAGCTTGGAGGTATCAAAATAGACGTTGCCGCCCGCGATATACGCATATCCCTTTTCAAGGAGCACCTCTACCATGTGGATGAACGTATCGATGCAGCTCGTCGCCGGAACGACGATCTCCGGGCGCTTGATGCCAAGTTTTTCGCAGTCACTGAAAAATGCGTCGGTATAGAACTGCGCAATCTGCATGACGGTCTTGTGCTCGCGGCGCGCGCCCTTGAGCATCTTGTCTTCGCCGGTGTCGGCATCGCTGGAAAGGTGGCCGACGTCCGTGATGTTCATGGCGCGGGTCACGTCATAGCCGAGGTAGCGCAAGGCTTTTTCCAGCATATCCTCCATGATGTACGAGCGCAGGTTGCCGATGTGCGCATAGTGGTACACGGTTGGGCCGCAGGTGTACATTTTGACTTTGCCGGCTTCGTGCGGAATAAATTCTTCTTTTTTCTGTGTTCTTGTGTTATAGAGCTGCATACAGGTGCTTCCTTTCTGCTTATTCTTCCTTATTCTTCTCCGCTTTCTGTGCGGTCAGCTTGCTTTTTTCTCTGCGGCAGCTGTTCAACTCGCCGTGCAGGCGCTCAATTTCAAGCCGCATGCGGCACATTTCCTGCGCCACCGGGTCGGCCACGTGGATCTGATCCAGCGTGCTGTTGTCCATCACACGCTTGCCGCCCACGCGCACGATGCGCGCCGGTACGCCGACCGCCGTTGCGTTATCGGGCACGGCATCCAGCACCACGGCACCCGCCGCCACACGGGCGTTATCACCCACGCGGAACGGCCCCAGCACCTTTGCGCCCGCACCGACGAGCACGTCATTTCCAAGCGTCGGGTGACGCTTGCCCTGGTCTTTGCCCGTGCCGCCGAGCGTCACACCCTGATACAGTGTGCAGTTGTCACCGATAACGGTGGTTTCGCCGATGACGACACCCATACCGTGGTCGATGAACAGATTTTTACCGATCGTCGCGCCCGGGTGAATCTCTATACCCGTTTTGCGGCGCGCGCGCTGCGAGATATAGCGCGCGATAAATTTCATATTATGGCGGAAAAACCAGTTTGCCTTGCGGTAAGACCGCACCGCCTTGAAGCCGGAATACAGAAAATAAACCTCCGCACGGCTGCGGGCGGCAGGGTCGCGCGCCATCACGGCGTCAAGCTCCGCCTTTAATTTAGAAAACATGACGTAAACCTCTCCTTAAAAACAAAAAGCCCCGAGCGCACAACATAGGCGCTCGGGGGCGAAATGTACCAAAACATTCATGATACAATAAATCCGCGGTTCCACTCCGGTTTATCACTCAAACGGCGTAACGTGCCGTACCCGTATGCGGCTCACTTTCGCTCACCGCATCCGCTCGCGAATGCACTTCGCCCGGCTCTTTTCTGCGGCGGCTCTCAGCCCATGACCTCCGCTCTCTATCGACTGTCCCCGGGGTACTCGTTCGGTCTCAGCGTTTGCTTTATGACAGTATTTTAACACAGCCCCTTTAAAAACGCAAGCCCAAAGATCACCTCTCCGCGCCATTTTATGCGGCTTTTTTCTTTTGGTTCTTTCTATTTGCCTATTTTAAATGAATTAAATTTAAAATAGATTTAAATAAGGTTGTTTTTCCTGAACCGTTTTTACCAATAATTCCTGTAATCGTGCCTTTGGGTACATCAAAAGAACAATTTAAATTAAAATGTGAATAATTTTTTTGAATATGATTAACTTTTAACATAAAATTTATTCCTCCATTAATAATTCTAATAATTCCTTAACTTCTTTGTGACTCACTCCACTTTGTTTTGCTTTTTGCAAAGCTTTTTCTAAATATTCTTCAATTTCTTTTTTAGCTTCTTCTAAAAGATCTTTATT
>ERZ857984.832-NODE-832-length-31644-cov-52.651461_pt1 | contig 31644 bp, 40 predicted proteins | sample MGYA00519914_ERZ857984 | MGnify/ENA primary metagenome ERZ857984 (study PRJEB31778, sample SAMEA3449417) | human gut metagenome | biome: human gut; feature: human-associated habitat; material: faeces | place: United Kingdom | collected 2010/2012 ... | reverse complement strand
TTGCACTTTTGATTTTATCGGTGACGGTTGAATACGGTGTGAGTGTTGATGTACCGCTCTCTATGTTCGCTGAATCGTATTTACCATCAAGCGAAGTTTGGGTTGTCTTTTCAAATGCCAAAATTTCGTCTGCAACCTCTGGGACGCCCTCTGCAACTTCATTCGGTAAGTAGATTGATTCTTTTTCGGCAATCATAATTTTGGACACCTTGAAAGTAGTATTACCATAGGTGCCAAACCTAAGCGTTATAAACGACGTATCATTGTTTGTGACAAATGTTCCTTTACCACCCTTTATTACTACAAAAGCACCTTCGGTAGATTTTCCGTTTAAAAAAACAAAAGCATTGCTGTCATGGTTGTTTGTAAGCCAACAAATCCGATATTTAGTATTCGGTTTTACACTTATTTTCTTGGCTTGCCAACTATTCGTATAAGTGTCATGTTCTGTAGGGGTAATGGTAAATGATTTTTCGTCAAAATTCAATTCATCAAGTGTACCGTGATAAACTGGTATAGTTGATTTTTGCCATGCTTTCACCCAAGCATCGAAATCAAAAATATTCGAGCTGTTAACAAGGTTAGCTTTATTTGCCAGTGAGGTATCAACCTCTACCTTGTCAGCTTTTTCGCCGAGTAAATCATCGGTTTCAACCTTTGAATAAACAGAATTGCTGTCAGCTTTGTTTCCGAGAAGCTCGTCCGTTTCTTCTGATGAGTAGATTTCGTTTGCGTCGTAATAATAATCGTTAAGATATTTAATGCTTGGATAATTAGTATTGCTGTCTGTGATGTTCGTTTTGGAGCTCACTTTGTTTGAATTGTCTTCTTTTGATTTAAGTGCATTGGCTACATCTGTTGCGTTTGCCTTGCTTGTAAGGGCTTTCTCTGCCGTCTGCATTCGTGCTGATAACTGACTAACCGTGCTTTTTTCGGCTTTATTGGTTACGGCAGAATCAATCCCGTTAAGCCTTGCGTTGAGGCTTGAGGATTTGCCTCTTGCCGTGGCAACCTCTCTACAGATTTCAGCGGCTGTGCCAACGCTGTCTTTACTGATCATGCTCTTGTCAAGAAGACTTGGAGTCACTTTAACTTTTAAAGCAAGCGGTGTATTCAAAACCTGCGTTTCGCCGTTTGCGATTTTGATTTCAATCGCTAAAAAGCCCGACATGGAGTTAAAATTTTCAAGCGGAACAGTAATAACATCCGCTGTGCTGTTCAGGGTGCAAGCAACTGCATCCGAAATTAAATATCCGTCCGTTGCAAATGTTGCAGTTACTGTACAATCTGCAAAGGTCAATTTTTCACCGCTCTCCGTCAATGTTACATCGAGATAGCGAACCGCTTTATCATTTACATTTGCAATTGCAACAACATTCGGTGCGTTGCGGTCATTTACATCAATTGTAATTGATTTATGCGCTAAACTAATAGCCATTATCTTTTAAACCTCCTTTGGATTTTTAGTAAATCAGACATCGACATACTTAAGTCGCCGATTGTAATTTCTTTGTATTTCTGAGACACGCTATCGTAAACCGTTTTTGAAACTCTTCGGCTAAGATTTGTGCCGTCCGGCATTACAACCGTCACTTCGTCATAAAGTTTGATTGCGTGCATTTTAGTAAGCTCGTTTTCAAGAGTTACTTTTATGCTCAGTGTTTCCGATGTCTGTTCCGTCGAATAGTTATAATCAGCGACTGCGTTACGCAAAGCATCTCTGACTTCTTCGTAATTTTCGCCGGTGCTTGGATTTAAAGTATATTTTTTGATTTTGCTTGTGCAGTCGTATAAATATGTGTTTTTTATGTTCCGTTTTAGCCCTGTTTCATATGGTTCAGGGCTTGACACGACGACTTCTTTGTTATTCGTAGTGTTGCATCGTGCGTAAGGCATAACATGTGTATAGTAGTTGCCAATTTCAGCAGTCTGCTTATAATCTGACACATTAGCGCCAAAAGCAATTCGATAGCCACTTTTCGCACCTGCTGTGGTGATTTTTTCAAAATGAATATCAAAATTATCAAAAAACAAAACACCGCCAAACTGATTTATTAGTCCTTCGTCATCGTCTTTGAAAATATCTTCAAACTTTACTGCCTGTGAATAGCCTAAGTAAATTCTTTTCTTTGCTGTGATTGATGAGTTGAAATTAAACCACTTATATGGGGCCTCCGTAAACCACATATGCAGAGGTTCTCCTACTTGGCTGTAGTCTCGCATATAGTGGTCAATAAGTTCTTTTGGCGTGCCATACATCGATCCGTCCATTGCACGAGGAATTGTACCGTTTTGGAAGAACATTCTTGACACATGTTCACCTGACACGGTTAAATCACCGTTTTTATCAACCTCTATTTTTGTGACATAAAAATACTGTGGCTCAGATACATTATTCACTTTCGCTTTAACGTATGAGGTTATTTTAATTTTTGAAGCGAGTTTATCTGTGCTTTTGATTTTCATGCTAAAGCTGTACGCCCCGTTCTGTTCCATTGTCGTCAAAAACTCGGTGCATTCAGCCAAAAAACCGAAACCGTTAGAATCGAACAATGGTGTTGAATTTTTGTAATAGTCAGCAACGTTATACAAAATAGGGTACATTACAATCTCCTCCAATTCGGCTTAATTTCAATATCGGTAAACGCATTTGCGCTTTTCCCTGAGAGTTTTATTTTATTCCAACCGGGCAAAAGCTGAGGAAACTCTGTACAACTTATGCAATTGTTCGCTAAGCTCGTGCCGTTATCGAAAGAAGCGGACTGCTGTTCGGAATCAAGCTCAATATAATCCTTATCCGATGATGTTTTAACCGTCAGCGTTTGACTATCATTAACCGTCAGCGTCAACGGATTAACTTTTGCGCCTTTGTTGATGATTCTAATAAAAGGCTCGGCGGTGTAATTTTCAGGATTATAGACTTCGATTTCTGCGTTTTGTGTCGAAGTTAATTTCGGTCTGATAATCTCCTGTCCCAAGTCACTGTACCAATACGGTATTCGACTAAAATTTATTGTTGTTGACAAACAAAGAGGTGCAACCTCTTCTATTGGCTCAATCCCCGTACAAATTGCTTTTGAATAATAACCGGGGTTGTATGAATCCCTAAAGATTTTATATTCGCCGTCCCAAGCCGTTAGCCATTCTGCAAATACTCTTACAAGCTCAGCGTTACTTTCGTTAGGCACAATGTATGGATAACTGTTGACCTCGAACTGCATTTCGACATTGTTAAAAACACCATTGTCGGAAATCACTCCGCCGTTTTTGCCATATACAGAGGTGAAATCAAAATTACGCTTTGCAATTTGATATTTGGGAGGTGTAGCTATAAAAAAGCCTAATGTCCTTAAATCGGTGCCGTTGTATGTAAAACTATGCCTCATCTTTAACCTCCCCATTTTGCCGCTTCACCGTCAAGCGTTTGCACAATTGCAGTCGATACACGGCGATTAAAATCATCAACATCCATATCATTATTGATATTGACATCGCCTGTAAATTGAATCTCAATCGTAGGTGAATTTGTAACAGCTTTCAACATTTGACCGTTTACTGTCGCATTTTGGCTTTGCGTGCGAATGTCTGCAAATTTATCGTTCACCGCTCCAATTGGATTACCCTCAACCGCTGACAAGGCTCTTGAAGTTAAAGACCTTACTGTTTTTTGCGTTTCGGCAATTTCATCGGCGATTCCAAGACGATAGCCCTCGCCGAAGTAAGCTCCAAGTTTTCTCGTCTTTTTTGATGGTGAATGTGAATCCTGTGCATTCGCAAGAGAAATAAGACCTGTTTCGGCAAGTTCTCTTGCCTGCCTGTTCGTTTCGGCATGAAGGCTTCCTGTAGGTCCGCCCTCGCTCAAGCCTTTAATATAACCCTGAGTAAAATCCTTACCTTTTTGATAACCCTTGTTATAACTCTCTGAAAGACTGTTTTCGGCTTTGCCAAGAACCTTTTTGCCTGATTTATCAACTTTTTCGAGGGCATCTTCGTTTTTCATGCCGTCACTTACGCCCTCTGTGCCGTTTTTACCGGCAGTTTCGCCGTTGCCTTCAAGTTTATTGAATTCACCGGTTGCTTTATCGACAAGCTCTTTTGCGTTATCAACCATTTTTTGTGTTACACCCGGCTGATTTTCGTCCATTGCAGTCTTTAGCAACTCATAGTTTGCGGTAAAGTTCGCAAGCTGGTTTTCGAGGCTTTCTCTTGAACCTGTTTCGGCATCAATAAAACCGTTTTTGATTTTCTGCTGTTGAGCATTAATCTCGTCAGCTTTTCCCGTAGCGACTGCGGCAACCGTGCCGTACATATCGGTGTACTTAGCAAGTTCGATTTCTGCCCTTTCCTGCAATTCTTCGGCTTCTTCAACTTGGTCTTTTGTGACACCTTCAACACCGTCTTTGTATGCCGTTCTTAGATTCTCGGCATTTGTCTTAAAATCATTGACCTGCTGTTCGAGAGCATCTTTAGTGCCTGTTGTATATGTAACAATACTGTTCGCAACATCCGACATTGCGGCTTTAATTTCTTCGGTGTTACCTTTAGCGTTTGCCGCTGTGAGATTCTCATAATTTTGGATTGTGGTGTTATAATCAACTACTTTTTTCTGATATTCCTTATACTTGCCATCTGCTTTGTCAAACTCTATTTGTTTAGCCTTTAAATTGTTTTTGGCTTCATTTTGCGCCTCGCTGTAAGCTCTTCCGACGGATTTTGATAAATCTTCAAAATGTTTATACATATTTTCGCCGTTTTGAAAATCTTTGAGTATTTCTTGGTAATACTGCTGAGATATTTTGCCGTTTTCAAACCCCCAGCCTGCATACTTCAAAGCCATTTGACTTGGTGAAAGCCCAGTAACACTCATTTGTGTAACTTTCGCCTTAGCTAAACCTACATCTTTTTGCGCGCTTTTTTTTGCTACATAACCATTTGTAACATCATTTTTTGCGCTTTTTAAGCCTGACACAGCAGTTTGATAGGGCTCTTCAAGTGCCGACAACATTGCAAGGGCTTTTTTTGATTCAAGCGCTTTATCCATAGAGCCTTTAAGGTCTTTATAGGACTGAATAACATTACCGTTCCAAGTGATTTCATCGTTTGTAACTCGGCTCAGCTCATTTGTGATAAACTTTGCCCTGTCTTCATAGCCTTTTTTGACTTTACCGTTTTGGTCTACAATGCCTTGCAATTCGCCCCACAAATTGTCATAATATTGAAATTCGCTTTCAACCTCAGCCGCTGCATTTTTCTTACTCTGAACATATTCATCATTGGCATCTTTCAGCTCTTTGATTTCTTCTTTTGCTTTTTCCTGAGCTTCGTTAAGTTCTTCTTGGGATTGTTTTGCACTGTCGTTAGCCTCTGAAAATGCCCAAATTTCGCCTATAGCACCAACAACTAAACCTGCAACTAATCCCCACAAATTTGCTTTTTGAGCAGTGTTAAGCCCCTCTTGTGAGATTTTAGCGGCATCTGTTGCCGCTTTCAAAGACTTGTAAGCTCCCCACAGATTTTTGATTTCTGTAACTATTTTAGTGGCCTTTTTACCCGACCAAATAGCAGTAGTTAAAACACCAATCTGTTTTAGCGTCGGAATAATATCATCTGTATGCTTGCTCGCAAATTTACAAAGTTTCTTAACCTCAGGAAACAATGATTTGCCGATAGGGTTAATGACATCAGTCTGCACTGTCCTGCCGAGGCTCGCCCAATCGGATTCGACATCATCATATTTGATATCCTTGATTTTTTCCATTGAGCCTTTGACATTTTTGTAGCTTTTGTTGACATTTCCAAGCGATTTGATAACTTTCATTGCATTATCTTCGCCGAGAGCAGACCAAACCGTTGAAGCTGTAGTTAATGCCTTTTGCTCATTCTTTGTGTTTTTTAAATCGCTGATAACGCTATAAAAAACATCTGATGCAGTAGCTTTGCCGTCCTTCCATTTTTTGAAAATTTCGCCCGTGCCTTTTGAAAAACTACCGAGATTTTCTTCAATTCTTCCGTCGGAAAGAGAGATTGTAAATTCTTTGACGAAATCATTAACCTTGTCAAGATTATACGCACCGTTTTTGGTGCCATTTTCGAGGATTGAAAACATCTGCTCGGCATCAAAGCCTGCCTGTCCCCAAATCTGTGAATATTCGGCAATATTATCGCCGAGCTCTCCGCTGTAATTTAAGCCGTTTTGCGCACCTTTTACGATATAATCAAAAGCCTCATCAGCTGTTAAGCCCATGTTGGTCATCAGACCGTTAATGCCTCTTAAAGTTTCGCTGATATCAAAGTTATCAAAGGTTCCCTCGAGCGTGTACAGGTTTTCTGCCATATCTTTAAGCTTTTGAGGATCTTGTTCGTCCGTAACCTGCTTAATTTTTGATAAAGTATTTGCAATGTCTTCTTGCGATTCACCAAAATTGTCTTTGTAAATTTCGCCGATAATGTTTTCGTATTTTGATAATCCTTCGGTAGTCAAGCCGGTTTGAGCCTGCAAGGAGTTTAAAGCCTTTTCTTCTCTGTTTGCACTTATGACAGCTCCGGTCAACGCTCCGCCGACCGCTGTTGCCGCTGCGCCTGCTTCTTTTAAGGCATTGCCAACAGCAGATTTGAGATTGTCAGCAGAGGATTTAACATCATCCATTTCTTTTTTGACCTTGGATAAATCAGTTTTATTTGACTTATTTTCAAGGTTTTTAAAGCTGTCGCCGACTTTACCAACACTTGTTTCGGTTTTTGACATCTCACTTCGGGCAGATTCGAGGTTTATTGCATTTGCTTTTTCCTCGGTTTCTGCAAGCTGTTTAGTGAAAATTTCAAGTTTGCTTTTCGCTTTTTCAACTTCACGCTGATAGGCTCTGTACTGTTCAGTTGAGATTTCGCCGTTTTTGGCCTGTTCTTCGACCTGATCCTGTACATCAAGTAACTTTTTAAGGGCAGATTTGCTATTTTCAATTTGTTCTTTTAGCACTTCTTGCTTTTGGGTAAGCAAAACAGTGTTTTCAGGATCAAATTTCAACTGCTTATTAATTGCAGTCAGTTCTCTCTGCAAGCTCGCCGATGAGGACTGTACAGCTTTTAAGGATTTTTGTAAATCTATTGTATCGCCGGCAATTTTGACGGTAATACCTTTAATCGTAGATGCCATATCTGTCCTCCAATTTCCTATATCGGTTCATAAACTCGCTATACTGCTTTTCCGAGATTTCTTTACTTTCAAATCTTTCTGTAACGAAAGACAATACAGATTTCATTTTCTGATATTTTTCTTCATCTTCGTGAATGTTTTTATTGTTTCGTAATGCAAAATAGGTTTCCACATAATCAATTACAAAACCTATTGTAAATCTTTGTAAATCTGCGACAGTCAGACCACACCTGACGGCATAGGATAAGATTTCCTTCGCCGTCAGGAAAGTTCCGTTTAGGTCGCTGTCACTTTTGGGCTGTCGCTTTTAAGGCTGTCAACAACGAGATTGATGATTTTATCTGTCGCCGAAATAGCGTCCTTAATGCTGATTTCTTTCGCCCAAGTCTTAAAGTTGGGAATTGTATCGTCTGCCGTCTTTGCCGCTGCCCATAAAAGCTTTACAGCAGAGCCAAATTTAACATCACTGAGGTGCTTAACGAGAATACGGTCGGCATCACGCAAAAAGCTGTGGCCTTTGAATGTGTCCTCGTAGATAAGCATTGTATACGCTGTAACCTCAACCTCAACATCTTTGCCGTTAATAACAACTGTGTCTTTCATAACTTAGCCTTTAACCGCCTTTGTGTTGTCTGATGAGGCCTGATCTGTAGGAACTGCCGATTTTGCAGCCTTAACAGTCGGAACTACAACGCTTTCGGGCAGAGTGTCCGCATATGATGTGTAGCGCACAAAGTCATTGTCAGGGCGTGGTTTTGCTGTAACCGTAAAGGTCGGGAACTGTGGGTCGAAGTTACCTTCTGATGTCTTGTCGTTCCTGCTGGCTCTTGCAGCTACGCAGTCGAAATATGTATCAATTTCGTAGAGCTTGTCACCTTTGTATGTTTCCTTTGCAGCAAGGAGGGCAAATCTCGGCATTACCTTAATGCCACCCTTTTCGATAATACCGCCCTCAGTTGCTTCATCATTGCCGAACCAATCTTTTTCGATGTCGTCAACTGCCGAAATAAGCTCAAGACTGATTGTGTAGCCGCCGTTTGCACTCGCTACAATAATAGGCAAGCCGTCAGCGTAGATTGTGTTTGAATCGCCAATAGGCTCAGCACCGATACTTCTGCCGCCTGCCTTATCAGACTTAAACCACACGGGCTTACCGTATGTGATCTCACCTGTGCTGCTTTCTGTCAGCGTAGCATAACCAACTTTTCTAATCGTCTTATTCATAAAATAAACACTCCTTATGTTTTTAAATTCTTTTTATACCGCTCAAATCACCGCCGCCCATAGCTTCCGATGATTTGATAAGTTTTTTTATTCCGGCTTCAAATTCGCCGTGAATTTTCTCTGCTGCCGGGGCAATATGCACCTTCGGTTGTACCGTTCCGCCTTTTTTGCCTCTCTTTTTACGAGTTTTTTCGAGGAGGTGTGTAAGCCGGTACTCAGGCTTAGCTGAATAAACCGTTTTTTCATAGAATCGAAATGTTTCGTTTGTGACCTTTATCCTAAAGGATTTGCGATATTTTTTTCTTTTGCCGACAGGTGCATTTTTTTTGATTTCGTTTTTGAGCTCTTCTGATTTTTCGTCAACCAACAATCTTACGCCCATTTGCACATCAGCCGAATAGGTTGACAGTTCTTTCGACAGGGCATCTCCGAGGCGGTCAATGCCGACTTTTTTGTAATCACTCATCAAAAGTCACACTCAGGTTGTAATAAGTTACACAAAGCTTATTGGTTGTGTCCCACGCTCGATTCGGTTTTTTCCAACCTAAACCGTTTTCGTTGAGCCACTCCTCAAACTTCGTTTCGCTTGTGTGGTCATCTCTTGCGGTGTAGAGTTCTATGATGATTTTTGCATTTTTCCAAAGTATTTCACCGTCTGCGTAAATGCCTGTTTCCTCGTCTTTAAAGTAAACAAGATAGGGAGCAGGGGTTGATTTGTTGTAATCTGCCTCAACGCATTTAATGCTACAAGACTTAATAAGTTCGACAAATTCATCGTAATTTTTAAAATGCATCTTCTGCACCGCCCTCATACAGTCCCCTCTGTGACAGGCTCACGATCGAGCAAGGGGGATTTTTGCTTTTGTCATGCTGTATCTGTTCGATTTTAAACCTTGTGCCGCTGATAACAACCGCCATGTCCGTTCGCAAGTTTTCGTCCTTGTGGACATGTATAACCTTTGACAGTTCAATGTCGTTTTGTTTCGCACCGTAAAAACGAGTTACTCCGATTTTTTCATTGCCGAAACGATATTTTTTCAGGCTGTCGGTGATGATGTCGTCGTTTTCGTCCGTTTCGTAGATTTTTGCAAGTCCGTCATTAAAGGTTAAAAAATCTATGTTATTCTTCAGTATCATACATTCGTACCTCGTATTCCTGCCTTAATTTCAAAATTTCGTTCTCGAAATTATGGTCGAACATTTCAACAGCATTTGAGTAAGCATAACGGCAATAATCGAACAACAAACTTCTTGCCCTTGTCGATCGCTCAAAATCCTCATCAGTTAACAGAGGGTTGTAATCACGGAGGTGCTGTTTTCCATTGGCTATAATCAGTTCAATTTTCGACTTTGTGCCTTCATCTGTTTCAATGTGTTCGCGATCAAAATCGAGCATATTAACTACATCGTTCATAATTCCCATTTTTCAACACCTCCGTGATAAATTAAGCTGTTGCTGCCTGATTGAGAGTTACCTTAATTTCGGCAGGATTGAGTGCTGAAACATCAAGCTTAAGAAAATCGTTTGTGTGAAGCGAAAAGCCTGTTGCATAAGCTTTAATGAGATAAACTCTGTTATCTTCAAGAAACTGGTACTGGTCAGAGTAATCAAGCTTACCTTCCTTACCTGTTGAGAGGCAAGCCTTATATTTTGAAAGCTGGCCAATAACGGCTGTGCCTTCCGTAACCATTTCAGACGGATAAACATTAGTCGGGAACGGGAAAAGGTTGTTCTTGTACGAGCCGTCTGTGGCAAGCACAGTTGTTGCAGGGATAATCTTTGTGAGATAATCAACAGGATTTACGATAAGGTCAACCGATGTAATGTTGTTTGTCTTACCGCCCTTGCCCTTCGCAAGCTTGGCAACAACATTCATATACGACTTAATGTCAAGGCTTGTGAGCTTTGTTGCTGTTTTTTCGGTATATGCACCTGCCTTTACAGCACCCTCGGGGTCTTTAAGCATACCAATCGGCTTGCCATTGCCGTCACCGTTGATAAAGCCATCTTCAAGAGCATAAGCAAGTGCATCGGCGAGGATTCTGCGGACATATGCGTCGATGTATATAGCGCCAAGGTCAAGTATATCCTTCGGGACAGGGATAAAGGCACTTACTTTTGATGTTGAGAAATCCTTTTCCTGGATTGTGCCGGCAAGCTCCTGTGTGATTTTTGAGCTTAAAGCGCCCCAGGCAGCAAGCTGTTTTGTGTCTGTAGCAAAGATTGCCTTAACAGAGCCGTATGTGTTTTCAATGCCGATTGCATCAAGCAGAGGATGATTGCTGGTAATGTCCTCAAGCACGGTGTCAAGAATCGTCTGAGGAATTGTAACATCAAGACCTGTGAGTGCCTGCTTAACATCAGCAGATTTTGCCGCTGTGACAAAATTATTGTAAAACTTCTGCTCTGCGCTTGTAAGCTGTCTGAATCCTCTCTTGGCAAGGATTGTGTTATCGGCAGTTTCGCCAATTTCCTGTGCGACCTCAATGATTGACTGCTGAATACTATCAGCATAGGCGTTGAGAGCCTCGGTCATTTTTGCTTCATCTTTGGAATCAATGGCAGTTTTCAAGTTCTGCGCAAACTTTGCTTTTGCGTTCTTAATCGCGTCAAGATTCTTCATTTTTTTAATCTCCTTTATAAATAATTTTTGTTTTTGAAATACTCTTCAATAAAGCCAAAGCTATCCTTTTTTTCGGGATTTTTCGGTTTTGGCTCGGGTGGTGTCTGTGGTTCAGGCGGCTCAGGCTTTGTACCAAGCATTTTTGCAAGTTCTGCCGCTGCCTGTTTTGCTTTTGGATTCTTCTTTTGCTGTGCATCGTCAACAATCTCTTTTGATTCGGTTAAGTCAACCGGATCAAGAATTTCGTCACACAAGCCGATATTGAAGGCTTCCTCTGCCGTCAAAAATGTTTCAGCATCAAGAAGCGGCTCGAGGGTTTCTCTCGTGAGCTTATCGCCTGCGTGTACAAGATAAGAGTTTGTACTTGCTTCACTGATTTTGTCGAGCTGAGTTGCAAATTCTCTGTGTTCCTTCGCATTGCCGTAACAACCGCCGACTGCATGATGAATCATCATTGTTGTGTTTGACGGCATTACAATCTTGTCAGCCGCCATTGCAACAACAGAGGCAATCGAGCAAGCCATACCGTCAATGTATGCAGTGACCGGCACACTCTGCCTTTTTAGCAGATTGTAAATCGACACGCCTTCATCAACAAATCCGCCCACAGAATTGATGTAGATTTCAATGCCTTCAATTTCGCCTGCTTTTTCAATCGCCTTGCGAATGTATTCGGCGCTTGTCTTGGATTCTACGAGGTCGCCCCAAATGTTCAAACAGCTCGGCTCAATTTCGCCATAAAGATATATCTGCAAAACATTCTGATTTTCTGCAATTTGCTTGATGTTGTAATTTCTACTTTTCATTTATTCTATTCACCACCCTTCAAAGCATTTGCTATTGTTTGGTAATTTTTAGTAATGTAATATGTGTGCGCCCAAGCCTCAGAGCAAGGGAGCATGTTGCAATATTTTTGAGCCTGCGCAGGTGTCAGCACACCGCTTGCAATTGACTTATCAAGATTATTCGCCTGACTGATTGCGTCAATATGTCTGACTGTCGTTGTGTCAATTAAGAGATAATTGCCTTTGTTAAATTCAGCACCGCCGAATCTCTTTTTTGTAATCTCTTGCTCAAACATATTTGCAATCGGATCAATTGCATTACCAATAGCGCAATCCATAGCGTCCGAGAGCTGAGAGGCTTCACCGCTTAAAATTGCCGGCGGAATGTGCAAAGCGTTGCCGACAATCGTGTACGCCTCAGTTTTTAACTTCTGAATATCATTAATCTCGCTGTTCGTAGTCTTTCCGGCATCGGTTGACGGCTCGGTGTAGTGCATGCCTTTGTACAGAGGCATAACGGCGTTCTTATTCGCGTAAAACGCTTTAAACTGCTTTGCCAAAACTTTGTTGTAAGTTTCAGCGAAGTTTTCGTCGCCGAAGCTGTAATTATCCATCTCTAAGATGCCTTTATGTCCGACAGCTTTGTTATATCTTTCTTGAGCTGATAACATTAACTGCTCGTAAGTGTTGCACATATCCGATAACAAGCCGTTAAGAGCAAAGTTGTTATATCTGAGGTAAATTACCTCACTTTCAGGAAAAATGCGCTGATATGTAAAATTTCGGCAAGTAACGCCGCTGAATGTGTCGTCAATCAAAGCGTGTTCCGTTCTCGAGAAGCTATCAGCAATCATAAGCTGATTATCGGCAGTTTCAACAATTAAAAGCTCATTGTCAAAAATCAGTTTAGCCACAGCTTGTGTAAAAAACTCGATTTTTGTTTGATGTTTGTTAGGTGCATAGTTCCACAGATAGTATTCAGCTTTGCGACTTTCTCGGTTATTGTTTACCGTCACAAATTCACATTTTGCCAAACTTCGAGCGATAAAATCAATCGCTGTAAATAAGGCAAGTTCTGTCAAGTGGAATCTCTGTTCATCAACTGTCGAGCCGTCCTCGTTAAATTCCGCTGCAACGGCATCTTTTTTAAAGAGATTTTTTACCCAGTTTATCACTTTCATCTTTTCACCTGCCTTTAAAATACAATTGCGTTAAAGCAATTCTCGATTTCATCAACCGTCATCGGCTGATTTTGCTTCAACAAATCAAGCTGTGTATATGCTGCGACAAATGCCATAAATCCATCTGTTTTTCGTGATTTTGGTTCGATTTTGCCATATATGATATTGCCGTTTTTATCCTCAATTGCCGATGTATTGTTCGTGTACCAGCGCATAAGTGCCGAATCACCCCAAACAATACGATGATTAGCGAAATCCGAAGCAATCAGAGGAGCTACAAGCATTTTATCTGACGGTCTAACCAATTTGAGATTATTTCGTCCTTTACGGTCACACTCAAAACCTAACTGCATTAACGGTTCTTTGAGCAAAGTGTATCGGTAACTATCCAATGCTCCGCCGACGATGTTGTAATGCTTTTTCTGCTCTCTCAACCAGTCAGCTACGATTTCGGGAGGTATTTCCGCCCCGTCAACCCTTTGTAAATCAGGCTGTTGAGCATAAGGAAATTTAATTCTGCCTAAATCAGCGGATTGCGAACAATACCACGAAAACGGCTTCCATGCGATTGAGCCGTCAATCAAAAACATTAAGCCAATTCCCAAAAAGTCAGTAGTTTTTGTGTAATCAATGCCAAAAACACACGGCTTACCTTCAAGGTCGGGGAGAGGCCTGTTCGTTGCTTTGATATTTTCCCATGAGGTAACAGGATGGGCTTCTGTGCCTTTTGGGATATTCATACGCTTAGTCATAAAAGATGAATTGTTTACCTTATCACGCTTCCAATCCTCGAATTCCTTTTGAATTTCTCTCAATAGGTTTGGAAAATATTGCAACGACGGATTTGCTTTGTACCAATTTTCTTGCTCATATACCTCTTTTTCATTATCTAACCTGCATATGAAATAAAGAGTGCCGTTGTCAGGTGCATCACCATTCAACACTTCAAGACCGGCGGCAAGCTCGTTGTCAAGTGGTCCGTCCCGAACCTCTCCCATGGTTGTAATTGTTGTTCTGCGTGGCATAGCTTTTTTACCTAAGCCTGTTGTGAAAACATCAATAAGCTTATAATTTTCGTATGCATGCTTTTCATCAAAGTCGACTTTACCGGGTCTGCCTCCGTCTTTCGTTTTGCTGTTTGAAGTTCTGTATCTGATTGTTGAATTAGTCTTTATGTTTGTAATCTCTGTTTTGTTCCACTTAAAATGCCGCTGCATTTTTGTAGAATTGTTTTCCAAAATTTCGTAGATGTCATTAAAGGTTGTGCTTGCTTGCTCTTCTGATGTTGCACAAATGTCAATATCGTAATTGCGTATGCCGTTGACAGGCGTGAGCAGAGCAAAATCTTCAAATGTAAGATAGCCATTTTTTCCTGCGCCTCGCCCGACCACACAAACTAAATCGGGAAATCTTAATACACCCGGTGCGGAATATGTGCAATTATGCAGAATAAAACAAAACTTTTCCCATGCAAATAATTCGTATGGAAAATATTTCTGTAGAGCAAAATACTTTTCAACCTGCTCATTGTCAACATAGACTTGCTCATTTTCGAATACTTTTTCTATGAAATTTACAAGCTGTATTTGCTCTTTGCATACACGATATTGACCACTTTTTACTTGCTTTATGTAATCGTCAAGGTATTTACAGTTCGTCATCAGATTCACTCTCAACTTTGTCAATCGACAACCCCATTTGTGAGAGAATCGCTAAGCGCTGTTTGTTGTACATCACGGCATTTTTTACTGAGGGATTGTCCTTCATATATTCTTTACCGGTGGCGCTGATAGCTTTGTATGTCAAGCCATTTTTGCGGATGTCCGCCTGCATTTTACGCTCAAGCTTCGTGCAAAAAATATAGCTGTCAATTAAATCTCTATAGACTTCAATGTTTGCCCCCTTCAAAGTCAGTTGCTCAATTAAGCTGTCTTTGATTTCTGCAATTTTAATTTGTGCCATTTATACTACTCCTCTCTCAAAAATTTCTCGTGTGCGTGCGCGAGACCAAACTGTCGTGCCTTTACTCCGTTATCCGTAAGCCTCGGAATTTTTCGATTTTTTACCCGGGGGTATGCTTTTTTTCGCTCACCACCGCTCAGCAAACTCATCTTTTAATTTTTTTGGTTCGTACTTGTGATGTTCTTTGTAATGACAGTCCTTGCAAAGACATTCGAGGTTGTTGATATCAAGAGCAAGGTCAGGTCTTACTTTGAGATGCAGTTTGTGATGCACTGCCTCGCAAGGGCTGTACTTACCTACTGCTCGACAGCGTTCACATTCGTAATGTTCTTTCGCTTTTTTTGCATCTCTGACTTTTTTCCAATCGGCCGTTAAATAGAATCTATACGCCTTGCCCTCACGGATTTGGCTAATGATCCAGTCCGTTGTTACTTTTCGTTTTATCATTACAATTTAATTGTACAACAGGTTTAATCGCTTCTACTGACATCTTTCTTTGTGCAATATGTACAAATGTTAAGCCCACGAAGTTTTGCGCAAAGCAATCGTGCCTCTTTGAGCCAGCGAAACACCGTGCGTTCGTCTGTATAGTTATTGACAGCAAACTTGGTCACTCTCAAATTTATTTCACCTTTGTGCAACGGTTTTGTTGGTGCAACAAAGTAAACAGCGCTGACAGCTTGACAGATGTAGTCTTTACCGCTATTGGTCAAGGCATTAAGTGTGTCTGCCACAGCAAGCAGGTCAAGTTGTAATGCTCGGTGCATTGTCTTGTCAGCTACAACCTGTGCTTTGCTTGGAAATCCAAGAGAGGCATAAAGTCTAAACTGTGCAATTGTATAATCTCTTGTTGTATCTCTCAAATCCTTGCACCTCCGATTTTCTTGTGTTTATGGCTATTGGCCAAGTAAGTAAAATGAAAAGACGCACCCGTGAAGTCGTTTATCCACATTTCGTCACGATAAAAATAAAATCCTTCGGGACAAGGCAAAGCCTCACCTCGTTCGAGTTTCCTGTATTCTCGTTTTTTCCCTTCAACAACTTTGACCTCAGGCTTATTGAGATTGCGAGATGTTTTCAAGCGCTTCTTACCATTGACATCTTTGCGTATGTATTTTGCAAGGTCAGCATAATTTCCGTCTTGGTAGAGCGGAGTGAAATTTATTCCGTTTTTCCACGGCCAACATTCCGTTAATATTTCACGCACGCAATCTTCAATCACGATGTGCAGATGCCAATTTTTCCCGAGCTTGCCACACTCACAATAACCGATGTATTTAAACTTGATTTGTTTCTTATCTGTCCTGCGTTTCACTCGCTTAAAAAAATTCGAGACAACTTTTTCAAACTCATCTTCGGTAAACTCACCAAACGGAGCGGAGAACCTTGCGAACCAGTCGCCCTCAGAGAAGTTGCAAAGGATAAGCCTCTGTGTGTGTTGTTCTCCTCTGATACGGTTTGCTTTGGCTTGCTTTTCGTTTGTTCTGGATTGATTGATTTGTCGAGCAAGATTTTTCTTATTACGTTTGCGAATGGACTTGTAATATTTAACCTCAAGCAAAGGGCCTGATTTAATTTCGGCTTTGTATGTAAACATATTTAATCCTTTATTATATATGTAAAAACTAAAACGGTCACTTAATTAATTCCTTGAGCGGGATAGTTAAAGGGTATTTCAACCCTTTTATTTGTGACTGTCTATTGTTCTATTTTCGCATTAAAAAGTCAGATGATATAAATATGCAGTAGTCCGTCTGACCACCGAACTACTGCTCTGTGCAACCTTGCCGCTGCAATTGTGTGTTTGATTTTTGGTGCATTCTTTTGTAACAGCTTAATCAAAAGCGGAAGTCGTCGCTTTGATTACTTTTTTAATATAGGATTAACTTGATTTGAATTTCCTTTAAGATTTTGCAGCCGGCAAGAATATTGCCTTATTAAATGCCAAAGTATTCTTTATAGCTTTTTGCGATACCCTGACAATTGTCAGACTTAACCGGCACGTGACAAGCTACCTTTCTAATGTTATCAGCATCCAATTCTTTAAAAATTTCTGATGCTCTCGTTTCTTCTGTCGATTTATAAAATTTAAAAAGCAAATCCACAAAAGGTATGTTGCCGAACTCATTCAAAAATGCTGTATCGTTTTCGGTTAGTGTTTTTAAACATTTTTCTTTATATGTATCCGATGCGTCTGACAAAATGAAAAGTTTGTTATAAACATCATGCTTTGTGAGCAGGTCAATTATCTGTAAAGCAATTTGCAATACATTAGTATCGTGTTCGGCAATCGCCTTTGACAACTCCGTTAATTTGCAAGAAGTTTCTTTCGTCCTTTTTATCCATTCGATGTGTTCCTTGTTTGCAAAAAAAGTGTCAGTCCTAAACCTGCGATACTCTTGTAGGAGCTTGTATTTGGCCTTGACACAAGACTTGGCTGATAGCAAGCCTATCTTTGTGCAGCTGTATATGGCTGACATTGACAACACTAACCAACGATTTAACATATCCAAGCTATTGAGCGTAGCCACATCAAGGGCACCGTCAATAAAACCTATCACAAGCCGGTCGAGTTCTGACAATGTTTCTGCCGCTGTCGGCTTGTCCTGCATTTCCGCTGCAACTGTTTTTTTGGATTCAGCCATTGTTGCTTGCCTCACTTTCAAGCCATTTTTTTATAATTTCTTTATTTTCAAGACAAGAAGTATCGCAATCTTTGCAATAATCGCAAACATTGTTATTTAATGCATCAAGCACAAAATGTGTCATCTGCTCTTTGCTCATTGATTTGATTTTTTCAAAGTTAGTCATTGTTTTCCCCTTTCAGCAGTTCGGGATTGTCATAGATATTTCCGATAACTTCAATATCTTTTGATTGATAGTGTCTGCCTAATCCCTCGTAGATTGAATTATACACAAATCCAAATTCAGTTTCATCGGCATCATACTGAACGATTCCATAGTCGTCATAACCCGAGCGGTAAAGAAAATCAATGATATCTCCCTCGAAAATCTTTGTGCCGTTCTTGTCAGTCAAGCCTGTGTACTGTCCGACTGTGTCAGCGTCAATATGCCACACATTTGAGCTTTCGTTCTTGTATGGCTCTTTGATTACCAAGCCTTTGGGTTCAACACTTAAAAGTCCGTACTTCCATTCGTTTCCGAATTTTCCTCTGAATAATATTTCTCTCATCATTTTTCACTCTCCTTACCTGTTTTATTTTGCTTTTCAAAGTAAAATTCAATTGGATTGTCCGTCTTTTGAATCAATCCGTACTTTACAGCTAATCGAAAAATAAAGACTTTTTCGAGCCTCGAAAGCAACTTACCCAATTCTTTTTTTAAATCTTCGACTGTCCTTGTTGACTTATAAAAATTGCACATTCTGCAAGCAGGATTATAATTTTCGATGTCATTCGCACCATTGTACCAGTACACGCTCTGTATATGGTCAACCTGCATGTCCTTTAATTCGAGTGTACAACCGCAGTACGCACAGCGGCCGCCGTACTTCTCGTAAACTTTAAGCCTTGTTGCTTTTGAAATCGATTTTCTCTGACTCAACCAAATCACTCTCCTCAATCATTTTCTTTTCCTCCTAATTTGCGTAATCGTACAAACCGAGCGGTTTAATTTTTCTTGCGGCGATTTGCGCTACAAATTCTCCGTAGCTGTAGTTTGTGCCGTGCTTTGCATTGTAATCGGCACAGTAAAGACACATTCTGTCTATTCGGTCGAGTTTCTTCTTGCGACCTCGTTTCTTTTTTTCTTCACTCATTTATTTCACCTAATTTCAAATACTTTAATATTTTTTCGCTTGCCTCGTCGCAACCATAACATACAGCGACAGCGTAGCCTTGTTCATTAAGGCTTTTAAGCCATTCGGTTTGTTTTTCAGTCGGCTTATTCTTACCGTATTTTAATTCGATGAACAGACCGTGATAGCTTCCACGGCCAACCGGCAAAAACAAATCCGGCACACCTGCCTTTACCCCTTGCTTTTTAAGGTTGGCCGCTTCGAGCTTATTCCTGCTCCCACCGTTCGGAATGTGGAACATCAAATCAATTTCTGGATGCTTTGCCCGGATGAAGGTCGTCCACTGAAATAACTTCCGCTGTTGGTCAGCTTCATACTGCTTCATCGGCAGGTCATCCTTTCTTGTTTTTCAAAATCATATCACTTTCGATGTAGAGTGCTTTCAAACTGTTTACAAGATTTTCGTCAACGATTTCGCAGGCGGCTATAAACCCGTAGGCTATCATACCGAATTTAATAGCAAAGTAGGGAACACTTTTTGAATTGTATCTTAATGTCAATGACATTTCTTGTTGCGGCATATCTGCAAACGGACTGAGATAAGTACGGTCGATGAACATAAGTCCCTCAGATGTGCTTATTGGTAATAATATTTTGCCATTATACGCAATTTCGATGTCCCACATTTCAGCGAGTGACTCATCCGCTGTACTGTCATTAACATCAATTTCAGGTTTTCCCTTTGCGATGATAAATGTAATCTTATCTCTTTGCACATCGTTTATGTCATACAACTTACATATGTAGTTTTCATTCAACAATGGCAGTTCAAAAATCGGATAAACCGCATTGCCGTCCGAAAGCCACTGTTCTCCTTCGCTGGTCATAGATATATAAATTGACTTATTCTTTTTACATATGTCGAATGCTTTTTTTATTTTCATTGTCACGCCTCATTTCAACAGTTTATCTATCGAAATTTTAAATAAATCTGATACAGCTATTATGGTATTAATATCAGGTTCAAATTTTCCCTGCTCATAGTAAGATATACTTGTTCTGCTCAAACAGAGTTTTTCACCTAATTCTTCCTGCGTTAATTTATGTTTAAGCCTTAACGCTTTTAATTTTTCGGGGAATGCCAATATTATCACTCCTATTTATCTAACATATTTTTGATGTGCCTGATAAACATCAGATTCATCAGATCTTGCGTATATTTGTGTTGTAGTCAGTTCTTCGTGGCCAAGCATTAGTGATACTTGTTCAATTGGCATACCGGCTCTAAGGGCATCGGTAGCCATGGTTCTTCTGAATCTATGTGGGTGACAATTTTCAATTCCGATGTTTCTACCAAGCTCACGAATGATATTTTCTATTTGTCCTTTTTCAAGCCTTTTGTATTCACCTTTTATTTTAACTTTACTAACGAACAAAGCATTGTTGGTGTCTGACCTCGTATTTTCGTATTTTTCCAAAGCAAGTTTTGCTTGTGCGTTAAGATATACGTATCTTTGCTTGTTACCCTTGCCTGTGATAATCAGTTTATCATCTTTAATGTCACTGCGATTTGCATTTTCCACTTCTGTAACTCGACATCCTGTCGATAATAGAAATTCTATGATTGCCTTCAACCTCAAATCTTTTCCGGCAGCATCCCTGATTTTTTCGGTTTCAATCGGTGTAAACGGCTTTCTGATTACCTTTTCAGCTTTTATTTTTGTGATTTTTTCTGCCGGATCATTTGGTATGTAGCCTTCAATTCTCAGTGTTTTAAAAAATGATTTTAAGTATCTTAATTTTGTATCAAGATAACTGTTTGATACATTTTTATTTAATTGTTCAAAAGCAAGGTATGCACGAATATCATTAACCTTAATGTCTGCGATAGGCTTATTTATTGCTTTAAGCATCATTTGTATTTCATTGTTATAAGCTTTTAGACTTTTGTCAGTTAAACCACTAATTTTTTTAATGGCTAAAAAAGTATTTACTAATTTTTGATTCGGAGTAACTGTTTCGGTAGATAAAGCGTAGGTTTCTTTTTTTAGAGAATATTTTGTCAACAAGACTGACAAAATTTGCTCAACCTTGTTTGCCTCATTCACAGACATATACTTTAGGCATTGTGTTGTTACCATTCGTACGAATTCTGTTTTATCATCCATAGATACACCTTCTTTACTTTCGGCTTTGCTTTTGTTGCAGTATTGCATATTTTTTTCGTGCTTGATATAGGCGAGCTGACCTGCAATCGCTACAAAAGTCAGCACTTTTTCGTTCAAAAAAATCTTTTCCGCAACGCTTACAATGTTGTACGGGTATTCTTTTAAATGATGTGCAACTGTCGCAATCTTTTTCGCATGCAATACAGCCTTTGATATTGCTCCAATTCAAGCACATATCCTTTTGCCAATATTCACTGTATTCCTCATCAACATTTGAGTTCGTTTTTGCAACACAAAGTAAATCTCCTGCGATGATTGATAACAATAGATTAGCTTTGTTTTTTTCTTCGTCCGACATAAGTCGCTTGTATTTTAACGGCTTGTCAGGCGTTCCGTCTCCAAAGTTTCCGTTGCCTATGTAATTTCGCACTTTATCAAGATTTTCCGTGAGATACTTATCGAACACACGTCCTCTGATAGCTTTAACTGATCGACCGATTCTGTCGGATATTTCTTCATATTTGCTTCCGCATTTAATCATTTCGCCAAGTAAAGTATATTCTGATTCAGTCCATTTTTGATGGTTATCAGCTTTTACAGGACGGTATTTGATGTTTAGGTCATTAATTCTGCGCTGTATAGCTCCTTCGCTACGGCACAATATTTGTGATAGTTCTTTATATCCATACTTTTGCTTTTTAAGTAATTCTTCGAGAAGGTTATCTTCTCTGCTTGTCCATGGAGTCGCTTTAATAAACCTGTTTCTTAACATGTCTGCCTCTCGCTTTTGGTTTACCCAATCAGGCTCAGGTCCTAATTGATATCTTTCAAGTTTAGAAAAATCTAAAAAATATTGATTTTTCTCAGCCCACGTCCAAAATTCATCTATGTAAACAACAGTAAAATTTGTTTTTGAACTTCTTGATATGTTGTGAGTAGGCAGATTCCTATTTTTTACCCACGATGTTTTTAAATAAGTGGCAGAAGTGTTTGGACGAATGAGTTTATAAAGATTGCTTATCGTGATATATCTGTAGCCGTTAGTCAAAAAAGGTCCTAAGTTTAACTTACCGGCTTTTAGCCTTATTGCACATTCGGATCTATCAAGGTGTTTCGTGATAGTGGACATGTTAACATTACCCCAAGCAGATACAAGATAATCTATTTCATCGGCCGTCCATGTTTTATTTAGCCTCGACATTTTGTAAATCTACCACCTTATGATCTCATTAAGCTGTTTTTTTATGATTTGTAAAAGCGCCTCTTCTTGCATAGATTCATACCTTCTTATAGCAGTTTTGAATGTGAAACATTGGAGTTGTCCAAATTTCAGCACCTTTAGAACGCTCAGCAAAATAGTTCGTATATGGATCACTCAAACTATCTCCAATTTTAACCACCGCTGCACAACCTATCAGCGACAGTGCTGTATAGCACATCAGAGCAGTTGATTTGCTGAGCTCTTGGCAGACAATGACACATTGTGTTTGATAATTGATGTCATGATTTTTCAGCACCTCACAAAACGCAATTACATTTGCTCCGCCACCGACCGTAGGCTCAAGAACCGTGATATATCCTTTTTGGGATAATTCAGCTTTTGCATTTTTCTCGTCAAACGAGCTTTCCGCCATTGCATAAGATACGGTGTACGGCGTGAAAAATTGTCCAAGAGCGCTGCTTCCCATATCAAGTTGCATATACAAATCCCCCAAAAAATCTTGAAATGGATTTGCTTCGAGTGCATTAGTTATCTCGGCGAAAATTTTTACAATTGTTTCAATTTCGCTTTCACTATAATTTTTGGTGATGTCTTTATAGCGATTTTCGTTTTTTTCAAATGTTTGACTAAAGCAAAAAGTATTCTGAATGCTTAGCGCAAACATTTCCATGCAATCGTTGAACACTTGCCACAATGACCTTGATCCGGACAATTGGTTGAATAATTTAACAAGTTCTTTGTATTCGGATTTAACTTTGATTGATGCCATTTCCTTCACCTAAAGCGGACCATCTGCACCTGCTCCGCTTTCAATGTCAGAATTTATTTAAAGAGGAGTAAACGAGTTTTATATGACAAGCTGTGCAGAGCTTGTTATCGGTTAATTTGTTCGGGCATCTGCACCTACCCGAAAATACAATTAAAGAAAGAAGGTATTAAATGGGATTTATATAATCTCACAAGTGCAGTTGTGTGATTAACTTATTTAGTTTATTTTACTTCACCTGTTGTAAAAATCGGATGTGTGCCGTCACGGAGCTGAATTTCTTCATCACTCATCACATAGCCGAGTTTGCAGAGTAAAGCATAAAATTTGTTTAAATCCGGGCTGTTTTTTCGGCTGATCGTTTTGCTGTTATAGTCTACATAAATAAAGCTTAATTTTTCATAAGTTCTTTGGCACAAAGCGTATGCCGTCGCCATAAGCATTCTACCGCTGTTATCGCTCCAGCGTTCGTTGATGTAGCTGTCCGTGTTTTCATCATCTTGATTCTCGACTACTTCGCCAAATCTGTGTGCCTTGTTAATGACGCCTGTCGCCACTTGGGCGACTATAAATTTCACAAGCTCCTGCTTCTTGTTGTTGCCATTGAAATTCGTATCAAGCATAAAGCCTCTTCTGAGAGCCTCACAGCGTTCGTCTATTTCTTCCGCCTGTTCTTCAAGCTCGTCCCATCTCTGCTCTTCAAGCTTTCGCTTTTCTTCTTCGGCATTGTTCTTTTCCTGCTTTTCTAACGCCTCTGCGTAAATGTAGACGTTTGAGCCGTAAGCAAAATAAAAATATCTTTTTCTGCCGTCCGCAAAGTCTTTACCGATCAAATTTTTGAGTGCGAATATTCCTGTGTATTCGTAATTGTCTGGAATTTCGTTATATTTCTGCGCTTTAATCATTCCATGTTCAAGACAGAGCTTTTCAATTTTTTCTTTTTCTTCATCGGTCTCCTGCTTCTTAACAGCAGAATACAAAAGATTGTCAAAATTATTCGTTCCGATTGATTTAAGCAATTCATTCCTTGCATCAATATTCTTAATCTGATTCAGACGCTCGTAGTCTGCCAATGTGGGTTGTCTGAGCTGGCTGTCCTTGAAGGATTCTTCATCAAGTTCTGCAAGTTTGAGTCTTCTTCTTACGGTGCTTTCTTTAAAGCCTGTTTTCTCTACCACCTCGGCAACGCTGTCCCCGAGGTCAATCAACATCTGAAATCCTTTTGCCTGCTCATAAACTGTCAAATCTGTCCGCTGCATATTTTCGGTTAACATTGTAGATAACTGTTCCTTTTCGGTCATCTCAACAACAGCGCATGGCAGTTCAGTCAAGCCTGCCTGCTTTGCGGCCGCAAGCCTGCGATGCCCGATGATAACGGTAAAATCATCCCAGTTATCATTGTTTGGCACTACGGTCAAATTCTGCAAGATACCATTTGCTTTTATAGATTCTGCAAGTTCGGATACATCGCCGATAACTTTACGAGGGTTGTCGGGGTGCGGGTGCAGTTTGTCAACCGGTATCATTTGCAACTTAGATTTCTTGTTCATTTTATAATCTCCTTGATTTCATCAAGGTTATCTGATATAATAATGTTAAACTGTATTTATACATTGCAGATAGCCTTGTGTTATTTGCCGACCGTTGATTGCTTGCACTACAATCAACGGTCTTTTTCTTTGCCTGTAAAATTCATCGGTTGCACTCCTCAACAGCTACGCAAACAAAGCCTTTTGAGGTTTCTTTGATGTTGATTACATCTGTGACCGCAAGCTCAATCTGTATGCGTTCAATCTCTGGCGGTAAAAACAGATTATTGCCCTCACAAAGCTTATTAACTTCATTAAGCGCCTTGATGATTCTGACCTTAAAAAAATCAATGTCGCTGTGTGCTGTTTCAAGCTCATCACTTTTCGTACTGAGGCTCTTTCGGGTGTATTCAAGCTGCTCTTTGCAATGCTTATACTTTTTTCTGAGCGACCTTTTCGTCTCGTAGTTTCTTAAATGCCACATTCGTTATAAAGTCCTTTCATTTATTTAGTTTTCGACATCTCGCATGGATGTCGATTTTATGACAGATGTAATAAAAAAAAGTCATAATTCTTAGAGCGTTCGGCTCGGCGATTGTCACACTTTGATTTGTACTCGAGGTATCTTTCACAATCTGTATGACATCTTGTTGTCCGTATCTGACAGCCGTAGCACGGCGAATTTATCATTTTTACGCCGTCCTTTCGTTGACTGTATTTCCGCTGCCGATCAATTTGTTGAGCAGTGTAGTCAGTAAGGATATATCTGCACCGCTTGCATAGGCCTTTAGCCGGTCAATCGGTATGTTGTAGCTCCAACGCCCTGAATCGCTTTGCACTGCCGAGCCTATCGGCAAAGTCTGCTTTTTAAGTCCTTCGTAAATAAAATTAAGAGCCACACCAAGATATTTCGCCGCCACGGTCGGCGGTACATCTCTGTACTCCTGATTCGTTTTAGGGTTGATAAGGATTTTGTCGTTCATTTAATCACCTCATTTATGTTGTATGTTGAATTTTTTGGTGTTATAATCAAGTAAAGGAGTTGATTGTTATGTGGGTTGTAATTAGTGGAATTTTAGGTATATTAGGCTTTTTGATTTCTCTGATAAATCTAATTCAATATTTGCTGTCACGCAGAATTAATTTAGAAATTCAAATAAAAGAATGCGTTCTTCGTCCGTATGCAAGAGGACAGAAAAAACTAATTTTACATTATCAAACAAACAATAAATCTAACCTGCCTATTACTATTACCGACCTGCAAGTTATCCTCGACAGCGGAATTTATGATGAAACCACATTTACATTTGAAGTGCTGGCTTTAGAACATGTTAGAAATGGTAAAGTTTATTATGTACCCACTTACAACGAGCATTTACCTATCAATCTTCCAACGCTTTCTTCACATGCAGGTTATCTCGTCTTTTTAGTTCCTGAAGATACTCCTGAAAATGTTTGTAAAGGTTTGACTTTGAAAATTCGCACCAATCGTCATAGGGCAGTACAAAGGACATTTGCACCGAATGAATTGGTAATTCTCCGCCGTATTTATCTAAAGCAATTTCATAAAAATCACTCTGAATAGGATAAGCAGGGTGTTCAAAAGGCAATTGTCGATTTGGCATTGCCTTTTTCTTCTTATTACGGCTTATCATAATTTTTGAGAGCATTTTTTATCACCTCAAATCTATATTGATCGTACAAGTGCCGATTTTTGCATTCGTGATACACTGTGCAACACGCTTATTCCAATTTTTGATAGCAGTTGCTCTGTCGGTGCTGTAATCGCCAAAGCAGGTAGCCGAGGCACAATTATCATTAGTACACTCAAACATATACATCTCTTCGTCAGCGTCTTTAGGGCTTATATTCTCAACTGTTACCTTGCTACCACAAAACGGACAAGGCTTGATTCTCAGTTCAGGCATTGTTTTCCTCCTTATCCATTTTTGCACCGCAATAAGGGCAATATGGATACAAATCAATGTCCTCGTGAAAAGTGAGAAAATTTTTACACTCAGAACATAAATAATTTGCATAACCGACATCCCCGCTGTCGTATTCCCACTTTTCGTGCCTGATTTCTTCCATTTCACACACCGTAGCATGATTGGGTTTACTACCATCAACTTCGATAATATGCTTAACTGTTTCGGCATTTCGTTTTGAATTAAAGTATATCGTGTTTACACTACCGTCTGCGAACGGTATATCCAAAGCATAATCACCGCAAAAATCACGGATTTTTAATTCTTTTTCAATCATTTTTATCATTCCTTTCGTTAAGCTGTTTTTGTGTGTTCAGAAAAATCAAGCCGCCGAACCGAATAAATCTTCGATAGATAAATCAGTTTGTAAAACCGACTTTAAGCGGAGAGCTTCATCAAGCGTAAATGGATATTCCCCACGCATTTTTGCACAGAACTGTCCGTATGAAATTCCCATTTTCTCGGCAACTTCTTTCTTTTTCATTTTCTTTTCAAAAATGATTACTTCGATTTTGTCAAACACGATTTTTCACCTCCTAAATGCGATATTTCGTGTTTCTATATTAAATATAACACGGTATTTCGCACTTGTCAACGGATTTTTAAAAATATTTTTACGAAATTTCGCATTTTAGTATTGATTTTTCGTAAACAGCGTGTTACAATCAGTAATAGTAAAGGGTGATTAACTTGACAAGAGAAGATTACATAAAACAGTTAATAAGTGACAAAGGATTTAGTGTAAAAACCTTTGCCGAAAAAATTGAAATACCATACAGCACACTTAGATCTATGCTTAACGGCTCTATTGGTGGAGCTGCTGTTGATAGTGTGATTAAAATTTGTGCAGGTTTGGGAATTAGCATAAATGATTTGCAAAATTGCAATGCGGTTAAACTACCTTTTGAAACATCAGACAAAGAAAAGAAACTTATAATCGCATACAGAAATAACCCCGAAATGCAACCTGCAGTCGATAGATTGCTCGGTGTGGAAGATGAAATATTGATACCGACCGTAAAAGCCGCACGAAGTGACGGCAATAATCAACCAATTGAAATAGTTAATCTTCCTGATCTCAGTAAGTTTGAGCCTGACGATACAGACTTATAAGCATTACATAATAAAAAACACCCCATAGGTTACACTACCTATGAGGTGATGAAATTTGAATTATGGTAAATACAAACAGGCACGCAATGCCTCTTGGCAATGCTTGATTGATTATAATATAAACAGTCTGCCTGTTAAAGTCAGTCAGATAGCTAAACAATCTGATATTGTTTTATTAAAAAATTCGGCGGTCAATCTGCTAAGCGAAAATGAGAGCGGAATAACTTTGATGCAAGATGATAAGCTGTACATCGTCTATGCTGATGAGCAATCTCCCCAGCGTTGTAGATTTACAATTGCCCACGAACTCGGGCATATCTTTTTAGGGCATCTGTTTGCTAAAAATGGTAAAGGTTTTGTAATAACCGACGATGCCGAACATTCGGCAAATGTGTTTGCTCGAGATTTGCTCGCACCAGCCTGTGTCCTTCACGAATTGCACGCACTAACTTCCGCTGCTATTGCAGAATTATGCAACATCAGTCTTGAGGCGGCGACCTACAGGGCTGAACGAATAGCAGAACTCGAACGCAGAAAAGCCTTTTATCTGCACCCACTTGAACGGCAAGTAAAGAAACAATTTGCAGATTTTATTAAGCAAAAAGAAAACCTACCATAGTGGCAACTATGGTAGGAAAAATAGGAACGGTGAGAAGTTGGACCTTCTCTAATATTATTTTAATATACGATATATATTTTGTCAATATATATCATATATCGCAAAAAGAGGAGGATTTGTATAATGAAATGTCAAAAATGCGGGGCTGAGGTTCCTGTCGGTGCAAAGTTCTGTAACGAATGCGGAGCGAAGATTGAACAGGTTGCTCTGTTTAAAGACGACGAATCTAAAAACACAGAACCCTGCAAGTGTGAAAGTTGCGGTAACATCATACCGAATAATTCAGTATTTTGCCCGATATGCCATACATATCAAAAAAACAAATTCAGCCCTACGGGAGAAGCTGAAAAAACGACTGAAAAAAAGCCTATATATCGCACTCCACATTTTTACATTGCTTTGCTGATAGCTTTGATATTGACCGCCACTGCGGTAACTGCCATTTCGCAATGTAGCAACCAACCTGATATTCAAGAACCGGTAACAACTTCTACCAATCAAACCTCTAACGATACCTCAGAAACCGATTTGTTTGAGTGGTATGATATAACTCCTTTTTCTATTGATATTCCTAAAGAGTGGACGCATAAAGCTCATGACGGTTACCATTATTTTTACGACCCTGACGGAAACAGGCTGTATATAAGTTCATCTCAATCGAATATTTCACCATCTCAATTTACCTCAGGCTATGTAGACAGCTTTCTTGATGGCTTTGCAAATTCGTTTGATGACTTTGAAGAAATAAGCAGAACTACAACTCATATAGATGACTTTCTCGCTTATCGTGTAATAGCAAATTTGGAATTATCCGGAGATAAGTATTACGGCACAATGTATGTGTGGGTGACGAAGAATTATTTGTGTTGTATGCTTTTCACAACCGAAGGCGATGAGCAATCTGAAGAATTTGATTTTTATGAAGACATCATTGTTAATTCTATAATAACATATTCTTCAAAAGATGTTCGTTCACCTGAAGAAGATTCAGCAGAAAAAGCTACTGAACCCGAAACAGAACCGCCTACCGAAAAACCTACAGAGTTTAAAGATACTTTAACCGAGCTTTATTCAGATAGCGACATAGCCGTTTATTACAGCGATACGGAGCAGGCTCCTTATTCGGATGAAGAAGTTGATGTTCATTTTTATATAAAAAATAAAATGGATAAATCTATAACCGTACAAGCCGACACCGTCATCTTAGACGGAAGAAGCTACAACAAGTTAGTCTGTAGCGCTCCGATTTCAGCACACAGCGAGGGCATGATTGAAGTCAGTGTGAAAGATTGTAAAAACTTCAATCCATCAACCGTAGGAGCTGATTTAATATATTTCGATACAGATACCTATGATAATGACGTTAAAATGAACCTTGTCAGCAAGAAAGTAAAATAAAATAAAAAAATCCGCCCTACCCTGCGCCAACAGGATAGAGCGGAGACCATTACAACGGGTGCAATGGTGCATTTTTCTTAGCAAATATATTGTACCACAGCCCGTTAAAATTTACAAGATTTTAACGGGATTTTTGCACCCTTTTTTTGAGGTGAAATATGAAAAAATGTGTTAATAAAAGGTGCAACAGAGAGTTACAAGATGATTTTGGTTTTTGTCCTTACTGCGGCAAAAATCAAACCGACAGCAAGCCGAAAAACAGGCGCAGGACGAAAGGCACGGGAAGCATTTACTTGCGAAAAGACAGCAAATCAAAACCGTATGCCGCTGCAAGCTCTGTCACAGGGAAACAAGTTTATTTGGGAACTTTCGCCACAAAGCGAGAGGCAGAAAACGCACTCAAAGATTATGAGTACAATCCCGTCAATGGCTTTAATATGACACTTGAGCAATTACACGATAAATGGGTAAAAACTAAAGCATATAAAAAACTTGGTGACAGCGTAAAAAGCAACTACGCAAGTGCTTATATCAAACTAAAGCCCTTGTATAAGCGTAAATTTAGGGATTTACGCACATCAGACTATCAATACATCGTGGATTATTATGACAACCCACATCACGAGGTAGGCGCAGGCGGTAAGCTGAAATATCTTCTGCCCAACGGCAACGGTACTTATAAGGTTACCGACACACCAAAAATATGCCAAGGCTTAGGTTACTCCGCTCTACATAAGATTAAATGCTTTGTTACAAGCCTTTACAATTTTGCGATGCAAGAGGATATTGTTAATAAAGACTATGGCACATTTATAGAGCTTCCGGAATCCGAAGAGGTAAATGCTACACGCTTCACCGATGTGCAGTTAGAGCTAATACGACAAAACATAGGCAAAGTGCCTTATGCTGATTATGTTTACATTATGTGCTATCTTAATTTTAGAGTGAGCGAATTTTTGTCGCTCACTACCGAGCAGTACCATATGAGTGAACAGGGCATACCTTACTTTATCGCAGGCATAAAGTCAGATGCCGGCAGGGACAGAATAGTGCCGATACATCCTAAAATACAACAGCTCGTTCAGAATTGCATAAATAATAACGGTGAAACAATCTTCTGCCGAACACACGAAGGTTCAGAGTTTGGCAAAGCGATGAACAGGGATTATTTCTTGAAATACGGTTTTCGCCCGGCAATGCAAGCACTTGGCTTAGGCGATGAGTTTACTCCACATTCTTGTCGCAGAACCTTTTCAACAAGGATGTCAGCGGCAGGTGCGAGGGAAGAAGATATTATCGCACTTATGGGCCATACAAATTACAAGGTCGATATTGACCATTATATCATTCAGGAGGTTGACACCCTCTACAATGCAATCAAATTGTTGGCATAAAATAAGCCGTCCGATTATATTTCGGGCGGCTTTTGTTGTAGGAAATCTGTAGTTTATCTGTAGTATAAGAGATTAAAAGGCATAAAAAGAAGTAAATAATTTTGAAAATCGAAAATATTATAAACAAAGCAAAAAGCCAGTAAACAAGCCGTTTATGGCTCAATTACTGACTTTCTTCGTGGCTCCCCCAACTGGGCTCGAACCAGTGACATCATGATTAACAGTCATGCGCTCTACCGACTGAGCTATGGAGGAATATATAGCAAAACACCCGTTTGGGTGTATGCTTTGTGTTGGCATCTCCCTATCTTTCCGGGCCGTCACCAGCCAAGTATTTTCGGCACCACTGAGCTTAACTTCTGTGTTCGGTATGGGAACAGGTGGACCCTCAGCGTCATCAACACCAACTATTCTTTTGTATTTAAAAGCCTTTCAGCTTTTTTACCTTTTGGTGACTCGTGCGGGAATCGAACCCGCGTTGCCGGCGTGAGAGGCCGGAGTCTTAACCGCTTGACCAACGAGCCTTGTCTTTCGTCACAAAGGCTAATGGTCTTTGCTCTCATTAGCCCCTGCAACTTCTCTTGGTGCACCATCAGGGGCTCGAACCCGGGACACCCTGATTAAGAGTCAGGTGCTCTACCAACTGAGCTAATGGTGCATCTCTGTGTTCTTTCAAACACCCTGAAAACTGAATAAAGGAAAGAAGATCAAGAAGAAAGATTAGTTAAATTCATATTGGAATGACCAATCGGGTTAAAGTATAT